>Ga0307441_1000242_pt1 | contig 21318 bp, 14 predicted proteins | sample SalMarWE160420MG_FD_202149 | JGI IMG/M metagenome (GOLD analysis project Ga0307441, IMG submission 202149) | Salt marsh sediment microbial communities from the Plum Island Ecosystem LTER, Massachusetts, United States - WE1604-20 | ecosystem: Environmental > Aquatic > Marine > Intertidal zone >... | reverse complement strand
GTTTTCTCGACTACGCCGGCCGACTCGATCGTGTACGTCGCGTCGTCCATGCCGATTCGCACCGTCGATCGATTCGTGCCAACGATCCGTCAGCGCGTCCTGTCCAATCGTGGGGCCAACGGCATCGATGGCTTGATCTCGTCGGCGCTCGGGGTTGCGGCGACGGGCACACGGACGATCGTGATCACCGGAGATCTCTCGATGCTCCACGATGTCGGCTCCCTGGCGGCGATGTCTCGATTCGATCCGCCGATGACGGTCGTCGTCATCAACAACGACGGTGGCGGCATCTTCTCGTTTCTCCCGCAGTCCCGGCTGCCACGCCACTTCGAGCGGGTGTTCGCGACGCCGCACGGGTTGTCGTTCGTTCCGATCGCTCAGGCGTTTGGTGTGCCGGCCCGTCGGGCCGGTTCGATCGGAGATCTGATCGATGCCCTTGGAGAGCCCGGTCTCGTGGAGGTCGCTACAGACCGCGACCGGGAAGTCGACGTCCGCCGAGCGGCTCTCCAACGGGTCACTGCAGCACTGGGTAGTTGACCAGGCGGGGTCGCGTCAACCCGCACCTGTCAACAGGTCCAGGACCGCTCTGAGTTTTGCGTCCGTTTCGGCGAGTTCTCGCCGAGGATCGGATCCATGGACGATTCCTGCTCCCGCGTGGAGGCTGACCGACGACCCACGGATATACGCACTCCGCAGAGCGACTGTGGCCTCGCCGTTTCCCTCCGCGTCGGCCCAGCCGATCGCACCCGCGTACCATCCTCGTCCTGACGGTTCGCTGCGAGCGATGATGCGCAAAGCGTCGGTACTCGGAGTACCGGCGACCGCAGGCGTGGGGTGGAGCGCTGCTGCAATGCGAGTGATGTCCACGTTCGAAGCCGCTGTCCCGACGACCTCGGTTCCGAGGTGGTAGATGTTCGCGAGACGGACGATTCGCCGCTCCTCTACAGCCAGTTCGGTCATGTAGCCGCCCAACACATCGGCGACGTAGTCGACGACATACCGGTGTTCTGCTCGCTCCTTGGGGCCGTCGAACAGTGCTCGAGCACGCTCCTCGTCTTCCGCCGGCGTCGCACCGCGGGGCGCACTGCCGGCAAGAGGGAAGGACCGAATGGCCTCGTTCCGCTTCTCGATGAGCAGCTCCGGACTCGCGCCGATGAAGGCCGTTCCCTGGTCCGCCCAACCGTAGAGGTACGTATCCGGAAACCGCTCTGCAAGCACATCGAGGACGTCGAATGGGTGCACTCCAGGTGCGTCGAGATCGATACGCCGAGCGAGCACCACCTTCTCGACGCGACCGGCATCGATCTCGCCGATGACTTCGCCGACCCGCGACATCCACTCGTCGGGCTCAGGGACCTGTCCCGTGATCGTTCCTCTGGGGACGTGTGGAACACCGGGATCCGTCAACGAGTCGAGAATGGCGCCCTCCCCACTCACGGTGCCGTCTCCTGTGACGACGACGGCGGGCTTCACCACTCCCCCGGCTCCCTGGTCCTCATCGAACGGGAAGATGAACATGAACCGTTCCCCTGGTGGGCGGTCGGCCAGCGGGTCTTCGGAACGCCACGCGACATCTACTCCAACGAACTCGTCCCGCCCGCGGAAGTAGAACACAGAATGCCCTGATTGCGCCGCGGATCTGGCGATGTCGAGTGGCCTCATTGGGGTGAGTCTACGAATCGATGAAGGTGGTGATGAGGTCCGCAAGGTGGCTCGGTTTCTCCATTGGTAGGAAGTGTGACGCGCCGGCAACCATCTGGTAGCCGGCGTTTGGCATCCGTGCCGCCAGATCGGCAATGAACGCCTCACTGAACGATGTCGAGCGCTCACCGGCGAGAACGAGTACCGGACAGCCGACCTCGCCAAGACGGTCGTAGAGACCGTGGGCCGTCGCCGCCCTGTACACCTCGGCCTCGATCTCGGGTCTGCACTTCAGCCACCAACGGCCGTCGCTTTCGGTAAACCCACCATCCACGTATGCATCCAGAACGTCCGGGTCCCAGCCGGCAAACGGGCCTTTCCCCCGATACTTCTCGACGATGGCATCCCGGCTCGGGAATCCGTCGCGGCGACGAAGCGCTCCATCGACGAGTGGCATGTGCTCCAATCGTGCGTACGGAGGCGGGAAGATCACCGGCTCGATGACGACGAGGGCGTCGAATATGCCGGGGTGAAGCACTTCGGCCATGAGCAACGTCGCCCCACCCATGGAGTGTCCGACACCGGCGACCGGCTCGTCTAGTGGTTCGAGTATGCCGAGGGCATGCCGTGCAAACGCCCACCAATCGGCAGGTGGATCGAACGGTTCGGCGTCGCCGTGGCCTGGAGCATCCCATGCGACCGTCGATCGGTCACCAAGGTGGGCGACAACAGGACCCCACACCTCTTTGCAGAAACCGGTCGCGTGGGCAAACGCGACCGTTGCAGTCCTGCCCGCGTTCATGGATGTCAAACGTCGGCCGCGTCTGATGTGACGTGTGAGTCGAGCCTGACGACGCCGTCGATCCGTCGGACCAGCGCTTCGAGCAGTCTGGCGTCCGTTCCAGTGGGTACGCGCCCGGAGATCGAGACGACTCCGTTGTCGACGGAGACATCGAGCGTGTCGCTATCGAGCAACAGCACGCGCTTGACGATGTCTTCTCGGATCTCGTCCTCGATCACATCGTCGGGCCGGGTGAAGACAGCAACCACATCAGCCCGAGAGACGATGCCGACGAGTTCTCCCGCTGCGTCGACGACAGGGAGACGCTTGACGTGGTTGTGGGCCATGACGCGTGCGGCTTCGGTGACACTCGCCTCTGGGAAGATCACGACAGGATCCCGCGTCATCACCTCCCCGACCGTCTCGGCGTCTACGACAGGTCCCCGATCTCTGATAACGGTCGTGAGCAGTCTTCGCTCGGAACGATCAGCTTCCCGTTCGAGGAAGTCCGCTTCCGTGATGATGCCGACGAGTGCTCCTTCGTCGTCCACGACCGGGATGCCGCTGACACCGGCCCGAACCATCATCCTGGCCGCCGCCTTCAGGGTCGTATCCGGAGTCGTGGTGAGCACATCGATGGTCATGATGTCGAGAACCCTCATCCGCACTCCCCCTTCACAACCAGAACGTCGCACGGAGCCAGATGGACGATGCGATGGCTCGTGCTGCCAAGCACGAGTGCCGCCAACTCACCTCTCCCGCGTGACCCGACGACGATCAGATCGGCCCCGATGCTCTTCGCGTAGTCGACGATGGCGTCGGGCGGATATCCGTCGAGATCTACCTTGTGGACTTCCATCGGAGCACCCTCGATGATCGGGGCGACCGTCTCCCACACCATGTGCTGCTGGGACCGTGCCAGTTCGGCGATGTCGGCCGGCACCTGACTGAGCGCACCAAGCAGATTGCTCGGGATGTGCAGCACATGAACGATGTGCAGCTCGGCGCCGCGCTGTTCGGCGAGGGCCATTGCGCGTGTGACAGCCTTGAGCGAATGCTCCGAACCGTCGGTGCCTACGACGATACTCATGACTCCTCCCACTGCTCGGGCGGATACTCGCGTTCCCGCTTGGCCGCGAGCCTTGCCGAGTACGCCGCCGCTTCGGTTCTTCGTGTCATTCCAAGCTTGTTCAACAGGTTGGAGACGTAGTTCTTGACCGTCTTCTCGGCGAGAAACAGCTCCTCTGCGATCTCCTTGTTGGTCAGTCCTTCCGAAATCAGGTCGAGGATCTTGCGTTCCTGCGGAGAGAGCCGCGCGACGAGAGGATCGACGGGCTCGTCGCCACGGATGCGGCGGAACACGTGCTCCGTCATGGTCGGATCGAGCAGTGACTCTCCGGCCCCAACCCTTCGGATACTGTCGATGAGCTGGCGAGCGTCCACTCGTTTGAGGACGTAGCCTGATGCACCGGCCATGATCGATGCGAAAAGCGCCTCTTCGTCGGCAAAGGACGTCAACATCAACACCCGAACGTCCGGCCAGCGGGCACGAATCTCCCGGCATGCCTCGATGCCTGTCCCGTCAGGAAGCCGTACATCCATGACGACGACCTCGGGACGGTCGTAGCCGACCCTGCGAATCGCCGCTTCGACCGTCCCGGCTTCGCCAACCACCTCGAGGCCATCCTCGCTGCCAAGCAGCGTCACCAGGCCTTTTCTCACGATCTCGTGATCATCAACGATCAGAACTCGCACGTCACCTCCATGTCTTCAGGCTAACGGGTCTCGGCGGCACACAGTCCGCTGTCTGCCGTTGGCTGACGGCTGACAGTCATGAGGTCTTCAGCCAGAGAAGACGGTCCCCCACGGTCTCGCGACAGATGTGGTGGCATCCTGCTGACGACTGAAGACCGAAGACTGGCGACTGAAGACTGAACCGGGACTCGTCCCGGTTCACTAGCCTGATCCCGATGACTCGCCCGATGATCCCGGCGTCTCGACTTTCCGACCTGATCGGTGCGGCGGCGCGCGTTACCGGTCAGACGGAACTGACCGCAGTTCTAGAAACCGTGGTGTCGACCGCCATGGATCTGACCGGCGCGCCATTCGGGGCGCTCGGCGTGGTCAGCGAAAACGGTCAACTCATCCAGTTCGTCCACCAGGGCGTACCCGAGGAGGTTGCACAGATGATCGGTGCTCCACCTGAGGGTCGTGGTCTGCTGGGTGCCGTCACATGGCAACCGAATCCGATCCGGTTGGACCACGTGCAGGCACACCCTCGGGCCAGCGGCTTCCCTGAGCACCACCCCCAGCTCGACGGGTTCCTCGGTGTATCGATCCGAATCGGCGACGACGTATTCGGCAATCTGTATCTCGGCGCGACCGAAGGCGGCTTCACCGAACAGGACGAAGTCCTGATCAGAGCGCTCGCTCTGATCGTCGGTTCAGCGATATCAATGATCCGTCTCCAGACCCGCCTCAGGCGTGCGGCCGTTCTGGAAGATCGGCAGCGGATCGCTCGAGATCTTCACGATTCGATCATCCAGGACATGTTCGCTGTCGGGCTTTCGCTCCAGGCATTGACCAACAAGCTCCCCGACCCGGACATGCGGGCCAGTCTCGAAGAGTCGGCCTCCCATCTGGACGACTCGATCACGGCACTCCGCCGATTCATCTTCGATCTGAGACCACCAACGGTGGGCATGCGGAGCCTCAAGGACGAGCTGTCTGAGCTCCTCGGACGACTTGCCATTCCGTACGAAGCCAGCATCGGTATCGGGGTTACCGGACCTGTCGACGACCTCCCACCCGAGATCGTGGAAGACGTCCTTCAGATCACACGCGAAGCGGTTAGCAATGCACTTCGCCACTCCGGGGCCGATGTGGTGAGCATCTCGGTGAGCAGAGGCATCGACCGGCTCGTCCTGATGGTCGCCGACAAGGGAAAAGGCTTCGACATCGGCACCGTCACTCGAGGGATGGGTCTCGACAACATCCAAAGCCGTGCAGAGACCGCCGGCGGTGAGGCAGAGATCCAAAGCAGGACCGGCGAAGGTACGACAGTCCGGGTGGTGCTGCCGCTGTAGAGAGCCGTCAGTCGTTGAGGCCGGTGGGTCGCGCCGCTCTTGCTGGAGACTGGCTGCTGGGGCCGGCTGCTCTTCACGGCTGAAGGCTGAAAGCTGAGAACTCAGGACCCAAGACTTGCGACCACCAACCGAACCGCTGCCGGCTCATGTGGTACCCCCACCGAGTACCATTGGGCATACCACCTCAGAAGGACGCATATGCAGCTCGATGAGCACTCGAAGAACGCGGTACTCCCTCGTCTGCGCCGCATCGAAGGTCAGGTCTCCGGAATCATTCGCATGATCGAAGGCGGTCGCGAATGCACCGATATCGTCACGCAGGTCGCCGCGGCATCCAAGGCATTGGACAAGGTTGGCTTCAAACTGCTCGCCGCCAACCTGACCCGATGCATCGTCGACAACGAGCAGGTCGAGGACACCGCTGCGCTCGAGAAGCTTTTCATGACCCTGGCGTAGTGCCCGGGACCAACACCCCGCGGACGGGATAGGGCACACCACCTGTACCGCTATCCTTGCATGGACTCGATTGGGCGCGTCTAAACGGCCGTCGAGAGAACTGCACGATGAGGAGGCCGAGAGGTGGAGCACAAGGTTGCGACACTCGATGGCAATGAGGCAGCCGCCTACATAGCCCACAAAACGAACGAAGTCATCGCCATCTATCCGATCACACCGTCGTCGCCGATGGGAGAGCACTCGGACGCGTGGTCGGCGAAGGGCAGAACGAACATCTGGGGCGAGATCCCACAGGTCGTTGAGATGCAGAGCGAGGGAGGCGCATCGGGCGCCGTTCACGGGTCGCTCCAGGGTGGCGCGCTGACCACCACGTTCACGGCATCCCAGGGTCTGCTCCTGATGATCCCGAACATGTTCAAGATCGCCGGCGAGTTGTTGCCGACCGTGTTCCACGTTGCCGCTCGATCGGTAGCGACGCACGCGCTGTCGATCTTCGGAGATCACAGCGACGTGATGGCTACTCGCAGCACCGGTTTCGCACAGCTGGCATCGAACTCGATCCAGGAAGTCCACGACTTCGCGCTGATCGCTCAGGCGGCCACACTGGCTTCGCGGGTCCCGGTCGTGCACTTCTTCGATGGGTTCCGTACGTCTCACGAGATCAACAAGATCGAGATCATCCCCGATGACGTCATCGAGGCGATGATGGACGGCGACGCCATTCGCGCCCATCACAATCGCCGATTGAGCGCCGAACATCCTGTGCTGCGGGGCACCGCCCAGAACCCGGACGTCTTTTTCCAGGCACGCGAGGCCTGCAACCCGTACTACATCGACGCGCCGGACCACATGCAACGGGCCATGGACCGGTTTGCGGAACTGACCGGACGCTCGTACCACTTGTTCGACTACTACGGCGCTCCAGACGCCGACAGGGTCATCGTTCTGATGGGTTCGGGTGTCGGCGCGGTCCGAGAGGCCGTGGCTTCGCTCAACGCTCGCGGTGAGAAGGTCGGCGTGATCGCCGTTCGTGCCTACCGGCCGTTCTCGACCGAAGCGTTCATCGCTGCACTGCCAAGCACGACAAGAACGATCGCCGTACTCGACCGGACCAAGGAACCCGGCGCGCTGGGTGAGCCGCTGTATGTGGACGTCCTCGCAGGTCTCGCCGAAGAACAGGCCGGCGGCCGCACCGCGTGGAGTGTCCCGCCAAGAGTCATCGGCGGCAGGTACGGCCTCTCCTCCAAGGAGTTCACGCCGGCGATGGTTGCGGGCATCTACGAGGAGATGCTGAAAGACAGCCCCAAGAACCACTTCACGGTCGGCATCGTCGACGACGTGACCGGAACGAGCCTCAGCCCGGTCGAGGGCTTCGACACCGAGCCGGAGGGGCGTGTGAGGGCAGTGTTCTTCGGTCTGGGCTCCGACGGAACGGTCGGTGCCTCAAAGAACTCGGTGAAGATCATCGGGATGAACACACCGCTCAACGCGCAGGGCTACTTCGTGTACGACTCGAAGAAATCCGGCGCGGTGACCATCTCGCACCTGCGGTTCGGGGAAGATCCGATCGACTCGACCTACCTGATACACAAGGCCGGCTTCGTTGCATGCCACCAGTTCGTATTCCTCGAGAAGATGGACGTCCTCGATCTCGCCAAGGATGGAGCCACGTTCCTGCTGAACAGCCCATACGGTCCCGACGAGGTGTGGGACAAGATCCCGGCCGAAGTTCAACAGCAGATCATCGACAAGCACCTGAAGTTCTACGTGGTGGACGGCTACTCGGTGGCCCGGGACGCCGGGATGCCAGGACGAATCAACACGGTGCTCCAGACGTGCTTCTTCGCATTGAGCGGAATCCTCCCGAAGGACCAAGCGATCAGCGAGATCAAGAAAGCGATCGAGAAGACCTACGGCAAATTCGGCGAGTCAGTGCTCCAGAAGAACTACGCGGCCGTCGACGGCGCTCTCGCCGAGCTCCACGAGGTCAGCGTCCCATCCACGGCGACGTCGGAACTCCACAAGCTTCGTCTCGTTCCGGAAGAGGCCCCAGATTTCGTTCAGCGGGTCACCGCGCTGATGTTGGAAGGCAAGGGCGACCTACTGCCGGTCAGCGCCATGCCTGTGGACGGCACGTTCCCGACGGCGACCACCAAGTGGGAAAAGCGAAACATCGCAGAGATGATCCCGATCTGGGACCCGGATATTTGCATCGACTGCGCCAAGTGCGCACTCGTGTGCCCTCATGCGGCCATCCGCATGAAGGTGTACGACCCGGCATTCCTCGAGGACGCACCTGCAACGTTCCAGTCGAAGGAGTGGCGCAGCCGCGATCTTCCCGGCATGAACATGACCATTCAGGTTGCACCCGAAGACTGCACCGGATGCGGTGTGTGCGTCGACGTGTGCCCGGCCAAGTCGAAGGAGATCGTCCGTCACAAGTCGATCAACATGCGGCCGCACCTGGACCACGTCGATGAGGAGAAGGTCAACTTCGACTTCTTCCTGTCCATCCCGGAGATGGATCGGACGAAGGTCAAGACCGACACGGTGAAGGGCTCCCAGATGCTCCAGCCGCTGTTCGAATTCTCAGGTGCCTGCTCTGGATGCGGAGAGACCCCTTACATCAAGCTGCTCACTCAGCTGTTCGGGGACCGCACGGTCGTCGCCAATGCCACCGGTTGCTCGTCCATCTACGGAGGCAACCTGCCGACCACCCCGTATGCACAGAACGCCGACGGCCGGGGACCGGCGTGGGCGAACTCCTTGTTCGAAGACAACGCCGAGTACGGCATGGGAATGCGTCTCGCGTTCGACGCCGAGAGGTCACAGGCCAAGTCGCTGGTCAAGAAGATGACCAAGGAGATCGGTCTCGAGCTCGCTCACGGGCTCCTCGACGCCGACCAGTCCGACGAGGCAGGCATCGGCGCCCAGCGGGTCAGAGTCGCCCAGCTGAAAGAGAAGCTGGCGGTCATCGACTCCGAGGACGCACGAACGCTGTTGTCCGTGGCCGATGCATTGGTCACGCAGAGTGTGTGGATCATCGGCGGTGACGGTTGGGCATATGACATCGGCTTCGGTGGCCTGGACCATGTCCTCGCGTCCGGTCGCAATGTCAACGTCCTGGTGCTCGACACCGAGGTGTACTCGAACACGGGCGGCCAGGCCTCCAAGGCGACTCCGCTGGGCGCGGTCGCGAAGTTCGCGGCGTCCGGCAAGGATGTCGGCAAGAAGGACCTTGGCATGATCGCCATGCAGTACGGCAATATCTATGTGGCGCAAATCGCAGTCGCGGCAAACAACATCCAAGCAGTCAAGGCGTTCCAGGAGGCGGAGTCGTTCGACGGTCCGTCCCTCATCATCGCCTACAGCCAGTGCATCGCGCACGGCATCGACATGGAAACCGGCATGTCGCACCAGACCGAGGCTGTGCAGAGCGGATTCTGGCCGCTGTTCCGGTTCGATCCGCGCAGGGAGGATCGTCATCCGTTCAGACTCGACAGCCGCAAGCCGTCGATCACGTTCGAGGAGTTCGCCGACAAGGAGGCCCGGTTCGCAATGCTCAAGCGCACCGATCCGGAACGGGCGAAGCGATTGTTCGAGGATGCGCAGTCGAGCATCGACGCCAGATGGTCCTACTACGAACAGACGTCCGACATCGAGAGAGACTTCCTTGAAGAGGAGGAGGCAGGCGTATGAGTGTCGATCTGACCACCACCTACCTTGGACTGAAGCTCGCTCACCCGATCGTCCCGTCGGCGTCGACCATCACGGGCAAGCTCGATGTGCTGAAACGACTCCAGGACGCGGGGGCGCCTGCCGTTGTGCTGCCTTCTCTGTTCGAAGAACAGATCACCTACGAAGAGCAGGAAATGCAGCGGCTCGCGGAGTTCGCGGCCGAGAGCTTCGCTGAGGCGACATTCGGCTACTTCCCCGAGATGAAGGACTACAACACGGGTCCGGGCAGCTACCTGAAACTGATCCAGGATGCGAAGAACGCACTCGGCATTCCGGTGATCGCCAGTCTCAACGGTTCGTCGGTGAGCGGGTGGCTCAGCTACGCCAAGAAGATGGAGGACGCCGGTGCGGACGCGCTGGAACTCAACATCTACATCGTGCCATCGGATCCGAACGCGACCGGAGAACAGGTGGAGGAGCGATACCTGAATCTGATCCGCACCTGCCGCGAGTCGGTGTCGATCCCCGTCGCCGTGAAGATCGGCCCCTACTTCAGTTCGGTCGCCAACATGGTCGGGAAGATCTCCGGTGCCGGCGCCAACGGAGTCATCTTGTTCAACCGCTACCTGATGCCCGACATCGACTTGGAGTCGCTGACGGTCACCCCGGCGCTGAAGCTGTCGGATCCTTCGGAGCTGCGTTTGCCGTTGCGGTGGATCGCCTTGCTTCGCGGCAAGGTGCCGATCTCTCTCGCTCTATCGAGCGGAGTGCACTCGGCTTCAGATGCCGTCAAGGCGATCCTGACCGGCGCTGACGTTGCGATGACGACGTCGGCATTGTTGCGTCACGGTCCCGAGTATTTGGCGACGTTGATCGACGGGTTCAGTAACTGGCTCGAAGAGCACGAGTACATCTCCGTCGAGCAGGCCAAAGGTTCGCTCAGTGAGGAAGCCGCACCCGATCCTGAGGCTTTCTCGCGAGCCAACTACATGAAGGCGCTGATTTCCTACACCGGTTCGCCCGTGTAGGAAATCAGATCCGGCACTCCAAACGGGCGGCGACAAACGAGTAGATCAGGGACACGAGAGGCCCTCCCAACATCGAGAGCTACCGACCCGAACCTGGGTGTGATCGCGAGGCCTCCCGCTGCCAGTGACGGCAGGGATCGCGAGCAGGACCATCCTCTTCGAGCCCGCAGTCGCCTTCAGGCACGAGCGACACCGCTGCGAGGTGCGGGGCCGTCCATGCCGGCATGGCAAACATGCCAACACCGATTGTGAGGCCGGCGAGGAGCCTGCTCCCATCGACCTCTCTGACATCACTTGACCGGGTTCGTGAGGCCTGGCAGATCGATCAGCTCTGGTGTCCAACCCGCTTCGACCGGCTTGATCCTGATCCTTGCGTCCACCAACGCGACACCGTTTCCGGGGGTGAGCACCTTGACCGGATTCAGGTCCATTTCGGAGATCTCCGGAACTGCCTCGGCGAGGGCCGACACCCGCAAGATCACCTGCTCGAGTGCATCGACATCGGCCGGAGGCGTCGACCGGTAGCCGTCGAGGAGCTTCGCCGACTTGATCGACCTGACCATCTCCTTGGCTTCCAAATCGGTCACCGGGTTGATGCGGAACGCCACGTCCCCAACCAACTCCACGAGCACGCCGCCCATACCGAACACCATCAGTGGACCGAACGCCGGATCTTCGGTCATGCCGACCAGCACTTCGAGACCGCCTTCGACCATCTCCTGAACCAGTACCCCGGTCGCGTCGTCGGTCAGGCTCATCAGATGCTTGAACGTATCTCGAACGGCTTTGTCACCTTCAATTCCGAGCGCCACTCCCCCGATGTCGGACTTGTGCAGGGCCGATGGAGCCTGGAGCTTCATCGCGACGGGACCCTTCAGTTTCTTGGCGAACTCGACCGCTTCCGAGGCGCTCGTGACGGCCGCCGACGCCGGCAGGCAGAGCCCGAATGCGCAGAGCAGTTCCTCCACTTCTGCAGGTTCGAGCCAGCCACCGTCATCGCCGAGACGTTCAGCCGCCTTCTGCGCGATGCTTCTGGCTACCTCGGGTTTTGCATCGTCGAAGACGGGAACGGTCCCTTCCGGCCTGGCGAGCCACTCACCGTGCCGCACCACCCGCGAGAGGGCTGCCGCGGCTGCCTCCGGGAATCGGTAGCTGGGGACCTTGATTCGCTCATCCGACAAGAGCTCGGCTGCGTTGCCGGCCGACATGAACACCGACAGGAGGGTCTTGTCTCCGTGATATTCGGCTGCGGCGTCCCTGATTGCCTCGGCCATCGTTCGCTCCGAGCCAGGTGTCGTCGGAATGTAGGAGACGATCAATGCATCGATTTCGTCGGATGCGAGCATGGTGGCCATGGCGCGCTGGTAGTGGTCGACGCCGGCCGACGCGATCATGTCCACCGGGTTGCGTGTCGATGCTTCGGCCGACAATCCTTCTTGCAGCTTCGCTCGTAGCTCGGCAGAGAACTCCGGCACTTCGAGACCATGTGACTCGAGTGCATCGGCCGCCAGAATGCCTGGACCACCGGCGTTGGTGAGGATCCCAACGCGCTTCCCCTTCGGGATCGGCTGGCTGGCGAGCAACACCGCCACGTCGAACAGCTCTTCCAGCGTCGCTGTCCTGATAACACCGGCCTGGTTGAAGAGTGCGTCGACGGCCACGTCGACCGAAGCCAGCGCACCCGTATGGCTGCTTGCCGCTCTCGTCCCGGCTTTGGTCCGCCCTGACTTGACCGCGACGATCGGCTTCTTGCGGGCGATTCGCCGGGCGATCCTTCCGAACCGCCGCGGGTTCCCAAACGATTCCAGGTAGAGAACGATCACGTCGGTGTTCGGATCGCCTTCCCAGTACAGGAGCAGGTCGTTGCCACTGATGTCGCCCTTGTTTCCGACGGACACGAACGAGGAGATCCCGATGGCGTTGCGGTTTGCGTAGTCGAGAATGGCGATACCCAGTGCGCCCGACTGGCTGGACATCGCGACGTTGCCGACCGGCGGGAAGAACGGTGAGAACTGCCCGTCCACAACGACCCTCGGATCGGTGTTGAGTACACCCATGCAGTTGGGACCCACCATGCGCATACCCGCCGAACGGACTGTCTCAACCAGCTCCCGTTCCAGCTCCGCCCCCTCGGGGCCGGTCTCCGAGAACCCGGCCGAGATCACGACCACACCCTGAACGCCCTTGTCGGCGCAGTCCTTGACCGCCGGGATCACGAGGTGCGATGGAACCACGATGAAAGCGAGGTCGACCGGATCTGGAATCTCCGACACAGTCTTGTAGGCACGAACCGAGTGCACGTAGCTGGCAGCCGGGTTGACCGGATAGATCGGTCCGGAGAAACGGCCGTGGATCAGGTTGTGGAACAGTCTGCCGCCGATGGACTCTGCGTTCCGGCTGGCGCCGATGACAGCGATGGAACGGGGATAGAAGATCGGGTTGAGAGATGCTGCAATGGCGCGCTTCTCCCGTTCCTGTTCCGCCGCTCGGGTGCCTTCGGACTGGGCGACAGGAAACACCACGCTGTAGATGCCTTCCTCCATCGTGCGTTCGATCTTGTACCCCGAGTGCCGGAACATGCGGATCATCTGAACGTTCTCAGGCAACACGAGCGCCTTGAATCCGACGATTCCGTGGGTGCGGGCATAGGCGGTCATGAGTTGGAGAAGCTGTGTACCGATTCCTCGGCTTTGGTGGGCATCGACGATCGCGAACGCCACCTCGGCGGAGTCAGGCTCGTTCTCATCCCTGTCGTACCTGCCGACACCGATAATCTTCTCGTCGAGAAGGGCAACGAACGCCATCCGGTTCTCGTAGTCCACGTTCGTGAAGTACTCGAGTTCCTTGGGCGTGAGGTCCTCTTTCTCCTGGAAGAACCGGAAGTAGCGGGATTTCTGTCCCATCCCTTTGAACAGCTCGTACAGGCGCTCTCTGTCGTCGGGAACGATCGGTCTGATGCGCACGACGCCGCCGTCACGCAAGACGGCATCGACGATGAATTCTGCGGGGTATTCAGCCATTGACCCTCCTTGTAGTGTCGATTCTGGCACGATTGAGGAACAGGTCCGAAGGTACGGTATCGTCGTCCGGTGAGCCTGGTCGCGTTTCCCTTCACCGACGAGCCGCCTTCGACGCTCACGGCCAATATCCTCTCGGCCCTGTCGCATCCGAGTGTCGACGAGGTGGTGTGTGTAGGCAGTGAACGCAACGACACGTTCGGTGCCGTAGATGAGCTGGCGGTAACCCGTCCTCAGGTCACCGTGATGCTCCAAGAGCGACTCGGATTGAAACGGCCCGGCAAGGGAGATGCGATGAACACCGCCTTGCTGCACTATCTAGAACACACAGAGCTGGACCGTGTCCACTTCTACGACGCCGACATCACGAACTTCGATGCAACCTGGATCGACCGAGCCGAAACAGCGGCGGACACCGGTGTCGATGTCGTGCGCCACGCGTTCCCCCGCGCGTCGACAGACGCGATGATCACCTGGATGGTCACCCGGTTTGGCTTCGCGATGCTGTGGCCCGAGACCGAGCTCCCACAGATCCGGCAGCCACTCGGTGGCGAACTGCTCCTCACGCGTCCATCCGCAGAGATGCTCGCGTCCGATCCTCGAGTCCTGGACCAGAGCGACTGGGGCATCGACACCATGTACACCTTCGTGGCGATCCAACGCGGACTGAGTCTCTACGAAACATTCATTCCCGAAGGAAAACAGCACCGCCTCTACCGCAGCCTGCGCGACCTCGTGACGATGGTGAACGAGTGCTTCGCAGCGATCCAGTCGCTCCGTAGCGAAGCGGTTCCCACCGGGACGACCCACCGGACAGCCGCAACATCGGGGGCGGTGGGGCCGGTCGCGACGGCGATCGGCTACTCGGTGGACGACACGATCGGGCTGCTCCGGCGCGAGTGGAACGACCGGCAGGTTGCCCTTCTGGATGCCTTCCCTGCTCGCGTGGCCACCGGCATGCGAGCGCTGCGCGACTACCCGTCGGTCGGATTCATGGATGAGGACACGTGGCACGACACCTTTGTGGCACTGCTGGACACGTATGAATCCTCCGACCCGGACTGGCGGGAGCTGTTGTTCCGACTGTGGTCGGTACGAGTCCTCCACTACACGTTCACCGAAGCACTGCGGGGACACACCGCGGCGACCGAGTACCTCGAGGGGATGATCAGGCGCGCAATGGGCTGACGGCTATTCAGCTATTCAGCTATTCAGCGAAGGGCCTTCCATCGGCGGCCAGCAACCAGCACGAACGCGATCACCGTCGCGGCGAGACCGTGGGGCGGGTGTCTTCTCCCCCGGCAATGCCCCGTGCTGGGCACCACCCCCCTCCGGGGGCGGTTCCCGTCAACAAAGACAGCTATTCAGCGGCCAGCGAGCTAGTTCAGTGTGAACGTCGTCGAAGGCGCCACCCCATCCCAGGTGCCGGTCACGCCCGTCACCGTCGCCGTGTAGGTGCCCGTCGAGCTCCCACCATTCCCACGCTTGTTCGAAGCGCTCGTTGCCCACGAGGCTTCTGCGACTCCGTCGGCGTCACTCTGTCCGGTCGTCAACGTGGCTGTCTCCGGACCGGTAACCGACACGTCGACGGTCGCTCCAGAGACGGGCAGCCCGTTGGAGTCGACGACGACCACCCGCACCACCACCGTGTCACCTCGAGAGAACGTGTCCGACGCGACGAACGTCGTCGTTTTGTTCTTGCCCTTCCCTGTGGTCTCATAGACGCCGGTTGTCACCGAGTCCACGCCAACGGCTCCGGTCTGGCCGGGTGCGTCCGCGGTGGCGCACAGGATGTTGGAAAACGACGACTCCGCTCCCCCGACAACGCTCGTCACCTTGTGGCAGTAGGTCTGCCCGTCGGTCAGATTCCCGTCGGTGTACGAAGTGGTCGTCGACCCAACGTTCGCCACGAGCTGGACCCTTTCTGGTGAGAAAGGTCTGTTGCCGGCCGTGGATCATAGGAAGGAACGCGGCCGACCATGGTGATGCGGGAAGGACGGGCGGTACCATCTCCCCCATGGACGACATCGTGTGGACTCCCTCCGATCCCGAGTCCACGCTGTTGCGCCGGTTCATGACACGGGTGCCCTCCCGACCTGAGACCTACGACGAGCTCTGGCACTGGTCGGTCGATCACCGGGCGGAGTTTTGGCAGGCGGTGTGGGAGTTCACGAACATCCAGGCTTCTCGACGCGCAGTCTCACCGGTCGGCAGGGAGGCGATGCCGGGCACCGACTGGTTCCCGGGTGCCCGTCTCAACTTCGCGAACAACCTCCTGCGGCGTCGAGACGACGGTGTTGCCGTCATCTCCGCCGGCGAAGGACGCCCGGTCGAGCGAATCTCGTGGCGTGAGCTCGCGACGCGCGTCGCCCGAGTCCAGGCGAACCTCCTGGCTCTCGGCGTTGGCCCCGGTGACCGGGTCGCCGCGTTGATCCCGAATTCGTCGTTCGCTGTCATCGGCATGCTGGCGTCGGCCGCGATCGGCGCGGTCTGGTCTTCGTGTTCGCCCGACTTCGGTCCGATGGGTGTCATCGACAGATTCGGGCAAATCGAACCGAAGGTGCTGATCACCGCCGACGGGTACCGATACAACGGCAAGGTCCACGTTCTCGACGATACGGTGCGAGCGGTGGTCGACAGACTCGATGATCTCGATCACCTGATCCTCGTCGATTTCGTCGGCGAACCGTGGGGCATCGATGGGATCCGGACAGTGGGATGGTCGGATATCGAGGCCGGCGCAGCAACGGAGCCACAGTTCACCGAGCTGCCCTTCGACCATCCTTTGTACATCATGTACTCGTCCGGAACGACCGGCCCACCCAAGAGCATCGTGCATGGTGCCGGCGGAACCCTCATGAAGCATTTGAGCGAACACCAGCTGCACTCGGACGTTCGCCGCGACGATGTCGTCTTCTGGTTTTCCACGTGCGGGTGGATGATGTGGAACTGGCTCGTGTCGGCCCTCGCTTCAGAGGCCACCATCGTCGTGTACGACGGAAGCCCCACACACCCGGATCTGGGCGTGTTGTGGCGCCTCGCAGAAGAAGCGGGCATCACGCACTTCGGAACGAGTCCCAAGTTCCTGTCCGCCAACGCCAACGCAGGTGTCATTCCAAGTGACATCGCAGACCTGTCCGCCATGCGGTGGCTGGGATCGACCGGCATGCCGCTCAATCCTGAACAGTTCGATTGGGTCTATGAACACGTCAAACAGGATGTCCAGCTCGCATCGATATCGGGCGGAACCGACATCATCGGATGCTTCGCCCTCGGCGTTCCTACCCTCCCTGTGCGCCGGGGCCAGCTCCAAGCGCGAGCGCTCGGCATGGCGGTGGAGTCATGGGATGACCACGGGGTACCCCACATCGGACGCAAGGGCGAGCTGGTCTGTACGAAGCCGTTCCCATCGATGCCCGTGTCCTTCTGGAACGATCCGACCGGCGACAAGTACCGGGCTGCCTACTTCGAGCAGTTCCCGGGAGTATGGACCCACGGCGACTTCATCGAGATCCGCCCCGAGGGTGGTGTCATCATCTACGGACGCTCCGACACGACACTCAATCCGTCCGGCGTGCGGATCGGTACCGCCGAGATCTACCGGGCGATCGAAACGATGCCCGAAATCAGCGACTCGATCGTTGTGGGCCGCCAGACCTCCGACAATGTCGAGGTCGTCTTGTGTGTCGTGCTCGCCGACTGTGCCGCCCTCGACGAGGGTCTCGAGCGAGCTATCAAGGACAGGATTCGTTCTGAGACATCGCCGCGCCATGTCCCGGCTCACGTGTTCGAGGTCGATGCCGTCCCCTACACCTTGAGCGGTAAGAAAGTCGAGAAGGCGGTCAGGCAAGCCATTGCCGGTGAACCGGTCGTCAACGCCGATGCCTTGGCCAATCCGGAGGCTCTGGAGCAGTACCGGGGGCTGCTGTAGCGAGCGCCCTCGTCGCTCGCTCCACAGAGCGACCAGCGACCTCGCCCTGCGGTCTGGCGGCGGCAGCGTTCTTGCTGGAGACTGGCTGCTGAGTAGCTGAACAGCTGTCAGCTCTCCGTCGACAGGCTCGCCTCCGCGAGCACACTCAACGCAAACGGCTCCTCTTCGGTGATCTCGGGGACGAACCGCTCCAGGCTCGCGACCTGCACGAGGATCGTTTTGGGCAGACCAGTTCCGATCAGTCTGCGCGCGATTCTGATCAGCTCGTCGCGGACCATCTGGTTGAACAACTGCTCGCTTCGACGGTCGTTGGGCACTTCTTTGAACTCGAAGTAGTCGAGTTTGCTCTGAGGGCCCTTCAGGATGACCTCCGGCACTCGATCGTCGTTCTCTTCGAGCCGACCGCGCACCGTCGAAGAGAAGAACATGGGAGAGAGATCTTCGTGTCCGATATTCCACAGCCGCTCATACGGCTTGTGCGTGAACATCTCCAGCTTGCCTTCGTCTGAGATGGCGATGGCGAAGATGCAGCCCGGATACTCCGACGTCGACCTCCGGTAGTCGCTGAACACGTCGAACCCACACGTTCCTTCGGAGTCCTCAGGGGCCAGCGGCTTGAGCACTGGTGGTCGATCGGCGGGTGCGACGTCGTACTCTTTGCACAGCGATCCCCTCCGTGGGGGTGGCTCCACCCCTCGCATGAAGGGGAACCGAACGGTGATCAAGGTTCCTTCACCCACTTCGCTGTCGATCGAGAGACTGCCCTTGAAACTGCCCACGGTCTGGCGTACGAACACGAATCCGAGCGAGTGGAGTTCGCCATCGAGCGTCTCCCTGTCCGTGAGAAGCTGGCGAATCTTGTCCTGAGGCATCCCGGACCCGTCATCCCGAACGGTCAGGACCACCTCGTTGCCGTCGGTGCGTTCGTCGATGCGAATGACACCCAGATGCTTGTCTCCCATCGCATCCACCGAGTTCATCACGAGGTTGAAATACATCCGGCGAAATCGGAACCGATTGCCCTCCACGACCGCCGGATCGAGGTTGCCCACCTCGAGTTCAACCTGACCCGAGCTCTTCTCCGTCACGTATCCATACACGACGTTGCGCACATAGTCCTCGATGTCGCCGGCGACGTCGAACACCTCGTCCACGTCTTCGTGACGCTGCTCCGCCCAGAAGTGTTCGATTCGGTAGTAGACGCCGCACAGCCACCGAATGGTGTTGCGATAGTGGGCGCGAGACCGCACCGTCATCGACTGCTCCGGAAGCAGCGAAATAGCTTCTTCGATGTGAACCCACAACGGATGCAGGATCAGCTCGCATAGATCGTGAATCAACTGGATGTAGAGGTTCCCCAGTTCGAGAACCCGCTCCGGCGGGGAGAAGCTTCGTACCGCTTCCTCATACTCCTTGATCACCGCCCGGAAGTCCGCCGCCTTGGCCCGAAGCGCAAGCACATCGTCACCCGTGGGCACATCGAGGTCTTTGATCCCGTACAACTCGAGATCGGTGTCGAGGGCAACGTGGAAGTGGATGACCTCATCGATGAAGCGCTCGACTCTCAGGTCGTGGATGAGGAACTTGACTTCGGCGACGTCCCTCTTGATTCCCTGCAGGTGGTCGGGCATCGCGTTTCATGATAGGCGGACCCACATTGCGAGGCTTGTAGGCTGCACCCTTACATCTATGAATCCCGATTGGCACACTCTCACCGCGTCTGACGCGCTCCAACGACTCGATGTGACAGCCGGTAGTGGGCTCTCATCGGAGGAGGTGGCCCGGCGGTCCGAGCAGTACGGTCCCAACCGCATCCAAGAGGTTCGGGCTGCGCGTTGGTACGAAGTACTCGGACGCCAGTTCACCGATGTCCTCATCCTGATTCTTCTGGCGGCGGCCGTCGTCTCCTTCGCCGTGGGAGAAGTGGCCGACGCAGTCACCATCCTCGTCATCGTCGTCCTCAACGGCGTGCTCGGGTTCGTCCAGGAGTGGAAGGCGGAGCAGGCGCTCGACGCCCTACGAAGCATGCTCTCCCCCACCTGCACGGTATTGAGAGACGGACGGCAGATCGAGATCGAACGAGTCGACCTCGTGCCAGGCGACATCGTGGCTCTCGAAATCGGAGATCAGGTCCCTGCTGACCTGCGTCTCGTCGAGAGCGTCGGTTTGAAGATCGACGAGTCTGCTTTCACCGGCGAGTCTGCGTCCGTGTCGAAGGGAACGGACGCGGTGGCACTCGACGCGCACCTTGCCGAACGATCCTCGATGGCGTGGATGGGGACCAACGTGACGAACGGCCGGGCAGCCGGCCTTGTCGTCGCAACTGGCATGACAACCGAGTTCGGCAAGATCGCCGAACTGACCCAGAGTCTCGGCCAGGAGCCCACTCCCCTCCAACGCAAGCTCGGAGTGTTGGGACGCCAACTCGGAGTGATTTCGATCGCCATCTCCGCAGGCGTCGCGCTCGTGGGCGTGATCCTCGGCAAGCGGCTGGTCGAGATGTTTCTCACCGGAATCTCCCTGGCCGTTGCGGTCGTTCCGGAGGGCTTGCCGGCGGTGGTCACCATCACCCTTGCACTCGGAATCAGAGCCATGGTGCGTCGTCACGCGCTCCTTCGCCGCTTGCAGGCCGCGGAGGCCCTGGGATCAGCCACCGTCATCTGTACCGACAAGACCGGGACACTCACCCAGAACGAGATGACCGTCACACGTGTGTGGCTTCCTGCCGGCCTCATCGAGGTAGGCGGGGTCGGCTACGCGCCTCACGGTTCGTTCTCCCTGGACGGCTCGCCGTGCGGAGATCGTTCCGATCTTCGGATGCTTCTCGAAACCGGACTCATCTGCAACCACGCGAGCGTCACCAAATCGGAGGCAGGGTGGCGCGCACTCGGAGAGCCGACCGAGGCGGCGCTCGTCGTGGCTGCCGGCAAGGCTGACGTGTTCATCGAGGAACACGACGTCACCGAGTTCTCGTTCAACTCGACTCGCAAACGAATGACCGTGGTGGCAGATCGGCCCGAAGGACTCGTTGCATTCGTCAAGGGCGCCCCCGAGGTCATCCTGGATCGATCGACGCGGATTCTCGACGGGAGCCAGGAACGTGATCTCTCCATCGAGGATCGCACTGCGTTCCAGGATGCGTATCGGTCACTCGCCGGGCAGGGCTTGCGTACGCTCGCGTTGGCGCGACGGCGCTTGCCGGAACACATCGAACTCGATGAAGACGCCGTCGAGACCGACCTGACGCTGCTCGGCGTGGTTGGAATCGTGGACCCGCCACGACCGGAAGTTCCGCACGCAATCACACTTGCCCGCCACGCGGGCATCCGTCCGATCATGATCACCGGCGACGCCGCCGAGACGGCCATCGCAATCGGACGCCAGGTTGGGATGGACGTCGAGCGGGCCGTCACCGGCATCGAGTTGGAGACGATGGACGACGCCGGCCTCGACGAACTCCTGACCCATGATGTGCTGTTCGCCCGAACCACGCCGGAACACAAGTTGCGTATCGTCAACCACCTCCAGGACCAGGGCAACATCGTGGCCATGACGGGCGATGGCGTGAACGACGCTCCCGCACTGAAGAAGGCAGACATCGGCGTCGCGATGGGTCTGCGAGGTACCGATGTGGCGAAGGCCGCGTCGGACATGGTGCTCACCGACGACAACTTCGCGTCGATCGTCGGAGCCGTCGAGG
>Ga0307441_1000241_pt1 | contig 21411 bp, 13 predicted proteins | sample SalMarWE160420MG_FD_202149 | JGI IMG/M metagenome (GOLD analysis project Ga0307441, IMG submission 202149) | Salt marsh sediment microbial communities from the Plum Island Ecosystem LTER, Massachusetts, United States - WE1604-20 | ecosystem: Environmental > Aquatic > Marine > Intertidal zone >... | reverse complement strand
GGCGAGGCGCCTTGAAGAAGCTTTCGCGGTCCGCCAGTTCCACGATCTGGCCCGCATACATCACCGCGATCCGATCCGCCATCTGGGCCACCACCCCCAGATCGTGGGTAATGAGCAAAACCGCCATTCCCATCTGCTGCTGCAACCGGCCCAGCAGCGCCAGCACCTCAGCCTGGATGGTCACATCCAGAGCGGTGGTGGGTTCGTCGGCGATCAACAGGTCCGGATCACCGGCCAGCGCGATGGCGATCATCACCCGCTGCTTCATACCGCCGGACAGCTGATGGGGATACTCGCCGTAGCGCATGGCGGGATCGGGAATGCCCACCGCCTCCAGAAGCTCCAATACCCGCCGACGTGCGGCAGCACCTCGCAAGCCCCGGTGCCGGCGCACGCTTTCGTCGATCTGGCGGCCCACGGTAAGCACCGGGTTCAGGGAGGTCATGGGCTCCTGGAAGATCATGCCGATACGTCCGCCCCGCACATCCCGCATGGCCACCTCGGGCAGAGCCAGCAGATCCTGTCCGTCCAGCATGATATGTCCGCCCGCGATGCGCCCGCCGGGCTCGGGCAGCAGGCGCATGATGGATAGCGCAGTCATGGATTTGCCGCAGCCCGATTCGCCCAGCAGGGCAAAGGTTTCGCCGCGCCGGATATCGAAGCTGACATCGTCCACCGCTCGAACCGGCCGCTCTGTGCTTCCCAGCTGGGTCCGCAGCCCTTGCAGACTCAGCAGTACGTCGCCGGCCGCCGCATCGACGGCCGGACGCAATGTCCTGACGGTTGGGTTTCCCACGGAGTCTCTCACCTCGGTTCAGCGCTCGCGCAATCGTGGGTCGAAGGCATCCTGCACCGCGTCGGCAAACAGGTTGGCTGCCAATACAAGGCCCACCATGAACAGGAACGCCGCCAGCAACGACCACCACACGATGGGATCGCGGGCCATTTCCAGACGCGCCCGGTTGATCATGTTGCCCCAACTGTTCATGGTGGGGTCCACGCCGACCCCCACATAGGAAAGGACCGCTTCGGCCAACACCAGGCCGCTGAAATCCAGCACCACCGAGATCAGCACGATGTGCATCACGTTGGGCACCATGTGGCGCACCATGATCTTGAAATCCCCCACCCCGAAAGCGCGCGCCGCCTGCACATAGTCGGCTTCCACCAGTTTCAGCGCCTCGCCCCGCAGCAGCCGGCACAGTCCGGTCCAGTTTGTGATACCCAGGATCACGCACAACCCCAGGAGCCGCACGTCGGCCCGCTGGGTATTGGTGTCGAACATGTTCGGATGGTTGGCCATGTAGACCTGCAGCATGAGCACGGCCGCGGCGATCAACAGAACACCGGGAATGGAATTCAGGGTGGTATAGACATACTGGATGACATCGTCCACCCAGCCACGGAAATAGCCGGCCATAATGCCCAGCATGATGGCGAACGGCAGCATGACCAGCGTGGTGAGCGTGCCGATCACCAGACCCGTGCGGATACTCTTCAAGGTCTGGTAATAGACATCCTCACCGACTTTGTCCGTGCCGAATATGTGATAGTAGGGCGCCAGATTCACACTCAGCATGACCAGCAGGATGACGACCGCCAATACGGCCATCACAACCCGCCAGGGGATCTCGGTGCGACCCCGCAGCAGGCGCAGCGCCATCTCGCGGGCGGACACATGGTGCCTGCGGGCAAGCAACAAAGAGAGCCCCGCAAATACCAGCACGGTCAGGCCCAGGGCCTCCAACGCGCCCCAGCCGCTGCGCCGCAGGATATCCGGTATGCGCTGGGTCTTCGGATCGGTGAGCTGGGCGCCCCCGTGCTTGAGCCGGGGATAGATGCGCTCCTCCTTGCCGTCGGGAAGGCGCACCGTCTCCTTGACATATGAGTAGGCGGCGAAGGGCGCCGAGTAGGTCTGCTCGCCGCCGGTGCGCAGAGGCGTCAGCAGCACGTCAAGCAGGCTGAGCACCTGAGTCGAGTACTGGACCGGCTGATTGGGACCGGTGCTGGGCAATGCCGGGCGGAAGTGCACCGAATCCAGAAGCCCGATGACCACGTACGCCAGCAGCACCACCAGCGCACCCGCTCCGAGGCTGCTGCGCACTACCCGCACCCATTGTTCACGCAGGTGCTCGCGCCGCGACACGTACCAACCGAAACCGACGACGCTTGCCACCAGCACATAGACCAGGGCATCGGTCCACAGGACAACAGGTTCAAACACCGCCGCCTCCCCTGCAGACGCGCCGCATACGTTCGTTGAACCTGTCGGCCATGGCTTTCATCATCGTCAGGACAATCGGATCCGGGGGTCCACCAGGGTGTAGGAAATATCCGTGAGTATCAGCCCGATGATGTACATCACCGAACCGAGGAACACCATGGCCCGCACGATGGCGAAGTCCTGCCGCTGGATGGCATGGATGGTATAGCTGCCCAGACCGGGTATCCCGAAGAACGATTCCAGAATCAGGCTGCCCATGAACAGCAAAGGCAGCACCGCCACGGAGCCCGTCAGTATGGGAACCAGGCCGTTCTTCAGCACATGCCGGAACATGACCTGGTACTCAGCCAGCCCCTTGGCGCGGGCGGTACGCACGAAGTCCTTGCCCATCTCCTCGAGAAACAGCGTGCGGAACCAGCGGGTCTGTCCGCCGATGCCGCCTACAATGCCGATCGCGATGGGCAGCAATACGAACTTGAAGGCATGTACCCCGGGGCTGTATCCGGATATGGGCACAAGGCGCAGCACCTTGCCCACCAGGTACTGGCCGGCGATCACGTAGAACAGCGCTGATATGGACATCAGCACCACACACAGCACGACGCCGGAAAGGTCAAAGTACGTTCGTCGGAAGAAAGCCAGAAGCAGGGCGAACGTGACGTAAGTGGCCAGTCCGATCACGAACACCGGAATCTGAATCGCCAGACTGGGCCACATGCGCTGGCGTATGTCGTAGCCGATGTCCCGCCCGCTGTCGGAGCGGCCGAACTTGAAGGCGAAAAGGGTTACGGATTTCTGAAAAAAGATTGTCTGGGTGAATTTATCCAGCCCGTGGTCCTTGGCGTTGTAGAGCAGCGGCAGGTTGTAACCATGCTGTTCCTTCCAAAGCTCGACGGCTTGCGGCGTGACCCGTCGCATGCCGAGATGCATGCGGGCCATGTCGTCCGGCGTGTTGACAACGAAGAACAACATGAACGTCAGCAGATTCACCCCGATCAGGATCGGGATGGCATACAACACACGGCGGATGATGTAGGCAAACATATGGCGCGCTCTCAACTGTTGCCGCTATGGGCCGTCCTGTGGGTGCGGCGCCAGTAGCTGTAGGAAGCCGGGAGCATCGACGCCACAACGAACAGACCCACCAGCACCAGCGGCCACCAGATGGGCCGGTTCCACGCATCCCGTTCCCTGGCCCGCAACGCCGGATCGATGCGCTTGTACTTGAGGTTGTTGTTGGCCATCAGATTGGGCTTCGCGTTGCCATACCAGTTGTGGTACAGCGAGATGGTCTTCGGATAGTACCCCCATACCCAGGGCGCATCCTTCCAAACGATTTCCAACATCTTGTGGACCACAGCCATCCGCTTCGGGCCGTTGCTCATGTTCTTCATGCGGTCGAACAGAGCGTTGAAGCGCGGATTGTTGTAGTTGGCCGCATTCTCGCCGTTGTGTTCCACCTTGCCGTTGGGCCCGTACAGCAGGAACAGGAAATTTTCCGGATCCGGATAGTCGGCATTCCAGCCCCACATGAACAGTTGCTCGGTGCCCCGTTGCATCTTGTCCTGAAAACGGTTGTAGTCCGTATCGCGGATGTCGAGTTGGATATCGATCTTGTTGAACTGCTTGCGCAGCCAGTCGTATTGGGCCTTGGCATCCGGCCCGCCTCCCGGGGTATCCAGGTGCAGCAGCAGCGGAGCGCCGGTCTTGGCATCGCGCCCGTCCGGGTAACCCGCCTGCGCCAGCAGGCGCTTGGCAACCGCAATGGCCTTGCGTTGCGGCCCGTTGGAGGTCCAGTTGTAAACGTAGGGATCGATGCCTTCCCTGCCCTTCTGATAGCCGAAGATCCCCGGGGGAATGGGTCCCTGGGCGGCAACCCCCTGGCCATTGAGAAAGATGGATATGTAGTCCTCGTAGTTCAGGGCGATGGAAATGGCCTGACGGAGCTTACGTGCCCTCTCGCCGTAGCCGCCCACCACCGGATCGAGCATGTTGAAGCCCATATAGTAAATGGAGGGCGCCACGGCCGTCTCCATCTTGATGTGTTTCCTGCGCATAGCACCAGTGAGGGCGAGCTCGCCGCCCGAACCGATCCGGATCGCCTGATCGAAGCTGTCGCTGGTCACTCCGGACACGTCATAGTAGCCCTGCAGGAATTTGTTCCAGTAGGGGATGCTTTCGGGTTCCAGACTGAAAATGATCTTGTGTATGAAGGGCAGACGCTTGCCGGCGTCGGCGAGCAGGCCCGCCTTGGCGTCGCCGGGTTCTCCGACGGAAGGATAGCGCTCTTCGTGGAAATCCGGATTGCGGACCAGCACCATCTGACGATTCGGGTTGTTGATGGTCATCATATAGGGGCCCGAACCTACCGGATACCAGTCCAGGGAGATGTTGCGGTCCGCAAGCCCCGGTTGGCTGTAGAAGTGCACCGCCTCGTGGGGCATGGGCGCAAAGAAGGGCATGGCCAGCCAGTACCGGAACTGCGGATACTTGCCCCGAATGGTGATCTTGTAGCTGTAGCGGCCGGTCACTTCCGCGCCGGGCAACGAGTATTTGTCCAGGTCGACGTAGCCCTGCCCACCCGGGGACTGACGCACCTTGCGCAGTGTCTGCGCGAGCTTCTTCAGGCCGACAATGTACTCGCTCATCAACCCGTAAATAGGCGATTGCACTTTGGGGTCTGCCAGCCGTTTGATCTCGTAAACGAAGTCGGCCGCTGTGACTTCCCGGGTTCCGGTATGCTTGAAATCGCCAATGGTATGGATGCCCGCCAGCTGATCAGGCTTCAGATGCAGGTACAGAGGCTTGCCGTCGGGGCCCCGCGCGAACGCCGGATGGGGCTGGTAATGCATATCGGGTCGGATATGGATGTGATAGACCGTATAGGCAATGGACGACACCGGCGCGTCGGTCGGCAGAGGGTGCCCTTCGGCATCCAGGTACGTGCGGGTCGGCATGCTCGCCGCTGCGAGCGGCACCAGCGTGTAGGGCCGTTTGAGGTACTGGTACTCCAGCGGCGGCTCGTAGATCTGAGCGATCACCTGATATTCGTTGGCGCTGTAGGCGCGGCCCGGGTCCAGGTGCTTGGGCCGTTCCTGGAAGCCCAGATAGAGAATGTTCTTTCCCGCCTGGGAAGCGGGATAGGGATCGTTCCACGGCTGCTGGCTGCAGGCGCTGAGGCCCACCACCAACAGCAGCATCCAGCGGCGCCAGCCGACCATCGGATTACCCATGGATCTTCCTGGGGACAGACCCCGTTGGGCCTACTGAGGAGGCGCGACGGGCGCCGGCGCCCCGATGTCGCACCACGTATGCCGCCGGTCGCTGCGCAACGGCAACCGACGAACCTCCGGCCCGATTATATAGGCGCACCACCTGGAACACAGCCCGCCGCTCTTCCCGTCGTCCACGAATTCCGGTACCTTACGTGCCGGAGCCCGAGATTTCCACAGGGGAGGGCTGGGGCCCGGACGAACGCCCTCTGCGTCTGACAGCACCAATGAGATAAGCCATGGGATTTCTTACCGGCAAACGCGCGCTGATCGTGGGATTGGCAAGCAACCGCTCCATAGCCTGGGGCATCGCCCAGGCCATGCACCGCGAGGGCGCCGAACTGGCGTTTACCTACCAGAACGAAAAGCTCCGCGATCGGGTCGAGAAGATGGCCGCCGAATGCGGCTCCGAGATCACTGTTCCCTGCGACGTCAGCAGCGACGAACAGATCGACGCCGTCTTCGAGCATCTGGACGACTACTGGGAACACCTGGACATCATCGTTCATTCCGTCGCGTTCGCCCCAAAGGACCAATTGGAAGGCGATTTTGTGGACAGCGTGAGCCGGGAGGGGTTCCGGATCGCCCATGAGATCAGCTCCTACAGTTTCGCGGCATTGGCCAAAGCCGGCTGCAGAATGATGGAAGGCCGGGACGGATCCCTTATCACGCTGAGCTATCTCGGCGCCGAACGTGCAATGCCCAACTACAACGTCATGGGCCTCGCCAAGGCAAGCCTGGAGGCCAACGTGCGCTACCTCGCCCAAAGCCTGGGGCCCGACGGAATCCGGGTGAACGCGGTCTCGGCCGGCCCCATCCGGACCCTGGCGGCAGCAGGCATCGGTAACTTCCGCAAGATGCTGGACCATGTCGAGAAGACAGCGCCCCTGCGACGCAACGTGACCATCGACCAGGTGGGCAATGCCGCGGCGTTCCTGTGCTCCGACCTGGCAGCGGGCATCACGGGCGAGATTCTTTACGTGGACTCCGGCTACAACACCATCGGCATGGGTCCGCTGGAAGCGGCCGACTGAATCTTCAGGCCTTCGCCGGGCTTGCGCCCGGCGCAGCCAGCACACCGGTTTCTCCTTCCGACCGGGCCACCAGCACGGCGCCGCAAGAGTCGCTGAACACGTTGACGGCCGTGCGGAACATGTCCAGCACCCGGTCCACGGCCAATATCAATCCGATCGCTTCCGCCGGCAACCCGATTGCCGCCAGGATGATGGTGATGGCCACCAGGCTGGCCGCCGGCATGGCCGCCACCCCGATGGAAGTCAGCAGCGCGATGAGTACCACCGTGAACTGGGTAGCCAGCGTCAGATCGATGCCGTAGGCCTGAGCGATGAACATGGCGGCCACACATTCGTACAGCGCCGTTCCGTCCATGTTCACCGTCGCGCCCAGGGGCAGCACGAAGCTCGTGGTACGGTTCGACACACCCGCATTCTTCTCCACGCATTCCATGGTCAGCGGCAGTGTGGCCGAAGAAGACGCCGTGGAGAACGCCGTCAGCAATGCCGGTGCCATGGCTTTGTAATGATTCAGCGGGTTCACCCGACCCAACACCCTCAGCAGCAGCGGCAGGGTGATCAGTGCATGTACCGCGAGCGCCAACAGCACGGTAAGAGTGAAGGTTCCGAGGGTGCGCAGCAACGCGTGCAATTCCTCGGGCTGGATCCCGGCTACCACTTTGGCCACCAGCGCGAACACTCCGATCGGCGCGAACACCATGACCCAGTCGGTGATGCGCATCATCACTTGGAACATAGCCTGCCAGAAATTGAACAGTGTTTCCGCGTAGGGCTCCTCGATTCGGGTCATGAAGTAGCCGAATAGAACACTGAAGAATATCAGCCCCAGCATCTGGCCGTTCGCTGCAGCGGCAACCACATTGGGCGGGATCAGATTGAGCAGGATGTCGGCTAGGTCAGATGCACCGTGGCCATGCACTTTGGCAGCGGCGACTGCCGCCTGCTGGCTACTCAGCCCCAACACCGTCCGGGCGGGATGACCGTCGATGATGCCCGGCGACAGCAGATTCACGAACAACAGCCCCACCAGGATGGCGAGCAGACTGGTAGTCAAATAGTAGGCGATCGTCTTGCCGCCCAGGCGTCCCAGACCCTGACCGCCTCCGATGCCCGCCACTCCGGTAATGATGGACGATACGATCAGGGGGACAATCAGCATCTTCAGGGCATTCATGAACAGGGTCCCGACGAAGTCGTACACCCCGTAAAACGTGACGCCGAACGCCCCCCCTTCGGTGCCGCTGAGGCGGCCTGCGACAAGTGCCAGCACCAGCGCAATGAAGATCTGCCAGTGCAGTTTCAGCGTGAGCCGTCGGGCCACTTCGCCTCCCGCCTGTGCAATGCCGCAGCCCTAGTGGCCTGTCCAAGGAATCATGATGCTACTGGAGCCGCGCTTCTTCCGGTCCGGATTTTGGGTCCTTCTGGTCACGTAGCCCCCGCTATGCTCCTCGAACGATCGACCGTCCGTCCGCCAAATCCCACTCGCCCCACTACGCGGGCCTGGACAGGCTTCTAGCCCTGGTCACCCCCGCCCTTGGGGATGTCAATTTTCGCGTTCTTCTTGAGCTCGGCGATGAGAGCATTGAATTCCATCTTTCCGTAGAAGCTGTCCACGCTCTTGCGCAAATCCGTCCGGTCCTTCTTAGAGAGCTTCTTCGAATTTCCGTCCTTCACCTCACTCACCTCGACGAGAGCGTAGCCCTTCGAACCCATGCCCAGTCCGGCAACGCTGGAACCGCCAGCCGCCGGGTGGGGAAGCTCGAATGCCTTACGCACAATGGCATCCGGATCCTGAGCATCTCCGCGCTTTATGAACCCCGGGTCCATGACCTTCAGGTTGAGTTGCTTGGCGATATCATCCAGGCTCGTGCCCTTGCGCAGTTTCGCCACCATGGCTTCTCCTTCTTCGCGGGCACGCTGTTGTTCCTTCTGCGCCTTCAACTGGGCTGCGATCTTGTCGTGCACCTGTTCCAGGGTAAGCTGCTTCGCCGGCTCGCTCTTGTCATCCCTCAGAACCACCAAATGGTTCTTGCCCAAGGTGATCGGATCGCTGTTGTTGCCGCCATTGAGCACGCTGTGGCCAAAAGCGGCGGCGCGAATCTTGGCGTCCTTCGCGATACCTGAGCCTTGATCCCGCGTTATCCAGTCCGTGTGCTTGATGGTCAGCCCGAGCGCCTTGGCTGCGGGTTCCAGGGTATCGGGGTGCTCGAAGGTCAGATTCGCCAGTTTCTGCTGTTTGTCGTAGAAGTCGTTTTCCGCCTTCTGGCGACGCAACTGCTCGGCCAACTGGCTGCGCACATCGGCGAACGACTGCTGATGAGATGGGCGTATGCCGGTCACCTCGATGATGTGGAAACCGTAACGGGTACGGACGAGGCCGCTGATTTGATCCTTCTTCAGAGAAAAGGCCGCCTTGTCGAATGGCGCCACCATCTCGCCTTGCTGAATCCAGCCCAGATCGCCGCCCTTGTCGGCGGACCCGGGATCGTCGGAGTACTTCTTCGCCAGTGCCGCAAACGAGGCGCCGTCGTGCAATTTCTTGAGAATGTCTTCCGCCTTCCGGTGGGCTTTGTCGACCTCCTTCTTATCGGCGTCCTTCGGAACCGCGATCAGGATATGGCGCACCTGGCGCTGCGCCTGGGTAACGAACTGGCTCTGCTGGTTCTTGTAGGCTTCCTTCAGCGCGTCCTCGCTCACCTTTTCCTGTGCGGCGATCTCATTGATATCCAGCTCCAGATAGGCAAGCTGGACCTTCGCCGGCGCCATGAACTCGGACTGGTGCTGCTTGTAGTAGGCGGCGATTTCCGCATCGGAAACCTTGACCTGGGACTTGAAGCGGTCGGAGGGAATTACCAGGTATGCCAGCTTGCGTTCCTGATCCTGCAGCGCATAGATGCGGTTCAGACCGTAATCGCTGACCGACGCGGTATCCACGATGCCCGCTGCCAGCTGATTGATGAGCATCGACCGGCGCATCTGAGCCTCGAACACCGGGATGGGCATACCCTGGCGGGACAGCAACTGCTGATAGCGCGCCTCGGAGAACTTACCCTTTTCCTGAAACGCGTCTATGGACCGGATACGGGCCGCCAGCAGGGGCCGACTGATGGTCATGCCGGCTCTATTGGCCGCCTGCACCAGCAGTTCCTGCTCGATCAGCTGGTCAAGGACCCGTTTCCGCAATTCCTTGGAGTTGACGATGGAGTCATAGTTGTCGCCGAGAGCCTGACGCAGTCGCTGTCTCTGGTTCTCCAAAGCACGCTGAAACTCCGGCACGCTGATTTCGACTCCGTTGACCTGGGCGGCGTAGACCTTCGCTTCGCTCTTGATGTACGAATCGATACCCCACAGGGCAAACACAAGCACCAACGCGCCCACGATGATCCAGGCAATCCAGCCGGTGATCCTGTCGTGCATAGCCTGCAGCATGAGCTAGCTCTCGCAGATATTGGTTGTTAAATTGTCCGACAACACAAAGCAGAAGGGCGCCCTCGCGGGCGCCCTTCTGCAACAATATGGCGGAGTGGACGGGACTCGAACCCGCGACCCCCGGCGTGACAGGCCGGTATTCTAACCAGCTGAACTACCACTCCTGATTCAGATCTAGGCATGTGCGGTTAGTGGACTGGGCTGTGAAGCTTCGCCGCGCTCCCCTACCTGCCTGGTCATTCGCTTTCCTTCTTGGTGGGTGCTGAGGGGATCGAACCCCCGACCTACGCCTTGTAAGGGCGTCGCTCTCCCAGCTGAGCTAAGCACCCCGGAGAGCTGGCTAGTTTACGGCATCCTTGAGCGCTTTTCCAGCCTTGAAGGCGGGCGCTTTGGAGGCCTGGATGGTGATGGTTTCGCCGGTCTTCGGGTTGCGTCCGGAACGGGCAGCCCGACTGCGCACCTCGAATGTACCGAAACCGACAAGGGTCACCGAGTCGCCGGACTTAAGCGCCGCGGTCACGGAGTCCAGCATGGCGTCCACCGCACGAGCGGCCGTCGCCTTGGACATGTCCGCCGAATTGGCAACCGCTTCGATCAGTTCGGATTTATTCATATTGAAGTATACCCCCTCATCATGGAATACGGGACGATCTGGGAAACAACAGGAAGCGACATTGGCAGGCAATCGGCCGCACCGCGAGAATCCGTCGGCTTTTATACCAAGGCCCTTCAACGCCTGTCAACAGAATGCCCGCCCTGCAAAACCGGGCGCGCCATCGTGGAACGCGCCCGTTCGCAAAGGCGGGCAGACTGCGTGCGCCTTTAATGCGCGCGTACGGAACCTTCCTTCTTCGACTTGCCTTTGTCCTTTTTCTCGCCGCTCTTGATTTCCTCGCCTTGCTCGCTGTCCGTCGCAATCGCCACGGGCATATGCTGAAGCGCGACCTGCAGCACCTCGTCTATCCATTTCACCGGACGGATATCGAGCTTGTCCTGCACGTTCTTCGGAATGTCGGCCAGATCCTTACGGTTCTCCTCAGGGATCAAGACGATGGAGATACCGCCGCGGTGTGCGGCCAGCAGTTTCTCCTTGAGGCCCCCGATAGGCAACACCTCGCCGCGCAGGGTGATCTCGCCCGTCATGGCCACATCGGCTCGAACCGGTATCTTCGTCAAGGACGATACCAAAGCGGTGCACATGCCCACGCCCGCACTGGGTCCGTCCTTGGGCGTCGCGCCTTCCGGAACGTGCACGTGGATATCGTACTTCTGATAGAAGTCCGGATCGATGCCCAACATGGCGGCACGACTGCGCACCACCGTGGTCGCCGCCTGGATGGACTCCTGCATGACATCACCCAACTGGCCGGTATGCAGCAGACGGCCCTTACCGGGCACCACCGTGGACTCGATACGCAGCAGCTCGCCGCCGACCTCCGTCCACGCCAGGCCGGTCACCTGACCGATCTGATCCTGTTCGTCGGCACGTCCGTACCGGAAGCGCCGCACACCCAGGTATTTGTCCAGATTCTTCGGGTTGACGGTGATCTTGCGCGATCCCTTTTGCAGCACCAGCTCCTTGACCACCTTGCGACAGATCTTGGCGATCTCACGCTCCAGATTACGGACACCGGCTTCGCGGGTGTAGTAGCGAATAACATCCCGTATCGCCGCTTCGCCGATGGCCACTTCCTTGGGCTTCAGCCCATTGGCGTTGACCTGCTTGGGTACCAGGTAGCGCAGCGCGATGTTGATCTTCTCGTCTTCCGTGTAGCCGGGAATACGGATCACTTCCATGCGATCCAGCAGTGGACCCGGGATGTTCAACGTGTTGGCGGTCGCCACAAACATGACATCGGAAAGGTCGAAATCCACTTCCAGGTAGTGGTCGTTGAACGTGTGGTTCTGCTCCGGGTCGAGCACTTCCAACAGGGCCGATGACGGATCGCCACGGAAATCCATGGCCATCTTGTCGATTTCATCGAGCAGGAACAGCGGATTGCGTACGCCGACCTTGGCCAGGTTCTGGACGATCTTGCCCGGCAGGGAACCGATGTAGGTGCGGCGATGACCACGAATCTCCGCTTCGTCACGCACACCACCCAGGGACATACGCACAAACTTGCGGTTGGTCGCCCTCGCGATGGACCGCCCCAGGGATGTCTTGCCGACACCCGGAGGACCCACGAGGCAGAGAATCGGGCCTTTCAGCTTGCGAACGCGCTGCTGCACCGCCAGATACTCGACGATGCGCTCCTTGACGCGCTCCAGCCCGTAGTGGTCGGCCTCCAGCACCTCTTCGGCCTTGCCGAGATCGTGGCGGATCTTGGTCCTCTTCTTCCAGGGCGCACTGACCAGCCAGTCGATATAGTTGCGCACCACGGTGGCCTCGGCCGACATGGGCGACATCATCTTCAGTTTGTTGAGCTCGGCGTTGGCCTTGGCATTGGCCTCCTTGGACATGCCCGCCTTCTCGATCTTCTGCTGCAGCTCTTCGATTTCGTTGGGCGCGTCCTCGAGTTCCCCGAGCTCCTTCTGAATCGCCTTCATCTGCTCGTTGAGGTAGTACTCGCGCTGGCTCTTTTCCATCTGCTGTTTGACGCGACCGCGGATGCGCTTTTCGATCTGCAGCACATCGATCTCGCCTTCCACCAGGCCCATGAGATGTTCCAGGCGTTCGCGCACGTTCTCGATCTCGAGGATCCGCTGCTTCTCCTCGAGCTTCAGGGACATGTGGGCGGCAATGGTGTCGGCAAGACGGCCCGGCTCGTCGATGCCCGACAAGGACGTCAGGATCTCCGGCGGCACCTTCTTGTTCAGCTTCACGTACTGATCGAACAGGGTGAGCATGGAACGCATGAGCACTTCCACCTCACGGTCGTCCAAGGGCTTCTCCGCGTGCAGGACAGACGTCTTCGCGGAGAAGTAGTCGTCGGTGTCGACGAATTCCGTAATACGGGCGCGTTCGGCACCCTCGACCAACACCTTCACGGTACCGTCGGGGAGCTTCAGCAGCTGGAGGATGCTGGACATGGTCCCGATGCGGTGGATGTCTTCCACGCGCGGGTCGTCCACATCCGCACTTTTTTGCGCGACCAGCAGGATTTTCTGGTCGCCCTGCATCGCCGAATCCAGTGCACGTATGGACTTTTCCCGCCCAACGAACAGAGGAATCACCATATGCGGATAAACCACTACGTCCCGCAGCGGCAGCACCGGCAACTCGAACTGCGTGTCATCGGTTACTGTCAATGCCTTGTCTTTGTGCTCCATGGTGGAGTTCCTCGCGATATCAGCGTCAATTCGTTGCGTTGCCGTACGGCCGCGGAATACCCCGCGCTTTGCCGCCTGACGTTCTTTGTACTATGGGGGCGCTGCGCACCGGATTCAATGGCCGGGCACACCGAAAGTGAAGCAAGTTCCACGCCAGGAAAGCAGGGAAGGTGGACAGGGCGCCCCCTCAACGGGGCACCCTGTCATGCAGAACGAGATCAATCCGATGCAGCGCGCTGCTCGGATGCATCGAAGATCATGTAGGGCTTTGATTCACCGAGGATCACGGCTTCGTCGACGACCACCTTGCGCACGTTCTCCAGGGACGGTAGATCGTACATGGTGTCAAGCAACACATGTTCCATGATGGTGCGCAGGCCGCGAGCGCCAGTTTTCCGTTCCATAGCCTTGCGGGCCACTGCCCGTAACGCATCTTCGCGGAACTCCAGCTCGCAGCCTTCCATGTCGAACAGCTTGTTGTACTGCTTGGTGAGCGCGTTCTTGGGCTCGGTCAGGATCTGCACCAGCGCATCTTCGTCCAGTTCCTCGAGCGTGGCCACCACCGGCAGCCGACCGACGAATTCCGGAATCAGTCCGAAGCGAATGAGGTCCTCGGGTTCCACCGAATACAGCACTTCGCCCACCGGTCGGTCCTCTTTCTTGCTCTTCACCTGGGCCGCAAAACCGATGCCGCCTTTCTCCGAACGGTCCCGGATGATCTTCTCCAGACCGGCGAAAGCGCCGCCGCAGATGAACAGGATGTTGGTGGTGTCCACCTGCAGAAATTCCTGCTGGGGATGCTTGCGCCCACCCTGGGGCGGCACCGACGCCACCGTGCCTTCGATCAATTTCAGCAGTGCCTGCTGCACACCTTCGCCTGACACGTCCCGGGTGATCGACGGATTGTCGGATTTGCGGGAGATCTTGTCGATCTCATCGATGTAGACGATGCCGGTCTGGGCCTTCTCCACATCGTAGTCGCATTTCTGCAGCAGCTTCTGGATGATGTTCTCGACATCCTCGCCGACGTATCCCGCTTCGGTGAGCGTCGTGGCATCGGCAATGGTGAACGGCACATTGAGCAGGCGCGCCAGCGTCTCGGCCAGCAGCGTCTTGCCCGAGCCCGTCGGGCCGATGAGCAGAATGTTGCTCTTGGACAGCTCGACCTCTTCCTTGCGCTGACGCGCGTCCAGCCGCTTGTAGTGGTTGTACACCGCGACCGACAGGATCTTCTTGGCACGTTCCTGTCCGATGACGTACTCGTCCAGAACCTGATTGATCTCCTGAGGCTTGGGAAGCTTGCTCCCGGTAACGGTCGCCTTCTCCTGCATCTCCTCGCGGATGATGTCGTTGCAAAGCTCGACGCATTCATCGCAGACGAATACGGAGGGCCCGGCGATCAGCTTGCGTACTTCATGCTGGCTCTTGCCGCAGAAAGAGCAGTACAGCAACTTGCCGTCGTCGCCTTTGTTTCGATCGTCAGTCATAACCAACCCTCACTTCGGTGAATCAGCAGCATCCCTCGGCGAGGCCCCGCTTGGTATCGCGGCGGTCGGTGGATCCGTCGCAGCGGGACGCCTGCGGCTCCGCGAGGCAGCGCCCGGACTCTATTCAACTACTTCACGCAAGTTCTGACAAGCAATCCCTGCGCAGCCATAAGGAAATGCAGTCGGCACCGAGAAGGCAGGCGGAGCGCATGGCGGTGACGGGCTCCGGGCGTCACGCCCCGGACGCAGCGTCCCGGCGATTGAGAACCGCATCGATCAGCCCGTACTCCTTGGATTCATCCGCCCCCATGAACCGATCGCGGTCGGTATCCTGTTCGATCTTATCCATCGGCTGCCCGGTGTGCTGGGAGAGGATGCGGTTCAGCCGTTCCCGAACCAGCAGTATCTCCTTGGCATGGATATCAATGTCGGTAGCCTGCCCCTGGAAGCCGCCCAACGGCTGGTGGATCATCATGCGCGAGTGTGGCAGGCAGTAGCGCTTGCCGGCAGCCCCTCCGGCCAGCAGCACGGCCCCCATACTGGCAGCCTGGCCGATGCACATGGTGCTCACGTCGGGCTTGACGAACTGCATGGTGTCATAGATGGCGAGGCCTGCACTCACCGACCCTCCCGGCGAATTGATGTAAAGATGTATGTCCTTGTCCGGGTTTTCCGACTCGAGGAACAGCAGCTGGGCCACAATGACGTTGGCCATGTAATCCTCGACCGGACCTACCGCGAAAACCACCCGCTCCTTGAGCAGCCGGGAGTAGATGTCGTAGGCGCGCTCCCCCCGAGCGGTCTGCTCGACAACCATCGGGACCAGGTTCAGCGCCTTCACGTCCCCAGCGCCGCCGTTACCATAGATATCGGTCATAGGATACCATCCTTTAGACGTTCGTCGTCTTGCGAGAATTCATCAATTCCTTGAAACTGCTGGATTTTTCGTTAAGCTCCGCTTGATCCATCACCCAATCCAGCACCTGCTCCTCCAACGCCATGGCTTCCACGCCGGAACGCATCTCCGCGTTCTGCTGGTACCACTTGACCACTTCGTCCGGGTCCTCGTAGCTGGCGGCGATGGATTCGATCAACTTGCGCACCCGTTCCGGGTCGGTCCGCAGCTCGTTGCGACGCACGATCTCCCCCAGCACCAGCCCCAGCTTGACCCGGCGCAGCGCGGGTGCCTCCAGCTGCGCATGGGTCTCTCCATGGGCGGTGTGGTCCGTTTCGACCCCCGCCTGCTCCATCATGCGGTGCACTTCGTCCTCCACCAGGCTGTGGGGCACCTCGATGTCATTCTTTTCCAGGATGGCGTCGAACACCTGCTCCTTGAGATTCTGGCGGACGGCCTGCTCCAGCTCCCGTTCCATGTTGCGCCGCACTTCCTCGCGCAGCTTGTCCACGCCGCCCTCGGTGACACCGAAGGCACGGGCGAACTCCTCGTCCAGGTCAGGCAGTTTGGGCTCGGACACGCTATGGACCTTGATATCGAACTGAGCCGTCTTGCCGGCCAGATCCGCAACGTTGTAGTCGTCGGGAAACGTCACATCGATGGTCCGCTGCTCACCGGGCTTGACGCCGTTCAGCTGGTCCTCGAAGCCCGGGATCATGGCGCCGCTGCCCAGTTCCAGGGGTACGTTGCTCGCTTTGCCGCCGGAGAACGGCTCGCCGCCGATGGTGCCCGCGAAATCGATCATCAGCCGGTCGCCTGTCCGGGCCTCGCGTTCCACCGGCTCCCAGGTGCGACGCTGAGTGCGCAGGTTCTCCAGCATGTCCTCCACGTCCTGATCGGTAACCGTGGCCACCGGCTTGTCGATCTTAACTCCGTCCAGGGCGGCCGGCTCGAACTCGGGATAGACCTCGAAGGTGGCCGTGTACTCCAGCGCCTGACCCGGCTGCACCGTCCGGGGCTCGAGGCTCGGTCCGCCAGCCGGCCGCAGCTGCTGCTCGGTAAGCGCTTCCTGGAGCGTGCTGCGCATGACTTCGCTGACCACCTCGGCCCGCACCTGCGGCCCATATCGGCGCTGCACCACCCGCATCGGCACCTTGCCGGGCCGAAAACCATCCAGACGAGCGGTCTTCGCCAAGCGCTTGAGGCGGTTCTCCACCTCCTGATCGACCCGCTCAGCGGGTATCTGCACGGTCATCCGGCGTTCCAGCGCACCGGTCGTCTCAACGGAAACTTGCATTGCAATTCCTCTTCAGCATGATCGACATGCCGGCCTGGCACATGAACAGAAGCGGTTGCCTCCGCTACCCCCTCCGGGCCTTCCGGCGATGCTCCCGAAGGCCGAACAAAACGGTTTGGTGCGAAAGGAGAGACTCGAACTCTCACGGGTTTCCCCACTGGCACCTAAAGCCAGCGCGTCTACCAATTCCGCCACTTTCGCATTATTAAGGCATTGGGCCGAATCCGGGGCATTATAGCGCCTTGCCCGGATACGGCGTAACCCGGGACGGCCGGATACCCCTGGGAAAACGGGAAATCGATAAAGACGGCTGGACGCGAGGACGGGAAAACTGGTGGGCCGTGTAGGAATCGAACCTACAACCAATGGATTAAGAGTCCACTGCTCTGCCAATTGAGCTAACGGCCCGAAAAGGGGCAATATTGGACCACGACCGGGTCCGTGGTTCAAGCCGCAGGCGGGACCGCGGGCGAACCGTAATTTGGGGTGAGCGATGGGACTCGAACCCACGACGACCGGAATCACAATCCGGGGCTCTACCAACTGAGCTACGCTCACCATTGAACCGTCTTGCGCCCGCGGGTCACTGCTAAGCCGCGACAAATGGCGCGCCCGGCAGGACTTGAACCTGCAACCGCCGGCTTAGAAGGCCGATGCTCTATCCGGTTGAGCTACGGGCGCAGGGTGTGAGCCATTTCCAGCGCTGCACGCGTCCGGAGTCCCGCCGGAATTGGTCGGGGTAGAGGGATTCGAACCCCCGACATCCAGCTCCCAAAGCTGGCGCGCTACCAGACTGCGCTATACCCCGTGCCCGACACCGGTTGGCGTGCCTTGGGCCACCAACGGGGCAAGGCCGGAGATCATACGCTGAGCACCCAAAGCCGTCAAATGCTGGTCGGACGCCATCGCCCTTGTCCGCAGCGCCAGCCCCGTGACACAATCTGGCGCTTCCCACACGGCGAGTTACGCACTCAACACCATGACCGCCCAGATCATCGATGGCAAGACCATCGCGGCGCAACTGCGCGCCTCCTTGCGCCAGCAGGTTGACGAACGCGTCGGCGCCGGCCGGCGCCGCCCCGGCCTCGCCGTGGTGCTGGTGGGCACCGATCCCGCCTCGCAAGTCTACGTCAGGGGCAAGCGCCGGGATTGCGAGGACGTGGGCATCCTGTCAAAAGCCTTTGATCTACCGGCTGATATATCCCAGGATGGACTGCTCGAGCTGATCGACCGGCTCAACGACGACGCCGAACTGGACGGCATCCTCGTACAGCTGCCACTACCGGCCCATATAGATCCGGAAACGGTCATTGAGCGCATCCGCCCCGACAAGGACGTGGACGGCTTCAACCCATACAATGTCGGCCGTCTGGCGCTGCGCCTGCCCCTGCTGCGCCCTTGCACACCCTTCGGCGTAATGACCCTGCTCAAATCCGTGGGTGAGTCCTTCTATGGACGCGAGGCAGTGGTAGTCGGGGCCTCCAACATCGTTGGGCGTCCCATGTCCCTGGAACTGCTGCTGGCGGGCTGCACCGTCACAACATGCCATCGCTTCACTCAGGACCTCGCCGCCCATGTGGGCCGCGCCGATATCCTGGTCGCTGCGGTGGGCAAACCCGGGCTGATCAAGGGTGATTGGGTGAAGCCGGGCGCGACGGTGATCGACGTGGGCATGAATCGCCTGGAAGACGGCCGCCTGGTCGGCGACGTGGAGTTCGCCGCTGCTTCGGAACGGGCCGCCTGGATCACACCCGTACCCGGGGGTGTCGGCCCGATGACGCGCGCCATCCTGATGCAGAACACCCTGCAGGCCGCGGCGCAGTATCACAGCTGAGCAGCGCGGGACCGCGCCTCTTCACCTCCCACCGTCGGCGACCCGTCAGCCGCCGACGCTGCGTCCGCCGGATTGGCGTGGATAGGCCGCCATCAGATCGCCCAACGGGGCGGGGCGTGCGATCCAGTACCCCTGGGCGAAATCCACCCCCATGTCACGCAGTGTCTGCATCGTGCGTTCGTTTTCCACGAACTCGGCGATGGTCCGGATCCCCATCACATGGCCGATCCGATTGATTGCCTCCACCATGGCGAGGTCGATGGGATCGTCTCCCATGTCCCGCACGAAGCTGCCGTCGATCTTCAGGAAATCCACCGCCAGATTCTTCAGATAGGCAAACGAGCTCAAGCCGCTGCCAAAGTCGTCCAGGGCAAAACGGCAGCCCATCGCCCGCAGGGTATTGATGAACCGGGTGGCCCAGTGCAGATTGGCAATGGCGGCCGTCTCGGTGATCTCGAAACACACCTGCTCGGCGGGAAAACCAGTCCGCTCCAGCTGCCCGATCACGAAATCAAGGAACTGGTCGTCGCACAGGGACTGCCCCGACAGATTCATCGCACACAGCGAGCCGCTGGGAAGCGCGCCCTGGGAACTGGCCGTTTCCAGTACGGTGCGCACCACCCAACGATCGATGGACGGCATGAGGTTGTACCGTTCGGCGGCCGGAATGAAGGCCATCGGCGGCACCTCGTGGCCCTCTTCGTCCTGCATGCGCAGCAGGATTTCGTAGTGCCCGACGGTGGACTCCGGATCGAGCGGAACAATGGGCTGAAAATGCAGACAGAACCGGTTCTGCTCCAGCCCCCTCTGGAGCCGGGAAACCCAGCGCATTTCACCCTGGCGCCGTTTGAGCTCGCCATCGTCGGGTTCATAGGTGTGCACCCGGTTGCGTCCTCCATCCTTGGCCGCATAGCAGGCTACGTCGGCCGCACTCATGACCTCCGCAAGGCTGTGGCTTTCGGCGGACACCGCCACCAGTCCGATGCTCACGCCGATTTCGAAACTGTGATCGCCCCACACGAAACGGAAATCACGCACCGTGGAGCGCAGATTCTCGGCGACTCGACGGGCCTGCGCGAGGTCACAGTAGTGCAGCAGCACGCCGAACTCGTCCCCCCCCAGACGTGCCAGAATATCCGACTCGCGTACCTGTACCTGAAGCATGGCCGCAAGCTGACGCAGCATCTCGTCGCCGGCTATGTGTCCGCAGGTGTCGTTGACGATCTTGAACTGGTCCAGATCGAGATAGCACACGGCGTGTTCGCATTGCTCTTCCCGAGCGCTGTGCAGAGCCATCTGCAGTCGATGCTCGAACTCGCGCCGATTATAGAGCCCGGTGAGTGCGTCGTGGGCAGCCTGATAGGAAAGCTGGCGCGCAAGTCTGCGGGCATGTCCGACATCGTGGAACACCATCACCGCACCGATGACATGCCCTGCACGATCCCGGATGGGCGCCGCCGAATCGGCGATGGCCACCTCTTCGCCGTCCTCGCGCACGAGTATCGTCTGATCGCACAGCTCGACCACCTCACCGGTGTTCAGGCACTGCAGTACAGGATTGAGCACCGGCTCCCGGGTCGTTTCGTGGTAGAGCGCCATGACCTGTTCCAACAGCCGGCCACGGGCGTTCGGCAGAGACCAACCCGTCAATGTCTCGGCGACCGGATTGAAGTATTCGATACGGCCTTCCGCATCGGTGGTGATGACCGCATCGCCGATGGAATGGAGGGTCACCTCCGCCTTTTCCTTCTCCTGGTACAGAGCGGACTCGGATTCGCGCACACGACCAAGGGCTTCGCGCAGCTCCTCCTGTTGCAGCAGGACGTAGTCGAGTGCCTGGTTGATGAACTTGCCCAGAAAGCCGAACTCATCCGCACGAGCTTCATCGAAGCGTTCCGCGGTCTTGCCGCTGGAGAATGCCTGTGCAGTGGTCACCATGCGCAGAAACGGCCTGGTAAGCAGCTTCTGGAGCACCCACTGCAGGATGAAGCCGAACAACAGAAAGAGAACGCCCATGGTGGCGAGCAACTGCTTGCGCTGGCGCTCGGTGCGCGCGTGCAGGTTCTGGTGGTACAGCGTCAGATGGGTGATCGATAGCGGATTCAGGTCGTGGCCCCCGTGACCCAGTCCCACCATTACCCCGCTCAGGTCGCCCCCGACCTCGCCGAAGCGCTGCGACTTGCCGTTGACGTCCACCTGCGCCCCGACAAAATCCAGCTCCTGCAGCAACGGCTTCATTGCCGTCCCCAGGTCGGCACGGGAAGCATCCGGATGGGCAGACAGATAGCGTTGCAGCGCCGCCGCGAAATGATTTGCATTGCGGGTGTAGTGAGCCTGCAGATCGGCTTCCATACGGTGCAGGACGATCACCGACATGGTCAGACCCACCAGCACCAGCCCCCAGAAGACGATGCCCGTGATCTTTACCGCCAGCCCGGTTCGCAGCGCATGAGCGGGACTGTGCCGGACACGTTCGATCATCTGAACCCTATCAGCTTCAGTGAGATGAGCACGGGGCACACACCGCTGAGACCCGCACCCAGGATCGCAAATCCCATGAACCATGGGAAGAACCAAAGCTGCTCGGGAAAGGCAAAGAGCGTGACGATCAGCATGGCCGCCACCACCAGCCGCCAGGCGCGCTCGGCGTCGAATTGTATCGTGGG
>Ga0307441_1000240_pt1 | contig 21433 bp, 26 predicted proteins | sample SalMarWE160420MG_FD_202149 | JGI IMG/M metagenome (GOLD analysis project Ga0307441, IMG submission 202149) | Salt marsh sediment microbial communities from the Plum Island Ecosystem LTER, Massachusetts, United States - WE1604-20 | ecosystem: Environmental > Aquatic > Marine > Intertidal zone >... | reverse complement strand
CCTATTGTATGCCAGTAATGCGGGGAATAGCGTGCCTTTCAGAGCCCGTCAGTTGCCCAATCCGGTGCTCCGTCGTCGATCGCGGCGCTCTGTCCGGAGCCACCCCCATGGCGCCTTTGTCCCCGGACCGGGCCGGTCCGGAGGGACGAACCCTGTTACACTGCTGTTGCTTCTCACAGTGCCGCCCCTTCGATGAATCCAGGCTCCGAAGACTCTGAATTCTTTCCCTTCTCGGGCCTGTACCGGGATCCGGCTTCGGAAACCCGTTTTCTGCAATCCGTATGGCAGCAGATCGCCAGCCGCAGCCGGACGGTGGGTCTGGTGGGCGGCTTGTTGTACGTGGTCGCGTCCGTTTCCGACTACCAGGCGCTGGGTCTGGGCCCGCTGTTCTGGTCCCTGCTGGGCGCCCGTTGCCTGGCGCTGTTGAGCGGCGTGGCGGTGTACCTGGCGGCTCGGCGCACCTATAACGGTCCCGTGCTGGCACGAGCATTGTTCGCGTTCGAGGCCATCATCGCCGCGACATTTCTGGCGGTGGTCATCGGCCAGGGCGGTACGGTGGATTTCCATACCATCAGCACCATCGCCATCGTCACGGCGTATTATGCCTTCGCGCCGACCCTGTCCGGCATCCAATTGTTGATACCGCCGGTGTTGAGTACCGGCTTTCTGGTGGTGGCGGCGGTCTTTTTGCAAGCAGGGCCGCAGGCGTTGACCATCCCTGCTTTGCTACTGGTGCTCGTCAACCTGTTCGGCGTCCAGTTCGTGCGTTCCACCAACCGGGCTCAGCGCCTGGAGCGCCGCAACCTGGATCTGCAGGGACATCTGAACGTCCAGCTGAGGCAGGAGGTCGAGGAACGGGCGTCCGCTGAACGGACCGCCCGCCTCAGCGAAGAGAATCTGCGGCGCCTGTTCGATGCGGCGCCGCTGCCCATGGTGCTGACCCGGGTCCGGGACGGGGCGATCCTGCGCACCAACGAGGCCGCCCGCACGCTGTTCGGCATACGGGAGCAGGATCAGCCGCAGCTGACCACCCGCCACTTCTACGCTTCCAGCGTCGAACGGGATCACATCCTCGAGCATCTCAGGCGCGATGGCCAGGTGCGTGGGGTGGAGGTCGGCATGCGTACCCTGCAGGGCGACGAGCTGCAGGTGCTGCTGTCGGCGAATCGCACCGAGTTCCACGGCGAAGCCGCCAACATCGCGGGGATAGTGGACATTACCGCCCGCAAGCTGATGGAAGACGAGCTGCACCGGCTGGCCAATACCGACCCCCTTACCGGTGTCCACAACCGCCGCTTCTTTTTCGATCTCGCCGAGCGCGAGGTGCCCAGGTTCATCCGCAACAAGCATCCGGTCAGCGTGCTGCTGGCCGACATCGATCATTTCAAACGGGTCAACGACACCTACGGTCATGCCGCCGGCGACGTGGTGCTCAAGGGTTTTGTTGCGGTATTGAAGGGGCAGCTGCGCGACTACGATATCCTGGGGCGGCTGGGCGGCGAGGAATTTGCGATCGTGCTTCCCGAAGTCTCGCCCGAAGGTGCCCACGAAGCCGCCGAGCGCCTACGGGCCAGTGTCGAGCAGGCGGTGGTGAAAACCACGGAAGGCGATGTGAAGGTCACAGTGAGCATCGGCCTTGCCGGGGTGGATGCCGACGCCCCTACGCTGGATGCGGCCTTGAGCCTGGCCGACGAGGCGCTGTACCGAGCCAAGTCCTTGGGACGCAATCGCGTGGAGACCTACGCCGGGGACGCGCCGCCTCCCGGCGGCAGAGGCATGGTGCGCACCGTCTGACCCCTGAACGCAAGCGCGCCAGTTGCCGGCCGCATCCGGGGCTGCAGCCGGCAACTGGCCGTCAGGCTACTGTTGATGAATGCGGTCGCGCAGCTGATCCCGGTCGCGATCCTGGTCCGGTACGGTGTCCTGGATCTGGTCGCGGTCCTTCAAGCGGTCCTGCTGGTGCAACTGATCTTGATCACGCAGTACGTCGCCCATGCCTCCTTGCTGGTGCATGGCACCGGCGGCCGGAGCACCGCCACCGCCACCGCCACCGCCTCCGGCACCACCGGCCGCAATGACCGCGCCGCTGGCGAGAGCCAGGCCGGCCGCAAGCGCTGTCGCCGAAAGAAACTTGCTGTTCATGGTAACCTCCTTGACCAGACGGTCGTCCTTTTGTTGTCGGCCTCGCGGATGAAGCCGCCCCGCCGGGGCGGCTTCATCGTATGACAACGCGACAGTCACCGCCCCGGTACTGTCGTCATTCTTTCAGGAAAGCCTTAATTCAGGCTTAACGGCCCCGTCGGGCCCGCACACGGAGGAACGCGTCTTGAACACCCGCAAACAGATACTGATGGTCGTTACCAGCCATGATCGAATCGATGACGATCATCCCACCGGGCTGTGGTTCGAGGAGTTCGCGGTGCCCTACCAGCGCTTCCGCGCCCACGGCTATGGCGTAGCGGTAGCCAGCACCCGGGGTGGCGCTGTGCCCATAGACCCGCGCAGCATGCCGGAGGATCCGGATGTCCCGGACACCCGGCTGTCCCTGGATGCCCTCGACAAGACGCTGGCTCTCCCAGGGGTGGATTTCGATGCCTTCGATGCCGTGTTCTTCCCCGGCGGCCACGGCACCATGTACGACTTGCCCGAGGACCCCGATGTGGCACGGTTGGTCGGTGCCTTCGCCGACCAGGGCAAAGTGGTGGCCGCCGTCTGTCACGGCCCGGCGGCATTCGTCACGGCGAAACGCAGTGACGGTTCGCCGTTCCTCAAGGGCCGCAAGGTGGCGGCGTTCACCGACGCCGAGGAGCGTGCGGTGGAGCTGGATGCGTTGATGCCGTTTCTCCTGGAGTCGCGGCTGCGTGAGCTGGGCGCTGAAGTGGACACCGCCCCGGACTGGAGCGACCACGTCGTGGTGGACGGCAAACTGGTCACCGGCCAGAACCCCCAGTCCAGTGCCAGCGCCGCCGAAGCGGTGATCGAGCTGCTCGGCCGCTGAGCGGTTTTGTCTGCGGGGGCATGATCGGCAAAAGCGAACGACGCCACGGAAAGCACGGAAAGCACGGAAAGCACGGAAAAATTTCTGTGTCTGAGTAGGTGTTGGGCGGCGCGCTGGCGCATTGAAGGCTGGTCGGTTCCGAGTGCTGTGGCAAAGGTGGGCATCCCCGCAGAGGCGCATAGCCCATGGGTTTGTCCAAGCTGAACAGTGCCAATGATCTGAGTTACCCGTGATCGGCAGGTCAAAATTTCATTCCGTGTCTTCCGTGCTTTCCGTGGCGCCTTGGGTTTTTGCCTTACGGTACGCCTTGGCTCGTGAAATGGGAGCAGGGGTGCCATCGGGATCGGTAGTTGGGGTAACATACCGCCGGCCAAGCCGTTGTGGGCGGGTGCCGATCCACCTTCATCACTCCAGGGAAAAGTGCAGATGCTGACTGCCTTCGCTACCCGCGGCGGACGCCTCGAACAGGTCCCGGTCAACGCGCCGGAGGATCTCTCCGACGATGCCGTATGGCTGGACCTGGTCAGTCCGACTCCGGAAGAGCGCACCTGGGTGGAGACGGCCTACGGTCAGGGATTGCCGCGGCCCTCGGACATGGAGGAGATCGAGGCCAGTGCCCGCTTCTATGACGACGACAACGGCGTGCACATCCACTCCTTTTTCCTCCATGACTTCGAGGACCATCCGCGTAACGTGTCGGTGGCCTTCACCCTGAACGGCGGGCGCCTGTTCACGCTTCACGAACACGACCTGCTCAGTTTTCGGCTGTTCAGGCTGAGAGCCCGTCAGCAGCCGGCGCTCACCCGCGATGCAACGTCCATCCTGCTGGGATTGTTCGAGGCCAAGGTGGAGCGCCTCGCGGACGTGCTGGAAGGGGTCTACTCGGAGCTGGAAACGGCCAGTCAGTGGGTTCTGGAGGAAAGCGAGGACGACGTTGAAGGCGTCATTTCCCAGCTGGCCCGCCAAGAGGACATCAACGGCAAGGCCCGTCTGAGCCTGATGGACAAGCAGCGGGCGCTGTCGTTCTTGCTGCGCGCCGGGGTGTTGAACAATGACCAGGCTCAGACTACGCGGGAGATCCTGCGGGACATCGAGTCGCTGACCGCCCATACCTCCTTTCTTTTCGACAAGGTGAACTTCCTGATGGATGCGGCTCTGGGTTTCATCAACCTGGAGCAGAACCAGATCATCAAGATATTCTCCATTGCCGCCGTGGTGTTCCTGCCCCCGACCCTGGTCGCGTCCATCTACGGCATGAACTTCCGCTACATGCCGGAGCTGCACCAGGTGTGGGGATACCCGTTTGCCATCCTGTTGATGGTGCTGTCCGGCGTCGCACCCTACTGGTTCTTCAAGCGCAAGGGCTGGCTGTAGCACCCTGTCGCGTTAGCCATTCATCTGCAGACCCGGTTGCGGCCCGCGTCCTTCGCCCGGTAGAGGGCGGCGTCGGCAGCGGCCAGCAGGTCCTCGGCGGTCGCGCTGTCGGCGCAGTTGGCGACGCCGGCCGACACCGTGATGGGAGGCAGCACGTGGCCGTCGCCCCGTGCGACGCGCTGGCCGCCGATGGCTTTGCGAAGCCGTTCGGCGATGGCAACGGCGTCGTCCAGGGACGTGTCGGGCAGCAACACCACGAACTCCTCGCCGCCGAAACGGGCCGCATCGTCGTCGCTGCGCAGGTGGCTGCGAATGGTGTTGGCCACCGCGATCAGGGCATGGTCCCCTGCCAGGTGCCCGTGGCGGTCGTTGTAGCGCTTGAAGTGGTCCACATCCACCATGACGACACTCAGGGTCCGGCCTTCGCTTTCGCAGCGGGCCAGCATGGCGCCGAGGGATTCGTGCAGGGCACGTCGGTTGTGCAGGTTGGTCAGCGTGTCTATCTTGGCGTTCTGTTCGAACACCCGCTGCTGCTGCAGGCTTTCCATGAGGGAATAGTTGTCGGCCCGCAGCCTTGCCGACAGAATGGCAAGCAGGTTGCGGGCCACCAGCGGCTGGCGGTTGATCAGCAGCCACAGGAAATCTTCGTGCAATTCCAGCACCCGGCTGGGGATTTCCGCGGTGACGGTGGCCGATGGCGGCATGCGCTCCAGCACCGACATTTCCCCCACGCAGGCCCCGGGTGCCAGGGACGCGAGCAGCGGCGGCTCCATGTGCCCGACCCGTACCCGCAGGCTGCCGTCCACCAGCACGTACAGGGCGTGGTTGGCGCGCTTCGGGCTGAGCAGAACGTCGCCGGCCTGCATTTCGATAAGCCGGCATGAGCCGGCTATCCAATCCAGGATTGCCCCGTCAACATCCTGAAACAGGGGGAGTTTGCCAAGTTCCCTGGCGGTCAATGCCTGTTCGGTTTCGCTCATGCGGTCCTCGTCGCTGTTCCCCCCCTCGCCCTAATATACGGTGTTGTTCGACTATATTGGGGCCGAACCGCAGATGCTTCTGTCGGTTGGCGCACAGATCGGAGCCTTTTTCGGGGCTCATGGGCGGCGCGCGCCGGCCAGCAGTTCGGGCCGCACCATCCAGGCGATTGTCCAGCCGCCGGCGGATGTCCTTTCCAGGCACGCGACTGTCCCCGGACGGTAGGCATTGACCGGAACGGCACTCTGTCCGGTGACCAAATGGCTGGTCAACAGGGCCATGAACGGCAGGTGCCCGACCACCAGGGTATCCTCGTCCCAGTGCGCAATGTCGCGGGCGAGCGGTTCGATGGGGTCGCCGGGTCCGATACCGTGGCGGATCTCCGGGTCGCTGACCGTGCGCAGGCTGCGGGCCAGTATCTCCGCGGTCTGGCGGGCGCGTGTCTTGCCGCTGTGCAAGGCGCGCAGGGCGGTGACGCCCCCATCGCGCAGGAACGCTGCCGTACGTTCCACATCCTTTCTGCCCTGGGGCGTCAGCGGGCGGTCCGGGTCTTCGTCCTTGGTCACCGCCTCGCCATGCTGAGACAACAGAATCTTCATGACGATCCTCTGCGCGGCCCAGGGCGCGCATTCCCCTCCACTACCTACCAATATAGATCGTCTATGGAACGGGGCGGCGCCAGGCGGGGTTGACAGCCCGCGAGCCGTTCGAACCGACGACGGGCGCCTCCCTACGTGCCGCCCTTTGGCTTACCATAGCGTTCCCGCGCCTGGCGTGTCGGTCCCCGCCGTCCGTCGTCAGCCGTTCAAACCGGATATGCCATGGGCGTGTCCGCCCGATGCAGAGGTCGATTACATTGATGGTCAGCATTGCACAGCGTCTCGCTGAGGAACTCGGAGTCAAACAGTCGCAGGTTGACGCGGCGGTGGATCTGTTGGATGGCGGTGCGACGGTGCCGTTCATCGCCCGCTATCGCAAGGAGGCCACCGGCGCCCTGGATGACACGCAGTTGCGCCTGCTGGAGGAGCGCCTGGGCTATCTTCGGGAGTTGGAGGACAGGCGCGCCGCCATCCTCAAGAGCATCGCCGAGCAGGACAAGCTGACACCGGCGCTGGAAGCGGACATCAAGGCAGCCGATACCAAGACCCGGCTCGAGGATCTGTACCGGCCCTATATGCCCAAGCGCCGCACCAAGGCTCAGATTGCCCGGGAGGCCGGTCTGGAGCCCCTGGCCATGGGGCTTTTGCAGGACCCCGAGCTCGATCCCCAGCACGAGGCGCAGCGTTATGTGGATGCGGACAAGGGCGTCGCCGACGGGGCCGCGGCCCTGGACGGTGCCCGTCAGATCCTTATGGAGCTGTTTTCCGAGGATGCCGAGCTGGTGGGCGAGTTGCGCGAGTACGCCTGGGACCGCGGCCGGCTGCAATCCACTGTGGTTGCCGGCAAGGAGCAGGAGGGCGCCAAGTTTGCCGACTATTTCGCCGCCATGGAGCCCATCAAGTCCATCCCTTCCCACCGCGCTCTTGCCATGTTCCGGGGTCAGGGCGAAGGGGTGCTGTCCCTGAAGCTGCTCATCGACGAGGTCGATGACGACGGCGAGCCGCGACCGGGACCGTCGGTGGCCGAGGCCATGATCGCCCGTCGTTTCGGCCTGCGGTCCGCCGGCCGGCCTGCGGATGCGTGGTTGGCGGACAGCGCCCGCTGGGCCTGGCGGGTAAAGCTCTCCCTGCACGTGGAGCTGGAGATGAAGAAGCGCCTGCGCGAGGGCGCCGAGGCCGAAGCCATTCAGGTGTTCGCCCACAATCTCAAGGATCTGCTGCTGGCAGCGCCGGCCGGCCCGCGCGCGACCATGGGCCTGGATCCCGGCATCCGCACCGGCGTGAAGGTGGCGGTGGTGGACGGCACCGGCAAGCTGGTGGATACCGCCACCATCTATCCCCATGCCCCCAAAAAACAGTGGGACCAGTCCATCGCCACCCTGGCGGGGCTTGCCCGCAAGCATCGGGTGGAGCTGGTCAGCATCGGCAACGGCACCGCCTCGCGGGAAACCGACCGTCTGGTGGCGGACCTGATTAAACGCCACCCGGACCTGGGCCTGACCAAGATAATGGTCTCGGAGGCGGGTGCGTCGGTGTATTCGGCATCGGAGACGGCCGCCCGGGAGTTCCCTGACCTGGACGTGTCCCTGCGGGGCGCCGCCTCCATCGCCCGGCGGCTGCAGGACCCGCTGGCCGAGCTGGTGAAGATCGAGCCCAAGTCCATCGGCGTCGGCCAGTACCAGCACGACGTGGGTCAGGCCCGCCTCGCCCGGACCCTGGACAACGTGGTGGAGGACTGCGTGAATGCCGTGGGCGTGGACGTCAACACCGCCTCGGTGCCGCTGCTGGCCCGGGTATCGGGTCTGGGGCCGGGGCTGGCCGAGAACATCGTCGCCCACCGCAACGACCACGGTCCGTTCCGGGACCGGCGCCAGTTCACCGAAGTGCAGCGCCTCGGTCCCAAGGCCTTCGAACAGGCCGCGGGTTTCCTGCGCATCATGAACGGCGACAATCCGCTGGATGCCTCGTCCGTGCACCCGGAAGCGTATCCGGTGGTGGAGCGCATACTGGCCGCCAGCGCCCGGGATATCGCCCAGTTGATCGGCGACAGCCGCTACCTGCGCGGCCTGTCGGCCAACGATTTCACCGATGACACGTTCGGAACCCCCACCGTGCGCGACATCCTCGCCGAGCTGGAAAAGCCCGGTCGCGACCCCCGTCCCGAGTTCCGTACGGCGGCCTTCCGGGAAGGGGTGGAGCGCATGGAAGACCTCAAGCCCGGTATGCGCCTGGAGGGAGTGGTGACCAACGTGGCCAATTTCGGCGCCTTCGTGGACATCGGCGTCCACCAGGACGGGCTGGTACATATCTCGGCGCTCGCGGATCGCTTCGTTTCCGATCCGCGCACAGTGGTGAAGGCGGGCGACATCGTCACCGTGACGGTGCTGGACGTGGACCTCAAACGCAAGCGCATTGCACTGACCATGCGCAAGGACGGCGGTGCGCCGGCGGCGGAAGGCGGGTCCGCCGCGCCGCCTCCCCGGGAGCGCCCCCGCAAGCCGCGCCGCGAGCGTCCGGCCGCGCCGCCGGTCAATACGGCGATGGCCGATGCGCTGGCAAAGCTGAGGTGCTGATGCCCTGTGCCGGGGCCTGTCTTGGCCCCGGTCGCACCGGGCCGCCATAGGAATGCGGCGTATCCGTTCGCGATGGTTGCGCTGGGTCAATGCGACGGCGGCGGCGCCGGGGTATGTTGAGCCTCAGTGGAAGCAGAACCGCGCCTGCAGGCGCGGTTCTGGATGGAAGCTCCGGAGGTGTCGCCGTGATTGAGGACAAGGTCGTCAATCTGCTCGATTTCCCGCGCTACCAGGTGCGCGAATACCTGGATCTCAGCGGTTGCCCGCACAGCGGATACTACGATGGGCACGACCCCCGTTGTCGCAACTGCGAGTTCGGCATGGAGTGCCAATGGCTGAATCGCAACGACGAGATCGCCACACTCAAACAGCAGCGGTTGGAGGAACTGGACAATGCGCTGGATCTGGCGATCTGCTACGTGGAATCCCGCGCCACCGGTTGGGGTCACGATACCCGCACCTGTCACTGCGACAGCTGCGAGTGGCTGCGTGAAGCCAGACGTACCCGCAATCAGGTCCAGGGTGTCCTCGATGCCCTGTCGTGGATCGGCTTGAAGACCGCCCGGCGCGCCGGGAGCGACGAACTGGCGGCGATGGAAGGCCGTAGCGTGCGGTAATCGAAGGTGGAGCGGGTCGGCGGTCAGGTCTCAGACGTAGATATCGACCCCGGTAGGCCCGCTATCGGCGTCAGCGCCGTTGCGGCGCCGGTCGCCCCGGCTGCGGGTATCCAGAACTACCGGCAGGTTGCGTTTGCGGCGCTCGCCCTTGCGCCGCTCGCGGCGCCGTTCGATCGCCGGCGCCGGCTGCGACTGGCGCCCTCCGCCATGGACGGGCGCGGCGGGGGCGCTGGGGCTCAGCGGTGCCGGGCTCGCCGAGGCCGCGCTGTCGGTCCGTTTGATACTCTGCAAGCCCGTGTCATCAGGGCGGATATTGAGGGACGTCACCGGCGCACCTTGGGTTCGATAAACTGTCCTACGCTAGGAGACTACCACAACGGGGCGCGGCACTTAACCGCCGGACATCGATCCGGCACACGATTCCCGCGGGAGGTCATGGAATGGCTCGGGTGACGCAGCGTGTTTACGGGGTCGTGAAGTTTGCCGTTGGAGGCGTGCTGGCAGGGGTGCTGGCCGGGTGCGCGACGCCTGTTCCCCCGCCTATCCGCCAGCCGGTGGCCGGCGCGCCGTCGGTGGCGGCGGTGCGTTCCGATCCCAGCGCCTACCAGGGGCGGCGGGTACGCTGGGGCGGGACCATAGCGAGTCTGGACAATCGCCACGATGCCACCTGGATCGAGGTGGTGTCCCGGCCACTGCACAGCGACGGCCAGCCCGAGGACACCGATACCACGGAAGGGCGCTTCATCGCCCAGGTTCACGGCTTCCTGGATCCCGCGGTGTACGCCAGTGGCCGCCAGGTGACCGTGACCGGCACGTTGTCCGGCGCGGTGCGCAAGGATATCGGCCAATATCCCTACCTGTTCCCCACGGTGGATGTCAGCCACTACTACCTGTGGCCGCCGCAGCCGGCCTACGAGCCGCCGTCCTGGGGGCCGCCGCCCTGGTGGTACGACCCCTGGTATCCGTATCCCTGGTACGGTCCACCCTACTGGCCGTGAGGTGAGCTCAGCCATGCCTGTGTCGCGGCTCGTGGTGATGGGGGCAATCGTGGCGTTGCTGGCCGGCTGTGCCACGGCGCCGCCCCTCGACACCCGCGGCGTCGATCGAACCATTACGCCGGCAACCGCGGCCCATTATCCGGAGCGTGTCTCCGGCCGGCAGGTGTTGTGGGCCGGCACCATCGTGCAGGCAACCAATCTGCGTCAGCGCACCCAGCTCGTGGTGCTCGGCTATCCTCTGGACGCCAGCCTGGGGCCGGATACCTCGGCAAACCCGCAGCGGCGTTTTCTGGTGGAGAAGACCGGCTACCTGGAGACCGTGGATTTCGCACCGGGCCGGGAGATCACGGTGGTGGGCACGCTGCACGGGGTAAGTCAGGGTACGGTGGGACAGGCGCCGTATACCTTCCCGGTGGTGGAGGCCCGCCAGCTCTATCTGTGGCCCTCTCAGAGCCCGACCCGGCGCTCCAATGTCCATTTCGGGGTGGGCGTGGGGGTCAGGGTGCGTTGAGCGCCGCGGCTGTTCAGGCCCGCACTGCCCAAGTGGGCGCGCCCTGCCGGATCAAGCCGTGGTCCTCCAGCCAGCGCCGTGCGTCGTCGGCGTCATGGGCGAACCAGGCCTGGGCCGATCCCAGGCGGAAGCTGTAGCCCCAGCGGTCCATGTCCCGCGCGATACGCGCGCTTCCCACCTGCTTCAGGGTGCCGGCCAACAGGATCTGCAGATAGCACACCGCATTTTCCTCGTCGTAGTCCCCGCCGGCGTCGGTATGTAGCCGCTCCCGGCGCGGGGCGTCCATGCATACGTAGTGACAGGCTTCGTGAAGTACCGAGTGCACCGGGGTGTCGGGACGCACGTACAGACACGCGCCGATCAACCCGGTTTCCGGCGCCCCCCAGAAGCTGCCGGGCATGGCGGCGTCGGCGGCCAGCTCGATCACCGACAGCCCGTAGCGCGCCAGCAGGGCCTTCACGGGACCGCAGTCGATGTCCTGCCAGGCCAGGACCGGTTGTGCCGGCACGGTTTCGGTTGACATGTTCGACGTGGACGGCATGAACGGCTCCGAAGATTCAGCGGCCAGCCATGATACCGGGCTGGGGGCTTCCGGACAGCGCCGGCGTGGCACTCGGTTCACAGCCGTGCGCCCGCTGGTTACCATGAAGGCAGGCGCGATCGCGGCGATGAGGCAATGATGGCATGGCGAAGAAGCGGATCTTTCGGGTGTTCTTTGTGAATCAGGGCAAGGTCTACGAATTGTACGCCAAGGAAGTCAGCCAGGGTGGGCTGTACGGATTCGTCGAAGTCCGCGATTTGATCTTCGGTGAACGCTCCGACGTGCTGGTAGACCCCTCCGAGGAGAAGCTGAAGGCCGAGTTCGACGGTGTCAGCCGCATCCACATTCCCATGCACGCCGTCGTGCGTATCGACGAAGTGGAACAGCAAGGGGTGAGCAAGGTGATCGACGCCCCCGGGGGAGGCAACGTCACCCCTTTTCCCGTCTACACGCCGGGCGGTGGGCCGCAAACCCGCTGATAAGGGGTGCGGCGGGGGTCCGGCCCCTCTGCCGTCGTACTACACCCCGGTGAAGCGGGCCGCGTCCCGGCTGGCGTAGGCGGCCACGGCATTGTCCGCTCCGCAGGTCTGCTCCAGGCGCTCCACCACCTCGGCGAGACGACGTGCCGGTATGGCGCAGGTCATCTCGGTATTGGGCATGCCGGTGCGTACCCGGCTCAGCATGCACCCCACACTGAGGGCGACTTCGTCGCGCTCCTTGGCGATGGGGATGATATGGCACTGGGGTTTGCCCTCGAAACGCAGTCCCGGCAGGGCATCGGACAGTACCATGGCCTGTTTGGCGTTGACCCGGATGAACACGACATCGGGGTCCAGTGTGGTTTGTGCCAGCGGGCCGTAGGTGACGTACACCGGAGGCGTCTTGACGGTCGGGATCCGGGGTACAGCGTCCATGGTGACCCAGCCCGATTCCAGCATGGCGGCGACATCGGTCTTGTCGGTAATGTCCGCAAGCTGCTTGAAACCGTGAGTGACGCTGCCGACGCTGCAGTTGGCATGGTCCTCGGCCACGGTGGTGAAGGTGCGGTCCGTGGCCTGCATCCAGAACACGCATCCTGCCGGCACCCGGCCGGTACGGCCGTCGGCGGCGGGTGCCGGCATGGCGGCGTCGAATGCGGGTATCGCCGCCGGCGCCTCCTCGGTAAACGAGATGGCCAGCGGAGCGTTGGCCAGGTTCAACTGGGCAGTGAGCCGTTCGCAAAGCGACCTGTAGTCCTGGGTGGTCATGATGGGAGTCCCTCCAATTGCCTGCGCGGGTGGGGTTATTGGTCCTGCCGGTGCTGCCGGAGGTAGCATGGGCTCTATCGGGCAACCCCTGTCAACCGGCTCCGATCGCGGTGTGGTTGCCTGAACGGCGGGGGCACGGGGTTTCCATGTCTGCAAGGGTCGACTACTACAGCCTGCGGCGGGTCAATCCCTACCTGGGTGTCATACAGGTCGTGGATGCGGGCGGAGTGCGGGCCTATTCCACCGACGGGCGTGCCTGGCAGGCGCGCCGGGTGTACGACGGCGAACGTTTCTGGTCCGATGCCCAGGACGCGGTGCCGTCTTGGAGCGACGTGGGGCGGGTGGAACTGCAGCGGGCGCTGAGCGAGCGGCCGTCCGTGCCGTTTGCGTTGGGCGATCGCTTCGAGCTGTGGCTGCTGGAACGCAGCTCCGGCTTGCCCCTCGCCCTGCTCAAGACCTGCCGCTGGCAGCGCGACGTGGATGAGGTGACCGATCCGTCCTGGCGGCCGTTTCTGCCGGGCGACAGTGGTTTCAGAGCGCGTGCCGCAACGGGGGGCGCGTCCGGAACCTATCATCAGGAGCGCTTGCGTACCCTGGTCAACTATGCTGCCCGTCCGATGCCGGCGGCGCAGTGGTTCGAGCGCACCGCGGACGGTTCGGGGATCGGCCAGAGCGGGCTGCACCTGGAGGCAGGAATGCACGGACGACGGCTGCCGGCGCAGGCGTTTCCGGAACTGCTGGTCGACGAGCAGTGGGCGGACCCCGGCGATGGGCAATTGGTTCGTGACTTTCACGACTGGCATGCCGCCCTGCTGCTGGCCCATCCGGACCTGAGTCGACAGACCCGGGTGCGACTGGAAAAGGCGGCGTGCCGCCGTCCCGAACGGCTTCTGGACAGCTACGCCATGCTGCCGTCTATCATCGATCGCGATGCCATGACGGTGGCGGTCGTGCAGGCGCGCCTGATACGTTCCGCGTGAGGAGATGTTGGATGGACGAGAAAGTGACCAAGAGCGACGCGCAATGGCGGGCCGAGCTCAGCCCCGAGCAGTATCGGGTCTGTCGCCAGAAAGGTACCGAACCGGCATTCACCGGCGAGTACCACGCCACCAAGCAGCCGGGCGTGTACCGCTGCATATGCTGCGGCAACGAACTGTTCCGCTCGGACGAGAAATTCGATTCCGGCAGCGGCTGGCCGAGCTTCACTGCGCCGGCGGCCGAGGACGCGGTCCATACCGAGGCGGACAACAGTCTGGGGACGCGCCGGGTGGAAGTGCTGTGCAGCCGCTGCGATGCCCATCTCGGCCATGTGTTCGACGACGGGCCGGCGCCCACGGGCAAGCGCTATTGCATCAACTCCGTGTGCCTGAAGCTGGAAGGCATCGACCGCTAAGGTCGTCCGGGCGGGACGCGGGCCCTGGGGTGCAGGGCGCAAACGGGGCCTCCGGCAGCGGCGATCCCTGCAGTGTTGGCAGGCTCTGCAGCGAGGTGTGTGCACGTGCGATGCCTCAGTCCGTCGTTCGAACTCATGGCGACAATGGAGGAAGCATGAATCTGTTGTTCAACCTGGAGGTGCTGGAGGATCGCAAGGTGCGGGCGCGCCCCAGCGACTATCTGCGTTCGCTGCCCCGGGATGCGCAGCGCCGGGAAGTGGAGGAGTTCCTCAAATGGGCTCGGGACATGCGGGATTCGTCCTCCGATCCCCGTGAGCGCGCGGAGGCGGAGATAGGAGTATCCACGGCCGAGCAGTTCCTGCGCGGTCTGGAAGGAGAGGGGCAGAACCCGCGCTGACCGGGCCATGAGTGCATCAAGCGAATCTCCGTCAACGGTCGCTTTCGGCACGGCGCCGTCCTCCGGCCCTCGACTGGTGTACCTGGTGGAGAGCGACCGCGAGCTTGCGGAAGAGATCATCAGCCAGGTCGCCTATTTCGGCTACGCCATAAAGGGCTTCGGTGCCCTGGATCAACTGTCCGCGGCGCTGGTCGACGCGCCGCCCGCGGTCCTCATCGTCGACATCGGCGGCGGGGCTCAATGCCACCCGCGGATCGCCGAGGTCGCCAATGTGCAGGCGGCGGTCGGCGATCCACTGCCGGTGGTCTTCGTGGCCGATGACAGTGATCTCGATATCCGCCTGGCCTGTGTGCGCGCCGGAGGGGTGGCCTATTTCACCAAGCCGCTGGACATCAACGCTCTGGTGGACGAGCTGGACCGGGTGATATCCGATAAGGAATCCCGTGGTTACAAAGTGCTGCTGGTGGAGCCCGATGAGGGCGAGGCCCGGCGGCTGGAAGCGGCCATGTGCGGCGCCGGTCTGGACGTGGTCGCCGTGCGCCGCCCCCTGCAGATCATGGCGGCGTTGGAGGACACCCCGCCGGATCTGATCGTGATGGAAATGGATCTGCCCGGCTGTTCGGGGATCGAGCTCGCCCGCGCCATCCGCCAATTGGAGGCTTACCTGGGGATTCCCATCATCTTCATTGCCGGTCCGTCCGATACGGACTGCCAATATGAAGGGCTGCGGGTCGGCGAAGATTTCCTGGTAAGGCCTTTCGACGAGCGGCGCCTGGCGGCGGTGGCCCTGAGCCGCGCCCAACGGGCCCGGGGCCTGAATTCCCTGATGAGCCAGGACGGTCTGACCGGTCTGCTGACCCATGCCCGTTTCAAGGAACAGCTCGATCTGGAAGTGGCGCGTGCCGGGCGCAGCGGACAGCAGCTGGTGTTCGCCATGATCGACATCGATCACTTCAAGGCGGTCAACGACCGCTACGGTCATCTGGTGGGCGACCGGGTAATCAAGACCCTGGCGCGCCTGTTCAAGGACCGGCTGCGGCGCACCGACGTGGTGGGCCGCTACGGAGGCGAGGAGTTCGCGGTCGTGTTTCCCGATACCGACCGGGATGCCGCCTGGCGCGTGCTGGAGGGGATCCGGGAAGGGTTCTCCCATGTTCATCACCGCAGCGGGGCGAGTCGCTTCACGGTGACCTTCAGCGCCGGCGTTTCCACCTATCCGGCTTGCGGCGACGCCGAAGCCCTGCTGCGGGCCGCCGACGGGGCGTTGTACGAAGCCAAGCGGGCCGGACGGGACCGCTTGGTGGCGGCCGCCTGAGCCGGCGGCGGATCGTTCAGTGTACAAGCGCCGTGCACGGGTGGTGTTCTTCGGGGCGGCGACGCCCTGCGTGGCGCTACTGGCCGAAGCGTTGGCTGAGCGCTTCGGCTCACAGTGGCTGGATGCACGCGCCGCGTCCATCGGCTTGCCGGCCCACTGCCCGCCCGCGACGCCGGACGGTGTCGCGCTGACCGGAGCACCGGCTGTGCTGGATGAGCCGTTGCTGCGGTGGGCGGATCTGCTGGTGTGCCTGGACGAGGCGGCCCAGGCTGCCTGTCCGGAGCTCCCGGCCGGCGTGCGCCGCGTTCACTGGCCTGCCGTCGCCGCCGTGGTCGAGCTCGGGGTCGGTGATGCTGCGCTGCGCGGCGCACTGGAAGAACGGATCCGCGGCATGATCGGCGGCATGGCCCTGCTGGCGGGACTGGACGGGGACGCGCCGTGATCGCGACTATCCGCTCAACCGGTTCCATGCGTCCAGGGCTGCCACCTTGTAGGCTTCGGCCAGGGTCGGATAGTTGAAGACGTTCTCCAGGAAGTAGTCCAGGGTGCCGCCCAGGATGAGAGTGGCCTGGCCGATGTGAATGAGCTCGGTGGCGTCTTCGCCGATCACGTGCACGCCCAGGACACGCCGGTCCTCCAGAGCGAACAGCATCTTCAGCATCCCTTCCTGCAGCCCCATGATCTGGCCCCGCGCGGTTTCCCGCAGGCGGGCCACGCCGATTTCGTAGGGCACCTTCCGGTCTGTGAGCTGCTGCTCGGTCATGCCCACCATGCTCATTTCAGGCACCGCATAGATGCCGAACGGAAAGTGGGACGGCGTTGCGCAAACGTCCTGGCCGAAGGCGTGGCAGGCCGCCAGGCGGCCCTGCTCCATGGATGTGGAGGCGAGTGCCGGAAAGCCGATGACATCGCCGGCCGCGTAGATGTGCGGTACCGTGGTCTGGAAGCGTTCGTCCACCTTGATCCGTCGCCGGTCATCGGTTTGCAGTCCCGCCCGTTCCAGATCCAGGTCGTAGGTGCAACCGATGCGACCGGCGGCGTACAGCACCACGTCGGCGCGCAGGCGTTTGCCGCTTTCCAGGCGGGTCAGCACGTGATCCTCGCCGTCCCTTTCCACCGATGCGACCGTCTCGTGCAGTCGCAGCACCACACCGTTTTCGCGCAGATGATGGACGAATTCCTCCACCAGTTCGCGGTCCATGAAGTCCAGCAGCGTTGGCCGTCCGTCCACCAGAGTCACCTTGATGTCCATGGTGCTGAAGATGGACGCGTACTCCACGCCGATGACGCCTGCACCCACCACGATCAGTGAGCGGGGCAGGCGTTGCAGCCTGAGGATGCCGTCGCTGTCCAGGATCCGCTCGTCGTCGAAAGGAATACCGGGCGGGCGTATGGGGCGGCTGCCTACGGCAACCACGAAGCGCTCGGCCCGGTACTCCTCCACGCCGCCGTCGGTGCGGGTGACCCGTACATGATGGGGGTCCATGAATGACGCGGTGCCTTCGATGACGGGCACGCCGTTGCGCCGCAGCTGATGCTGCATGACTTCGATCTCATGGGCCAGGGTGATGTTGAGGCGCTGGGTGAGATCGTCAATGGTGAGCTTGGTCTTGAGGCGGTAATCGCGCCCATACAGGCCGCGCTGGTCCCAGCCGGTGAGGTACAGCACCGCCTCGCGCAGGGTCTTGCTGGGAATGGTGCCGGTGTGCACGGACACGCCGCCCACCACTGAGCGTCGCTCGATGATGGCTACGTTCCGCCCCAGCTTGGCCGCCTGCACGGCAGCCCGCTGGCCGGCCGGTCCACTGCCGATTACCAGCAGTTCGAAGTTCTGCATCGGCTACTCTCCCTGTGGTGTGCCGCGGGGCCTGCCCTGGCCGGCTGTTGCGAGTTCAGTGGTGGTGATTACCCTCCAAGGACGGTGCGCCTTCGAACGGCATGGGGTGCAGGACCCGGACCATGGGCTCCGGCTGCAGGGTGATATGCTCGATGTGGAACCTCTGGGTCAGCAGGCCCTGCGTCCGCTCCAGTACCTGCTCCCAGTCCTGCATCTGCTGGATCATCACATGGGCGGACAGGGCAACCATACCCGTCGACAGGGTCCAGATATGCAGATCGTGGACCGACTGCACACCCTCCACGCCGGCCATGGCCCGTCCCACTTCCGGAAGGTCGAGATGGGCGGGCACGCCTTCGAGGATCACGTGCAGCGATTCGCGCAGCAGCCGCAGGCTGGAGTACAGGATCAGCAGGCAGATCAGCACCGAAAGAATCGGATCGATGGGCGTCCAGCCCGTGAAGTAGATCACCGCGCCCGAGAGCAGGGCCGCGATGGACCCCAGCAGGTCGCCCAACACGTGCAGCACCGCGCCGCGGGTATTGAGATTCTGCTCGCCCCGGCTGAGGGTGAGCAGCACCGCCACGTTGATGATCAGGCCCAGCAGGGCCACCACCATCACCGGCAGGCCGGCGACCCGCTCCGGCGTGTGGAGACGGTCCACGGCGGCCACCACGATGGCGCCCACCACGGTCATCATGAACAGGCCATTGAGCAGCGCCGCCACCACTTCCGCCCGACCCAGCCCGTAGGAGTGACGCTCCGTGGGCGGCCGGCGTGCCACCCATTGGGCCAGCACCGCCACGCCCAGGGCGGTGGCGTCGGTGACCATATGGCCGGCGTCGCCCATCAGCGCCAGCGACCCGGCCCACCAGCCGGTCACTGCCTCGACGCCGGCGAACCCGAGGATCAGCCCCAGAGAGGTGGTCAGGGAGTTGGTGCCGTGATGGTGATGGGTGTGTCCGTGGCCGTGGTCATGCATGGGAGTCAGCCACCGCTGATGATCGGTTGGTGCCGGTAACGGTACGGCATCGAAGGGCGGTATCCGTGACGGCTAACACAGCGTGGCCCGCTCTTCAGGCCGGTTCCGGTGTCCGGACCCAGTGTCCCGACTTGCCGCCCCGTTTCTCCAGCAGCCGGATGCCCTCCATGGTCATGCCGCGGTCCACCGCTTTGCACATGTCGTAGACGGTAAGCAGGGCGATCTGCACGGCAGTCAGAGCCTCCATTTCCACGCCGGTGCGCCCGCGGGTGCCGACGGTTGCACGACAGTGCACGGCGCCCGCATCCGGTCGGGCCTGCAGGTCCACTTCCACCTGCGTCAGCGCCAGGGGATGGCACAGGGGTATGAGCTCGCCCGTTCGCTTGGCGGCCATGATGCCGGCGATGCGGGCCACACCGAGCACGTCGCCCTTCTTATGGCTGCCGGCCATGACACGCTCCAGGGTTTCAGGCTGCATGCGGATCCAGCCCTCGGCCACCGCCACTCGCTCGGTTTCCGGCTTGGCGCCCACATCCACCATGTGGGCTTCGCCGGCAGCATTGAAATGGGTTAATTCAGACATGGTATTTGCGGGAAGTTGTGCCGACCGTCGTAGTCCCGTGGCATGTTAGACTGTCACTAACGTGACAATCATAGGGTTACCCCTCCAGGTGTGCAAACCATGACGATTCACGTGAAGTTCTTCGCCAGCCTGAGAGAGCAGATGGGTCGGGCAGAGGTCACCATGGAGCCCGATGCCGGCACCACGGTCGCGCAGGTCTGGGAGCACGCGGCCCGCGATGTACCCATGCCGGACAATCTGCTGGCCGCCGTCAATATGGAATATGCCAATCTCGACCAGGCCGTGAGCGACGGCGACGAGGTGGCCTTCTTCCCGCCGGTCACCGGAGGCTGAAATGCGTGTGGAAGTCCGCGAAGCCCCTTTCGATCCGTGGGATGTATTGCGGTGCTACCAGGACGAGTTGGCCGACCAGGTGGGCCGTTACGGTGCCACGGCGGTGTTCGTGGGGACCATGCGCGACTTCAACGAGGGCGATGCCGTGCAGGCCATGACCCTGGAGCACTATCCGGGCATGACGGAGCGGTTCCTGGAGGACATCAGCGCGTGGGCCGCCTCCCAGTGGGACATCCTGGATTCGCTCATCGTCCACCGCATCGGACCGCTGTGGCCCAACGATCCCATCGTGCTGGTGGCGGTGTGGTCCGCCCACCGCGCCGCCGCCTTCGACGCATCCCGATTCCTCATGGAAGAGCTCAAGTCCCGCGCCCCCTTCTGGAAGAAGGAAACCCTGGCCAGCGGCGAGCGCTGGGTGCAGAAGAACACGCCGGGTTGATGCGGGACGCAATTGAAAAAGGCGCCACGGAAAACGCGGAAAGCACGGAAGCGAACATTCGATCAATGTAGGCCCAAGTGCCTGTAGCCCGCTTTGCCGTACAGGAAGCAGCCGAACAATCGACAAGGGCGCAATAACCGAAAGACATTGCGCCGGACGGGGTGTGTGTGTCTGTCGAGGCCTGGTGCAATGCGCTGCGCTTATTGCACCCTACATCAACTGGCCTTGTTGTTGCGTTACGCGGCCTGGTCGGCGGCAACTTGCGATACTGGCCGATTGTGCCATCGCAACCCTACACGACGATTTTTTCCGTGCTTTCCGTGTCTTCCGTGGCGCTTTTGATCGTCGCGACTCTAATTACCCCGCCACCGCTTCCACCTCGCAGGGTTCGAAGGTCATGGCTTGCAGGTCGGCGAGGATGTAGGTGGGCTCGGCGCCGACGCCGCCCACGGTGCCTGGGTTGACCAGCCAGGTCTTCCCGCCGCGCATATTGTCCACCTGCTCGACGCCCATCTTGTGGTCGTGGCCGCAGCACACGATGTCCCATTCGCCGGTGGTGGCCAGGGCGCGGGCGTAGTGGGGGTAGTGGACCAGGAACACGCGGCGCCCGGCGAGGGGGATGCCGGCGTCCTGACCGTAGAACTGCACCACGCTGCCGGGCTGGGCGGAAATGCGCGCCATCATGTACAAGTCGCCGGCATTGTTGCCGTGGATAACATGCACCGGCAGGCCGAACTTCTGCAGTACCGTGAGAGTGCTGGGGGCCACCACATCGCCGCAGTGCAGCACCGCTTCGGCGCCGCGTTCCTTGGCGTCGGCGACGGCTGCCCGCAGCAGGGGGCGGTTGTCGTGGCTGTCCGAGAGTATGCAGACCTTCATTGCTGGGCTTTCCTGGGCATGCCCGTCCCCGCGCCGGCGGGCCGGCCTGCGCTGCGGGAAAGGCGGGTGTCAGAAGTGGGGTTTTACCGGCGCCGCTTTGTACCGATCGATGCTGGCCATGATCTCCCGGGCGGCTTCCTCCGGGCCGGCCCACCCTTCCAGCTTGACCCATTTGTTGGGTTCGAGATCCTTGTAGTGCTGGAAGAAATGGGCGATCTGCGCCAGCAGCTCCCGCGGCAGGTCCTGTGCGGTCCGGCAGGTTTCGTACAGGGTGGAGAGCTTGGCGATGGGCACGGCGAGAATCTTGGCGTCCGGACCGGATTCGTCGGTCATCTGCAGCATCCCCAACGGGCGGCAGCGCACCACCGCGCCGGTGACCAGCGGCACCGGGGTCACCACCAGCACGTCCACCGGATCGCCGTCCTCCGACAGGGTATGAGGGACGTAGCCGTAGTTGCAGGGGTAGTGCATGGCGGTATTCATGAACCGGTCCACGAACATCGCCCCGGTGGCCTTGTCCACTTCGTATTTGACCGGCTCGCCGTGGGAGGGAATCTCGATGATGACGTTGATGTCATTCGGCACGTCCCTGCCGGAGTCGACACGATCCAGATTCATGATGGGCCTCGCTGACGCGAAAGAGACAAACGCAGGCCCCTAGTATAGCGGGTATGTATCAGAGGATTCTAATTTTGCGGCGAGAAAAAGGCGCCACGGAAGACACGGAAAGCATATATGGACTCCCCCTGGTTGCAAGATGTCAGCGAGTGGCGGATAGGTCCGAGTGCAAGCATATATTCGGCGTCTGAGTGAACCGTGTGTTCGGTTCGCGCCCTGA
>Ga0307441_1000239_pt1 | contig 21482 bp, 26 predicted proteins | sample SalMarWE160420MG_FD_202149 | JGI IMG/M metagenome (GOLD analysis project Ga0307441, IMG submission 202149) | Salt marsh sediment microbial communities from the Plum Island Ecosystem LTER, Massachusetts, United States - WE1604-20 | ecosystem: Environmental > Aquatic > Marine > Intertidal zone >... | reverse complement strand
TGATTATGCTCCCGTGACAAAAGACCCGGAACTTCTGACGGAATACGTGCGTCAGAGACTGGCAAGATCATTGACAAAACCTTACGTGGAGAAGGATCAGAGCATGAAGATCCTTTCCGTGAGCCCAGCAGTGGAAGGGACCATCGCGGACGGAGTGAACCAGACGGAATACGGTGCCTACCTCGCACTTGAACCTGAACAGGCTGAAAAAATTATCACCAGTATCAGGAATACCATCGAAAGAAGCGCGGCCAGCATGGAGCAGCCGGTGGTTCTCTGTTCCTCAACCATACGGCGTCATTTACGGAAACTCTGTGAACGATATCAAATGCACGTGGCAGTGATTTCTCATAACGAAATACCAAGCGGACTGCGAGTACAGGCTGTTGGAGAGATAGGACTTTCGTGATGAATATAAAACGATTCGTTGGCAGAAATACTCAGGAAGCCCTCCGCATGGTGAAGGAGGAAATGGGGAACGATGCGGTGATTCTCCGGACACGAACCATCCACCCGGGAGGCGAAAAATCAGGAGATAGTCGAGAAACCGTCGAGGTTACCGCGGCAGTGGATTATGATGTCACGTGCCATTTCCAGCAGGAAAAAGGAGGTACAGGAGCGCGTGCTTTGCTGGAGCGGTATGAGAACCTGGAAGCGCAGATCAGGGAGATCCGGGATCTGCTCTGGAGTATCGAGGCGGGTGCTGTCCTGCAGCCCGATACAATTCTTGACCCACAGGTGCGGGGGCAGTATGGGCACTTCAAAGATTTTGGAATAAAAGGCGAGATCATCCGGTCGCTCTTAAAAAAAATGGTGGTTGCAGATCCCGAAGAAACAGCAAGACAAGGACAGGACGCCTTGAAGCAGAGTCTCGTCAATATCTTGAAAAACATCAACATGGGGGGTGAAGTGGCCGGAGAATCAGGGCAGGCCATTCACGCTTTTATCGGCCCAACCGGTGTGGGCAAGACAACCACACTGGCAAAATTGGCCGCCAGGACCGCTATTGAGCAGGGAAAAAAGGTTGCCCTCATCACGGTAGACACCTTTCGGATAGCCGCTGTGAACCAGCTGGAAACCTATGCCAGGATTATGGGAATACCCATGGAAGTAGCTTCCACCAGAATTGAACTGCGGAAGGCTATCGCAAGGCATGGAGATTGTGACCACCTGTTTGTGGATACAGTAGGGAGGAGCCCAAAGGATACAAGGGAGATAGATCAGTTGATGGATCTGTTGAAAATCTCAAAGAAAATTCACGGGTATCTTGTCCTCAGTGCGACAACTGACCTGCATCAGCTCCTCCTTGCGGAGACGAAATTCCGGGCAGTGGACTACAAGAGCTATATTTTTACTAAACTGGATGAAGTGGAAGACGCATCCTCAATGGTCAATTTTCTCTTATGTCAGTCAAGGCCGGTTGCCTATTTTACGACGGGACAGCAAGTTCCCGAGGACGTGGAACCGGCTTCCAAGAAGAGACTCGCCAAGATGATTCTGAACGGAAAAAGCGGACCGGTGATGAGCACGGGTTACGGGGTACACTAGGATGGATCAGGCGAGCCGCTTAAGAGATATGGTCGGAAACGGAAAGGGTATTAAAAAAAAGCTTATGGCCGCGAATGAAACAGTGGACGCACATCAAGACGGATCTGGAGTGAGGGTCATTTCAGTTACCAGCGGGAAAGGCGGGGTCGGAAAGACGAACGTCGTAGCCAACCTGGCACTGGCATTGACGCAATCAGATAAAAAAGTCCTCATCCTGGACGCTGATCTGGGCCTGGGGAACATGGATGTTCTTCTCGGGTTGAACCATCATTTCAATATTCAGCATGTGCTGACCGGGGAGAAACGTCTTGAGGAAATTATTATGGAGGCGCCGGGCGGCTTTCAGGTCCTTCCAGCCGCTTCAGGCATCCAGGAATTGACGGAGCTCGATCAATCCCAGAGGTTGTTTCTCCTTGATGAGCTGGATATTCTGCAGGACCGGTTTGACGTGTTGCTCATTGATACCGGTGCAGGAATTTCAGCCAACGTCATGTATTTCAATTTTGCCGCCGTGGAAAAGGTGGTGGTAGTCACCAATGAACCTACTTCTCTCACTGATGCCTATGCCCTCATAAAAGTGCTTACCACAAAATACCAGCAGAAAACCTTCAAGATCCTCATCAACCAGGCAAGAAACGCGGCTGAAGCGGACCGGATTTTTCGTCAACTGAGCCAGGTGGTAGACAATTTTCTTGGATCGCCATCCATCGACTACCTTGGCTGGATTCCCTATGACGAACACATTCCCCAGGCGGTCAGACAACAGCAGGCGGTATTGGCCGTCTATCCGGATGCGGCCGCAAGCAAAAGCTTTGTGCGCGTAACAAAAAGCCTGCTGACCAGTGTGAATCACCTGGATTTTGAGGGTGATATCAAGTTCTTTTGGAAAAAACTCGTTGACTCATGGCAGACCGACTATGGCAACTAGCGCTGCGAAAAAAGTAAAACAATATGGCCAAAATGGTCACACTGGATCGCGGATATCTGAGAGCGAACGGGAATACTATGTTACTGAATATGCCCCATTGATCAAGACGGTGGCCGGAAGACTCGCCATGCGACTACCCAGCCACGTTGATCAGAATGATCTCCTGAGCGCGGGCATAATGGGCCTTCTGGATGCCATAGAAAAGTTCGATCCGGAGAAAGGGGTGGCTTTCAAGTCCTATGCCGAATTCCGGATCAGGGGAGCCATGCTCGATGAATTGCGTACCATGGATTGGGTCCCCCGTTCCGTGAGAAAAAACGCGAAGATACTGGAAAGGGCATACGGGATTGTAGAACGGCGCACCATGAAGCCTGCGAGCGATGAGGAAGTAGCAAAAGAGCTTGGCGTTGATATGGAATCCTTCTTCCGGTTGCTTGAAGAAACCAAGGGTATCTCCGTCTTCAATGAGGAAGACTTGGGAGAACTGATGGCTCACAAGAAAATCAACAACTTGTGGTATGCCCATCAAGGATCCATGATGACGGATCCTGCTGTCTCTCTCGACCTGACAGAAGTGAAAGAGGTGCTGGCAAAGGCCATAGACGCGCTCCCAAAAAATGAGCGGATTGTTGTGACGCTTTATTACTACGAAGAACTCACCATGAAAGAGATAGGGGAAGTCATCGGGTACACGGAGTCGAGGATTTCTCAGCTTCATACAAAGGCCGTCATCAGGCTTCGTCACAAGGTCAGACGTTACTTTGAAGATTGAGAATGAGCGAAAAGGAAAGCGGGACAGCGGCCATGAGCGCTGAAGAAAAAAAAGAAAAAAAGGAAAATCAGTCACAGGAGACTGAGGAAGAGAAGGTCGGTGAAGAAGTTTCTCGGGAGGAGACCGAGGAACAGAAAGCTGAGAAAGAGGAGGGTCCCACCCAAGAAGAAACACCCGATACCCCGAAAGAGCTGGAGGAAAAAAAGGAAGGTTCACAGGTCGAAGTCGCAGGGGGAGAGAAGACTGAAGAAGATACCACCAGCGAGAAAGTGCCTGCGGGGGTTGAAAGCACCGAAGAAAACAAAGAAGATGCCGGTGATGTTGAACAGGTAGAAGAGGTGGTCCTGGATCAAGCTGATGCCGGCGAAGAAAAGCCCCCGGAACCCGATACACCGACGCCCGAAGAGGAAACAGCAAAGGAGAACGATGTACGTGAAGAGAAGACCGAGGGCGCCGAGCAAGCCCCGAAAAAAGAGCATAAAAAAATGGGCACGCTTGCTCTTCTGCGGAAGAAATGGGTGCTTCTGTCAGCAGGAGGCCTTTTCCTTGCCATGGGCATCAGCTTCGTGTTCTTTGGCGGGGACAGTGGGAAAACCCTGAACGTTGTTTCGCTTCTTGGCGGACCGGGGAATGAAGATCAATCTGACGTGCAAACCGTCCTGCAGCCCTTTTTTATCCCTTTGCCTGAAGATTCCGAAAACGCGGCGATCAGACTTGTCATTTCTGTCAAATGGGGTCCTGAAACCCTGACAAGGTATAAGAGAAGAGCGGTAATGGTCCGAAATGAGGTGTACCGCTACCTGTTACAGGCGGCAGGATCAAAGAAGGACATGGTGGAACAGAAATCAGCCTTGGCGTCGGAACTGAAACAGGTCTTCCAACATGCGCTTGCAGTAAAAAATGTCGAGGTTCGAGTGGCCGAAGCCTCAGTCATCTGACTCATGACTGGCAAGGAGGAATACCATGGACGAATATTCATCGCTTGCAGGTACGTCAATCATAACACCGCCTCACGGGAAGGTGTCAGGGCTCACCGGGAAAAGAAAAATCGGCGATAGAAAAAAGCAGAAAAAGAACGGGAACGAAAAACGGAAAAAGGAAGAGGAGGATATCATCATTCACGGGCGAATCCAGGAATCAATGGGAAAAAAGGACAATGAAACTGAAGGCAGGCTCGTGGTGAAAGACGGGGAACCGAAACAGGAAGAGGCAGTATTAGAATATGGGAAGCGGCTCCCGGGAAAGAAACGGAAAAGCAAAATTGATCTGATGATCTGATTGTGCGGGTGTTTATGCAGGAACAATATTGGGCCATTGCACAAATGGCCATAGACATATTCATGCTGGTCCTCCTGGTGGTTCTGTTGAAGAATGTGAACCGCAAACGGGAAACCGCGACCGGTCCCGATCCTGCGTTTTTACAGCCAGGGACTCTTCTGAAAGAAATGAGGCAGATCAGCGAGACGTTGGAAAAGAACCTGGAAGAAAAAAGGAACCTGACCAGAAATGTCATCACGGACCTGGAGACACTCCTTTCCGACGCTGAAAGCGCTACCCTTCGGCTCGAAGGGCTCATGAGTACATGGCAGAGGTCACGGCCATCCGAGAAGAACTCTCTTACCGATACCGCGCGTCTGAAGAGATCAGCGAAGACCCTTCTGGAACAAGGCATTGCCAGAAAAGAAATTGCCAAGCTTCTTGATATCCCCCTGGGAGAACTTGAGCTCATGCTGAAATTGCAGGGGCCGATTCCACGTAAGGAATGATGAAAGGCGTCCCCACCAACAGCCTCCCCGCCGGTCGTTCCCTCCACGGCAAGGTATACCTTCAAGTTTCGCCGAAAGAGATTCATTTCAAAGCAGGCCAGACCTTCCAGGGGAAAGTAATCCACCAGAGGGCAAATGGTTCTATCCTTGTGACCACGGGCGGCAAAACTTTTGAAGCGCGCACATCGATTCAACTGGCAGAAGGAAAATCCTATTCATTCCTGGTCAAAACAGGCCCTCCCAGAATTGAACTCAAGGTCATGAGAAGCGAGGATGTCAATTTTATTTCAGCAGGCAATCGGTGGATATCAGGGCAGAAAGACCGCGTCCTATTCGGGGGGTTGCTTCGCGAGCTCGCTTCATTCCATTCGCCAAGAAATCTGAAACAACTTCTCCCCCTTCTTCTTTATCAAGGACCAACACAGGAAGACGCCGTATGGTTTTCCCGAAACCTCCTCAGCAGTGGTATTTTCTGGGAAAACAAAGTGTTCCGCCATCTTCTCCTGGACTGGGCCAATGAACCGGTTGTAGCGCTAAGCGAAAATGATCTCAAAGGGATGCTTCTCTCCCTGAAAAAGGAAATAAAAGGGTCCGCATTGCCTGCCTGGGACATCCAAACGCAGATAGGCCGTATTGATCGCCTGCTTTCGTTGCTGGAAAACCACCAGGCATTGAACCTTGAAGCACTCAAAGATGGCTGTGGCTGGTACTGGTTTATCCCGGGAGGAGACCAGAGGGGGCTTCTGCACGGCGAACTGTTTGGCAAGAAAGAGGAGAAAAGCGATCTCCATCATCTTCACATGGACCTTTGTTTCAGCCAATTGGGGGAGATTCACGTGGACTGTGTGCTGCGGAAAGAGAACGTTGCGCTGTCCCTGCAGGTGACAAACGATTCTATCGGCCGCTTGCTGGAAGAAAATATCGCCCTCCTGAAGAAGGGAATAGAAGAAAAGGGATTGACGGTGACACGGGTTGCCTGTGAAACGGTAACAGAGGGGAGCGTGACTCATCCTTTTGCTGAAGAAAAGAGAACGAATGGATTGATGGATCTGGTGGTTTGAATGCATCGCTGTTGCTCATGGGGTACTGCGGAGAGCATTCTTGGAGAAAAAAGAAACGTTGAAAAGGGACAGAGGAAAAGTGAGAAAAAGGGCGGTTGCGTTGAAATATGATGCCGCGAAAGACAATGCCCCGAGGATTTCTGCGAAGGGAAGCGGCGCGGTCGCGGAAAAGATTATCGCGCTTGCAAGGAAAAGAGGGATTCCCCTGAAAGAGGACCCGGACCTGGTTCTTTCACTAATGCAACTGGACTGGTATGAAGAGATCCCTGCAGCCCTGTATCAGGTTGTCGCAGAGGTGCTGGCCTTTGCGTATCGCATGAACCAAAAATATGGTGGTGAGTCATGAGTCTGGAGTGGTGAGTGTGGAGTCTTGAGTCAGGGCAGGGGGGCAGGGGTCAGGAGTCTAAATAGCTTAATAGGCTGAAGGCTGAAGGTTGAAGGATAAAGGTGAAAGGCGAAAAGGGAAGGAGATCGTTTCATTGAAGCGGGCAAACCGGCTCAACGGGCCAACGGACTCAACCTCCAACTGGGAGGGTCGGTAAATTTTTCCGAGATGCAGGAAACACGTGCATGGCTGACGCGGGCTGGTGCCGAGATGCGCAGAGCAGGTGTTTCCATGTTAATTAAAACAACTGTAAAAACATATAGTTACCCTGTTACATCGCAAAACTGGTTTCTTTTTTCCATGTGGTACGCTTATTGCTATTAGAGGGAATAGAGAGAGCGGATTTAAAGAATTTGACGGAAGCAGGGCCTGAAAAGGAGAATTGAGCACATGATTGGCATGCTGGAAGCGGTTCGGGGGTGCGTGAAGGAGGAAGTGAGAGCGGATGTGATCGCGAACAACCTGGCAAATGCCGCGGTCATCGGGTTCAAGAGGGACAAGATTTCTTTTCAGAACATGCTTCAGGGAACCGCCCCTGGGAGCACCGGCACCCCACAGGGGTCCGGTGCCCCCAACCAGGACCCGAACCTCGTGCACGTTCAGACGGATTTTAGCGATGGCCCGCTCCGTCCAACCGGAAATTCCCTGGATCTGGCCATAGAAGGGAAAGGCTTTTTCAAGATCCAGACTCCGGAAGGAGTCCGCTACACCCGCAAGGGCAATTTTTCCAGTGATGAGGAGGGGTTGCTCATGACGCAGGATGGGAATCCGGTCCTCGGGAAGGGCGGCCCCATATCCGTTTCAGGGGAGAATGTGGTTATAGATAAAACGGGAAAGGTCCTGGTGGACGGCTCGGAAGTGGGGCAGCTTGATCTGACGGATTTTGCCCAGCCTGAACTCCTTGAAAAGGTCGGCGCAACACTTTTCCGTGCGGTGGAGGGTAGCGATGAGCTCCCCCTCCCGCAGGAGACCATTGTCAGGCAGGGCTATGCAGAAGATTCAAATGTAAACGTCCCTGAAGAAATGGTGACCATGATCCATTCTCTCAGGGCATTCGAGAGTTACCAGAAGGCCATACAAGTGATGGACGGGCTCAATAACAAGGCGATCAACGACGTCAGTAAGGTAGGATAAACTGGCGAAATACAGTTGGCGAGATAGGAAACAATATGAAGTCCTTACAAAAGATTGCCCTTATGATTCCATTAAGAACGCGAAAGAACGGGAGGTACTCATCATGATCAGGAGTTTGTGGACGGCTGCTTCAGGGATGGCAGCTCAAAAACTCAATATGGACGTGATCGCCAATAATTTGGCCAACGTAAACACCAGTGGCTTCAAGAAGAGCAGAGCTGATTTTGAGGACCTGCTGTATCAGAATCTCCGCGCCCCGGGTGCCGCAACAGCTTCGGGTGGTCAGATACCCACGGGAATCCAGATAGGCATGGGCACCAAGCCAGCATCTGTACAGAAGATTTTCTCCCAGGGTGACTATGTGCAGACAAAGAACAATCTGGACCTGGCCATTGAAGGAAAGGGCTTTTTCAAGGTTTTGAGTAACGGCGAAGAGGTCTATATCCGTTCGGGCAGCTTCAAGGTGGACAGCGAAGGGTACGTCTGCACTCCTGACGGAGACCGTTTGCAGCCCGAATTCGCAATTCCAGCTGATGCGGTCAATTTCACTGTAGACTCAGGGGGCAACATGGGCTCCTGAGCATGGGAGGGAACCGCTTTCAGACCAGCCTTTCGTCGGGCGACCCGGTGGAGGGAAATCCGGGGGTGGACGGCATGGGCACCGTCTCCCAAGGGTACCTTGAGATGTCGAACGTGGATGTGGTGGAAGAGATGGTGAACATGATCACGAGTCAGCGGGCCTATGAAGTCAGCTCCAAGGCCATCAAGGCCGCTGACGAGATGTTGCAAATGGCCGACAATATTATTAGATAAAGTAAAGTATTAGGTGTTTAGACCGTAGGCATTAAGAAAAAACCAACAACCTTCAGCCTACAGCCGAAGCACCCTGAACAGTCATGGTTGGGAGAGAAAAGATGTCCGGTAAAAAGATAGGATGCCTCTGCTTTTTCTTGACAGCCGCACTGGTGTTTCTGGCCTTTGGGCAGGTCACCCATGCAGGTGAATTGCGTATCTTGATCAAGGAAAAGGCCACGGTCACCGGTGACACCATCAGGCTCGGGGATATTGCCACATTTACCCCGAAGGGGGACGTGCGCGTTTCCCGATTTCGTGCTCGAAAAGTGGCCGCCGCCCCTGCTCCGGGAAGAAATGTTGATCTGAACAGCCGGTTTTTGATCTACCGGCTCGCGTCCCTCATGGGTGGCGATCAGCAGGTGCGGGTGAAGGTGCCTCAGAATCTCCTGGTGCACAGGGATGGACAAGTGATCAGCGAAAAAAAAATGACCGACATTTTTAAACAGTATGTTTTCTCTCATTCTCCGTGGGACAGGAAAGAGATGGAACTGGAAAGGGTGCGGGTGCCCGGACAGGCCACGTTGCCGTGTGGACATCTTTCATGGGACGTGCGGGAAAAGGCCGGGGGAGATTTCGTGGGTGATATCTCGCTGGTGATTTTTTTCTCCGTTGATGGCAGGCTGTACAAGAAAGTCCCTGTTTCCGGGCGGATCCTGGTCAATCGGAGGGTTATTAAGACGGCGAGAAAAATCCGAAAGGGAGAAACGATTGACGCGAAAGACCTTGTTGAAGTGACTGAAAAATCAATGCGGTCATGCGGGACAGAAATGCAGCGTCTTGAACAGGTAGTCGGGAAACGTGCTGCCAGGGCCCTTCAAATGGGCCAGGTGGTCAAGCGGGAAATGGTGGAAATTCCGCCTGCGGTGAGAAAGGGTGACCGGGTCATCATAAAAGCCGAAAACAGTAGCGTAGCGGTGAGCGCTTTAGGCAAGGTGATGGAAGACGGGCGCTCCGGCGAACAAATCAGGGTCATCAATATCAGCAGCGGAAAAGAGATCTTTGCAAAAGTCATCGGCCCCGGGCAGGTCCGGGTCGCTTTTTAGGAGAAGCTGGCATGAAGAAATCTATCAAGATTGGAATGATTGTTCTTTTGGCCATGGCACTATCGGCCTGTGCGGGCGGAAAGGCCATGAAGCAGACCGGGACTATGGCGCCGGGAGTGCACCCCGGAAACGGAATATCCGCGAAGGCACGCCCCGTGAGTGAATACCAGACAGCCACGGAGGCGAGCCTCTTTCGAGAGAGCAGCTATGAAGGTTATTTTCAGGATCTCCGGGCGCACAAGGTGGGAGACCTGGTGACCATCAATATCGTGGAGACATCCAAGGCCACCAAGAAAGCAGACACGAAGACGGCGCGAACCTCTTCCATTGATGCGGGGATTAATAACCTCCTGGGCTATGAATCCAAGATGAAATCGTGGGGTGTTCCCAAGGCCTTTGACAATACTGCCATGTTCAAGGCATCCATGGGAAACAAATTCGACGGTTCCGGTTCCACGAGCCGTGATGAAAGCATGACCGCTTCCGTTACAGCCCGGGTGGTGCAGGTCCTTCCGAACGGAAACCTCTACATCGAAGGCACACGCAAGATCAGGGTGAACAATGAGACCCAGCATATTATCCTGTCGGGGATTATCCGGCCCAGCGATATTTCACCCGACAATACGGTCCTTTCCAGCTATATTGCTGATGCGAGGATCGATTACACGGGCAGCGGCCCGGTAAGTGACAAGCAGCGTCCCGGATGGCTGGCAAGAATCCTGGATGTGGTCTGGCCTTTTTAGGAGGGAGAATAATGAGAAAGCGAAACTGCCCTTTCATAGCCCTGAGCGTTTTCACCCTTTTTGTTGTACTATTTTTTGCGGGATCCGCCCGGTCAGCGCGAATCAAGGATATCGCATCATTCAAAGGTGTTCGCAGCAACCAGCTGATCGGGTATGGCCTCGTGGTGGGGCTCAACGGCACCGGGGATGGTTCTGGAACGGATTTCACGGTCCAGTCTCTGGTCAACATGCTGGAACATCTTGGGGTTCACTCCCTTCCTGACGACGTGAAAGTGAGCAATGTGGCGGCAGTGATGGTGACCGCGGATCTGCCCCCCTTCGGGAGGGAGGGAAGTAAACTTGACGTCCTTATTTCATCAGTGGGGGACGCAAAGAGTCTGCAGGGGGGCACCCTGCTTTTGACCCCACTGCGTGGAGTGGACAACAGGATCTATGCGCTGGCCCAGGGACCCCTTATCGTTGGGGGCTTTGCCAGTTCAGGGGCAGCCGGGGGAGGAGTCCAGAAAAACCATCCGACGGTCGCCCGTATCCCGGGTGGCGCAAACATAGAACGGGAAATCCCCTTTCATTTTGCGAAAATGCAGGATCTGGTCATTTCACTTAACGAAGCTGATTTCACGACGGCCATGCGGGTCACCGATGCCATCAACGGAACACTGGGACAGAAATTGGCCTTTTCCACGGACGCGGGCACTATCAGGGTCCACGTCCCGGACAAAATGAGAAAAAATATGGTGGGCATGATGGCCTCCCTGGAACAGATCAATATTAACCCGGATTCAAAGGCCAGGATCATCATGGATGAGCGGACAGGCACGGTGGTTATGGGGCAGGATGTACGCATTTCATCTGTTGCCATAGCGCACGGCAACCTGAGCGTGACCATCAAGGAAAACACCAACGTGAGTCAACCCGCGCCTTTCAGCCAGGGCCAGACGGTGGTAACCCCCGAAAGCAAAGTAAATGTGGCAGAAGAAGAGAAGCGTTTGATTGTTATGCCGGCGGGAACAAGCCTGGGCGAAGTGGTCAAGGCCCTCAATGCAATCGGGGTTTCCCCGAGAGACCTGATTGCCGTGTTCCAGGCGATTAAGGCGGCGGGGGCATTGCAAGCGGACTTGGAAATCATATAAGAGTCATGAGTCATGAGTCGGGAGTCTGGAGTAAGGAGTCAAGAGTCGTGAGCCACAACATAAACATAAACACGAAAAATTATCTCCCTGAGCAGGCTGACGGAGGCCAGCGCGACCGAAAGCTCAAAAAGGCCTGCAAGGACTTTGAATCCCTGCTGACGTACCAGCTTTTGAGGAGCATGCGGAAGACCATCGATAAATGTGATCTCATGCATGGAGGCCAGGGTGAAGAAATCTACCAGTCTCTCTTTGACATGGAGATATCAAAGAATATGGCCGATTTGGGCCCCAACAGCCTGGCAAAACTCCTTTATGATCAACTGAAAGGACATGTGAGTCCGTCCCAGGGTCAGGAGGCCGGCGGGACAAAAGCCGCAGGGGATTCACCGTCTCCGGAAAGGACGAAAGACCCGGTAAAATAGGCGGGAAGGTTTCAGTTATGGGACGATATTGTCGATAAAACCCATAGGAACCGTTCACCGCGAAGGGACGAGACCGCGTCGGGAGGGAAAAAGGTGGAAGCAACTGAAATTGGAATTCAGAATACTTATCACAGGCAGGTGAGCCTCCTGGAAGATCTGCGGGATTGCCTGGAAATGGAGCGTGAGAGCCTTATCCAGGTGGATGTGGATCAGCTCTGGGAACTGATGGAGAAAAAGAACACCCTGGTTGTGGGTATCGAAAAGCTTGGGAATGAGTTCAAGTGTCTCCTGAATCAGTGTTTCGAATGTTCACCGGAGAACCCTCGTACCACTGCGCTGAAAAAATGGCCCTGGTTCAGCGAACTCAGCAAACAGACAGCCCTGCTGAAGGAGGATATCCAGACCCGGCTGAAAGAAAACCTGTCATTCATTCAGGATACCCTTGGTTTTTTTGATGAACTGGTGGGCATTATCGCAAAAGGCGGGGCCCAGGAGCAGGGATACGAACACCTGAGAAAACCACAGGAAGCAAACGGACCCAGAATCTACCACAGAGAGGTGTAAGTTATGAGTGGTATTACTCTTCTCCTCAATACAGCAAAAGGGGCCCTTATGGCCCAGCAACTTGCCATGGATGTGGTGAGTCACAATGTGGCCAACGTGAACACCCCTGATTATTCACGCCAGGTGGCAAATCTCCAGGCCATGAGACCTGCGGCGTATGAGGGAATGACCATTGGGAGAGGTGTTGATGTAACTTCCGTGCAGAGAAACTCAGATGCGTTTATTGAAAACACGCTGCAGCAACGTCAGTCTGACCTTTCAGCCACTTCGGAAGAAGAACTCTACTTAAAGGTTCTTGAGGGCATTTTTAATGAAAATTCCGGGAGAAGCCTGACCGGCCAGATGGCCGATTTCTGGAATGCATGGAATGATGTGGCCAACAATCCCTCGGGTGACGCGGAAAGGAGCGCGCTCTTTGAACGGGGCGCCCTCCTCTGCCAGGCCTTTCGTGATATTTCAGCGGATATTGATCAGGTCCACCGGGAGTTGAACCTCTCGCTCGATGCCGGTGTCGGGACTATCAATGAGATAACCGGGAAGATTGCGGACTTGAACGAGCAGATCGTCGCCATGAGTGTAACAGGAGATGCCAATGACCTGCTTGATCAACGGCAACACCTGGTTAACCAGCTCTCCGAATACCTGGATATCTCCTACTATGTGAATCCGGACAATACCATGACCGTGACCACGGGAAAGGGGAACGTGCTGGTAAGCAAGGCGGAGAGCTATTCCCTGAGTTTCGACGGCAACGCAGTTAACTGGGAGAGTTCCGGCGGGGGGGACGTGGATATCACGGATACAATCGCCGGGGGAAAGATGGGAGGCTGGCTGGAAATGCGGGACACCATCCTCCCGGAATACAATGATAAATTGAATCTCCTCTCCAGCTCGCTTATCTGGGAGGTCAACAATATTCATGCTCAGGGCGTGGGTTTGGAGGGAATGACCGATGTGACAGGTTCCTATGGCGCGGCGAATCCCGGTGCAGCCCTCCAGAGTTCCGGGCTGGACTTCCAGGACCGGATCACAAACGGCGGTTTTACATTCTGGGTATATGATCCGGCGGGCAATGTGGTTGACCTGGGAGGATCGAATGGCTCATTGCAGGTCACCGTGGATCCAACAACGACCACTGTGAACAGCCTCCAAAGCACCCTCAACGGTGTTGCCGGGGGGAACATTACTGCAAGCGTAACGACAGATGGAAAACTGGAGATTCATGGCGCTTCCGGGTATTCTTTCGCCTTCTCCAATGATACGAGTGGCGCCCTGTCCGCGCTCGGCCTCAACACTTTTTTTGATGGCGGAGACGCAGTCAGCATGTCCATGAATTCCGCTCTGGCGGCGAACAAGAATCTCATCGCCGCAGGCCATGTGGGTGCGGCAGGTGAAATGGCGGCGGGCGATAACAGCAATGCCCTGGATATGGCCGGACTTCAATACCAGGACGCCGCAGGATTAAATGATACCCTGGACAATTACCTGGCAAGCCTGGAAGGCTCCATAGGGATCAAGAGTCAGAGTATCACCAGGACCAGGGAATATAACGACGTGATTTTGAGCAAGCTGAAAGAGACGAGAAACAATATTTCGGCGGTATCTCTTGATGAGGAGATGACAGACCTGATCAAATTTCAGCATGCATATGCCGCGGCTGCAAAGCTTATCAGCACCGCAGACGAAATGTATCAGACACTGCTGGAAGTGAAATAAATGGAGTTAAGTGTCTGGAGTCATGACTAAACTTGGGGGGTATTATGCGAGTCACCAACCAGAGCACCTATGAGGCGATCAAATACCATCTGGCGCAAAGAGCGGAGGATTTGGTCAAGGCCAACGAGATCGTTGCGAGTGGAAAACGGATCAATAACCTTTCAGATGATCCCACCGGTTTGGTTCAGGTTCTGAGCCTGCGGGAATCACTCGCGAATATCGATCAATTGGGCCGGAATGTTTCGACGGCAAGGAATTGGCTTGACGGAGGGGAAACCGCGCTGAGCAGCGTGAAGGACCTGATTACGGACATGAAGACGCTTGCTGTCCAGATGGCCAATGGGACGGTGGGGGCAAGCGAGCGGGCCGCGGCGGCAGCACAGGTTGAAGGGGCCCTTGAGCAGATCGTGTCCCTGGGAAACAGCCAGGTCAACGGGCAATATATCTTTGCGGGTACGAAAACAGACACCAAGCCCTTTGAGATCGTGCGTGATGGAAGCGGGAATCCAACCGGCGTGACCTATTCCGGAAATGACACGCCCTTCACCATCAAGATCGGAAAGAATACCACGCTCGAAGCGGGGCATGACGGAGAGGCAGTGTTCGGGAACGGAAGCCCAGGGGGTATCTTCCAGGCCCTCATTGATTTCAAGAATTTCCTTGAAGCAAATAATGTTGCCGGTATTGAGCAGGCAATGGATGATCTGGATACCGATCTGGATCACATGATCAGCACCACCTCGGCAATCGGGACAAAAGGGGTCCGGCTGGACGTCAAAGAAAAGATCCTGGAGGACCTCAAACTGACATACACGGAAAGAAGGTCCCAGCTTGAAGACGCGGACATCCTGGCGGCCATATCAGATGTGCAATCAAGGGAAACGGCTTATCAGGCGGCCCTTGCTTCATCCGCCAAGGTCATGAGCATGAGCCTTGTCGATTATTTATAGAATGAATGCTATCAACGCGGAGACGCAGAGGAAGCAGAGAAAAACTTTTGAAAATTATAAGTATTGTCAATAAGTTATATGAGCCACCAGGGTAAATAAGTCCTCTGCGATCTCCGCGTCTCTGCGGTGTAAATCATCAGTCTTGCCATGGAGGGCATCTATGCTTGTACTGACCAGGAAGGTCGACGAATGTATCAATATCGGCGATGATATCGTCATAAAGGTCATCGGTGTTGAAGGGATGCAGGTAAAGCTGGGGATAGATGCCCCGCAGAACGTGCGTGTACTACGCCAGGAAGTATATGAGAAGATAAAAGACGAAAATATCCGGTCATCGAGAGGACAGGCCTCGGCGTTTGTGGGGGCCGCAAGCCTTTTCAACCTAGAAGACCGAGCAAAGAAGTAGTGGCAGCAAAAGAAAAAGCAGTCTCTGCGCACTTAGCGTCTCTGCGGTGAAAAACGAGAGGATGAATGCCTTGAAACTGGAAACGAGAGATTTTGGCCAGGTTGAAATTGATGAGGAAAGGGTAATCACCATGCCAACCGGCATGCCGGGGTTCCCGGAAACGCATCGGTTTGTCATCCTGGACCGGGAAGAGACCCGGCCGTTCCTCTGGTACCAGTGCGTGGACGATCCCGGCCTGGCCTTTGTGATCATCAATCCGAATCTGTTCGAACCGGATTATGCGGTGGACCTGAAAGCGGTTCTGAGAGAGATGTCGTGGAATAGTGGCAGGGAAGAAGACCTGGCAATATATGCCATTGTGAACGCCTCCGAAGGAATCCCGGAGAAAATTACCGCCAATCTCATCGGCCCGCTGGTCATCAATAGCAAGAAAAAAGAGGCCACCCAGATGGTGATCACCGGGAGCCCCTATTCCCACAAACAGCCTGTTCTTTAGCCTCCCACCATTTTTTCCCGTTTGCAACGTGGACGTTGCTTCTACAGCACGTTTTACCATTGATCCCTGTAGGAGCGCGACCTCCCGGTCGCGACCATGCGTAGGCTGTGTTGGGGAGACGGGGATATCTTGAACGAAGCTTGTCCCTTATTTCGAGAGCGATACCAATGTTTTTTGCAAGACATCAACATCAACGGGCTTTTCCAGAAAAGCCGTGACTGCATGAAATTTCAATTCAGGATCATCCTTTATTCTCGGATATCCTGAAATGACGATGATTGGTATTGTTTTGAATTTTTTCCTGATCTTCGATATCAACTCTATCCCATGCATCTCGGGCATTTTGATGTCTGTAACCACAACGTCCATGGAATGCTTTTGCAACAGACCCAGGGCATCGGGTCCGGATGCTGCGAAAAAGAGTTTCCATGGATTTTTTCTGAGTGCCCGGCTATAGGAATTCAGGATATTCGTATTGTCATCAATAAAGAGAATATTTTTTTCGGTCATCAACCAGTCCTCCAACTTTCCCCATCATACTTGCTTGTCGAACAGCATCCCCATCATATCTTCCAGCTTGGCCGCCAGGTCAAGCAATTCCTGGGGCGGAATCTGCCTGATCAATTTCCCGGTATCCTTGTCCACCACGCGCACCACGGTTTGCCCTGTATCCTCGTGCACGGAGAATTGAAGCCCAACACGGTGGAGTGCTTTCATATCATTGTTCAAGGCCTTCATAACAGCCTCGGAAATGGGTGTATTGGATACCGGCAGTTGTCCCGGGGCTTTCTCTGTTCGGGTAGACCGGGTATTCCGTGCCCCATTTCCCGTAAATACGTTTGCCGGAAGCGGGCTCGGAAGTCTTGCCGTATTAACCGCTTCTATTCCCATTTTATGTCACCTCTTGAAGGTTGTTTAGATTGTAGGCTGTTAGACTGTTAGTAAAACCCTTTCCTCACGGTTACAGGTTGAGTCCGTTGGCCCGTTGAGCCGGTTTGCCTGTTTCAATAAAGCGAACTCCTTCCGTTCTAGCCTTTAGCCTTTCACCTTTCAATCTCACCAAAAATCGCATCCTAGGGCCTATTTCCCTGTTTTTCAGGGTCGACTATTTAGACTCCTGACTCCTGACTCCTGACTCACATAACTCATGAATCATTTCCATAGGCCTTCAGGCACTGCCGTCTTTTCTTTGATGAAACGATTTTTGCAAAAAGCCGTTCCTTGCCTTCTTCCAGGGACTTCCGTGTCCGGTCAACGGCCTCTTTCAGGTCAACCAGCATTTGAAGGTCATCAGGGTTTGTGAAAGTGCCATGCTCAACCAGACGCCGAAATGACGCATCGTGTGCCCGGGCCAGGGCATCAATTCCCACTAGATCTCCTTTTTGCAGCAGTACTACGAGACCTTCACTCGTCTTCCTGAACACTTCTATGTCTTTTTCAAGCTCATGATGCGACATGGATTCCACCATATTGTTTGCCAGAATATGAAACCATTCCATTTTCCCCCGGCAGATCTGGCGTATCCGTATCAGGCAATTGTTGGGCCGCCTGTTCCCACGTATCCAGCAGGCCTTCAAGGAGCCACTTCACCTCTCTGAGCGCAAGGGCATTGCTTCTGCGGTTTGCTTCTGTCAATCGCCGAATCATGTATTCGTAAAGGCTCGAAAGATTGCGGACGATCTCGCCACCTGTCTTCCGGTCAAGGGCATTGTCCAGTTCCCCGATAATGGCGATGGCACGAGAGATATATTCACCTTTCTTCGCGATATTGTATGCCTCCATGACCTTTTCAGCAAATTCAACAAAGCGGATGGCACCTTCATACAGGTCCAGAAGCATCCTGATTCTGTTGGTGCTCGTCTCTACATATACCTTGTTGTACGTATTGAGCGCTGGCTGCATTCCTTTTATCCTCTCCGGTTTCTATATGTGTGGCTGCTAGTTGCCCGCGATCTGTTTGTTGAGATTGGTAAGCGCGGTTATCTGCTGTGTCAGGTAATCACTCGTTTGTTGGTATCCGCTCAGAAGCAGTTCAAGGCGGTTGAATTGTGCCCAGAGTATTTCCTCCCGCTTGGAGATCCTTGTCTCCATGGCGTCCTGCTTGTCGTTTAAATCATCAATACTGCTCTGCAGGCCGTCTTCCTTGGTTGCTATCATGCCGTCCACCGGATCCATTGCCATGTCGAGATAATCAGCGAGGGCGGTGACAATGCCTTGGCTGGTTTCCGTGTCGGATGTGAAAATGGTCATTACATCAGAAATGTTGGTTGCAAGGGCATCGGTTACGTCGGTATCGTCCATCTGCATTTTGCCGTATCGGTCTATTGATATGCCGATACCGAAAAGAGTGGAAGCACCGTTTTCCGTTCCACCAACCTGTCGCCCAAGAATGCTTCCAAGGTTCCGGGTGATGGATCTGAGCGTGGAATCGCCAATGAGTGCTCCGGATGACCCCTCTTCACCTCCATAAGCCTGTTTGCTTGAAATGTTGTCAACCAGTTTGTTGTAGGCATCCACAAAGGCGCTTATCTTTTCCTTGATGGTATCGGTGTCGCGCGTTATGTCCACACCCACTGTTTCGGTGTTGTCCGCCTTATGCAGGTCGAGGGTGACGCCGCTGATCAAATCGGAAATGGTGTTTGAAGAACGCTCCACGTCGATGCCGTCTACGGTGAGTTGGCCGTTGGCCGCGGCACGGGTTGTTACCATTTCCCCACCATCATACAGGCTGTCAAGCTGGCCGGAACCACCGTTCGTGATATTCACACTGATGATGTTATCCGCCCCGCTCTCTTGCGAGGTCATGGTCAGATAGGTATGACCCAGCCCGTCATCAATAACGCTTGCGGTGACTCCCGCGTCAGCGCTGTTAATGGCTGCGGCAATACCGGAAAGGGTTTCATGGTCAGAGTTAATGGTGACATCCACTGCGTCACCGGTTCCCACCTGGATGGAGATGGTTCCCGTGCCCACCACGTCGGTGGAGGCGGTAAATGCTGCGCTCCGGATCGTGTGGGCCTGTGCCAGGGCGCTGACAATAATGGAATGATTTCCCAGCGCAGCCGACCCTGAACTGGTAACCGTGAGGATACCTTCATTCGAGGAGACGCTCGATGAAGCGGCAAAATTGCTGGGATAGCGCAGGTCATTCACCGCGGACTGAAACTCGCTGAGGGCGCTCTTGACCTCTCCATATGCCGAGAGTTTCACCTGGAAGGCATCTTCCCGCTGCTGAAGCAATGTAATGGGCTGACGCTCAATATCCATCAGCTTTTCAATGATTCCCTGGGTATCAAGCCCGCTTGCCAGGCCCCCGACTGCCAATCCCATTTCCGGATCCTCTCAATTCATTTTGGAAGGGAGGCCATGATCGGCCTCCCCTCTTTGTTAAAGGTTACTTGAGGAGCGCAAGTGCTGTCTGCGGAATGGCGTTTGCCTGGGAAAGCATGGCAACACCAGCCTGCTGCAGGATCTGCGTCCTGGTCAGGTTTGCCGTTTCCGCCGCAAAGTCCGCATCCATAATCCGGGACCGGGCCGCAGCGACGTTTTCCGAGATGCTCATCAGGTTGTTGACAGTTGATTCCAGCCTGCTCTGAATGGCACCAAGCTTGCCACGGAAAGTGTCAATTGTCGAGAGTGCGGAATCAATGGCGGTCATGGCGGAATTCGCATGACTCATAGTAGTAACGCTTAGGCCATTAACACTCAGTCCGCTTGCAGTCATTGAGCCTGACACAGTGAGGGAAATTGTATCCCCCGCATTTGCACCAACCTGGAAGGTGATGCCGCTCAACCCGCCTGTCAGGACATGCGTTCCGTTAAACTCGGTAGTGGTGGCGATCCTGCCTATCTCATCTCGCAATTGCGTAAATTCGTCGTTCAGTGATGCTCTTTCCGACGTACCATATGTACCATTTGCCGACTGGACTGCCAGCTCACGCATCCGCTGGAGGAGGTTTGTGCTCTCCTGCAGGGCCCCTTCAGCCGTCTGGGCCATGGAGATGCCGTCATTGGCGTTTCGCACCGCCTGGTTCATACCGCGGATCTGGCCGGTCATCTTGTCGGAGAGAGCGAGACCCGCGGCATCGTCTTTCGCGCTGTTGATCCGGAGACCGGTGGACAGACGTGCCATAGAGATTTGTAAAGACCTGTTTGTGCCCACCAGGGCCCTTTGAGCGGTTAATGAAGCAATATTGGTATTAACGGTAAGTGACATTTTTCCCTCCTTGAAATGTTTTTCCGGGCGTCAATGCCCTTTTTAAGAGTTCTTGGTTACGTTCTTTTCCTTTCCCATTGGGCCAAGCTATGTAAATTCAAAACTCAACATTTCGAATTCACAATTAAGTACTCCCCCCTTTCCGGCCCTTGATTTCTTGCTGTTTGCACTCATTTCATCGGCAGGGCCGAAAGGAAGCTTTAATAAAATTTGAACCGCGCTGGAGGCAGGAGTCGGGAGTCAGAATCCAGGAGGGGAAAATAGGTTCTTTCGAATTGTCATTTCGGCCGTAAAGCCGGGATCCAGAAACCTGCTGCCACAAGGTCCCTTATCTGAAAATGGGGTTGATACTGCGAGGGCATGGATGTGTATAGGGTAATTGAATGATGGTGAGCCAGTTTCAAAATATTCAATTTTGTTCGAGGTCAAGAAAGGCGAAAATTTTGACCACAGGAATATGTTGGATATTTCGAGGATTGAAATTTCTGTCTGCCGCAGAGATCGGGCAAAAGACGACGTTTTGAAACTGGCTCTGGTGTTCAGGTTTGGAGCATGGCCCTGGCCGCGCCATTGTCCGGGTCGCGTTCAAGAACATAGTTGAACGCCATTTGAGCTGCCTCATCTGCGCGCATGTCCTTGTAAAGTTTTCCCAGCTTCAACATGGTTCCAAGGTCATCAGGGACTTTCTGCAAATAGTCGCTGTACACCTCGGCAGCAGTCTCTCTGTCTCCGGTCAATCGCAGTATATCTGCGTACTGGGGTGCATAGGTAGATGAAAGTTGTGCCAAGCATTCCAGTGCCGTAACTGCATTTTCCGTGTCCCGATTATCAATGCAGATGACAGCAATGCGCTGCAGTGCGTCTTCCAACAGGGCTGGATCGGTTTCATCTGAAAGCAGTTTATTGTATTCTTCAAACGCTTGGGTCATATTTCCATGAAGTTCCGCCAGGTAACCCCGGGTGAGGTACAGAAGTTTTCTAGCTTCAGAGCTGGTGATATGGGTAAGTCCTTCGGCTAAACGTTCCAGTTCGTCAGTATCCTTTTTTTGGAACAGCCCTGCCGCCTTACCTCTTACGCCTGAAAGGTTGATTTTTTTCCGCATGAGGCGCATGTGTCCTGTTTCTTTCTCCTCTATGATACTCCTAAATTCGTCCTCAAGCTCCTTCAGCACGGCGCCATGCGATATCCTGGCGCCTTTTTCGGCTTCGGGATTCCGTTGTGTCCAGATCAGGTATCTCCCAGGCTGATGGTCTCTTCTCCATTGGGCTGTCAAGAGATTTATATCAGGGGAATCCTTTTCTTCCTCTAGACGGGCTCGAAGCCTCTGCTGTGCCTTCTCCACAAGT
>Ga0307441_1000238_pt1 | contig 21503 bp, 24 predicted proteins | sample SalMarWE160420MG_FD_202149 | JGI IMG/M metagenome (GOLD analysis project Ga0307441, IMG submission 202149) | Salt marsh sediment microbial communities from the Plum Island Ecosystem LTER, Massachusetts, United States - WE1604-20 | ecosystem: Environmental > Aquatic > Marine > Intertidal zone >... | reverse complement strand
AATGGATCCCTTAAATAACAATAACAAAATATTCCTCCAGATCCTGCAGGATATTACAGCCAAAAACCGTGCTGAGAATTTACGGCTGGACCACATCACCATTGATTATAGGGATGAGAACGGTGATACCGCGACGGCATTCACAGCGGATCAGGACCTGGTAGAAAAGTATGCTGATTTACAAATCACACAGAGAGAGTTTTTTGCCCAAATCGAGATCGATGTTATGTATACTCTGCGATACCTTGGGATTGAAGGAATTCTGGAGGAATTAGAATGAAGAAAAAAATCCAAAAATTGATCCTATTGATCATTTTATTGATCCCTGCCTTCTTCCTAAGCGCCTGTGAAGGTGCGGATCTGGATCTGCTTGAACTGGCTTTTGAATCCTGGGCGGAAGAAAATGGCATTTACGAGAATGGTGAATACAAACCCGCAAATATGGTTGAGGTTGCAATCGATGATTTTATGGGGGATATCACTAACTCAGAAGAAAGCGTTCAATTTGACGGGATTGCCGTTGTCCGCGATATAGAGAAAACAGATGAACTGATTGAGGATGCCTGGTATGATCACGATGAAGATGCGATTTCAAAAGCAATCGGTATTCGTCCCACTGATTGGCGATTGCGCGAGCAGAGTGATATCTTCCAGCTTGTAGAAAGAAATTTTGCTGCAGGATTTGCACTTGAATCTGACAAAATAATCATGAACCAGGTAAAAAATGGTGCAGACTGTGTCAACCTCAGGCTTCAGCAGCTGAAGTACCGGGAATCCACTATTGAAGAACACATACAAGCACACAGGAATCTTGATAATGTTCAAGAAGTTCAATTTGAGACACAGGAAGAACTGCAGGGGATATACGCGACCGGGCACACACCTTTCTGTGATGGTTTTAAGTGATGGAAAAAACGATGCCACCGGGGATGGAGCCCCTAATAAGGACTTCGTCCCTGTCCTGTATTAACTGGATAACAATCCTGCTACGGGAAAAGGCCAGTACTGCCTGATCTGGCTGTTAGTTTTGATCTCCTTCCTCCCAGCCTGCTTTGCTACAGCGCCAGTCAAGATGGAAGGTCCCATGCCCACCTCCGCGACTGGAGCCATCCAGCCCACTGAGACCCCCGAGCAGCCCTCCCTCCTGCATTTTTCAACTGATTTTCTCCCACCCGGGGAGATCAGCGAATTCCTGGATGATTTCGGCCCCAATTTTCTCTACCACCCGACGACGCCTTCCGACTCGCCCCAAACCCTGGTGGTGATTCACGGCGCACCCGCCACGGACCTCAGCGCGGGGGAAACCGCCTTCTACTGATCAGAACACGGGGCACCCTCTGCGGAAGAAAACGGGGGGCTGCTGTTGGCCCCTGCCTTTAACCAGGCGGTTTTCAGCAGCCGCAGGAGCGAGGTCACGGACACCCATACCGGCTACAGGGATTTATTCGGGCGCGAGATCGGCGCTGACAAATGGGTATTGCGGCTGCTCGGGCTGGGGAGGAATGCGCTGAGCTGGCCCTGCTGCTTGGGTCCAGGGTCAGAGGAAATTTGCTGCAAGCCATGGGCCGGAAAGCCAGATCTCTTTAAAAGCCATCCCCGGTAAAGACTGATGCACGTTACGCCTGCTGCCCTTGTTTCAGGCAGCGTTTACCGAGTAGAAAACGATTCGCTTAGCAGAGGTTCTCCATCTCCCGTCTCCTGATCCCCCTCTCTCTAGACGGTCAATTTGTTGGTAATTTTGCATATATAATAAATATAGTACAACTGGCAAGATTAGCATTCCTCTGTAATTGAAAGGAGATCGGCCATGACTGAAAACATCCAGCAAGCCGAAAACGTTATTAAATCTGGTGATACAAAAACCGGTTTTGAGATCCTTCGCCAGGTCCTGATTGAAAATCCAGAAAGCGAGCGAGCCTGGTGGATCATGTCCGGCCTGGTTCGGCGTAAGGAACGGGCTACCTGCCTTGAACAGGTTCTGCGTATCAATCCTGCAAATCAATTAGCCCGCGATGCACTGAACGAGTTGCGAGCATCGCCCCCCATTAAAGAAACCAAACCACGCCGGAAAATCCCCCAACCTCCTCCGGGGAAAAAACCTACTGGAAAGACAGAACCGATCGGCGGTTATAAAACCTGGCATTACAACATGGGATCTAAGGTCTTCCTCATTATCCTGGGAGATCAACAACTGTTCTGGGCTCAGACCGAGAAGAAACTGATCCCCCGCGTGCGGGAGATCCTACAAAAAGGGCAGATCCCAGACCAGTTCTTGAGCGAGATCAAGGCCATTCGCCTGGCCTCTATCACTACTATCAAATTACTCAAAAAAGCCCTACTGTTCCAGTACCGGTATGAAGGGGCAGATCGCACCGCCCGTTTGGCACTGGAAGATACAGTTATGACAGAGCGAATTATGGATGTGCTGGTTAACCGGCTGGGACCCGATTATATGCTCCAGACTAAACCCGTCCGGACCGGATTAAGCCTGGGGATCTCCGCCCTGCTGACCTTCGGTGCAGCTGGTCTAACTGCAGCTGGATACTGGGCTTACCAGGAAGTGGTCTCAGGCCGGGCGGCTGCCACCGGGAGTGTCCGAGCACCCTGGTTGATCAATTTGCTGCAAAGCCTGGGTGCCGGTGGTCTTACTCTGCTGGGAGGTATTTTTATCCTCGTCGCCCTGGCCATCAGCATCAGGCTGCTGCTAAAGCCAGCTCTTGGTACGGAATTAGTTAAAAGATTCTAATTTATTAATAGTAAATAGAAAGTCGCTGAAATGATAATTAACTTAAGGGAGAACTGGTGGATCCCCCTTTTTTCCTGGTGCCAACTCACCTGCCCAGAGAGTCCATTTTTCCCGGTTATATGAAACACATTTCCATATATAATTAGAAAAGGTCTAGTGTTAAACACAATTTACCACGGATCACAGTGAGGTCGCCCATGTCCGAAGGTATCCTACAAGCCGAAAACGCCATCAAGGCCGGTGATACAAAAAATGCATTTGAACTCCTGCGGCAGGCCCTGGCCGAGGATCCTGACAGCGAAAGAGCCTGGTGGATCATGTCCGGCCTGGTCCAGCACTCAGAACGAATAAACTGCCTGGAGCAGGTCCTGCGCATCAACCCCGAGAACCAATTTGCTCGGGAAGCCCTGAACCGTTTAAAAACAGCTCCCCCCAAGGAAGAGATCAAACCCGAACGGGAGATCCCCAAGCCTGCCAGAACAGCCCCGGTCACCACACTACCGGATGAGTACAAAACCTGGCACTTTACCAAGGGATCACGACTTTATCTGATCATCCTGGGACAAGAACGCCTCATCCGGGCTCAGGCCCAGACCGATATGATACCCCGCATCCAGGCTGCCATTAAAAAGAAAATTCTCCCCCACGAGTACCTGGAGGAGATCAAGTCTATTCCTCTAAACAGGATCCAGGCCATCCGGGAAGCCGGCTCTGCCCTGCTTATCCGACACTGGGACAAGGAGGTTGAACGTACAACCCGCTTTGAATTAGCCAACCCTGCTTTATGCTCCCGGATCTTGGATTACCTGACCCAACGCCTCAGTCCCGATTATGAGCTCCAAACCAAAAAGACCCGCACCGGTTTAAACCTGCTGATCTCTACTGTGCTGGTGGTCGGCTCAGCAGTTCTGATCGCGATCGGTTACTGGTCGGTGATATCTGGCACTATCCAGGACACCTGGCTGAAAGGTATTATCACCTGGCTGGGACCTGGAGGAGTCAGTCTTGTCGGGGCGGTGTTCCTGCTGGTCGCCCTCGGAATCAGCGGTGGCCTGCTCTTCAGGCCCAGAATCAGGCGAGAGCTGGTTGCCATCGGCCTGGATTTGGAAAAAGGTAATCAAATATGAATGTTGCGGTTAATATGTTGGATCTAGACACTCATCCAGAGACTTGCATCTTTAATATCAAGTTCTTAAATTGATTATGGTAAGCAATATACTGATCGGTATCAGCATTGCCCTCAGCGCAAGTTTGCAGCCTGGGCCACTACAGGCGTTTTATCTGGCCAAAGTTGCAAAGAATGGCTGGCGTAAGACGCTTCCAGCCGCTTTTGCCCCCTTGATCAGTGACGGGCCAATTGCCCTGGTCTCTATCTTCTTCATTAACATCCTGCCGGTGGCTTTTCGGAATTGGCTCCAGCTGGCAGGAGGGATTATGCTGTTCTATTTCGCCTGGTCTGCCTTGAAAAGTTGGCAGGAGGATCAAGATCCAGAACCCAAAAGTAGCGGATCTGCCCCTCAGACGATCTTTCAGGCAGCACTCGTCAACCTGCTCAATCCCGCTCCTTATTTGGGCTGGAGCCTGATCATGGGACCAGCCATCCTGACAGCCTGGGCCGAAGGCCCGATCATGGCTGCAGCCTTGTTAATTTCCTTTTATTTCACGATGATCAGCACGTCGATGGTACTGATCTACCTGATTGGCCGGACAGTACTTATTAGCTCTGGCGTTAAAAAGACCTTCAACTTGGTATCAGCCTTACTTTTAACTGGACTGGGTTTTTATTTTTTATATCAGGCAGCGGGCCATCTAGCCGGCTGGCTGGGTTGACCAGCTTCACTACTCACCGACCTTCTATCACTCGGGATGTTTGCCATGACACACAATGTCTTTAAACTGGTCTATTTCATCGAGCTGGTTTTAATCAGTCTGGTCCGCAGAGCTGGCGTGCGAAGATCCCGCCGTCTGTCCAACAGGGAGGGCTATTCCAGTTTCCTGGATTCCCTCTTAACGTTTCTCTCCGGGTTAGCCAACCTGATCCCTCTGATATACGTCCTCACTACATGGCTGGATTTCGCTAATTATGATCTCCCGGCCTGGATTGGATGGCTGGGCACGATCATCTTTGCAGGATCCGGAGCCCTGATCTGGAAAACCCACCATGACCTGGGGCGCAGCTGGACTCCCTCCTTGGTATTTCGTGACGGGTATTACTTGATCACAGATGGGATCTACGGTTATCTGCGCCATCCTTTGTATTCCGCCCAACTTCTCTGGGCTGTTGCCCAAATGCTGATGCTGCACAACTGGATCGCCGGTTATATATACCTGGTGGTGATCATCCCCCGCACCCTGGTGCGGATCAAGAATGAAGAAGGAATAATGCTCGAGAAGTTCGGGGATGAATACAGGTCATATAGGGAGAAGACCGGGGGGCTTTTTCCTCGGCTGGGTCGATAGGTTCAAATCATGAATAGTGCCGTTCCTAGAAAAATCGCCGCCGCGGGCGGAGTTTTTATCACACTCAGCGGAATTCTCAATCTGATCCTGGGAATCCAGATCGGCGCTCTCCATTATTACCCCTATCCCGGCGGAAAGATGGGCCATGTGGGCATCACTGCCGGTGTGGCTGCTATCATGATCGGGTTGGTGATCATATTCCTTCTCCCCCATCTGTATGATCATCCAGATAAACGATTGCGGATCCTTGGCAGTATATTGACTTTTGTTATGGGCCACGCCGGTGCCGTGTATGGAGCGCTTTATGTTGGGAGCGTGGGTGTTATTCTCAGTTATATCGGTGGAATCTGGCTGTTGATAATTTATCTGAAAGGATCAGGAAGTACTTAGGAGTTAATATGGTTTTTCAAAATCTGAATGATATTATGGAGCGCGAGATCGTCCCCGGCTACCGGGCCCGATTTTTACATTCCGAGAATATGACCCTGGCTTACTGGGACGTCGATCAAGGGGCAGCGCTTCCGGAGCACAGCCATCCTCACGAGCAGATCGCTAACGTGTTGGAAGGCCGATTTGAACTGACTGTAGCTGGAGAAAGCCGGATCCTTGAGCCAGGCCAGGTAGCTGTCATACCTTCCGATGTACCCCACAGCGGGAGAGCGATCACTGCCTGCAAACTGCTGGATGCTTTCCACCCCTGCCGGGATGATTATAAATAGGTGACGGAGGAGGAGGTAGATGAAAAGAACTACCTTATTTTTGATACTTTTCGCAATTATTATCGGTAGTTGTTCACCACAGGAACCAGCTGCCCTTCCAACGGATACCCCAATCCCGATCGAAGAGCTGGTGGCAGAGGCTATCACTGCCACCCAGACAGCAAAGGTAACAAATTTTTCACCTGAATTCCCATATTCACCAGCCCAACTGGCGACCCTGCTGGAACCAGGAGCTGACTTGGAGGGCCGCTGGACACCATCAACAGTGACTGATATTACCCAGCCCATACCAGGATATGCTTGCGCAGGATATTACGGCAGCTGCTGGGGGGATTGGGCCAAAGATATCTCATATGGAGCTGAACTTGAGCTATTGCTGGATGGGCAGCAATTCGGAAAATCCGCATTTCTGTATTTTGAAGATCTTGCAGAAGTGGATGCTGCCTACCAGCTCTTCTACTCAAAAATGGCTTCCTGGGAGGAAAAGAGGGACGAGACCACCAACAAGATCTGGATGCACAACTTCAATCCCTACGACCTGGATCCGGTTGGTGAACAATGGCTTCATCAGGTTGGCTACGTTCTTTATGATCCAGCGGATACTCCCGACCTTGAGGAACGCGTTAAATTGGAAATAGATGTCCTGCACGTTATGATCGTATTCAGCCGCTGCCATGGTTTTGTGTATATTGATCTTTATATCCCTGCCCAGACCGACTATAACAGCGCTAAAGAAAATCCCGCGGAGCGCATCCAGGAGCAGGAAGACTTGTTTCACCAGGTCTATACCTATGCCCGCAGCGTGGATGAACGGATCTTGCCCTATGCCTGTAATCCCTGACGGGAGGAAATCATGAAACCCACTATAAAAGGAACTGGATTCGGATGGATCGATATCGATGATCAGCGCATCAGCCACGATATCCTTATCCGGCTGAATGGCGAAGTCAACAAACGAAAAAAGAAACTTTCCAAGGAAATCTACGGTACCTCCCATACCATATCGCTGGCCGAGGCGGAGTATATCTATCAGGAAGGCGCCCGGGGTTTAGTGATCGGGGCCGGTCAGTTTGGACGGGTGCGTCTCTCCCCTGAGGCGGCGGCTTTTTTTCAGGAAAAAGGCTGCCCTGTCACCATCCTGACCACTCCCCAGGCTGTCCAAACCTGGAACGAAAGCCAGCAGAAAATAATCGGGCTATTTCACATCACCTGTTAATCCAGTTTACCCCCTTGACAGAAAGTATAGTTTACTATACACTTAGTATAGTAAACTATACTTTCTATTTAAACACGGGGCCGCTTATGGAACTGGGAAATAATTTAAAACAGCTGCGGTTTGAAAATGGAGAAATCTCCCAGCAGGGACTGGCCAATGCTGTAGGAGTGACTCGACTGACCATCCATTCCATCGAAAACGGGAAATTCAATCCGACAACCCTGCTGGCACTAAAAATAGCCCGCTATTTTAAGAAACCCCTGGAAGAGATCTTTTTTATCCTCGATGATTAACTTTCCTTATCAGGAGCAACTCATGTCACGCCTATTAAAAAGATTACATTACATTTCCCTTAGTCTCGGATTTCTGGCTGCCGTGGCGGTAGCGTTCAACCTGGTGATCTTCTCCATCCTTTATCCCCAGGTGACCCAGCTGCTGGCCGAACAGCCTAGCTGGGAGACCTATGGAGTCGTCGCGGCAATTAACATCATTGTCATAGCCTTCTTCCAGCTTTTCAGCGTGACCACCCTGCTGGCCCACCTGATCACCCGCAAAATGACATCCGCCCTGGTGGTAGCAGCCATCGCAGTCGGGATTATCTCCGGCTTGATGGTCCTGGGAGACATTTCCCTGCTCTCTGATATCGGCAATGAATTCGAAGCCGGGCTTCAGACTCGGGGGGAATGGTTGATCCTATTTGCCAGCTACGGACTCCATCTGCTCAGTTTGGGGTTGGGAACTGTCGCGCTGGTCGGCAACCTCAAGGAAGAACCCCTGCCTGCAGAACAAGCGCTAAAAGACGAGGTGCTGTTTCTATCACTGCACACGACTGGGATTATCACTGGTATCTTAGGACTGGCTGGCATCCTGGCAGGCGTCTTTTCCGGCATGTCGCCCGGAATGCTGCAGATGGTGGTGGGTATCACCAGTCTGCTGATTATCTCCCCCTATATGGTAATCCTGGCTATCTGGCTCTTCCGCCGCTTCTGGGGATTACCCAGTCCGGACCTGGATGAAAAGCAGAATCAGGACCTGGCCCGTGCTGGACTGACCACTCTCATAGCTTCCCTGTCGGTGATGGCAATCTATTACCGCGTGCAAATCACACAGCAGGGAAGTATCTTCAGCGTTTTATGGTTTCCTCTACTACTTTTCCTCGCTCTGAGCTTGTTTTCCAGCCTGACTCTGCGCGCTTATCGTTACAGCTGATCCAACTCCCCTTTGAATATGTATAATAGTGGAAATGGGAACATGTTTCCACATTTTTTATTCGTAGAGGAGTTAACCATGAAGTCCTCAGCCCCAACAATTGGGAAATACTTAGCTGACCTGCCTCCCGATCGTCGTGAAGCCATCGGAAAAGCCCGCCAGACCATCCTAGACAACCTTCCAGAAGGATATGAGGAAGTCATGAATTGGGGCATGATCACCTACCAGGTTCCCCTGGAGGTTTATCCCGATACCTACAATAAGAAGCCGTTGATGTACGCCGCCCTGGCCAACCATAAAAACCATATGGCTGTATACCTGACAGGTATTTATATGGACGAAAATCTCCACCGGGAATTTGAGGAAAAATACCGGGAAACCGGCAAACGCTACGATGTGGGAAAGTCCTGTGTTCGCTTCCGCAAACTGGAGGATCTCCCCCTGGAATTGATGGGCGAAAGCATCGGAGCCATCCCGATGAAGGAATTTATCGAACGTACCAAAGGCCTCTCCGCCCGCAAAACAAAAAAGAAATGATTCCCTCCCCCCAAAAAAGGACCTGGTATGATCAGCATCCAAAATCTCACTGATTTTTTTGCCCGAAATCTGGAAATCATTCAAATGCAGGTTGAAGGCCTCACTCACGAGGACAGCCTGATCCAGCTCCCGTTCCGGAGCAACTGCCTCAATTGGGTGATCGGCCATGTTCTGGCCAACCGCTGCAACATCCTAGCGCTGCTGGGCGCGGAAGATCTCCGCCCGGGTATTGATCTGAATCATTATGAAAGGGAATCCGATCCGGTTCTGGGAGATGCCAAAGGAGTCCTGCACCTGAATGAATTGCTCAGCCACCTGGAAGAATCCCAGCTGCGGTTGGTCGTGGCGCTCGAAAAAGAAACCGATGACTCCCTCCAGCGAACAGCGCCTTACCGCGACAGGCCGGAAAGACCACTTGCCTACTGGCTGTTCTTTTTATACTTCCACGACTCCTACCACGTAGGCCAGACGGAGATCCTCCGCCAGGCTGCCGGGAAAGATGACAAGATCATCTAATAATATTCAAGGGTACAGTTTCCCTAATGGTATGCGCCCCTGAAACAGTTCCCTCTTCCTCATCAACAATAAGTACCTGAGCTGCCATTCCTGGACTGGGACCTGGAGATGATGCTATATTCCTTTTTATATGAACCCTGGGGGGTGGACCTTTATAAAAGTGCCACTTTTATAAATTTGGAGGGTGAAGCCAGGCAGGTTTTCTTCCACTGGCTGGCACTGGTTGCACTTGATGAGTGATTAAATCAATTACGGGATCCTATCGGGACACCGTAATCTTTTCTCCAGCCTTCTGCAGATTCGCTTGACCTCTAATTCATCTCTTTGTATACTGATAACAAGCAGATTTCCGAAACCTTAACGTTGCCCCGTTGATCAGCATCCAATTCATTGGGACCTATCACCATCTCTGGCAAAATTAGCAGTCCAGTTAGACATTTTTGGATCGGTGGTGTAAACATGACCAAGCTGTGTTTGAACATAGCTCTGTCCTCGTTCTCCATTATTGTTTCTGGCTGTTTCCTATTCCCTTCAAATGATGATATATCATCTCTACCTGATAAATTTCCGGAGGAGAGGATCGCAAGTTACTCAGGTGAAATGATATCCGGGGGATTTAAATTCTGCCCTGAAAGCTACCTGGAAATTAACGTCGTTCAGATCCACGAAAATCCCCAGTTTAATTTTTATAACCAGGTCACGGCCTCTGGCGAGCTGCCATTAGAAATCTTCGGGGCAGAACGGGAAACCGGGTTGAGGACAGAAGCTGATGTCACTTTAGTCGGAGAAGGCAGGGCAGGAGTGTGCCAGTTCAGCTCATCAGGGATCCTGGAATTGGATATTGTTGGGCGATTAATACCCGGTGAGAACAATCAGCCCAATCTGTTATTTTTTGGGCAATGCGAGTCATCCGTACAATCCAAACCGCCCTGCGGTGATTTCGGCATGATGCCTCTTGAAAAGAAAGTTTACGTTGTAATTCCTTACCAGGACGGGGGATCTTTCGAATGGGAATGGAAAAACCTGAACGCTGGTGTTTCCGGCAGTTCCAAATGGACCCTGCACATCCCTTGTGATAATTGATCCAGATTTCAAAATAAAAATGCGGGATCCTGAACGGATCCCGCATTTATCTATATCTGAAATGATTTAGGCTTGCTTTGGCAAAGATGGACCTGCCTGGTTTCCTGCCACTGCAGAAGCGATCTGGCCGCCCATCAAGCTGTCTGTTGGGTAAACAATCACCATGGCGCTTTCTTCCTTGGAAATTTCCAGCAAAGCCTGGATCTGACGCAGCTGCAGGGAGCCTTCCGAGGCAGTCAAAATATTCGCTGCTTCCGCCAGGGCATTGGCAACCTTCAACTCGGCTGTGGCCTGGATCTGTTTGGCTTTGGCGGAGCGCTCTGCCCGGGCGATCACGGCCAGCTCTTCTACCAGGGATGGCGGAGTGCCCACGTCAGTGATGCGTACAGCCCGCACATTGACCCCGTAATCCGAGGCGGCAGAATCAATGATCTTTTTCAGATCAGCGGCAACACGTTCGGTTTCGCTCAGCAGGAGACGCAGGTCATTCCCGCCGATCGTGCTTTTAAGGGCTTCCATGGAAGCCCACTCGGTGGTTTTCCAGTAATCCTGCACAGCTATAGCCGCTTTTTCGGGATTTTCCACTTCCAGCTCGATTGCTGCGGTAACGTCGATGGGGATATTGTCCTTGGTCAGGGTTTTGGTGGCTTTCACCTCATAGGTCTGGATGCGGACATCCAGGATGCGAGCCACAGAGTAAATGAAGGGGGGGATAATGAACAAACCGGGTCCCTTGCTGCCGACTGATTTGCCCAGGCGCAGGAGCACCAGTCGTTCCCATTGGGGTAGGATGTAGAACATCCCCGCAAGGATGTTTGCCAGCCACAGGAGCAATATGGATACGATCACCCCGTAAATAAACTGGCTTGGTGCCTGATTGTTCAAGCCCCGGATAAAAAAACCCATGGCAAAAAGCAGCCAGAGCGGGACGAGAACCACCAGGCGGACGAAGTTGCGGATGAACGCCTGGACAGGGTTCTTTAGAATAGACATCTTTTTCTCCTTTTGATAGAACTTTTCCAATACAAGTTCAGGTTTCGCTTATCGAAAACAGCGGGAAGCGCCATTTCCCAGCATGTTTATTGTAATAGAGAATAAGGGAGTTGGGATTCCCAGTACGGTGGAAGTCGTGCAGGGAGAGCCAAAGTGATCCTGTTTATATTCTCATGAACTGAAAGATTCGATAAGTTGACCATATTACTATACGGGCTATTCCCTAAAAAGTTGTATTAAATACAATAATCCTCTCGGGAGATCTTCGAGAGGATTATTCTGGTTGATGTGCTGTCTATTGGAGGAACTTGATACTGAGTGGATAGTGTGTTTCTTGATCATTCAGGAACCGCAGGGTATTGGCGATACCCTGATAGAAGACAAAAAAGCCGATCAGGATCATGGGAAAAACGCTGACCAGAGCGAGGATTGCCATAAGCAGTGAGTCGCCATAACCCTGTTCAAGGAAGACCAAACCGGCGGGAAGGCCTATAACCAGACAGAATACACCCGCAAAGAGAGCCAGGGTGATGCTGATCTGAAAATTCAGCACCTGGCGGCCGTGTTTATCGATCTGGAAGCTGCGGTTTTTAAGCCAGGACCAGATCACCAGCGGTATGAAAACAATACAGAGAGTACTGCTCAAATGCAAAGCAGCGATCCAGAGGCGTTCATTTTCGATGTCTTTCTTCCCCAGATCGAACTCCAGCACATTGCTGAGGCTGTTGCGTGTAAAAGCCCTCGGTTCCACTTCCCCGCTTTCAATGCGCTGGATGGTGCGGGGCGTCACCTCGCAGAATTCCGCCAACTGCTCCTGGGTATAACCTTTTTCTTTTCGTAATTCTGATACTTTGAGTCCCAAATCAGGTTGTTTCATGATGCGCTCCTTCTAACTGGATTTTTCCCCATTCTAAATAATCCAGCCAGAATTACCATGTCGTGTTAACGACATTTGGGCGACACTCAAATTATAACTCGAGAAAGGAACCCTTACTGACCCGTGATAAAGCCAATACACCCGGGATCACCGGCATTGCAGCCCATTGCGCCGCTGAGTACGTTATTTTCCTGGTCTGCCTCCCAGGGCACATTGCCCTGGATAGTTTTTGGGCAGTCGCCCGTAGAAGGACCGCATACGCCGGGGCAAGCAATGCCTTCGTAAATCGAGGTCAGCGAGGCGGTGCCGCTCATGGAACAGGTCACCGGATTATAATTGCCGCTGCTGATCGTGCCCCTGATCGTTATGGTGCATTTCTGGGTATCATCTTTCAGTATATAAAAGAACTCGCCGCTCACCGCGCCCCCCGCGCTTGGATAAGTCAGCGAGGTTGAAACCGACTCCGCGTCCCCATGGACCACGTCTGGTGATAAAGAAACTGATCCACCAGCGTCATTTTTAGGGATCGATTGGTATGCTTGATCACAGGCATCTACTGCATCTTCCTGGCAGACGCCATTAATCGCCTGGTCCTGCAGACAGCTTCTATAAATATTTGCTGCTCTTATTTGACAATTCCGATTCTCTTCCACCAGGCTGGCAAAAACAACCTCATCCCAATAGGCATTGACCCAGCCGGTATCTGCAGAACAATCTTCCTCTTCTTTCTTATCTTCTTTGGTAGTGGTGACCTCTTCCTGGACTTCTTCTGCGCAGAGGTCCACCCCGGCAGCCTGGGCAATTTGGATCTGCCCCATCAGCATTCGTTCCACGCCCTGATATACAACCTGTTTGAGATGCTGCCGGCCGACTGATTTTGCTACCTGTTTGATGAGATTTTTTAATACTCCCCCACTCAGTGAACCACCGCTGACAACGATCTTCAGCGTCTCCGGTCCGATCTGTCTCAAGAAGTTGCGGCCCAGAGGACCGATCCTGTGCCAGAAATTTGCGGAGCCTCTTTTAATGGAATGCCACATTTTTGTCAGAGGTTTGCGCCTGTCTCCCCGGAGTTTCCGCAGCAAACTGATGCGGTTGTTCAGCTTGGTTCTCACCTGGCCGCAGTGTGACTGGACCTTCTTCACTTCACATCCATTACCTTCCGAGCTGAAGCGAGAAACCAGCAGCTGGCAGTTTGCGTCCAGATCATTACGTTCCATCTTGGCTGCATGAATCATCCGGTTCATCATGTTTTCAGCGGGAGTCGCAGGAGAAACAGAATAATTATAAGAGAACAATCCGGGAAGTGAAGCAGCGCTGTCCAGCTCAGATTCTTCCAGCAATAAAGCATCACTGAGATACATTAATGCTGTTGCATCCTCCAGGGATCGATATTCTGAACTTTCTGCCTGCCCGGGATATAACGGAAATAAACTGGTTACAAATACCAAAAGTAAAACAAGTGATTTAGTTTTCATCGGCTGTTTCCTCTGGATAGATTGGTCCTAGTCACTCAAAGCAAGGGCTTCGATATACCTGAGTTCCCCATCTACCATCCCAAAAGTCAGGGCAGAGGCATAATAGACCACACCGTCTTTCAGGAACTCTTTTTCAAGCGGGATCTCCGCGTAGCTGTCTATGCCCGCTGCCGCCACCACCTCGTCTAGGCTCATAAAAGCGCTGAACTGTTCCGGGTAATAAGGCAGAGGTTCCAGGGTCCCGAGATCATCCATCTCGATCGGATCTTCCGCAGTTAGCTCTCCGTTGATAAAGGTCAGTCCCACAGCCTGGGAGTAATAATCCCAGACCTCAAGACGGACTGTTTCTGTGCCTCCAGAGAGAGTTTCCTCCTCGTAGAACAGGATGGTGAACGCTTCCGGATACCCGTAGCTGAAAAGCTGGTCTGTCTGGTCCGGGCTGAGGGTGTAGGGATCTTCCAGCTGTGCTGCGTAATTCTGGACCTCTACCATCATAGGAGATTCTTTGTATCCCTGCCACCCGGCGTAGAGCAGCAGGCCCACCGCCAGGAGCACGATCAGGAACAGGCAGCCGCAGCCGAACCCCAACACCGCCCAGCTTCTTTTTTTCTTCGTTTTTACTGTGATTTCTCTGCAATCTGTCATTGATATTTCTCCCTAATGACAACAGAAATTTCAGGTGAACTGCCAAAACAGTTATTTAGTTATGATGATACATTAAACATCTTCAAATTTCACAGGATTGTTACCAACTTGTTAGGGGATTCTATAGCAAAATAGGGAATCCCCTAACAAAAAATCTAGCAAATACATCCTTGGATAAAATTAATAGAACGCTCATCCATTTTATTTATTTAATACCGTAAGTTACACCTCCGGAAACCAGCCCATCTCCAGAAGACAATACACCATTCCTGATCACCATCGTCCAGTTTTCAATTCTTTCGTAGGGCTCTCCCCAGCAGATATCATTGCGGGACTCCTCGTGAGTCTGTATGGCTTCTGCTGTCCCGGTTAAGGTACAAGTCCCAGGATCAAAACTACCCGTGATGGTTTTAGCCACGATGACCCTGCAGTAATCACCATCCCCGTAGTCGGTTTGGAAATCAATCAGCACACTACCGCTAACAGGACCACCGTTCATCGAAAAAGTGATATCAAAATGGTTATCATTATCATGACTTTGTAGCTGATCATCGACAATCTTGACTATCTTTCCAGAACTCGTAGACAAAATTTGATCATAAACAGACGCACAGTTCGCGACCGCTTCCTCAGGACAGTCCCCTTCCAGGGCTCGCTCGCTCAAACATCCTTGGTAATTTCCAAAGGAACCGCAGCGTTTATCGCTTGCCTGTAATTCCGGGAGAATATTCTGTTCCCAATAGGCGGTATTCCACCAATTTGGCTCGCAACTGGTCTTTCCATCAGGCTGCGATTGAATCTCTGGCTCCCCCACATCTCCAGCTACCTGCTGGCGGGCTTCTTCCATCTTTTCCGCTGTACAATCAACCACTCCAGCTGCCTGCGCCAGCGCGGCTTGGCTAACCAGGAATTTTTCAACTCCTCTGGTGAGTAATCGTTCCAGCTCTCCCTTGCCAACACTCCTGGCTTCCTTATAAACTATCTTCCGCAGAACACCCCCGCTCAAAGTTCCTCCCGAAAGCACTATCTCAGCCACTTCCGGACCTACCCGCCGCAGCAGCCGCCGACCGACCGGACCAACCGCATGCCAGAGATTTTCGCTTGAACGCTTGACACTGTGCCACAATCTGGTCAGTACTTTCCGCTGATCCCCCCTTAATGAATGCAGATAACCCAGCCGGGTGTTAAGTTTATCCCGCTGCGTGTCGCAATAACTCACCAGCACCTGTCGTTCACATGTTTTCCCGCTTGCGGCATAGATATTCTTTAACTGATTGCAGGAAGCATCCAATGCATTCCGCTGATCCTTGGTAGCTTGGATCAAATTGGACAGCGCGGTATCGCGAGCATCCGCCCGGATTGAAGGATCCGGTGGGACCATTAAACCCGGAGTACTGGAGGTTGCCGAAAGATCTTCCTCGTTTATGAGTATTGCTCTGCTTGCATATAGAAGTGATAAGGAGTCATCAAAATCCCTCTGAGGGTGGTCTGCTGCCGATACGCTGGAAAACGGCATGAGGCTGCCCAAAAAGACAATTAACAACAACAATGACCTGGTTTTCATCTTGAGTTCCTTTGTGTTTTTCATTTGTTTGAATGAATCCCTGACAGTGGGTTTCCAATGCTTCTCATTCTGTCATTCCCATCACTTCAACCATTCTCAGCTCGCCATCCTTCATGCCAAAGGAAAGCTGGGGGCCAAAATATACTTCGCTGCCCTCCAGATATTCTTTTTCAAGGGGAACCACAGCATATTCATCCAGACCGGCGGCGGTGATGACTTCATCTAATGATATATAAGCATTGAATTGCTCTGGGTAATAAGGAGGAGATATCACGTCCCCCAGTTGGGGATCATCTATTAAATCTTCTCCGGAACTCTTCCCATTAATAAATGTAAGCTCGACTCCCTGGCTGTAATAGGTCCAGACCTCCAGGCGGACAGGCTCAACAGATCCGTCGGTAAGCATTTCATCATAAAAAAGGATCCGGAACGCTTCTGGATAACCATACTTGATATAGGCATCCATCTGGTCTTGATCGAGCTCATATTCCTCAACGACAAGAATATCTGATCCTGCGTTACTTACTAACCCGGGCGCATCCTGGAAAGACTGCCACCCGATAACCAGGTAAATTACCAGGAGGATCAAAATAATGAATAAGATGACTCCGCAGCTAATTCCAAATACCAACCATCCCCGTTTTCCTTTGGTGTCCTTTGAAGGGTTCTTTGCTCTTACCATTGGGTTCACTTCCTTTTTGTAAATCCACGCCACAACTGCTAGATTTTTTAAAACAACAGATGTATTCTGACATAAATGGTTTTTCCGATAAATAGGAGAATAATCATATTCTTTGCCCGGCTAAGCCCCACCAGAGCAGGTTGTAGGGAAACCGAAAGTCAGCCATGATAAAATAGCCCCATGGATCTATTTGATCACGCTCTGGAAGAAGATCTCAAGAAAAAAGCCCCCCTGGCTGCCCGTTTGCGGCCCTGCACCCTGGATGAATTTGTGGGCCAGGAGGATATTGTTGGTGAGGGCAAGCTGCTGTACCGGGCCATAAATGCGGACCGTTTGTTTTCTTCCCTGATCTTCTGGGGACCTCCCGGAACTGGAAAGACCACCCTGGCCATGGTGATTGCCAACCATACCAGATCCCATTTCACAAGTCTATCCGCGGTGATGGCAGGCAAGGCAGATCTGCGCCAGGTTATTGCCCAGGCGGATGAACTGCGAAAAATGCACCAAAAACGCACGATCCTGTTTGTGGATGAGGTCCACCGCTGGAATAAAGCCCAGCAGGACGGCCTGCTGCCTTACGTGGAAAACGGGGTCATTACATTGATCGGGGCCACCACAGAAAACCCCTACTTTGAAGTTAACCGGGCCCTGGTATCCAGGTCCCGGATCTTCCAGATGAAGGCGCTGACGGACGATAATATCCGGACTTTAATTCATCGAGCTCTGGAGGACAATGAAAGAGGATATGGAGAACTCAGGATTAATCTGGCTGAGAACGCTGAAGCCCATCTGGTCCGGGTTGCCGGCGGTGACGGGCGCAATGCCTTAAATGCCCTGGAGCTGGCTGTTGAATCTACACTGCCCGATAAAAAAGGCGTGATCCAGATCACGCTAGAAGTAGCTCAGGATTCCATTCAGCGTAGGGCTGTGCTTTACGACAAGGATGGCGACGCGCATTATGACACCATTTCTGCTTTTATCAAATCCATTCGCGGCTCCGATCCCGATGCAGCTTTGTATTGGTTAGCCAAGATGCTTTATGCCGGTGAAGATCCCCGCTTTATCCTCCGGCGCCTGATCATTTCCGCCGGAGAAGACATCGGAATGGCTGATCCGATGGGATTGGTTGTTACCAACGCCGCAGCACAGGCTTATGAGTTTATTGGTTTGCCAGAGGGGGTCTATCCCATCGTGGAAGCTGTCCTCTACCTGGCGACTGCTCCAAAATCTAACTCGGCCGGAGCCTATTTCAAGGCCTATGATGTCATCGAAAAATCCGGGCGGTCAGGAGTACCCATCCACCTTATGGATGCCAGCCGCGACGGTAAAGCCCTCGGCCACGGCAAGGGATATAAATACCCTCATTCCCACCCGGACCATTTTATGCCCCAGCAGTATTTGCCGGATTCTTTGCTGGGCACTTATTTCTACAAACCTTCCACCCAGGGATATGAGCCAGAGGTCCAGGACCGTTTATCCCTCTGGCGGGAAGCTCAACGGAAAGCACTCGGCATTAAATCCACCGAGGAAATTCCTGAATTGACAGAAAAAGAGATCCAATCCATTAAAACTCGTCATAAAAAAGGCTGAATTCAATGTCCCCAACTCCTCCCCCTTTTCCAGAATTTAAGATTGCATTGTTAGGATTTGGCAATGTTGGCCAGGCCCTTGTTGAATTACTATTAGAAAAAAAAGGTGATTTGATCGCTAAACCAGGGATTGGTTTCCGGGTGGTGGGTATTGGATCCGGAACCCATGGTCGGGCCATTGATCCTAAGGGATTGCCCCTTCAGGAAGTGTTTGATGCCTATAGGGCAGGTACGTCTCTGGATCAGTTTTCGTCTTTCCCAATCTCGAATAGCGCTGCTTTCATTGAAAAATGTGGGGCGGACGCCCTTGTTGAAACCACACCGGTTGATTACCAAACCGGAGAACCGGCTCTGGCGTATCTACGCCAGGCTTTGGAGAAGGGGATCCATGTTGTCACGGCCAATAAGGGTCCTGTTGTGCACGGATACCGCGAACTGGATAATTTAGCCAGAAAGAACAGGGTTTCTTTCCTGTTTGAATCGACAGTAATGGATGGCGCACCGGTCTTTAGCATTGCTCGCAGCGGTTTGCCGGGAGCAAGAGTGACCAGCTTTTCTGGAATTCTGAATTCAACTACAAATTTGATCCTCGCCAGGATGGAAGAGGGAGAGACCCAGGAAGAGGCCATCCATTATGCCCAATCGATTGGCATTGCTGAAACCGATCCCAGTGGAGATGTGGATGGCTGGGACGCGGCAGTCAAGGTAGCTGCGCTGGTGACAGTTTTAATGGACATTCCTTTTACGCCAGATATGGTTGACAGGACAGGTATCAGTGGAATATCAACAGACATGATCCAAGAGGCTGCTGAAAACGGGGAGCGCTGGAAACTGATCTGTACTGCCAGGAAGAATCCAATGGCATCTCAAGGGGTTAAGGCAGTTGTGGAACCCCAGCTGGTTAACCAAAAATCCAACCTCTACAATGTGACAGGAACCTCATCTATCCTGGAAATCTCAAGCGACGTGCTGGGAAAACTCTCCCTGATTGAAGAAAATCCCTCTCCCAGGACCACCGCTTACGGCCTTCTGGCCGATCTGCTGAATGCCCTGGTGGTGAAGTAAAAATCCTGGTTGTTCCATTGTGACTGCGGCAAGCAAATCAAGGCAAATCTCAGTTTTCAATCTCGATCACTTTACCAACCCCCACCTGGATAAAGTCCTCCCCAAAGGCAGTCCGGAATTTATTGATAGCCTGGTCGCCTGTACAGTGGCAGGGAGCAACGTACTTTACTCCAATGCGATTGAACTCTTTGATGATTTTATTTACCTGGGAAGCGCTGGCACTGCCTAGATGGAAACCGCCCAGCACCAGGTAGATGTCTTCTTTAAACTCTTGTTTTGCCCTCAGCACAATCTTCTCGATACCGGGATGAGCACAGCCCGTGATCACCACCAATCCCTTGGTTGTATCTATCACCAGGGCTTGTTCGGGAGGCGGACCCTGCATCTCACCAATGCTGTACATACGTTCTATGATTTTCATACCTGGAGACACTTCTACCACTTTAACCTGGCGGCTGTAATAATTCTTAAATTCTGCAGAAAAGGATGGCGGGAGATAGATTTTGGGATTCGCTCCAGCTGAAACCAGGGACTGCATGCCGCCAGTATGATCGTTATGTTCATGAGAAAGGACCACATTCTGGATCTGGGCCGGTTTGATATCCAATGCGGCCATATTTTTTAACAGCAAATTTCCCGCAGCCCCGGTATCAAAGAGCACATTTTCTTCTTGATAGGTTATAAATGCAGAAAAACCCCAGGCTGTTTCCAGCCCAGGTTTATAAGGGTAATTATCAAAAACCAGAGTTATAGTGATCATATCTTGGCTCCTAGCTTCTTCAGTTTCTGTGGCTTGCTGTGTAATCTCTGTTACAGGTAACGTTTCTGTTGGAGATTTTGTTGGAGGAATATCTGATGGAGGAATTTCTGTATCCGCCTTAATAAGCGGGTTTTCAGCTTTCAACAAAGCTGAACCGCAGGCCGATAAAATAAAGGTCAATGATAGAAGAATTCCCAAGTAGCCCAATTTTATATGAGACATCATAAATAATTCCTCTCTGTCCTTTTTATTATACAGCCCGGAAGGAAAATTTAATAAGATAATTCCCCGATATTAGGATATTTTCCAATCCAGTCCTTAGCCACCTTACAAGCCTGTAATATAAACCAGCAGGACAATTTCTCAATGAGAAGTTTGAGTATAATGGAAGTACTTTTCTTGACTGTCAATTGATCAAATCATCAAGCTGGAACTGGTTATGAGCTCAACTTCAACCCCGCCAGAACATAGGGGAGAATGGTTATCAGCCCTCTCGCAAAAGGTATTTTCTCTCTTTTTCAACGTGCCATTTTTAATTGCCCTGAATCTTTTAACTCTGGGCAGTTTTATTACATACGGCATCCTCAACCAACAAAAGGAACCCAGTCAGGTTTTTGCTGCAGTTCCTCACATTTCAGCCGTACAAATTACCGGCACGGCACCCTCCCTGACACCCGAACCATCCAGAACACCCTTTTATTATTTAGCCCCGACATCAACACCAACGGCATCTCCCACACTCCCATCCTCTCCAACTTCCATGTCAATGACAGCGCCTCTCCTGCCAGCAAAGGCAGAGATTGAAAGCATTATTGGTCATCGCCAATCCATGCCGCTCAGCTGCGAAGCCCGTTCGGCAGTCGATTGGGCAGCTTATTTTGGCAAATCCATTGATGAGGATAAGTTTTTTAACGGTCTGCCCATCGAAGTTAATCCTGATAAAGGGTTCGTAGGCAATGTATTCGGAAGCTGGGGGCAAATTCCCCCAAATGATTACGGTGTTCATGCCAAACCCATCGCCCAGCGGCTCAGGGAATTTGGATTACAGGCCAAACAGGTCCGGGATATGACCTGGATAGAGTTACAGACTGAGATAGCGGCTGGTAGGCCAGTAATTGTCTGGGTTATTGGGCATGTGGGCCAGGGAACCCCAGTATCCTATACCTCACCAGAAGGCGCTGTGATCACCGTCGCCAAATTTGAACATACAGTCATAGCAATCGGTTACACCGAAGATAAGGTCGTAATATTGGATGGTTCAAAAGTATATACCAAATATAAGGGGGAATTTCTGAAATCCTGGGGGGTTCTTGAGAATCAAGCTGTGATCTGGATCGAATAATCAGCACTTCTTTTCAGAACCA
>Ga0307441_1000237_pt1 | contig 21505 bp, 16 predicted proteins | sample SalMarWE160420MG_FD_202149 | JGI IMG/M metagenome (GOLD analysis project Ga0307441, IMG submission 202149) | Salt marsh sediment microbial communities from the Plum Island Ecosystem LTER, Massachusetts, United States - WE1604-20 | ecosystem: Environmental > Aquatic > Marine > Intertidal zone >... | reverse complement strand
AGGACATGTTCTGCAATGAGCCTCTTATGCTCGGTGTACCAGGCGTGCTCAGCAGCGCTTTGTCCGTCAGTTTCGCCTAGAGCTTCGCTACCCTGTCCGCAGGGTTCATGGAAGAAGCCGGCCGGCGGCGGTGGAAAGTCCGGCGGCGCGAAAGCCATCGCGGCTATCCGGTGCATTTCCTTCTGAGCGGCCGACGTGCTCGTTCCGTGCGCGATGTCGTAAGACGTCTCGGCGCTGCCAACGGCCGTGTTCCACGTCTTGACGTAACTGGACACAAAGCCGCGCTTGTACCACGTGGGCGAGCACACGTGTCGTGATGGGTGGGCCGTGATCGGGCCGACCCGGTAATGACCCGGCCGTCCGATGCGTCCGATGAGCACGGGCGCTGCGCTGCTGGGAGCTAACAGCGGCTGCCCCGCCTGTTGTGGGGCAGTTGGCATCGGGATCGGGGCACACGCGGTCAAACTGGCGATGGCGGCAAGGGGAACCAGGCGAAGCAGGCAACGGGTCATCGAGTGGGCTCCTTAGCTGTCAGAATGGGGGAGATCACGGGTAAGTCGCGCCCCCGGTAGGTGCGGTCGGCATTCCTGGGCCGCCGGCGGGTACAGTCATTGGGGTGTAGCGCAAAAGATTGGCGTCGGCATTGTTCTGGACGGTTTGTTGGACCTCCTGTTGTTGCAGGTAGGTATCTTCTGCGGTGGTGGCATGTTCGGTCAGATCGTTTAACTGATGGAGGGCCTGGGCGCTAACGAGGGCAATTTTGTCGGCCTTTTGCAGAGTGTCCAAATTGCCGGACGTGCTCATGTTGGCAATTTGGTCAAGTTGATTGGTAGCAGTTTGTCCTATGCTGGCATTGTGACTGTCATCGCGCAGGGCTTTCCCAATCTCGTTTTCGGTAGTGGAAGCCCAGGACGAAAGCTGACTGACATAGTTGGTGGTGGTTTCGGCGCCAGGAGTGTTGCCGAAGTTGGGGTACTGGCTCTGGAATGAGGATTGCAGGGTCGCGAAGTGGGTGGCGAATGTCTGCGTCTGGGTCAGAAGGCTCTGCAGGTTCGCTATATCCGTTTCGTATTGCGCCCTGATCGACAGGGGCAGCTGCATCAGATTCTTGGCCTGGTTGGCGAGCCCGGTCGCCTGGTTCACGAGCGATTCGGCCTGGTTCGTCAGGCTTGATATCTGGTTGGAAATCATCGTGGCCTGTTTGGCGAGTGCTTCCACGGTGTTATACGCCGTCTCCAGGTTCTGTACGTAGTTGGTCGGGTCGAACACGATCATTCCCGGAACCACGCCCCCTGCCTGGGCTGGGGACGTTAGTCCTGTAGACAGTACCGCGCCCGATAGTACGCCAACAGATAGAAGCCGCTGCAGTTGGCCCTTGCGATTCCGCTTCATGGCCCGTTCCTCCGATTATGGGCGTCCGTGCTACGCCGTGGCCGCCATTGTGGTTTGGTTGACACGGGCCAACAGATCCGCGGCCCAATCAAGATCCTTCGCGCGTAAATAGGCGTCGTTGAAACCGTCCTTGCCGTGTTCTTCGAGCAACGCATGGATGAGCCGCTGATTCTCCTTGCCGTTGGCGGCGCAATAGGCCAATGCGAGCGGCCCGAGTGCCAGCTCATAGACACGCTTGCCCATGGGGCTGGTGTAGTAGTACTGGCGCTTGGGCATCATTGTGGCAATGATGTCGATTTCCCGGTCGTTTAAGCCGAACTTGCGATACAGCGCCGCGGCCTGTTCCTCGCGTGCTTCGGGATTGGGCAGGAAAACGCGGGTCGGACAGGCGCCGGTGATCGCCGCGGTGATGGGGCTCTCTTCCACATCGGCCAGGGACTGAGTAGCGAAAAAGACCGACACGTTGGCTTTACGTAGCACCTTGAGCCATTCGCGGATCCGCGGCGCGAATACGGGACTGTCCAAGAACACCCACGCTTCATCCAGCACCAGGAAGGTCGGGCGCCCGTCAAAGCGTGCCTCAAGGCGATGGAACAGATAGCTCAGTACCGGCGCCACCGCCGCCGGCGTCTGCATCAGGTGTTCCATTTCGAACGTCTGCCAGCGCCCGTCACGCAAGCTGTCGTGGTCGCTGTCCAGAAGTTGCCCGTGGGGGCCATCGACGGTGTAGGTGCGCAGCGCATCGCGAAGTTCTGTGGTCTGCGTTAGGTGAGTTAGGCCCGTGATGGTGCGTTGCTCGCGCGGGGCGCTGGCAAGGCTGTTGATGGCTTCCCATATCTCGGTCTTAACGGCGGGCGTGATCTGCACGTTCTCTTGGCGCAGCAGATCCAGGACCCAGCCGTGGGCCCAGGCGCGTTCCCGGTCTTCGTCAATATGGGCGAGGGGCTGGAAGGCGAGTTTGGCGTGCTCCCCGCCGAGGTCGTAGTATTCGCCGCCCACACCCGCGGTAAGCGCCAACGCACTGCCGCCCTTGTCGAAGATATACACCTGGGAGTTTGGATAGCGGCGAAACTGTGCTTCGGCCAGTGCCAGCTTGACGGACTTGCCGGCGCCGGTCGGACCGATCATCAGGGTGTGGCCCACGTCACCCACATGGGTCACGAAGCGAAAGGGACTGCCGCCGGCGGTCAGACCATAGAGCAGGGCCGCGGCGTCCAGATGCTCGTTGCGCTTCGCGCCGTTCCAGACGGCAGAAATGGGCATCAAGTGGGCCAGGTTGAGGGTATTGAGAATGGGGCGCCGAACATTGGCATAGACATGGCCGGGCAGGGTGCCGAGCCAAGATTCCACCGCGTTTAGGGTTTCGGTGATGGTGGCAAAGCCAAGATTGTTGACAACCTGTTGCACGGCCCGGACCTTTTGATCGAGGGCCCGCACATCCTCGTCCCACACCACAACCGTTGCAGTGAAGTAGCCGTAGCTCACGGCATCATCGGAAAGTTCTTGCAGAGCCGCATCGGCATCCTGAGCCTTGTTCATCGCGTCCGAGTCAGCGAGCGCGGTTTCCTCGTTGGTTGCGGCTTCTTTGAAGGTCGCCATCATGCCCTTGCGCTTGGCCCACCACTGGCGGCGGTATTGGTTGAGTGCTTTCAGTGCGTCTTGCTTGTCCATCGGGAGAAAGCGCGTCATCCACCGGTATTCGATCTGCAGGCGATTCAGGCCGTCCAGAATCCCGGGGATGGTGGTGCCGGGGAAGCTGAGTATGCCAATGGGGCGCAGATGCGCACGGCCCAATTGCGGCTCCAGGCCCCCGACCAGCGGCGTGTCGGCCAACACGGCGTCCAGGTACATCGGCGTTTCCGGCGCGCGGACTGGGTGGTAAGTCGTGCTGATGGTGCTGTGTAGGTATGTCAACAGCGCGTCATCGTCCAGTATCGCGGCCTCGGGGAAAACGCCGTTCAGTAGGTCCACGGTGCGTTGCACCTGATCCTGAAACTTATTTAAGTGAAAGGCCTCATCTTCCTGGCTATCGCGCTTGCCGCCTTCGGTGAACAGGCGCGCCATGCGGGTTTGGCGCTGCGTCGGTGGCAGATAGAAGAAGGTTAGGTAATACTCGGTTTCGTAATACGAGCCGGCCTCAAACAGCGCGCGGCGTTCTTCGTCGATCAGAAACGTGACAGGATCCGGCCACTCCGCGCCCGGGTAGTCGCGCTTAGCGATCGGGCGCGCCTCGGAAAAGATGGCCCAGCCGGATCCAGGCCGGCGCAGGATATTGTTCAGGCGCGCGGCGGTCGCCACTAATTCGTGCTCTGTGGCCGAGTCCAGATCGGGCCCGCGGTAACGGATCGTTTGCAGAAATCCGCCGTCTTTGCACTGTAAGACGCCAGGCGCGACGAGTAGCGCCCACGGCAAGTAATCCGCCAGCCGGCTTGGGCGGTGGCGGTATTCGCGTAGGTTGAACATGAGGGCCCCCTAGTGGGAGTAGTAGGTGGGCTGGCGGATCTGCCGGCGCATGCAGTCCATAAACTGCGGGTCCCGCTTGGTCAGCGCTACAGCGCTGACGTGCAGCGCAACGCAAGCGGGAACCGCGAGCCAGGAGTGCATCATCAGGCCGAGCGCGGCCAGCAGCGTGCCATTGATAATGGCCAGCATGCGTGGCGCACCACCGAGTAGAATTTCCTCGGTCAGACTCCGGTGCAACGGCACTTCATAGCCGGGCGTGGCCATCTGGCGACCTTAAAAGGTCACACCGCCGGTGAAATTGAAGAAGGTGAGAAAGAAGCTCGAGGCGGCAAAGGCAATGCTCAAGCCGAACACGACACCGAACAGCTTGCGGGTGCTCGACCCGTGTTCGCCGGTGGCGAACCCGAAGCCGGTGGCGACCACCGCCAGCACGCCAAAGACTTCCGCGACGGGGCCCGTGATGGAACTCTCGATTGTGGTTAGGGGTGTTTCCCAGGGCATACCGGTGGCGCCCGCCCAGGCCGGGGCACTCAGCAGCATGAGGGTAAGAGCGCCCCACAGACGACCGAGGGCGTGGTTTGCGCGGCGCCCTAGACCAAGGGCCAGCAGGGTGATGACCTGCAAACGCGCTGTGGCGGCACCGACGACATCCTTAAGCTGTCGCATGGATTCTTCCTCCTTTCGATGATTGATGGGGTGCAACGCCATGGATAGTAGCATGAGACTATTGTTTTTCAATAGTCCGGCGTTTAATAGGCAAGCGCTCATAAGCCACTGAATAAACGGCTTCTAGTGCCCAGTGGCCGCCGTCGCGCCTCCGGTCAAATTCCAACTTCAGGGTGCCGAGCAACTCTTGAGGTCGTAGCGCTCGCCGTCCAGCCCCTCCACTTTGACGATTTCGCGGACACGGCGGCCGTTGTCGGTCTTGGTGATAAAGACCACGTAGTGGGCAGCCCGGGCGATGGCGCCGCGCAGTGCGTGCAAGGGCCACTGGGACACAAAAGGCGAGCGCATCATCATGCTTTCGAGCCGGTACAACGCGTCGGTCGCGCTATCGGCATGCAAGGTCGATACCCCGCCGGGGTGACCGGTATTCCACGCCTCAATCAACTCATAGGCTTCTGCGCCGCGGACCTCCCCGACCACAATCCGATCAGGGCGCATGCGCAGCGTGTCGCGAAGCAGATCGCTCATGGTCACGAGTCCGTCTTTGGTCAACATCGGCACGACGTCCCCGGGCGGGTACTGCAGTTCTTCGGTATCTTCCAAGATCACCAGGCGGTGCCCCTGCACGCCGATTTCTGCCAGCAGCGCATTGGTGAAGGTGGTTTTCCCGCTTTGTGTGCCGCCGGCGATGATGATGTTGCACCGATCTCGCACAGCGCGGCGCAACAGACGGCGTTGGTCCGCGGTGATGGCGCCCTGGTCGACAAAGTCATCCAGCGTGAAGATGCGGGTGGCTTTTTTCCGGATGGCGAAGGTGGGTGCGCGGACGATAGGGGGTAGCTTGGCTTCAAACCGCGCGCCGCTGCCGGGCAGTTCGGCGCTCAGGCGCGGGTGCTGCCCGTCGCACTGGGCTTTGCTGTTCGATGCCACGAGGCGAATGATTCGCTCCCCGTCCGCGAACGACATGCGGTGGCCAGTATTGACGCGCCCCTGGCCGATCCGGTCAATCCAGACACAGCCGTCCGGGTTGAGCAGCACATCGGTAATTTCGGTGTCCTGCAGGTACTCGGCCAACTGCGGGCCCATGGCGGTGAGCAACATTTGCAGACCGCGCTCCTGGGTGGTGGTGTGTTGAGGGCCGGACAGTTGTGAGCGTAGCTCTTCGACGTTGGCATTCATGCGGTCAGCTCCTGTGCGGGCGTTTCGCCGTCCGCGTCAGCGGTAAAGTCTTCGGCGGTGGTCGACCGGGACGCCGGCAACTCCTGAAACACGGTGTTGTTGCGCGCCAGCCGCTTGCCCACTTCCGCGGTGTAGAGCGCGTAGCGTCGCCCCCCGGCACGCGCGGCGGCGGGTTTTTGATCCTCGGGTAGCTCGGCTGTGTGCGTGAGGTACACGCGCGCCAAGGTGGCCACCAGTTCGGCCGTGGTTTCGGTATCGCGCGCCAGGCTATTCAAGCGCGCGTCGATGCGCGCGAGGCGCCGGGCGAGCGCGGCATCCCGGCGGTCTTCGGCGTCGGGATCCAGGTACGCCTCAACGGCCGCATGCACCAGGTCGGTACGCGACACGCGCCGCTGCGCCGCCACGGCACCGATGATTTCAAACAGTTCCGGATCCCAAGCGATGTGCATCGGTTTCGTGCGGGTGCGTTTTGTGGTGCGGTTCGTCATAGTGTCAGCCCCATGTCGGAGTCGTGTTGCTGATCAAATTCGCGGGCCAGCTCGTGGCGGTGTTCTTTCGCATCCTGGGTCAGTTGATCCTCGTCGGACAGCACGGCCACCTGCGCCAGCTGCTGCGCTGGGGTGAGCGGCTGGGGCCCGACGGCGGCCTGCAAGGTCGCTGCCACCAGTCCCTGGGCCTGGGCGTCGGCATCGAGGTCTGTGTCCTGCACGGCCAACGCGGGCACGCTGGGGGGGACAGCTGGCTCGGCCTGTTCCAGTTGGCGGTCGGTGTTCTGCAGGTCGACGCCGCCTTCGGTGGTGGAGGGGGCCGCTCTGGCGTGGCGCGAGGCAGGCTGGCCGGCAGGGTCAGTCCATGGATTCGCGGGATCGGCGGGTCGGTAGGGGTAGCGCGCGCCCAGCGGAATCGGGGGTGGCGGCAGCACGCGCGGTTTGAAGTTGGGATCCTCAAAATAGCGCAGCTTGCGCGCCCGGTACGGGGGCCGTCCCGCGACGAACAGCAGCGCATCGGTTTCCGCCAGCTGCAGGACCTCGCCCTCGGTCAACAGCGGTCGCGCCGCTTCCTGGTCCATCACCATGACGTGCCCCAGCCAAGGGGCCAGGCGGTTGCCGGCGTAGTTGCGCTGCTGGTGGACCACCGTCGACTGGCCGGTCATCTGGGAAATGAGCTTGGCGGTTTCGGTATCGTTGGGCGTGAAGACTTGCCGCACCTTGCACGCGTCCAGAATCGAGTTGTGCGGACCGTAGGCCTTATCCAATTGGTTCCGTGACTGGACAATCAGCAGGGCTTTGATGCCATAACCGCCGATAAACGCGAGGGCCGCTTCGATGGAGTTGAGGCGGCCAAGCGCCGGAAACTCATCCAGTAGCATCAAAAGGCGGTGACGGTGGCGCGCGGCGGGCTCCGGTGGTGGTGGCCCCTCTGGCGCGCCCTGCCACTGCCGCCGCAGCCAGGCGGCGACCCGCGCGCCCACCGTGGGCGCCGGCGGCTCCTCATCCAGCTGCTCGGTTAAGCGGCGTACGATCTGATTGAGCACCAGGCGAAACAGTGGGCGCAGCCGATCCAGGTCGCTCGGCGGAATACCGATGTACAGGGAGACGGGCCGCGCGCTGTTCATCAGATCCTCGATCTGGAAGTCCGAATCGCTGACGGCCGCGGCCAGAACGGGATCTTGATAAATGGACAGGTTGCGCTGCGCGGTGGAAACGACGCCGGACAGCTCGTTGTCGCTCTTGTTCAGCATTTCCCGCGCGGTCGCGGCGATCACCGGGTGGGTGTTGGTGGGCTGGCCCGTGAGCGGGTCCGTCCAGCCATAGCGGTTTGCACCGTGAGGGTCGTGCACGGCGCTTAGCATCTCGGTGAAGGTGTCGAAGAGGGTCCGCCCGGGGTCGGTCAGCAGGGCACGCACGCCGGGTAGGGACTTGTTGGGCGCGGTGTACAGCACATGCAAGATGGCGCCGGTCAGCAGCGAGTGTGCGCTGTCGGTCCAGTGATTGCGCTCGCCGGTACCCTCGGGATCCACCAGCATATCCGCAACGGTCTGCGCGTCCTTCACTTCGTTGTCGCCCCGGCGGATCTCCAGCAGCGGGTTGAAGTGAGCGGTGCCGCGCTCGGCCGGGTTAAACAGGATGACGTGGGAAAAGCGCCGCCGGTAGCCGGCCGTGTATTTCCAGGCCTCTTTCTTCATGTCCGTGACCACAACGGAGCCGGGCCAGGTCAACAGGGTCGGAATGACCACGGACACGCCTTTGCCGCTGCGGGTCGGGGCGATCATCGCAACATGCTCGGGCCCGTCGTGGCGCAAGTATTCGCCGCCATCGGTCAGGCCCAACACGACCCCCTGCCGGCCCAGCAGGCCCGCGGCCTCCAGGTCGTCGTGGCCGGCCCAGCGGGCGGTGCCGTAGGTGGTGCGTTGTCGCTCGCCTTTGGCGCGCACCAACGACATCATGGCGGCAACCAGTACCGCGAGGACGGGCCCGCCGAAAGAGGCCCAGCGCACCGTACTGAAGGCGTGCGGGGCGTAGTCGCCGTAGTGATACAGCCAGGTCAGGTATTTCCACGGGTAGTAGATGGGCCAGTGGGCGACGGCAAACCAAGGCTGTCCCAGGGCGGCCTGAAAGCCGAGCAATTGCGCAACCCACTCGGTGGCGACCCAGATACCACCCAGGCTCAATACCAGCACAATGATCAGCTGGCCGTACAGAAATGTGGCACCGCGTTGAGCCATGGCGTGCTCCTTAGCTGGTCGGTGGTAGGGACGGTTTCTTGGCGAGACCGGCGCGTAGCTGCATCAGCCGCTCAGGCCCCGGGAAGGGGTGCGCCAGGTCCAGCTGCGCGCCCCGTGCGGGCGCGAGGCGCACCGGTTGGTCCAGGTAGCGTTCGGCGCCGCGCTGATAGGGAGCCAGGGTAAAGCGCTTGCCGTCGCTGACCACGATGTGGGGGCCGCTGTCCAGGTGCTCCAGGCGGGCCACCGTCCCGCGAAACGACGCCTTGGGATCCCAGCGTACCGGCGCGCCAAACTCGCGTGACAGGCGCGCCTCTGCGGCCTCCAGATCCTGCTCATAGAGCATCTGCAGCGCATTGCCGCGCAGGCGTTGCCCGCCGGCGCCCGCGGGCTCGGTGAGTCCCCGCCGCTGCAGCTCGGCCAGGCGCGCCTTCAGGGCGGCATCCAGCTGGGGCTGCACGCCCCGGCGGGCGCCCGGTGGGGCGTCGTTGCCGAGCGTTTGCCGGCGCGCCAGCTCGCGGTCCAGATAGGTGACACCACGGCGCTTCACCTGCTCGTCGAGAGCGTGACGGTCCTCGCGGGTGATCTGAATAAAGCGGCCCTTGTCGCGGCTGCCGGCCACCATGTCCGCGACCTTGGCCTCCAGATCCGCCGGTACGTCCCAGCGCTCGCCATGATCGACGGCGCGCACCAGGCCGCGCTTCTCCAGGGCCTGCAAGCGGCGCACATGCGCGTCCACGTACGCCTGGGGGTCGATGTCGTCGGGCAGGCGCCGGCCGCGGGCTTGGGCGACGTGGTGGGCGGGGTCATAGATGCCACCGTTTGCGCGGGCCAGATTGGCGATATTTTTGTCCGCCGGGCGCAACGGGTTGGGTTCGTGGATGGCCACCGTGACCACGTCCCCCGGGGCCGCCTCCAGCCCGTCCACTTCGCTGTAGCGACCGAGGGCCACGTAGTAGGCGCGCCCATCGGTGGCGTTGAGCACGAGGTACTTGGCGTCGTACAGCTCGTTGGCAAGGCCTTTGTGCTGTACAACCCCGGTCAATGTCGGGGCGGGCGGCGCCTCCTTGTTGAAGATGACGTGCTCGCTCACGTCCAGGCCGTGCATGTGCTGGTGCAGCGTCTTGATGATGTCGCCCCGGGCGCCCAGCTGCCGCAGCTGCGGTGCCAGGTCCGGGTGCAGCCCCCACACGCCGGGTTCGTGCTCCACCGCGAGCCCCATTTGCTGCAGCACTTCCAGGCGCTGCAACTGCACGCCGCGGGTGAACACTGCCCAGTCTCGGTGGGCTTCCGGGGTCGCGCGCAGATCCACCAGGGCGTCGGGATCCGCCTCGGCCAGCTGCAACAGGCCGCGGTCGATGGACGTGTAACGCTCGGCGTCGATTTCCTGGGTCAACGTCTGCCGGATATCGTGCTCGGTCCGCGGCCCGAGATCTTCGGTGGCAAGCTCGCTGGCGCGGCCGCGCAGGCCATGGGAAATGTAGTCGCGCCCGATCACCAGATCGGCGCCCTTGTCATCGATGCCGCGGACGGTCAAATGGACGTGGGGCTTGTCGGTGTCGTAGTGGTTCACCGCGACCCATTGCAGGCGCGTGCCCAGGTCCTGCTCCATCTGGTGCACCAGGCGCTCGGTGAAGTCGGTCAGGTTTAGCGCCTGACCGTTCTCCGGGGAGACAATAAAGCGGAACTGATGGCGGTCCCCGCCCGCTTCCTGTACCCACGCCTGGGTCTGCTCGCGGGTCAGGGTTCCGTCCTTGCCGTAGAGCTCCGGCTTCTCCCCATCCAGGTCCACGCCTTCGCGCTTCAAATAGCCGATGTGCCCGCCGACGGCGCGCGCCCCTTTGGCGCTCATTCCGGCCGCGACCCGGGCCGGATTCAGACGCACCACACGCGCCTTTATGCTGACTCGCTGCGCGTAGGTACGGGGGCTTCGCACGAAGTGCGACCGCGCTCCCACCGCCCGGCCCGCGCCGCCCGTGTGTCCCTTGCCACCCACACCCAGGCGTGCCACGGCTCGGCGCATCTGGGCGAGCGTCGTGCGCGGTTTCGGGCCCGATTCTCCCCGCCGTGGGCGCCCCGTCTTTGGAACAACGCGCGTGCGACCCTCACCGGTGGTGTTCGCTGTAATGCCTTGTTTTTTCCTGGCCATGATCCCTATGTCAGTTGTAACCGGCTGTTCCCACGCCGGTTTCGGCGTCTCCATGTCAGTCGGTGTGGGCGTGTGTCGCGGATTTCCTCTGGCGACACAAGCACCTACCCCACACCCTGACACACCCTTTTATCTTGCCCTGCTTTTCCTCCACCCACTCCGACCCTGCCCCTCACTTCGCCTTCACCTTCACCGCACGCCTTGTCCCCGGGGGCCCACAGCCCGGCGCTGCGCGCCGCCCTCGCTTTGCTCCGCAGCCCATAGAGGGCTGCTACGCAGTCTCGGGTTACTGGCTGTGGACTCCGGGGACAAGGCCATTCAGGGCGGCTGAAAATGCATAGTCACCACCCACCGCCGACACAGCCCCAACCGAATCGGAAATCGTTCCTGGTTCCGACCCCAAAACACACCCGGCGCAGGCGGCCAACACCGGCCGCCTGCGCCCCCTCAAAACGTCCACAGGGGCACCGCCCGGTAGCGGATCAACGCGAGCGGCACGGTGCCGAAGTAACGCCCGTCGAAGCTCTTGGGCGAGTGGGTGCCCAGCGGCAAGAATTGGCCCCGGGGCACCGTGAAACAGCCCCGCAGTTTGGGCAGCGGTAGGCCCTGGTCGTCGACGCTGAAAACCGGGCCCCGCCGCCGACCGTCGATGTAGAGGGCACGGCTCGTCACGCAATAGCGGTCGCCGGGCAGGGCGCCGATGGCCTTGATCAGCGGATAACCCCTCTGCAGCCAGCGCCGTCCGTACACCAGATTGCGCACGCGCGCGGGCACCGGCAGCACCACCCGCTCGCCGCGCACGGGGCCCGTAAAGGGCTTCAACAGATAGAAGCCGATGGGTTCGGATTCGGTGTAATTGAAGCCGATACGCGGCCCCCAGCGGTGCCAGGCGATGGGACCTAAAATGACGGTCCCACAGAACAGCACGAGGAACACGAGCATGCGCCGCAGGCGCTCAGATCGTGTGGGAGATACCGCGCCGTCCGGCGCGGCCACGGCTCGCGCGTGGGGCAAGCCGCGGGGTTCCGTCGTGGTCGTCATAGACCGCCTTACAGGTTGGGTACGTGGAACACCCCCAGAACGGGCCCCGTTTCGGGCTGTTTCTGAGGACCAAAATGCCGTCCCCGCAGCGGGGACAGCCCACGGTGCCGGGTGCCAGCGGGAAGCGTTGGCGGCGCACATGCTCGACCGCCAGGCGCACGGCGTTTTGTGCCTGTGTCAGGAAGGCGCTGGCGTCGCCGCCGCCGCGCTCGACGGCCTGCCACACCACCGCCCAGGCGGCGCTCAAATCCGGGCGTGTAATCAGCCCCGGTAGCGCATCGTGTAGGGTCTCGGCGGTGTCGCTCGGCACCAGTGCGCCGGCATCGTCGGTGACCAAGAGTCCGTCGCCGGTTAGCTGCTCGATGATGCGGGCCTGGGTGGTGTCGGTGCCGACACCCTGGGCTTCGCTCAAGGCGGCCCGCAATTCGGGGGCGGTGACGTGTTGATCGAGCGCCCCCAGCGCGTCGATCAGGGTGCGCACGGTGTAGCGCGCCGGGGGTTGGGTGTCGTCACGGGTCACGGTCGCGCCGTGCAGGTCCAAGGCGGTGCCCACGGACAACGGCGGCAGCGGATCCGCAGTCGGATCCGCGTCGGCCACCGCCGCCAGGGCCGTATCGCTGTGCGCGCCAAACAGGGCCTGCCAGCCGGCGCGCTCTGGCATGTAGCCCTGGGCTTCGAAGAGCTCGCCGGCTAGGGCGACCTCCAGCCGCACGCGCTGGCCCGCCGCGTCCGGGTAGAACTGGGCGATGAACACGCGACAAATCAGGTCGTAGAGCTGGCGTTGCAGGGTGCGCAGGGAGGCCAGCGGTGCCCGGGTCGTGGTGGGCGTTATGCCGTGGTGCACGGTCCACGGATTGTCTTCGTAAATGGGGCTGGATCGAGCGGGATCCACTTGGGCCACCGCCTCGGCAAGTTCAGGGAGGTTGTCCGCCACCGCGGCGAGGACGGCCGGCGCCTCGCGCCGCGCCCGTTCCGGCAGGTGGCGGTGCTCGGTGCGCGGCCAACTAATCAGCCCGCCCAGATACAAGGCATCGGCCCCCTTGAGCACCACGCCGGGCGCATAGCCGTAGGCGCGCCCGGCGAGGGCTTGCAGCGCGGTCAGTGACAACGGCGGGGGCGGTGCCTGACGGTGCTCTTGCGCATCGCAGGCGGTTACGGTGCCGCGGGCCGTGCGGGTGCGGGCGTGCACGCGATTCACCGCACCGGCGTCCGCCTCACGGCCGGGGTCCGACAGCCAGTGGGCAGTGAAGTGGGTTTGACCGTGGGCAAGCTGCACGGTGAGGCGGTGCACGGGCCGCGGTTGCAAGGCGCGGCGCTCTCGCTCGCGGCGTACGACTAAGCCGAGAATGACCCCCTTGACTCTCCCGACCTTGAGCACGCCACCGTGGCCGGCGCGGCGTGCCATCAAGGTCACGGCGCGGGTCAAGTTCGTGCCCAGTAGCCAGTCGCACCAGCGGCGCAATTCGGCCGCGCGCCGTAGGCGCTCAAAGGCCGCATTGGGCTGCAAACGGCCGAGGGCGGCGACCAGGGCGTCCGGGGTCAGATCGGGCAGCAGCAGGCGCTGCACGGGCAACGTGTTGCCGAGGTAGGCCAGCACGTCGTCCAAGGCCAGCTGGCCCTCGCGGTCCGGGTCGCCGGCGTGCACCACGTCGTCGGCCTGGGCCAACAGGGAGCCAAGGAAAGTCAGCCGCGGCTCGGCGTTGGGAATGGGGACCGTTCGGGGGGCGTCGGGCAGGATCGGCAGATCCGCCAGTGCCCAGTGATCGTAGCGGGCATCGTAAACCGGTGGCGCGGCCAACTGCAGCAGCGGGCCGCCCAAGGCGACGACTAGGGCATCCGGCCCCCGATAGTAGCCGCGGGCTTTGGTCATGTCCGGCAGGCACCGGGCAAGCGCAGCGGCGGCTTCGGCACGCTGCACCAGGTACAGGCGCATCAGCGCCGTGCCCTCTGGGAGCGGCCGTACGGCGGCCGTTGGCGGCGCGCCATGGGCGCTTGGCGCCCGGCGCGGATATGCAAGTCCGCGGCCTGGAAAACATGCGCCGGCAGCGTCGTCAGATCGTCCGTGCGCGTGCGTTGGTAGTCGAACCATGCCAGCGCCAGGCGGGCCTGCCGCTTGCCGCTGGCATGCAGCAGGATCTCGGCGCCCGGGTGTACGCACGGAACCACGGTCAAGGGTTCGGCGGGCCATAGGGCCCGCAACGCGTAGATGTGCCAAGCGACGGTGCCGTAGGCGTTGCGCTCCCACAGTTCCAGCCCGAACAGGCTGCCGGGCAGAAACCGGGCTGTGCTGGCGGTGGCGCCATGGCGCCACTTGGGCGCCTCGCTGGCATGGGGCGCACCGAACAGCAGGCGGTAATTGCGCGCGCCTTGAAGAAAATCCAGCGAGACGGTGGTAAGGTGGTCCATAGGACTATTGAAAACCAATAGTCCGCCGTGCGCAAGCAAGGGACGATGGCAACGCTGAGCCAAAACCTGGGCGGGGTTGAAGGGATGGCGCTTGGGTCCGCGTGCTTTGAGCGGGTGGGCCGCGCCGTGGCGTTGACGATTGGGGCTTGGGGGATCGGATCGGTGTCCGCGGGCGGGCACTGGTGGCAACTCGGCTTGATGGTGGTATTGCCGTTGCTCTGGGGGGCAAGCGGATCCCGGCGGGCCGCCTGGGCGGTGGCCACGGCGTACTATCTCGCCATCACACGCGGTCTGCCCGCCGGCGCCGGCGTGTTTTTCGGTGGCGCCGCGGCCGACGTGGCGCTGGGGTATGGCTGCTGGCTGCTCGATGCGCTGCTGCTGGGCGGCGTCTGGGCGTTGCTCTGGGGGCGCCGCGCACGCGCCTGGCGCGCCATGGCCGCGGTGATCATCCTCGCTGTGCCACCGCTAGGTGTGCTGGGTTGGGGATCGCCGTTGTTGGGTGCTGGGGTGTGGTTTCCCGGTCTTGGACTGGCCGGGGCCGCGGCCATGCTGGGCTTGATCGGGGCCGCCGCCGGCCTGATGGGGGGCTCGCGCGTGGCGGGGGCCACCGCGGCGCTGCTCGCCGGCAGCGCCCTGGTCGCCAACGTGGCCTATCGGCGTCCGGCATCGCCGGCCGGCTGGGTGGGGATGAATACGCACCTGGGTTTGCTGGCAAACAGCTTCATGGCCCACGACCGGCGCCAGGAAGTGCTGGTGCGTTTGGCGCGGCGGCAGCTGGCCGCCGGCGCCCGTGTGGTGGTATTCCCCGAATCGGTGGCCGGGACGTGGACCCCGGCCGTCGCCGCCCAATGGCGGCCCGTGGGCGCGCTGGGCTATAAGCGGGGTAGGTCGGTGCTGGTGGGCGCCTACTACTGGGTCGGCGGCTGGGATGCAGGTTTTGCGGAGTTAGGTGCTCACGCGAGCGCCCTCCTGTCCCGTCAGCCTATCCCGATCAGCGAATACAAGCCCTGGGATCCGGCGCACAGCGTGCATGCGCATTGGTGGCGACCCGGCATTGGCCACGCCGACGGTCGCCGGTTCGGCTATCTGGTTTGCTATGAGGAAGTGTTGGTGTGGCCCGCGCTGCTGACGGCCGCCCATCACCCGCAGGTGCTGGTGGGTGTGGCGAACGACTGGTGGGCCCGTGGCACTCACCTGCCTACGCTACAGCATGCCAGCGCGCAGGCCTGGGCACGGCTTATAGGGGTACCGTTGGTGTCCGCGGTGAATCTTTAAACCGCCGGCGTGCGGCCCGTTTGTCTCCCGCCGGGTATTCGCTACGCCTAATACGTAACCCGCGCTGCGTGAGGGTCCGCTTCTGGACGCTACGAGCTTCTCATCACGACCCCAACCGGCCACAGCCATCTTCGCCGCCAGTGACGGTTCGTAACCAAGTAACGGACATTCGTTAACTGCGGGCGCTGCGCCCATGACGCGGGAACGGTCGGCGGTGCTCGCGGGTATGGGCGACCCGATAGGGAGCAACGCCCCATTCAATCCCTTTACCTCCTTCGAATGATGCTAGACAGAACCTTACCTAGGTCCTCTGTCGTAGGCCATTTGTCTCGAATCACCTTTGCGTGACGACGAGCCGAAAACAGCCGAATCCTATGGGTTAACTCGAGAGGCGACTTATCCTTGCGAATTTGTGCTGTATGTATACCCGACACATCATTTAATGGAAGCACATGGTCACGATTCTTCGTTTCCGGGTAGAATATTCTTGGTATTTGCTGCTTTGATTCCTCCGCCGGCGGAATGTCAATCAGCAACTGATGTTCTTTAATATTTGGAATATTTCTCGCTCTGAAAGTGCTCGCCAGTTCGTCATTGAGGGCGTCCCGAATCTTTTCTTTCATCGCATTAAGCAATGCGTAATCTCTCCGATTTCCCAGTTCCAACAAATTTGTCCACGCTGGAGATCCCGTTCGGGAGTCCCAAATTGCTGAAAAGGTGATGATGCGTTGGTAAAGCGCACCTCTGTTGCATTGTAGCAACGGATACTCAATCAGATCGTCTGCAACATCGCCAAGCTTCGCTTTCCTGAGACTGTCTGATAACCAGCGCAAAACATGCCAGTCTGTACCGGAAAATACGGCATCACAAAAGGCTTCTTGCGAGAGGCCGGTATCAATGAGCCGAAAGAGCGCATGCTTAATCATTGCAGCTATGCCTCGGCATACCTTATGCCAGTACACTTCAGAAAACATATGGTAACGAGCGTTTAATATTGACTCCACAGGCGCCAACCCCTTCGAGGTCACTGCCAGGACGTGTTTATTCGGCGATGCCTGTTCATCGTAGCATACCGTCAATGAAGCCAGTAAGCGCTGGATATCTATTGCGCCCGGGTATGGCACACCGCAGGCGTGTCCATCCCGTTTTAAGTAGTCAACTTTGTCACAATCAATCGGCCCGCTTAATATGTCGCGGAGAATGTCGAATCTATCATTCTCCTTATCAAAGAAATTGATAAGTGCCGGAACTCCATCTGGCCCAAGTGCTTTCTCGATTCCTCCCAATATAGCTCGAGCGCCTTCCAGAGGGCCTTCTGTCATAGGCTTATCGAAAATGATATCTAAGCCCATTCGTTCATGATTTACCCTCAGCGGCGTGTCTCCAGCATACTCCTGCTCTTTGTCCCACAGTTCTTCGAAATAGTGCGCAAATGGGTAATGACCAATATCATGAACAAGTGCTGCGACACGTAGCACCTCCAGATCCTTCTCTACGTACATTCCGCGAAACACCTCGGAGTTCTCTTGGAGTGCTTTGATATAATGGTTGCAGAGATGAAACACGCCTATGCTATGGCTAAACCGGGAATGCGTGGCGCTGGGGTATACCAAATGGGTGAAACCCAATTGATAGACGCGACGAAGACGCTGAAACTCTAGATTATCGATCAGCTGCGCGAATCTTTGCGGGATGACAGTATTTGTCTCCGCCGCGAGTCGAATCAGAATAGGTCGCTTTAAATAGGCCCTATTCAACTCGACCGTACTTAATGCCTTGTCTATATCATACGTTATGCGTTCACTTTCATTGCGTAGCTGACGTAGAACGAATTGTATGCTCTTCTTTGTAATATCTTCATCTTCCTGCACCGTCGCTTTTCCGAGCACTTCCTCAAGGCAGCGGGCGATAGCAAAGAGATCGAATCTTTTTGCCGCTTCGGATCGGAGTGCCTCTATTGGCACCGACCTATTCGAGTCCAGATGCCTGCGCAAGAATGGATGCAAGAAACCACGGTAGCCGTCGACAGCGATAGCGTCGGACCGCACAGTACCATTATTAAAGTCACTTTCTGTACCATATCGTCTTTCAAAGACATCCAACGCTGTTGCAAAATCAAGAATCACGACCTGCTCACAAACTACTTGTTGCGTACTTTGATCGGTGCCGCCTTTCACTAGAATGTTATTAGGATGGAGATCTAGGTGGACGCAACCGTGTCGATGACATGCCTTGATAACCGGGAGCAATCGTGCCATTAGCGTAAGGAGAAAGGGTAAGCCGTAACGCGGCAAGGACGGCTTTTCCAGAAACCGCCAAAGTGGCTCGGTGAATGGAACGTATCGGCAAATAACAAACGTAGTGTCGTAGCTACTTTTCGCCGACACGACACGACATGTCCCACTAATTATAATATCTTCCAGGCCTTCAACACCTGAATTTCGTAGATTTCTTATCCGGGTTACCTCTTCTTCGAGATCCCTCCACGGTCGCCCTATTTCGGGAGGCTCCTTTAGAAATTTGAGAACAGCTGTGCATAGGCCCATTCCGGGTTCTTCATATTCAATCTTCCAGCAGATCTTTGACGTGCCCTCAGGAAAGGCCTCGAGTACCCTGATTTCCACTTCCCTATGAAGTTGGACAGTCAGCTCTGCAAATGCGATGGCTGTTGACATTTCTTTTTCCTATTATCCTGCGATGATCGTCCGCAGGGCATTCGAGTCGGGTACAAGCTGACAAGGAGTGCTAACATCGCCGTGGCTTACTACGAATTAGGATGGTAAGGAATCGCGAATCTCTAGCCATTCACTTGACAATTGTTTATTCAATCGCGTGAAGATTCGTGAAGGCAATACGATTCCTGTCAATGTCTTTCCTGTCTCGTAGCTGCCGAATGCCTCAAGAACTAGCGCTGAGAAGTGTGGCCGTTTGCGCTCCGTACTCAAAATGAGGAAAAGCTCTTTGTAAATTTGTTCGTATCTACTTCGCGCCCATTCAAGCCTAAACCATCGGAGCAATATTTCTTCGCTGAAGACGATTTGAGCGGCAATCGCAACCAACTCCATCGGGGAATTGCGCATGAGCGCCACGATCGCCCAAATGGCTAGGTACACCGTTGTCTTTGCGCGCTCAGTGATGAGCATTTTGTGCACAATGGATTTTCCAAAAAAACAATTCTCAAATAAGCACATTGCCAGTCTAGCCATCGGTTCAGTTTCAGTATTGTTGTAGTAACCGACCGTTCTTGTGTGTGTTAGCGATACATTAAAGGCACTGGAAAGGAGTTCCGAGCGACGCGCATCTTGCGCCCTCGGTTGCAAGTAAAGCCGTGTAATTAGCGCTGTTAAGAATACGGTGACCACCAAAAGCACGAAAAGCAGTTGGACGAGCTGATATATGCTTGGGTGAACACGCCTATGAATGAATAGGACAAGGAGTGACGCTACGGCAGCCAAATAGAAGGAGATAGACGTTGCTCGCTCAACGTATTCAATCCACGCATAGTAGCGGTCGCGAATCGGGTCGCTTCTTGCTAGTGTATTAGTCATTTAGGCACTCACAAGGTTGTTTGATATGCATGCACTGAACTCTAGCAATCGCTAACCTAACGCAACGACGGTATGAGAGGATTGCACGATAGGGTGGAAGAGCAAAACAACTGGCGGGTACTACCTGGCGAATAGATTGCCTCTCCCTGGATAGCGCTCCTCCTCTTTTCGTTTTTGCCCAACTTTTACATTGTATCGGTGGGTTTCCAAAAACCTACTCCGCGATCCTTACACGGTCAACCCCGGCCCCTGGCACACGTCTAAACGGGGCACGGAGATGTGGAGAGGAGCGCCAGGCGCGGCACCGCCGCGATGGCGGCTCTACGAGCAGCAGCTGCCCGACGCTTCCTTAGCAGCAGAGACCGGTATTGGCCGGTACTTGTCCGTTGGAGCTTCCCCATACCGGCGCCCGGGAGCCGAGCGTTCCTTGAAACGGCTCAGTTCGTGTGTCGATCCCAACCGGACATTGACAAGCTACCCACGAAGGGTCTGTTACCTTTCCACGTAGGAGACGTGAGCCGGACCGTTCAAACCCAGGTCTTTTCGCGGCCCCGATGCCGCTTTTGTATCTCATACGCATTGCACACATCGCGTTTGCCCATATCTGGCGCTATGGCCAAGAACTCAGACCCAGCTTTACCTACCTCTATGGCCATACGGAAGCCCCTGATTATTCCCCGAAGCCCAAAGCGACCAGATAACAAGAGTAATGTCAGGTCTGCTTTTGCCTGAGCGAGTCCGCGAGACGCAGCTCTTTCATACAGCTCGCGAGCGTATGCCGGGTCCTTAGCGACACCCTCACCCTTCCGGTACATACGGGCTAGCCAGTAGACCGTCGGCGGATAATCGTCCCGATCACCCAACTCCCATATTTCACGGGCCTTATCAAAGTCATGCGATACGAAATAGACCATACCGTAGTAATAAACGGCATAATTCCTCGCTGCGCCCGCCGAACCCGAATCAATGACGCGTTTGAAACAGGCTTCCGCCTTCCCAACGTCCGCTTCTACGGCGGTACCCGTATAGAAGTGCCACCCAACGCGGAATATGGCCAACGGAAAATTCTTCTCAGCGAGGCTCTGCATGCAGTGGAACGAGCGCATTGGATCACTAGAAAACACGGCGCGAGCCTCCTCGTATTGCAGGGCAAAGGATTTCTTGTCGTTGTTCACGTTCTCGTCGCGCCCCACTGACCTAGATTGCCCCAACAGTCCGGATCTTCCCTGCAATATGTTATCCCTCGTGCACGCGCCTCACGTCTATAGGGCCACGTACCCAACACCCGCTCCACCACATGCTATTGCCTGCGTAGCCTAGCTCGCAAGCAACGACAGTCGGCTGTCCGAGGATATGCGGTCATGGCGTGCCTGCCATTCGACCGGCTGCTTCTGGCCGCAGCCGGCCCGTCGAGGTTGTGGCGGGAGGCTCCATCCGCGCCGGCAGGCAGTCGTCGACCCGAAGCGGCCTCCTAAGCCTATTCTCGGGAGCGTCCGCATCGCAGCGCGCAGCAGTCATCACAGGCGATGTCGCAAACGAGTCTTACCATACACTACCCATTGGAGGGCGTCAGAAACAATCAGTTCGACCGGCACTGTAGACGGACACCCAGTGCTCAACGATGCTATGGTCACTGCTTCCGACGCGGATCCGCCGGCCGGACGCTTAGCCTTCTTCCTTTGTGCTCTGTTCCACTCAGTGCACCGATTGCCCGGGCCGCGTCATCTAGGGACTTGAACTCCACAATTCCGGCCCCTCGAAGGCCGCCCGTATTTTTATCCCTAAGCAGAAAAATACTGCTAGGGGTCAAATCGGCTTCCGCAAGAAGCACACGCAGGTCTGACTCATCGTACGAATACGGCAAATTTCCGAAATACACCCGAGTGCTCAGATCCGGCGTCGGGCGTTCGCGGCCGCCGCGCTTGATATTCTCCTCCTCAAGCGGGTGCGCCTCGCTAATCCGGAGCCGCCGGCCAAGCAGCACGATTTTTCCATCTTGCTCAAGCGCGGTAAGAACTTCGGATTTCGTCGAAGGTTCAATAAACGCAAAACCTCTGCTGTGCTCGTGCTCCAGCGGGAATGTGACACTTTTCACCGTAATTCCCTTAGATCCGAGCACGTCCCGTAATTGCGCTTCTGTAGCCGTTGGACGAAGGCCACCAACAAACAGACGATCCGGAAGTGATATCTCTGCAGCGGCCACTCCGGCCTCGGCCTCCCGCAAAGTCTGCAATTCTTTGGTCGCACCCTCTTCTAAGAAGACCTCTGGAGCGCGAAGTGCGTTAGCAGAGCGCGCCCTCAGGTAATCCACAAACTCTGCTGCATTGCGAGCGGTTGTTATTCGGGAAAACTGCTCTTCAAATCCCGCGGATATTCTTTCGCTAATCCGCTTGCATAGATTGGTGTCTGAAATCCAAGTATCCTCCGCACAGGCGGCCAAGTACTCCGGGTTCGCCAATAGTTGCAGATGTACGACACCAGCCGCTGCAATCTTGACGAGGTCGCCGTCGTCAATCTTGTTCGCGCGCAGGTGCTCTGGCACAACGCAACCCCCGCGCGCCAAATACACAAGTTCCGCTCTGACTCGAGACGAATCATGCCCCAGGGCGGCTAGGTCGGCAATCATATCGCTTGATCGATGGAACCCTTCGACCCCTGCGGGCC
>Ga0307441_1000236_pt1 | contig 21594 bp, 16 predicted proteins | sample SalMarWE160420MG_FD_202149 | JGI IMG/M metagenome (GOLD analysis project Ga0307441, IMG submission 202149) | Salt marsh sediment microbial communities from the Plum Island Ecosystem LTER, Massachusetts, United States - WE1604-20 | ecosystem: Environmental > Aquatic > Marine > Intertidal zone >... | reverse complement strand
CCACGACGTGGATCTACAACCCGAACTGGCGCAGCGCGTTGGCGGCCTCCAGCCCCAGCAGGCCACCCCCGATGACCCCCCCGCAGGCGTGACCGGCCTCCAGCGCGCGTTGGGCGCCGGCGCGGATGGCGTCGAGGTCGTCGAGCGTGCGGTAGACGTGGGAGGCCGGCAGGTCGTGACCGGGCACCGGCGGCACGAAAGCGTAGGACCCGGTGGCCAGGACCAGCTTGTCGTAGCCGTGGCGTCCACCGTCGGCGGTCACCACCGACTTGGTCGCGGGGTCGACCTCGACGACCCAAGTGTTCAGCAGCAGCCGAACCCGCTGGTCGCCGGCGTAGTCGTTGCCGGGCAGCGCCAGCAGGGCGGGGTCCCAGGCCTCGGTATAAGAGGTCAGCCCGACGCAGTCGTACGCCGCGTCGCCCTCCTCGGCGAGCACCGTGATCCGCCACGACCCCTCGCCGTCGCGGGCGCGGATCGCCTCGACCAACCGGTGGCCGACCATGCCGTGCCCCACCACGACGATGTGACGGGACGCACAGTCGGCGCGCGAAATCCCGTCTGCAGCCATGGCTTCGAGCGCTGTGAATACCCGTTCGCTCAGGGCGAACGCCGAGGTGGAACTTCAGCGTGGCCCGCTCAAGTTTCTCATTGCAGCGGATCGGCAGGACGCCGGTCACAGCCAACTCACAACCAAGCGTAAGGAGATGTCCATGAGCAACCTCGCATTGTGGTCGCGACCGGCGTGGGACACCGACCGGTGGTTCCGCGATTTCTTCGGCCCCGCCGCGGCGACGGACTGGTACAAGCCCGCCGACAGCGGATTCCGGCCGGCCGCGGAGATCGTCAAGGACGGCGACGACGCGGTGGTCCGCGTCGAGCTGCCCGGTGTCGACGTGGAGAAGGACGTCAACGTCGAGGTCGAGCGCGGCCGCCTGGTGATCCACGGTGAACACCGCGACGAGCGCGCCGAGGAGCAGGACGGGCGCACGCTGCGCGAGATCCGGTACGGCTCGTTCCGTCGCACGTTCCAGCTGCCCGCCCACGTCACCGGCGAGGCCATCGCGGCTTCCTACGACGCGGGCGTGTTGACCGTGCGGGTCACCGGCGCCTACGCGGGAACTCAGCCGCAGCGCATCGCGATCACCAAGTAATCCCGGGTAGTTCCCGGCCGGATGGGTCCGGCGAAGCCCAGTGGGGCTCCGCCGGACCCGTCGCGTTGGCGCGCCCGGATAGTATCGGGGGCATAGTGTGATCCACGACACCAATCGGCTCGAGGAGGCCTCGTTGTACAGCACTGAGCTCGCCGAACTGCACGACCTCATCGGCGGGTTGCGGCGGTGCGTGAGTTCGTTGAAGGCGCGGTACGGCGACAGCCCCGCGCTGCGCCGCATCGTCATCGACGCCGACCGGATCCTGTCCGACGTCGAATTGCTCGACACCGACGTCTCCGAGTTGGACCTGGCGCGCGCCACCGTGCAGCAGTCCGTCGAGAAGATCGCCATACCCGACACCCCCTACGACAGCGAATTCTGGCGCGATGTCGACGACGAGGGTGTCGGAGGTCACAACCGGTACTGACAACCAAACCCCCCGGTCAACAGGGGGGCGCTTGCTGTGTACCCTTCGTCAGACAGCCCGTTCGAAGAGGAACACTAGATGAGCGCACCCACCGCGAACCGTTCTGAGTCCGGCGTTTTCTCCCCAACGCGGGCCCGCATCCCACAGCGAACGCTGCGCACCGACGGTTGGTGGCAGTCACCGCTGCGGATCGACCTCGGCTTCGCCGCATTCCTGATCTACGCGACGGTGCGGGCATTCCAGCAGGCCGACTTCTTCGTCCCGAAGTATCACTACCTGACGCCGTTCTACTCGCCGTGCCTCAGCAAGGCCTGCGGCGAGGCCGGCGACATCTGGCCTCAGTTTTTGCCGGACGTGTGGTGGTTGCCGTACGCGGCGCTGTCGCTGCCCTTCCTGCTGCTGTTCCGGCTGACCTGCTACTACTACCGCGGCGCCTACTACCGCACGGTGTGGCAGTCGCCCACCGCCTGCGCGGTGGCCGAGCCCCGCGCCCACTACACGGGTGAGACCCGGTTCCCGCTGATCGTCCAGAACACCCACCGGTACTTCTTCTACGTCGCCGTCATCATCTCGGTGATCAACAGCTACGACGCGATCGTCGCGTTCCACTCCGATTCCGGACCCAACGGCTTCGGCTTCGGCCTGGGCAATCTGATCCTGGTCGGCAACGTCATCATGCTCTGGGTGTACACACTGTCCTGCCATTCGTGCCGGCACGTGACCGGCGGGCGGCTCAAGCACTTCTCCAAACATCCGGTGCGGTACTGGATCTGGACCCAGGTCAGCAGGCTCAACACCCGGCACAAGTTGTACGCCTGGATCACGCTGGGCACCCTGATGCTGACCGACTTCTATATCGCGCTGGTGGCCAGCGGCACCATCGGTGACTTGAGATTCATTGGCTGACAAGCCACCAGGTAAACCAGAAAAAGCTGAGTGAGGATTCATGGTTGAGGTCGAGCGGCACTCCTACGACGTCGTCGTCATCGGTGCCGGCGGCTCCGGGTTGCGCGCGGTCATCGAGGCGCGCGAACGCGGCCTCAAGGTCGCCGTGGTGTGCAAGTCCCTGTTCGGTAAGGCCCACACGGTCATGGCCGAGGGCGGCTGCGCGGCCTCGATGGGCAACGCCAACCCGAAGGACAACTGGCAGACCCACTTCGGCGACACGATGCGCGGCGGGAAGTTCCTCAACAACTGGCGCATGGCCGAGCTGCACGCCAAGGAGGCCCCGGACCGGGTCTGGGAGCTGGAGACCTACGGAGCGCTGTTCGACCGCACCGGGGACGGCAAGATCAGCCAGCGCAACTTCGGCGGGCACACCTATCCCCGGCTGGCACACGTGGGAGACCGCACCGGCCTGGAGCTGATCCGCACGCTGCAACAGAAGATCGTCTCGCTGCAGCAGGAGGACTACGCCGAGCTCGGCGACTACGAGGCCCGGATCAAGGTGTTCGCCGAATGCACCATCACCGAGCTGGTCAAGGACGGCCCCGAAAACGAGGGGCGGATCGCCGGCGCGTTCGGCTACTGGCGCGAAAGCGGCCGGTTCATCGTGTTCGAGGCCCCCGCGATCGTCATGGCCACCGGCGGGATCGGCAAGTCGTTCAAGGTGACCTCCAACTCCTGGGAGTACACCGGCGACGGGCACGCGCTGGCGCTGCGGGCCGGGGCGTCGCTGATCAACATGGAGTTCGTCCAGTTCCACCCCACGGGCATGGTGTGGCCGCCGAGCGTGAAGGGGATCCTGGTCACCGAGGGCGTTCGCGGCGACGGCGGGGTGCTGAAGAACTCCGAGAACTCGCGCTTCATGTTCGACTACATCCCGCCGGTGTTCAAGGGCCAATACGCCGAGTCCGAGCAAGAGGCCGACCGGTGGCTCAAGGACAACGACTCCGCCCGGCGCACCCCGGACCTGCTGCCCCGCGACGAGGTCGCGCGCGCGATCAACTCCGAGGTCAAGGCCGGCCGCGGGAGCCCGCACGGCGGGGTCTACCTCGACATCGCATCCCGGCTGACCCCCGAGCAGATCAAGCGGCGGCTGCCGTCGATGTACCACCAGTTCATGGAACTGGCCGGGGTCGACATCACCAAGGAGCCAATGGAAGTCGGCCCCACCTGCCACTACGTGATGGGCGGGATCGAGGTCGACGCCGACACCGGTGCGGCCACGGTCGCCGGGCTGTTCGCCGCCGGCGAGTGCTCGGGCGGCATGCACGGCTCCAACCGGCTGGGCGGCAACTCGCTGTCGGACCTGCTGGTCTTCGGCCGGCGCGCGGGCCTGGGGGCCGCCGACTACGTGCGCGCGCTCAACAACCGCCCGGCGATCGGCGACGATGCCCTCGACGCCGCGGCGAAGCGGGCCCTGGCACCGTTCGAGGCGCCCGCCGACGCCTCGGCGGCCGAGAACCCCTACACCCTGCAGCTCGAACTGCAGCAGTCGATGAACGACTTGGTGGGCATCATCCGCAGCGCGGACGAGATCTCCCAGGCCCTGGACCGGCTCGGCAAGCTGCGGGAGCGGTTCAAGAACGTCCACGTCGAGGGCGGTCGCCAGTACAACCCCGGCTGGAACCTGGCCATCGACCTGCGCAACATGCTGATGGTCAGCGAGTGCGTGGCCAAGGCCGCGCTGGAGCGCACCGAGAGCCGCGGCGGTCACACCCGCAACGACCACCCGTCGATGGAATCGTCGTGGCGCAAGGTGTTGCTGGTCTGCCGCGCGGCGAGCGGCCCCAGCGACTCACAAGAGTCGGTCCCCGACATCACGGTCACGCGCGAGGACCAGGTGCCGATGCGGGCCGACCTGATGGAGCTCTTCGAGATCTCCGAGCTGGAGAAGTACTTCACCGACGACGAGCTGGCCGAGCACCCAGGACGTACCCCGAGGACGGAGAAGTAGATGAGCTACAACGCGACCATGCGGGTGTGGCGTGGCGACGAAGCCGGCGGCGCGCTGCAGGATTTCACGGTCGAGGTCAACGAGGGCGAAGTGGTGCTCGACATCATCCACCGCCTGCAGCAGACCCAGACGCCCGACCTGGCCGTGCGCTGGAATTGCAAGGCGGGCAAGTGCGGGTCGTGCTCGGCCGAGATCAACGGCTACCCCCGGCTGATGTGCATGACCCGGATGTCCACGTTCACGCAGGACGAGGTCATCACCGTCACGCCGCTGCGGACGTTCCCGGTGATCCGCGACCTGGTCACCGACGTCTCCTTCAACTACGAGAAGGCCCGCGAGATACCGTCTTTCGCGCCACCCAAGGAGCTGCAGCCCGGTGAGTACCGGATGGCGCAGGCCGACGTGCAGCGGTCCCAGGAATTCCGCAAGTGCATCGAGTGCTTCCTGTGCCAGAACGTCTGCCACGTGATCCGCGACCACGAGGAGAACAAGAAGTCCTTCGCCGGGCCACGCTTCTTGATGCGCATCGCCGAGCTCGAGATGCATCCGCTGGACACCCGGGACCGGCGCAACGACGCGCAGGAATCCCACGGCCTGGGCTTCTGCAACATCACCAAGTGCTGCACCGAGGTCTGCCCGGAGAACATCAAGATCACCGACAACGGGCTGATCCCGATGAAAGAGCGGGTCGCCGACCGCAAGTACGACCCGGTGGTCTGGCTGGGCAACAAGCTGTTCCGCCGCTGACTGCACCGGCCACCGCACCGGCCGCTGCACCGGCCTGAGCCCGGCCGAGCCTGCGTTCAGGGCGCCGAGCCCGCGCTCAGCGCGTCGCGCCCGGCGTCGGGCGCGCGCTGGATGCAGTCTCGATGGCCGTCAGCGCTGTCGATGGCCGGTCGGCGCTCGGCTGCCCGCTAGGTGCCGAGCCGCCGGAACCCGCTGCGGTGGAACACGATGGGCGCCACCTCGGCGTCCACCGTCACCTCGTTGACCCGCAACACCACGATGGTGTGGTCCCCGGCCGGGATCAGCTGCTCGATCGAGCTCTCCAGCCACAGGCCGGTGCCCTTGATGAAGACCGCGCCGGAATCGTTGGACACCGTTTCCAGGCCGGCGAACCTGTCCCCGGTCTTGGCGGCCAGCGTGCGCGCGGCGTCGTCGTGGGCCTCGCCGAGCACGCTGATGCCCAGCATGGGCAGGTCCTTGAGCTTGGGCCAGGTGGTCGAGGTGTTCTGCACGCAGAACGACACCAGCGGCGGCTCCAGGGACACCGGGACGAAGGTGCTGGCCGCTAGGCCTTCGCGGGCGCCGTTGACCTCGGCGGCGATGGCCACCACCCCGGACGGGAAGTGGCCGAAGGCCTCACGGAGTGAGGACGGGGTCAGCATGTTCATTGATTCCACCGGACTTCGTCGCCCCCTGCAGTGAGAACGTTCCTCTCCGGGCAGAAACCCTACCCGCTGGCGGGGGCCCCGTCGTGCAGACCCGGCGAATGGCCATGGGCCGCGGTCACGTCCGGATGGGCCCGCGGTCCGTCGCGGCGTCGGTGGCCCCAGCAAGCGTCGATTCCGCCGCCGCCAGGCCGGCACGGACGGGGCCGCTGCGCGCGCCTCGGCTGGCGTCAACGCGTATCGCCGCAGGTGGCGACGGCGCCGAGCCGTGGCCAACGCCCTTGCCAACCGGTTGGTTGATTAGACAGTGAAATTTAGCTCACATTGACTTGCGCTGGGCTGCCGGGGAGCGATATTTTAACTGTGTTACTGGTGGGTAACTTAGCCCAAGTACCCAACCACGTGTGGCATTCTCAACGAGGAGGACCGTAGTGAGCCACTACAAGAGCAACGTCCGTGACCAGGTGTTCAACCTGTTCGAGGTCCTGGGTGTTGACAAGGCTTTAGGTGCGGGCGAGTACGGCGACCTGGACGTCGACACCGTTCGCGAGATGTTGACCGAGATGAGCCGGCTGGCCGAGGGCCCGGTGGCCGAGTCGTTCATCGAGGGTGACCGCAACCCGCCCGTCTTCGACCCGAAGACCCATTCCGTGACGCTGCCGGACTCGTTCAAGCAGTCCGTCCGCGCGCTGCTGGAAGCAGGCTGGGACAAGGCCGGCATCGACGAGGTGCTGGGTGGCATGCCCATGCCCAAGGCTCTGGTGTGGGCGCTGCACGAGCACATCCTGGGCGCCAACCCGGCGGTGTGGATGTACACCGGCGGCGCCGGTTTCGCCAACATCGTCCACCACCTCGGCACCGAGGAGCAGAAGAAGTGGGCGGTCATCGCCGCCGAGCGGCAGTGGGGCGCGACCATGGTGCTCACCGAGCCGGACGCCGGCTCGGACGTGGGCGCCGGGCGCACCAAGGCGGTCCAGCAGGACGACGGCTCCTGGCACATCGAGGGCGTGAAGCGGTTCATCACCTCGGCCGACTCCGACGACCTGTTCGAGAACATCGTCCACCTGGTGCTGGCCCGCCCCGAGGGCGCCGGACCCGGCACCAAGGGCCTGTCGCTGTTCATCGTGCCCAAGTTCCTGTTCGACTTCGAGACCGGCGAGCCGGGCGAGCGCAACGGCGTGTTCGTGACCAACGTCGAGCACAAGATGGGCCTGAAGGTTTCGGCGACCTGTGAGCTGTCGTTCGGCCAGCACGACGTGCCCGCCAAGGGCTGGCTGGTGGGCGAGGTGCACAACGGCATCGCGCAGATGTTCGAGGTCATCGAGATGGCACGGATGATGGTGGGCACCAAGGCCATCGCGACCCTGTCGACCGGCTACCTGAACGCGCTGGAGTACGCCAAGTCCCGCGTGCAGGGCGCCGACATGACGCAGATGACCGACAAGAGCGCACCGCGGGTGACCATCACGCACCACCCCGACGTGCGTCGGTCGCTGATGACGCAGAAGGCCTACGCCGAGGGGCTGCGGGCCATGTACCTCTACACTTCGACCTATCAGGACGCCGCGGTCGCCCAAGCGCTGTACGGCGTCGACGCCGACCTGGCCGTCAAGGTCAACGACCTGATGCTGCCGGTGGTCAAGGGCGTGGGGTCCGAGCAGGCCTACGCCAAGCTGACCGAGAGCCTGCAGACGTTCGGCGGTTCGGGCTTCCTGCAGGACTACCCGATCGAGCAGTACATCCGCGACGCCAAGATCGACTCGCTGTACGAGGGCACCACCGCCATCCAGGCGCAGGACTTCTTCTTCCGCAAGATCGTCCGCGACAAGGGTGTGGCGTTGGCCCACGTGTCGGGCCAGATCCGCGAGTTCGTGGACAGCGAGTCCGGCAACGGCCGGCTCAAGTCCGAGCGCGAGCTGCTGGCCAAGGCGCTGGCCGACGTCGAGGCGATGGCGGCCTCGATGACCGGCTACCTGATGGCGGCCCAGGAAGACGTCTCCAGCCTGTACAAGGTGGGCCTGGGGTCGGTGCGCTTCCTGATGAGCGTCGGCGACCTGGTCATCGGCTGGCTGCTGCAGCGCCAGGCCGCGGTGGCCGTGCAGGCGCTCGACGCGGGCGCCAGCGGCGACGAGCGCGCCTTCTACGAGGGCAAGGTCGCGGTGGCGTCGTTCTTCGCCAAGAACTTCCTGCCGCTGCTGTCGGGCACCCGCGAGGTGATCGAGACGCTGGACAACGAGATCATGGAGCTCGACGAAGCCGCCTTCTGAGGGCCCTGAACGCGAAATCCCCCGCTCGTGGAAGCGGGGGATTTTCGCGTCCACCGACCGAATGAAACGACCGAATGAAACGACCGATTGAAAAGACCGCCGCTGGATCCCCTCACTCCAGCGGCGGTCCGTTCCGTACGCCCGCCCTGCCAGCGGGCGCCGGGCGGGCGGTCGATTCGAGGATGCCCCGTGTTGCCGTCGGGGTCGGGGGGTCGGACCGCAACACGGGGTATCCGGAACCTTGGATACCCAGCCTGGTAGTGACTAACCCCGTGTGACCGATGTCATCGCGACCGTCATCGTGCCCGGATCGCGCTGGTCAGGCCTCCAAAATCGCGGCCACGCCCTGCCCGCCGGCGGCGCAGATCGAGATCAGCGCCCGGACCGGCCCGCCGCCCTTGCCGCCCGCCCTCTTCTCGGCGACCTGCTTGGCCGCCTGGGCCAGGATCCGCCCGCCGGTGGCCGCGAAGGGGTGGCCGGCGGCCAACGACGAACCGTTGACGTTGAGCTTGGAACGGTCGATCGACCCGAGGGCGGCGTCCAGGCCCAGCCGCTCCTTGCAATACTCCTCGGACTCCCACGCCTGCAGGTGGGCCAGCACCACCGAGGCGAAGGCCTCGTGGATCTCGTAGAAATCAAAATCTTGCAGTCCCAATCCGTTTCGCGCCAGCATGCGGGGCACCGCGTAGGTCGGCGCCATCAGCAGGCCGTCGCGGCCGTTGACGTAGTCCACCGCGGCGGTCTCCGCGTCCACCAGGAAGGCGAGCGGTTTCACCGAATGCGCGGCCACCCAGTCCTCGGAGGCCAGCAGGGCGACTGAGGCCCCGTCGGTGAGCGGCGTGGAGTTGCCGGCCGTCATCGTCGCGTCGCCGGCCTTGACCCCGAACACCGGGCGCAGCTTGGCGAGCTTCTCCGCGCTCGAGTCCGCGCGCAGGTTGTCGTCGCGGTAGAGCCCGAGGAACGGGCTGACCAGGTCGTCGAAGAAGCCGCGGTCGTAGGCGGCGGCCATGTTGCGGTGGCTGGCGGCGGCCAGCTCGTCCTGGGCGACGCGTTTGATGCCCATCTGCTTGGTGGTGACGGCGGCGTGCTCGCCCATCGACAGCCCGGTGCGCGGCTCGCTGTTAGCCGGGATCTCGACGCCGAGCGTGGCGGGCAGCGTGCCGATCAGCTTGAGCCGCTGCGCGTTGGACTTGGACCGGCGCAGCCGCAGCAGGGTGCGGCGCAGGTTCTCGCCCAGCCCGATCGGCGGGTCGGACGTGGTGTCGACCCCGCCGGCGGCCGCCACCTCGTAGCGGCCGGACGCGATGCCGTCGGCCGCGGCGATCGCCGCCTGCAGGCCGGTGCCGCAGGCCTGCTGGAGATCGAACGCCGGCGTGTACGACGACAGCTGGGAGCCCAACACCGATTCGCGGGTCAGGTTGAAGTCGCGGCTGTGCTTGAGCACGGCCCCGCCCACCACCGCGCCCAGCCGCTGGCCGGCCAGGCCGAACCGGTCCACCAGCCCGTCCAGGGCCGCGGTGAACATGTCCTGGTTCGACGCTTCGGCGTAGGCGCCGTCGGACCTGGCGAACGGGATCCGGTTGCCGCCCAGCACGGCGACGCGCCGCCGGGTCGCAGCGTTCCGGGGGGCAGCCTGGTTACTCGCCTCTGCAGGGGCCACGTTCATCTCCGGTTCGTCAGTTTCGGGTCGGCCGTTGCGGGCCATACTACCGACTGTTCTTACTCTAAAGTAAGTTCGTCATCGATACGGTGTTCTTATACCCGAAACTACCGATCCAGAAGCACATGGAAGGCAGCTCAGTGGCTCCCAAGCTTTCGTCCGACCTCTTGTCGCAGGTGGTCAACTCAGGCCCCGGGTCGTTTCTGGCCAAGCAGCTCGGCATCCCGCAACCCGAACCGCTGCGCCGCTACCGGCCCGGCGAGCCGCCGCTGGCCGGCTCGCTGCTGATCGGCGGTGCGGGCCGGGTGGTGGAGCCGGCGCGCGCGGCGCTGGCCGAGGACTACGAGGTGGTGGGCAACAACCTGGGCGGGCGGTGGGCCGACAAGTTCGGTGGGCTGGTCTTCGACGCCACCGGCATCACGGCGCCGGCCGGGCTCAAGGGATTGCACGAGTTCTTCACGCCGCTGCTGCGCAACCTGGGGCACTCGTCGCGCGTCGTGGTCGTCGGCACCACGCCCGACGCCGCCGCGAGCACCGACGAGCAGATCGCGCAGCGCGCGCTGGAGGGCTTCACCCGCTCGCTGGGCAAGGAGCTGCGCCACGGCGCCACGGTGTCGCTGGTGTATCTGTCGCCGCATGCCAAGCCGGCCGCGACGGGGTGCGAGTCGACCCTGCGGTTCATCCTGTCGGCCAAATCGGCCTACGTGGACGGGCAGGTGTTCTACATCGGGGAGGCCGACTCCACGCCGCCGGCCGACTGGGACCGGCCGCTGGACGGCAAGGTCGCGATCGTGACGGGCGCGGCGCGCGGCATCGGCGCGACGATCACCGAGGTTTTCGCCCGCGACGGCGCCCGCGTGGTCGCGATCGACGTGGAGTCTGCGGGCGAGGACCTGGCCGAGGCCGCCAGCCGGGTCGGGGGCACCGCGCTGGCCCTCGACGTCACCGCCGACGACGCCGTCGAGAAGATCACCGAGCACCTGCGCGACCACTACGGGGGGCACGCCGACATCCTGGTCAACAACGCCGGCATCACCCGCGACAAGCTCCTGGCCAACATGGACGACGCCCGCTGGGACGCCGTCCTGGCCGTCAACCTGCTGGCCCCGCTGCGGCTCACCGAGGGGCTGGTGGGCAACGGCAGCATCGGCGCAGGGGGCCGGGTGATCGGCTTGTCGTCGATGGCCGGCATCGCGGGCAACCGGGGGCAGACCAACTACGCCACCACCAAGGCCGGCATGATCGGCCTCACCCAGGCCCTGGCGCCGGGACTGTACGAGAAGGGCGTCACGATCAACGCCGTCGCGCCCGGATTCATCGAAACCCAGATGACCGCCGCCATCCCGCTGGCCACCCGCGAGGTGGGCCGGCGGATGAACTCGCTGCTGCAGGGGGGCCAGCCGGTGGACGTCGCCGAGACCATCGCCTACTTCGCCAGCCCGGCGTCGAACGCGGTGACCGGCAACGTCATCCGTGTCTGCGGCCAGGCCATGCTGGGCGCCTAGGTTCGGAGGAGAACGCGATGAATCAGCCGAGCGGCCTGCTGAACATGCTGCGGGCGGCGGCCGGGTCGCTGCCGCTGGTGTCCCGCTCCGACCGGTTGCCCACCCGAACGGTGAGCATCGACGAGTTGCCCATCGAGGCCACCAACGTGGCCGAGTACGCGGCGCTGACCGGCCTGCGCTTCGGCAACCACGTGCCGCTGACCTACCCGTTCGCGTTGACCTTTCCCGCGGTGATGTCACTGGTGACCGGGTTCGACTTTCCGTTCGCCGCGATGGGGGCGGTGCACACCGAGAACCGCATCACCCGGCACCGGCCGATCGCGGTGACCGACACCGTGGGGGTGCGCGTGCGCGCGGAGAACCTGCGCGAGCACCGCAAGGGCCTGCTGGTCGACCTGGTGAGTGACGTCAGTGTCGGCAACGACGACGCCTGGCACCAGGTGACGACCTTCCTGCACCAGCAACGCACGAGCCTGTCCGACGAGCCGAAGCCGCCGCCGACCAAGCAGCCCAAGCTTCCCCCGCCCGGCGCGGTCCTGCGGGTCACCCCCGGACAGATCCGCCGCTACGCCTCCGTCGCCGGCGACCACAACCCGATTCACACCAACCCCCTCGCCGCCAAGATGTTCGGCTTCCCGACGGTCATCGCCCACGGAATGTTCAGCGCCGCAGCGGTTCTGGCCAACATCGAGGCCCGGCTGCCCGACGCCGTGAGCTATTGCGTGCGGTTCGGCAAGCCGTTGGTGTTGCCCGCCACCGCGGGGCTCTACATCACCGAATGCGACAAGGGCGCCGCCGGCTGGGACCTGGCGCTGCGCAACATCGCCAAGAAGTACCCATATCTGACGGGCACGGTCCGGGCGCTCTAGGTCCGGCCGGCGCGCCGGTGCGGCTTCGGCGCGGGCGCACGGCCGCCCGGCACGAGAGCCTTGAGCCCGTGGGCCCCGAGGGCGGTGACCAGGAACACCCCGAACAGCCACAGCGGGGGGCGGGCGAGTTCCCAGACGAAGACCGCGGCCCAGATCGGTGACCCCTGCGTGACGGCCAGCACCCCGGCCGCGCCGGCCAGCGACACCGTCGGCCCGTGCAGGTGCGTTCCGGCCGCCCAGTTCAGCGTCAGCACCAGCAGCGACCCCGCCGCGGCACCCGTGGCCAGCGACGGCGTCAGCATGCCGCCCGCGCCGCCGGCCCGCAGGAACAGGGCGGTCAGCAGCGGCTTGAGCACCAGGATCACCGCCGCCGCCGCGACCGTCAGGCCGCTGGCCAGGCTGACGGTCAGGATGCTGCGGCCGTTGCCGGGCAGTTCGGGCCACCAGTGCGAGCAGACGCCCATCACCAGCCCCGCGCCGGCCAGCGCGGGTACCAGCACCCAGGTCCGCATCGGGGTGGCCGGCCGCGCGGCCGCCATGAGCCGGTCGAACGCCAGCCCGACCACGAGCGCCAGCGGCGCCAGGATCAGCGCCTGACCGGTGAGCTCGAAGGACAGGTCGGGGTTGGGCCAGTCCAACACCGACTCGTCGTGGGTGAACGCCGACCCGACCGCGACGGCCAGGCTGGAGCTGATCAGCGCCGCGCCCAACGCCCTCGGGCGCCAGGTGTCCAGGATGAGCCGCACGGAGAACAGCGCTCCGGCCACGGGCACGGCGTACACGGCGCCGAGGCCCGCCCCGGCCGCACAGGCCAGCAGGATCTCCCGGTCGCCTGGCGTCAGCCGCCGCAGCCAACCGGTACCCAGATCGGCCAGCGCCGCGGCGAATTGGCGCGGCGCACCTTCTCGGCCCAGCGAGGCCCCGGAGCCGACGAGCACGATCTGCAGCAGGGCGTCGACGCTCCACGCCAGATGCGGCACCCGGCCCCGGCAGGTGATGGTCTGGGTGAGCTGCGGCACCTCGGTGCGGCGCCGCAGCAGCCACCAGCCCGACGCCGCCAGCGCGGCGCCGACCATCGGCCCCAGCGCGCGCCGCACCGGGCTGCTGCCGGCGATCCCGGCCAGCAGCGAGCCGAAGTGGTAGTGATACGTCAGGTGCTCGACGAACCGCAGCACCACCGACGTCGACAGACCGGCGACCCCGGCCAGCAGTCCGACCACAATGACCGCGCAGAAGAATTCGAGGTTGCCGCGGGGCAGTCGAGCCGATCGGGCCACCGTATGAATCTAGGTTCTAGCCGGTGGCGGTGCTGGGACCGCCGTCGGCCGTGGCGGCGGCTTCCCGGTCTTCCGGGGCGCCGCGCAGGCCGTGCCAGAACAGGTCGATCAGCAGCTCGGCGGCCTCGTCGACGTCGACGTCGCCGGTGGAGAGGCGGGTGGCCACCGCCTCTCCCGCGCCGACCAGCGACACCGCCATCATCTGGTACTGCACCTCCGAGCGGGGGGTGCGGCTGCCGGCGCGCACCAGGCCGGCCACCAGCTCGATGATCTGTTCGCGGCCCTCGCGCACCATGTGTGCGAACGCCTGCGAGCTGGTGGCCTGGGTGTACATCACGATCCACGACGCCCGGTTGGCGTCGATGTAGCGCAAAAACGACCCGATCGTGTTGCGCAGCAGGTCCTTCGGGGTCTGGGTGAAGTCGATGTCGGCGCGTACCGCGTCGATGAACCGGCTCAGCTCGCGGTTCAGGCAGGCGCCGAACAGGTCCTCCTTGGAGCCGTAGTACAGGTACAGCATCGGCTTGGAGATCTGCGCCTCGGCGGCGATGGCGTCCATCGAGGTCTCGTGGTAGCCATTGACCGAGAACATCTGCACCGCGGCGTCGAGCATCTGCTGTTCGCGGACGGCACGCGGTAGCCGCTTGGTGCCACCTGCCATTCGTTGCGCCCTTTCGTTGCGCCCTTTCGTTGCGCCCTTCCAGCCCCCGCCACTTGCTTCCCGCTGAACCCAGGGTAACGACCGGCGGGCGCGTCAGTGGCCGCACGCCCGGTTGCGGCCCTTCATCGCGACCACGCGCAGCAGCGAGGTGTCGACCGCCGACATCGGCAGTTCGCCCGCCGACACCGCCTTGTCCAGCCGGTCCAGCACCGCCGGCACCTCCTTGGTGGTCACCCACAGCGCGACGTCGGTGCCGGCCTGCAGACTGCGCAGCACCGCCTCGGCCACGCCGTAGCGATCCGAGATCGCGGCCATGCTCGACAGGTCGTCGCTGAACACCGGGCCGGCGAAAGGCGGGCCGCCGTAGCCGGTGCCGTCGCGCAGCAACTTCACCGCCTGGGGGCTCAGGCTGGCCGGCTGATCGCCGGTCAGGTCGGGGACCTGCAGGTGGCCCATCATCACCCCGACCGGGAGCTGGGTGACCAGCGTCCGGTACGGCACGAGGTCGTCGTCTTTCAGCTCACTCAGCGGCGGCGTCACCACGCCACCGGAGTGCGAGTCGCCCGAGCCGTGCCCGTGCCCGGGGAAGTGCTTGAGCACCGGCAGCAGCCCGGCGTCCCGCAGTCCCCGCGCGTACGCCCCGGCGTAGCTGATCACCGTTTCCGGGTCACCGCCGAACGAGCGGTCCCCGATCACGCCGTCCTCGGCGTCGGTGACGTCGACCACCGGGGCGAAGTCGATGGTGATGCCCAGGTCGTGCATCTTCTTGCCGCGCTCGGCCGCCAGGTCGTGGACCTGCTCGACGCTCCGCGTGCGCGCCAGCACCCGCGGCGACGGGGCCGGACCGATCAGCGACTTCAGCCGGGACACCCGGCCGCCCTCCTCGTCGACGCTGACCGCCAGCGGCAGCGGGCCGGCGTGCGCGGCGATGTCGGCCAGCGGCCCCGGCAGCAGCGACAGGTCCGTCCAGCTGCCGATGAAGATGCCGCCGACGTGATAGTCGCTCACGACGGCGCGGGCGTCGTCGGCGTTCTTGACCCCCACCATCAGCAGCTGGGCCAGCTTGTCGCGCTGCGAGAGTTCGGCCGTAGGGTCGCCACACACCGGCGCGGGCGCCGGCTTGCCCTGGGCGCCCGACGAGCCGGCCGGGGGCCGCGCGCCGTGGTGGCCGCAGCCGGTCACCAGCCCCGCCACCAGCAGCGTCGCGGCGGCCAGCACGGGCAGGGTGCGCGGAGAAGGCATCGGCACATGGTGCCACGGGTTTCGCGTCCGCTTTCCGGGGGAGTCCCGGGAGACCGGCGGGGACGAACGCGAGGAGCCAGCCATGATCCCAGCCATGATCAGGGTGCTACTGGCCGCGGCGGCCAGCGCGGCGTCGTGCACCACGGCGACCGCTGCGGTACCGGGCGCCAGTGCCCGCCGTGAGCTTGCTCCGGAGGGCACCGGCCGGATGTCTGCTAGGTTGTCGCTAGGCCGTCACGTCGCCGAAAGCAAGCCCGAGGCGCCCCCAAGGAGCCATGTTGAACCGGATCGTTGCGCCCGCCGCCGCCAGCGTGGTGGTCGGCCTGTTGCTGGGCGCGGCAGCGACTTTCGGGGTCACGTTGATGGTGCAGCAGGACACGAAGCCGCCACTTCCCGGGGGCGATCCGCAGTCGTCAGTGCTCAACCGGGTCGAGTACGGCAACCGTAGCTGACCCGGCGAGGACGTGGGCCGGTGCGCCGGTCCCGCGGTCGTCGGTCGCCCCGCTGTCCCGCCGGTGGCTGTTGCTGGTCGGGGCTCTTGCGCTGGCGTTGACGTTCGCCCAGTCCCCCGGCCAGATCTCGCCCGACACCAAGCTCGACCTCACCGCCAACCCGCTGCGCTTACTGGCCCGCGCGACCAACCTGTGGAACAGCGAGTTGCCGTTCGGCCAGGCGCAGAATCAGGCCTACGGCTACCTGTTCCCGCACGGGGCGTTCTTCCTGGCCGGCCACCTGCTGGGCGTGCCGGGCTGGGTCACCCAGCGGGTGTGGTGGGCGCTGCTGCTCGGCGTGGGCTTCTGGGGGCTGCTGCGGGTCGCCGAGGCACTGGGGATCGGCAGCCCGGCTTCGCGGGTGGTCGCCGCGGCGGCGTTCGCGCTGTCGCCCAAGGTGCTGACCACGCTCGGGTCGATCTCGTCGGAGACCCTGCCGATGATGCTGGCGCCGTGGGTGTTGCTGCCGACGATCCTGGCGTTGCGGGGGGCCACGGCGCCGGCTTCAGCCCGGTCGGTGCGGGCGCTGGCCGGGCAGGCCGGGCTGGCGGTCGCGTTGATGGGCGCCGTCAACGCGATCGCGACGCTGGCCGGCTGCCTGCCCGCGGTCATCTGGTGGGCCTGTCACCGGCCGAACCGGTTGTGGTGGCGCTACACCGGATGGTGGCTGCTGTCCCTGGTGCTGGCCACGCTGTGGTGGGTGGTCGCGCTGGGAGCGCTGCACGCCATCAGCCCGCCGTTTCTGGATTACATCGAATCCTCGGGCGTGACCACCCAATGGTCGTCGCTGACCGAGATGCTGCGCGGCACCGAGAGCTGGACCCCGTTCGTGGCGCCCAATGCCACCGCGGGCGCGCCGTTGGTGACCGGGTCGGCGGCCATCCTGGGCACCTGCCTGGTCGCAGCGGCCGGTCTGGCCGGGCTGGCCGGTCCCGGCATGCCCGCGCGGGGCCGACTGGTGACGATGCTGCTGGCCGGCGTGCTGTTGATGGCCGTCGGCTACAGCGGAGGGCTCGGCTCGCCGCTGGCCCATCAGGTGCAGGCGTTCCTGGACGCCGGCGGCGCGCCGCTGCGCAACGTGCACAAGCTGGATCCGGTCGTCCGGATACCGATCGTGCTGGGCATCGCGCACCTGCTGGGCCGGGTGTCCCTGCCCGGTGCGGGGCCGGCGCGGGTGTGGCTGCGCGCGTTCGCCCACCCTGAACGCGACAAGCGGGTGGCGGTCGCGATCGTGGTGCTCACCGCGCTGCTGGTCAGCACGTCGCTGGCGTGGACCGGCCGGCTCACGCCGCCGGGCGCGTTCACCGCGATACCCGGGTACTGGCACCAGGCCGCCGACTGGCTCGACGAGCACAATGTTTCGGGGGCGGCTGGCCGCCCCCCCGGGCGCGTGCTGGTGGCGCCGGGGGCGCCGTTCGCCACCCAGGTGTGGGGCACCAGCCACGACGAGCCACTGCAGGTGCTCGGCGGCAGCCCGTGGGGCGTGCGTGACTCCATCCCGCTGACCCCGCCGCAAACCATCCGGGCGCTGGACTCGGTGCAGCGACTGTTCGCCGCCGGACGCCCTTCGGTTGGCTTGGCCGATACCCTTGCCCGCCAAGGTATCTCGTATGTGGTGCTGCGCAACGACCTGGACCCCGACACGTCGCGCTCGGCGCGCCCGATCCTGGCGCACCGCGCCGTCGAGGGCTCGCCGGGGCTGCAGAAGGTGGCGCAGTTCGGCGAACAAGTGGGCCCCGGCACGGTGGCGGGCTTCGTCGCCGACAGCGGTCTGCGGCCGCGCTACCCGGCCCTGGAGATCTACAAAGTGATCTACCGGGTCGCGGCGCACGGTTTCCCCGGTGGCGACCCCGGGGCGCCGTACTTCGCCGACACCGACCGGCTGGCCCGCGTCGACGGCGGGCCCGAGGTGCTGCTGCGCCTCGACGAGCGCCGGCGGCTGCGGGGCCGGCCGCCGCTGGGCCCGGTGCTGATGACCGCGGACGCCCGCGCCGCCGGCCTGCCGGCACCGCTGGTGACCGTCACCGACACCCCGGTGGCCCGCGAGACCGACTACGGGCGGGTGGATCTACACTCGTCGGCCATCCGCGCCGCCGGTGACGCCCGGCACACCTTCAACCGGGTCCCCGACTACCCGGTTCCGGGCACCGACACCGTGTTCGGCGCCTGGGACGGGGGACGGATCACCGCCTCGAGTTCGTCGTCGGATGCCACCGCGATGCCCGACGTCGCTCCGGCGACCTCGCCAGCCGCCGCGGTCGACGGCGATCCGGCGACCGCCTGGGTGTCCAACGCGCTGCAGGCCGGCGTCGGGCAGTGGTTGCAGGTGGATTTCGACCACCCGCTGACCAACGCCGTGATCACGCTGACGCCCAGCGCCACTGCCGTCGGCGCCCAGGTGCGCCGCATCCTGATCGAAACCGCCACCGGCAGCACCACTTTGCGGTTCGACGAGGCCGGCAAGCCGCTGACCGCCGCGCTGCCCTACGGCGAGACCCCGTGGGTGCGGATCACCGCGGCCGGCACCGACAACGGTTCCGCCGGCGCGCAATTCGGCATCACCGACCTGGCGATAACTCAGTACGACGCTTCCGGATTCGCCCATCCCGTCGATCTGCGGCACACCGCCGTAGTTCCGGGGCCGCCGCCGGGCTCGGCGGTCGCCGGCTGGGACCTGGGCTCCGAACTGCTGGGGCGGCCGGGCTGTGCGGCGGCTCCGGACAGCGTGCGCTGCGCGGCCTCGATGGCGTTGGTGCCCGAGGATCCGGTCAACTTCAGCCGCACCCTGACCGTCGCGAACCCGGCGTCGGTGACGCCCACGGTGTGGGTGCGGCCCCGCCAGGGCCCGAAGCTCGCCGACCTGATCGCCGAACCGGAAACCACGCGGGCCCACGGTGATTCCGACGTGTTGGACGTCCAGGGCTCCGCGTATGCGGCCACCGACGGCGACCCGGCCACCGCATGGACCGCACCGCAGCGGGTGGTGCAGCACAAGACCGCGCCGACGCTGACCCTCACCCTGCCGCGACCCACCGAGGTCGCCGGGCTGCGCCTGGTGCCCAGCCGGCGGGAACTGCCGGCGCACCCTGTGTTGGTGGCCGTCGACCTGGGTGACGGCCCCCAGGTGCGGGAGTTGAAGCCCGAGACGGCCGGCCAGGCCGTGTCGCTGCACCCGCGCGTCACCGACACCGTCACCGTGAGCCTGCTGCGCTGGAACGACGTCATCGACCGCAATGCACTGGGATTCGACCAACTCAAGCCCCCCGGGCTGGCCGAGGTCGCGGTCCTCGGCGCCAACGGCCGGCCGATCGCACCGGCCGACGCCGCCCGCAACCGGGCCCGCCAGATCACCGTCGACTGCGACCACGGCCCGGTCATCGCGGTCGCGGGCCGGTTCGTGCACACGTCGATCCGGACCACCGCGGGCGCGCTGCTGGACGGTGATCCGGTGGCGGCGCTGGCCTGCGAACGCGACCCGATCGCGCTGCCGGCGGGCCGGCAGGAGCTGCTGATCAGCCCGGGCGCCGCGTTCGTCGTGGACGGGACGCAGCTGTCGACTCCCGGTGTGGCCGGGCTGCCCGCCTCGACCGGTGCGGCCGAGCCGGCATCGACCGAGACCTGGGGCCCCGATCACCGCGAAATTCACTCCCCCGCCTCGACGCGACAGCGGGTGCTGGTCGTCCCCGAGAGCATCAATCCCGGCTGGGTGGCGCGCACGAGCGCCGGGGTCAGGCTGACGCCGGTCGCCGTCAACGGGTGGCAGCAGGGCTGGGTGGTGCCGGCGGGGGACGCCGGCACGATCACGCTAACCTTCGCCTCCAACGGGCTGTACCGGATGGGGCTCGCCGTGGGGCTGGCCCTGCTGCCGCTGCTGGCGCTGCTCGCGCTGTGGCGGCGCCGTCGCCCAGGGGACGACCCGCCCGCGGGGCCGTGGGCGCCCGGGGGGTGGGCCTCGGTCGCGGTGCTCGCGGCGGGCGCGGTGATCGCCGGCGTGGCGGGGGTCGTCGTGTGCGGCGCAGCGCTCGGGCTGCGGTACATGCTGCGGCACCGGAATTCGGCCGCGGTCACCGTCGCGCTGAGCGCGGGGGGCCTGATCTTGGCCGGGGCGGTGCTCTCGCGGCACCCCTGGCGTTCGGTCGACTTCTACGCCGGCCATTCGGCGAATGTACAACTGCTGGCGTTGATTTCGCTGGCGGCGGTGGCCGCATCCGCGGTGCCGATGCGGGCCGGGCAGCGGCCGGCTGACGGCGAATAGCCCGTCCGGGGGTATTGGCTGCCGGTTTATCGGCTGGTTGACTGGATATGCCGGTGGCGTATCCGCCGCCGTTTGAGGAGTTGTGCCCATGAGCTGGTTGTCCGCACCCGAATACTGGCTGGGCAGACTGATGCTCGAGCGCGGCATCGCGGCGGTCTACCTGCTGGCGTTCGTCGCTGCCGCACTGCAGTTCCGGGCCCTCATCGGCGAGCACGGGATGCTGCCCGTGCCGCGGTTTTTGGCCGGGCGGTCCTTCTGGACGTCGCCGAGCCTGTTTCACCTGCGTTATTCCGATCGCCTGTTCGCCGGAGTCTCCTGGTTCGGCGCCGCGGTGTCGGCGGCCGTCGTGGCCGGCGTGGCCGACCTGGCGCCGCTGTGGGCGGCGATGCTGATGTGGCTGACGCTGTGGGTGCTCTACCTGTCGATCGTGAACGTCGGGCAGGTCTGGTACTCGTTCGGCTGGGAGTCGTTGTTGCTCGAGACCGGGTTCCTGATGATCTTCGTCGGCAACGACCGCTTTGCGCCGCCGGTGCTGACGCTGTGGATGGCCCGGCTGCTGCTGTTCCGGGTGGAATTCGGTGCCGGCCTGATCAAGATGCGCGGCGATTCGTGCTGGCGGGACCTGACGTGTTTGTACTACCACCACGAAACTCAGCCGATGCCCGGGCCGTTGAGCTGGTTCTTCCACCACCTGCCCAAGCCGCTGCACCGCGTCGAGGTGGCGGGCAACCATTTCGCCCAGCTCGTGGTGCCGTTCGGGCTGTTCGCCCCGCAGCCGATAGCCAGTGTGGCCGCGGCGATCATCGTCGTCACGCAGCTGTGGCTGGTGGCGTCGGGGAACTTCGCCTGGCTGAACTGGGTGACGATCCTGTTGGCGTGCAGCGCGATCGACGACGCGGCGTGGGGCAGGGTGTTGCCGATGCCCGCTCACCCCGCGCTGCCGGTGCCGCCGACGTGGTTCGCCGCGCTGGTACTCGCGTTCACCGTGGCCGTGGCGTTCCTCAGCTACTGGCCGCTGCGCAACATGATCTCCGCTCATCAGCGTATGAACATGTCGTTCAACCCCTTTCACCTGGTGAACACCTACGGGGCCTTCGGCAGCATCGGCCGCGTCCGCCGCGAGGTGGTGATCGAGGGGACCGACGAGGCGAGGATCACCGGCCAGACGCTGTGGAAGGAATACGAGTTCAAAGGCAAGCCCGGTGCCGTGCGCCGAATGCCGCGCCAGTGGGCGCCGTATCACCTGCGGCTGGACTGGCTGATGTGGTTTGCTGCCATCTCCCCCGGCTACGCCCAGCCGTGGCTGCGCCCGCTGCTGCAGCGACTGCTGCGCAACGACCGGCCGACGCTGCGGCTGTTGCGGCACAACCCCTTCCCCGACTCACCGCCCCGGTACGTGCGCGCGCAGCTCTACCAGTACCGCTTCACCACACCGGCGGAGCTGCGGCGCGACCACGCGTGGTGGCATCGCACCCCAGTGCGGGGGTATGTCGCGCCCA
>Ga0307441_1000235_pt1 | contig 21694 bp, 15 predicted proteins | sample SalMarWE160420MG_FD_202149 | JGI IMG/M metagenome (GOLD analysis project Ga0307441, IMG submission 202149) | Salt marsh sediment microbial communities from the Plum Island Ecosystem LTER, Massachusetts, United States - WE1604-20 | ecosystem: Environmental > Aquatic > Marine > Intertidal zone >... | reverse complement strand
ATGCTGGGCATGTTTATCGATAATCTGGGGGGAGCGTTAATGTTCCCCTTCTTTGGACTGTACATCACCTATAAATACAACGTCGGCATGACCGAGGTCGGGGTGATGTTTTCTATCATGGCCATCAGCAGCCTGGTCGGCAGTCTGCTTGGCGGGGCCCTAACAGATAAATTCGGTCGAAAGGTTATGATCCTGTTTGGTCTGGTGATCAGCGCCGCCAGTACCTTGCTGCTGGCTTTTGCTCCATCATTGGATTTTATATATCTGGCCGGATTGATCGTTGGTTTATTCGGCAACATGGCTGGTCCTGCTCACCAGGCCATGATCACAGATATTCTGCCAGAAGATAAACGTATTGATGGTTTTGGTATCCTGCGTGTGATCGCCAACCTGGCTGTGGCTATTGGCCCAGCCATTGGTGGATTCGTGGCAGCCCGCTCCTATACCATGCTCTTCATCATAGATGTGATCCTCAGCAGCATCACAGCTATCATCATTCTTGCTTTTGTTCCAGAAACTAAACCCGAAACAGCGCTCCAGGAGGACGGCCAACCCCAGCGGGAACAAAGTCTGGCAGAAACTCTGGGAGGATATTTTAAAGTTGCCAAAGACAGGGTCTTCATGGTTTACATCCTTGCCTCGATCTTTATGGTGCTGGCATATATGCAGATGAACATCACTCTTCCCGTATTCTTACGGGATGTACACGGATTGCCCGAATCGGGATACGGCCTGCTGCTGAGCATGAACGCCAGCATGGTGGTCTTATTCCAATTCTGGATTTCCCGCCGCATCAAGAAATTTGCTCCCATGAAGATCATGGCCTGGGGCATGGTCATCTATGCAGTCGGTTTCTCCATGTACGGTTATGTGTCCGCTTTCTGGCTTTTTATCGTCGCCATGATCATTATCACCATTGCTGAAATGCTGGTCTCTCCCACCGGGCAGGCTGTTGTCGCCAAACTTTCCCCTGAGGATATGCGCGGTAGGTATATGGCAGTTTTTGGATTTAGCTGGACCATACCTAACGCCATTGGTCCCCTCCTGGCTGGAGTAGTGATGGATAACTATAATCCCAACTGGGTCTGGTATGGTGCCGGTATTTTCATGTTGGTATCATCAGCCATTTTTGCCGGTTTACAGGCCAGATCCAGCAGCCGCTTTGAGATTGCTGACGATGCTGCTGACCTAATCGCCCTGGAATCGGTCGCTCCCTGAACCGTTGACCAGCCCATACCTTTATGGCATAATCACCCCATCATATTAATTACAGGCGATGATGAAAACGAGTAGGGCTGGGAACATCTGCCAGCGAACCTGGAACTGGTGGAAGCCGGGTCAGAAAAACCAGCTTGAATATCCTTTCGGAGCCGTGAACTGAACGCCACAGGTTATTAAGGGATCCGGATTCACCCCCGTTACCAGGGTGCGAGGTTGAACAACAAGCCTATTTTGATCAATTGTGAGCCCTCGTTGAGAGCCCGCTTTCCAGCGGGAATCCGGGTGGTACCGCGTGAGTTTTACACTCTCGTCCCGACAGGGATGAGAGTGTTTTTATTCTGGAGGAAGAATGGCTATCACAAAAGCGCCAAACGAAGTTAATTTTATAAAACAGGAACACCAAACCCTCAAGTTCTGGGAAGAAATTAATGCCTTTCAGACCCAACGCGATCTGCACAAAGGCCAGCCTCCCTGGTCCTTTATCGATGGCCCCATCACTGCCAACAATCCCATGGGCGTGCATCACGGTTGGGGGCGGACCTATAAAGATCTATTCAATCGATTCTGGACCATGAAGGGACGTGAACTTCGTTACCAGAACGGTTTCGACTGCCAGGGATTATGGGTTGAGGTGGAAGTCGAAAAAGAGAAGGGGTTTGAATCTAAAAAAGATATTGAAAGCTACGGCCTGGCCAAGTTCGTCCGGGAATGCAAAGCCCGGGTATTGCAGTATGCTGCCGTTCAGACCGAGCAGTCCATCCGCCTTGGTTACTGGATGGATTGGAACAAACCAGAAACTCTGCGCGATCTGGCGGGTAAACTGATTGACGATCCCCTGCAGGAAATCACAGTGTCTGGATCGAAGGGGCCCGTAACCGATACCGTGGAACAGATCGTTGGCCGTTTGGGTTTGCAGGAGCTGGGCGGTTCTTACTTTACTTTCTCCAACGAAAACAATTTCATGATCTGGAAATTCCTCCAGAAATGCTGGCAGAATGATTGGCTCTACCGGGGCGCAGACGTGATGCCCTGGTGTCCCCGCTGCGCCACTGCTATCAGCCAGCATGAAATCGTGACCGACGGGTACGCCGAGCTTACTCACCGTTCAGTCACATTGCGCTTCCCTTTGCGGGAACGCCCCGGGGAATCCCTCCTGATCTGGACAACAACACCCTGGACCCTGACCAGCAACGTGGCCGCTGCAGTTGGACCAGAATTAACTTACCTCAAGGTTCAGATCTCACTCCCGGCGCCCAATCAAGGCCAGGAACATATCGTCTACCTGTCCAAAGGTACTATGGGAATGTTAAGGGGAGAATATAAGGTGCTGGGAGAGATCAAAGGCGCAGAGATGGAAGGATGGACTTTTGACGGTCCATTTGACGATCTGCCAGCAGCTCAAACAAAAGGCGGAGTGACAGATATAAAGACACTTCAAGAGAGTATCACCCAAAGCGCCGTGGAAGCCCACCAGGTCATTCTATGGGATGAGGTCGGTGAAGAAGAAGGCACCGGCATTGTGCATATAGCTCCCGGCTGCGGGGCGGAGGACTTTCAGCTTTCCTTTGAAACTCCCCTTCCCAGACTTGCCCCCCTCACCGAAGAGGGATACTTCATTGAAAGTTTTGATTGGCTGACCGGTAAACATGTGTCCGATGTCGCTGACGATATCTTCGCAGATCTGGAAAAGAAAGGGGTTTTATATCATGTAGAGCCCTATACCCACCGCTACCCCACCTGCTGGCGCTGCAAGACCGAACTGGTCTTCCGTCTGGTGGACGAATGGTTCATCAGCATGGGCGAGAGTTACGATAAACCCCGGGAAGAGCTAACCCAGGCCGAAAAAGAGGCCAGCCTGCGCTATCAGATCATGGATGTGGTGGACCAGATCCGCTGGATCCCTGATTTTGGCTATGCCCGGGAACTGGATTGGCTTAAAAACATGCATGATTGGATGATCTCCAAAAAACGCTACTGGGGCCTGGCCCTGCCAATCTGGGTCTGTGAGGATTGTGATCATTTCCACGTTATCGGTGATGATGATGAACTGGAAGAACGGGCCATAGAAGGATACGAGGCACTAAAAGGTCATACACCTCACCGGCCCTATATCGATGAGGTTGTCATCGCCTGTGATCAATGCGGGGGTAGGATGACCCGTGTTCCCGATGTGGGAAATCCCTGGCTTGATGCTGGCATCGTTCCTTTCTCCACCCTGAGCTACCGGTTTGATCCCGAGTTCTGGGAAAAATGGTATCCCGCCCACTGGATCAGCGAATCCTTCCCTGGGCAGTTCCGGAACTGGTTCTATAGTCTCTTAGCCATGGGAACAGTATTGGATGGTTCACCGCCATTCCTGGAGAACTTCAGCTACGCCAGTCTGCAGGCGGAAGACGGCCGGGAAATGCATAAATCCTGGGGTAACTCGATCGAGTTTAACGAAGCTGCAGACAAAATGGGTGTGGATGTCATGCGCTGGTTGTATTGCGCTCACAAACCTGAAAATAATCTGCTCTTTGGCTACCATCGGGCCGAGGAAACACGACGCCGATTTATCATCCCCTTCTGGAACGTATATTCCTTCTTTACAACCTATGCTGAAATCGACGGTTGGGCTCCGGACGGAAAGGATTTTGATAAGGATACCCCGGAAGGGCCCACACCAATATCCGGGAACCCATTGGATCGCTGGATCCTGGGACGTTTGAACCAGACGGTTGAACAAGTCAACAAGGAATTTGAGAACTCCAACGCCTACAATGCTACCCTGCTTTTTGAATCCATGCTGGATGACCTGAGCAACTGGTATGTCCGCCGCTCCCGGAGACGCTATTGGAAAACTGAAACCGATCAGGACAAGAGTACTGCTTATGCCACTCTCTGGCATGTGCTGGTCAAAATGAGTCGCACCCTAGCCCCGGTGATTCCTTTCCTGACGGAAGATATCTATCAGAATCTGGTCCGGTCTGTTTACCCGGAAGCCCGGGAAAGCATTCACCACACTCTCTGGCCCGAAGCAGATACCAAAGCCATCGACCTGAAGCTGATCGAACAGATGAAACTGGCTCGTGAAACCGCCAGCCAGGGCCTGAGCGCCCGCAGCAATGCCGGCATCAAGGTCAGGCAGCCGCTCTCCCAGGTGCTGGTCCATGTCAAGGAAGGTCGGGCAGAACTGGATGATGAATTAATCGAAATCGTCCGGGACGAGCTGAATGTTAAGGACCTGGTTTTTGTCCAGGAGGCTGAATCCCTTTTGGGCTACAAAATTCTTCCCAATAACAAGATCCTGGGGCCAAAATATGGGGCTGATTTCCCCAAAGTATCCGCTGCGCTTGCCAAGCTGGATCCCAATCAAGTCGCTGCCCTGGCCAACGAAGGCGGCCCCATACCACTCAAGGTCGGGAACGAAGAGATCTCGCTGGAAGCTGATGAGGTGCTGGTTCAAACCGTAGCCGCGGAAGGCCTGGCCACCGTAGACAGCAAACTTCTGACTGTGGCTATCGAAACCGAGATCACCGACGCACTCCGGGAAGAAGGTCTGGCCCGGGAAATGGTCCGGCGTATCCAGGATTTCCGCAAACAGGCTGATTTTGATATCGCCGACCGGATCAACCTGGTGTACCAGGCAACCCCAGCCCTGCAGAGTGCTGTCACCACCCACCGTGATTACATCATGGAAGAGACTCTCACGCTTGAGATGAAAGAAGGAGACCCCGCCAAAAGCACCTTCAGCGGGACTGCCCAGTTCGAGGGAGAAGAAGCCACTCTTGGATTGGAAGTTGCTAAATAATAACAACACTTAAGGATGCGTGTTCCTTGAAGGAACCCGCATCCTGTTTTTAAGTTATAATATCTCCATGACCCTGAAAAGTATCTCCGCTCAGGACCTGTATTATTACCGAGATTAGAAGCGCTGACCCGGACCGCCAGATCAGTGCTTCTCAACACGCCCTCCCAATCGGGGGCGTGTTATTATGTAAACACCAGTCAAGATTTGGGAGAAGCAGATGACTAAGAGAGAGATGTCCATAGATGAACAAGTGGCTTACCTGATGCAGGGAGCCGATTACGGCGATGAGCAGATGAAACAGGCTATGGCGGGCGAACTCAAAGAACGCCTGCTGGAAGCGCAAAAAGAAAAACGCCCCCTGAAAGTCTACTGCGGCTATGATCCTACCGCGCCCGATCTGCATCTGGGCCACACTGTTACCATGCGCAAATTGAGCCAATTCCAGGAGCTGGGCCACGAAGTGACCTTCCTGATCGGTGATTTCACAACTCTCGTTGGAGACCCATCTGATAAGGATAAATTACGACCGAGATTGAGCCCAGAAAAGGTGTCTAAAAATGCCAACACCTATGCGGAACAAGCTTTTAAGATCCTCGATCGCGACAAAACCATCATCAAACATAACGCCGAGTGGCTTTCCAAGCTGACATTTGAAGATGTAATCCGCATCAGCGCCAACTTCACCGTCCAGCAGTTCCTTACTCGTGAAAATTTTTCCAAAAGGTACAACAATAATGATCCCATTTACCTGCACGAATTCTTTTATGCCTGGATGCAAGGATATGACGCCTACATGCTGGATGCAGATGTCCAGGTGGGTGGAACCGACCAGCTCTTTAACATTGTTACCGCTGCCAGGAAACTGATGTCTGCCCTTGGCAAAAAACCCAATATCGGCATCACCATGTCAATCTTGCCAGGCACAGATGGCGAAATCCGGATGAGCAAATCCCTGGGTAACGACATCCCCATTGCCGGCGATCCAAAAGATATGTACGGAAAAATGATGAGCATCCCCGATAAGGCCATGGGCATCTTCTGCCGTCTAGTCACTCGTTGGACGCCGGACGAGATTGAAAATTTTGAAGCAGAGTTCAGCAGCGGGAAGATCCATCCCAAAGATGCAAAGATGAAGCTGGCCCGGGAAATAGTCACCATTTATCACGGACAGGGAGAAGCAAAAAAAGCGGAGGATGAGTTCGTACGGGTATTCCAGGAACAAGGCCAGCCAGAAGAGATGGATGAATTCAAGCTAAAAAAAGGCCAGTCAGTTCTTGACGTCCTCGAAGGGGCCAACCTGGTTGAAAGCCGCAGCCAGGCCAGGCGCATGATCCAGCAAGGCGCGGTGCGGCTGGATGACCAGAAGCTGGATGACCCTCACGCCGAATTCCCCGGCATGGGAGTTTTGCAGGTAGGAAAAAGGCATTTTATCAGGATTATCTAAATTACAGCCAAATTTATGATGGCTTCCAAATCTTTTCAGATGCTCGCCCTGGGTGACTCTTATACTATTGCCAGCGGTCTCCCTCTGGAAGACAGCTGGCCTTATCAATTGGCTAGCCAGCTCCGACAGAAGGACATTAAGATCAAAGACCCCGTAATAATCGCCCAGCCCGGATGGACCAGCCTGAACTTGATCGAAGCTCTCAATGCTAACCCCCCTCATGGTTCATTTGACCTTGTCAGTCTTCAGATCGGAGTCAATGATCAGTACGAGAGAATTGTCCCGTCAGTCTATGCGGAAAATTTCAGGGATCTGCTAAACCAAAGCATCAGATTCGCTCGAAAAGGTGCGGGGGGTGTCCTGGTTCTGTCTATCCCGGACTGGAGTGTTACCCCACATGCAGAGGAATTTGACCGCAGTCAGGTGCAGGAAGAGCTTAATCAATATAACGCTATTAACCTGGCAGCTGCCCGCTCCCGGGGAGTGAAATATATTGATCTCACCTCCAGCTCACGGTTCGCCGGACAGCACCCCGAGTTGTTAGCGGATGACGGCCTGCACCCCACCTGGGAAATGTACTGGAACTGGATCGGTCTCATTCAACCTGCTGCTCTAGCTATATTTCGTCCTGTTAAGGGGAACTCCAATCGAAACCTCTCCGGCAAATAAACGCTGTATATATTACGGAGTATAATCTGATTGTTTAGAACTGATTTTTCTTGTCAAGATAAAGGTATACCATTATGTCTTTTCGTTTTGCTTTCCTTGTATTAGAAGAACATCCTTATGGACGGGAGATGCTGCGGATCCTGCTGGAAAAAGATCTTGTACCCAGCGTTATTATCCAGGAAGTGTCAGATATAGGTGATGAAGAGCGCGAAAAATTCCTGACCCGGATGGCAGGTCAGCCAGTGCCTCCCCGTCTAACGCAGCTGGTCTCTGGCAGGAAGATCCCAGTATATTGTGTATCAAATCATAATGACGATACCTGCCGAGATTTACTCACAGCCGATAAACCTGACATCCTTGTCTTGGGTGGAACGCGCATCATCAAACCAAAAATCCTTGAAATTCCCGGGAAATCCACGGTCAATTCACATCCGGGTTTGCTTCCCTGGTTACGCGGTTCAGCATCGGTAGGATGGGCTTTATATAAAGATATGCCACAAGGCGCTACCGCTCACTTTGTAGCCCCGGGAATCGATGTCGGTGACATTATTGTGTCAAGGGAACTTCCTGTCTACCACCATGATACTTATGAAAGTATTAATGCTCGCATTGCCATTCTGTCAGGTGAATTAATGGCTGAAGCAGTAACCTTTATAAAAAATGGAAGTGCTCCCCACATACCTCAAGACCCGAATATTGGTGAGACCTTCAAAGTCATTCCAGAAGATTTATTACAGGAAGGAATACAGCGGCTGGAACAAGGTCGATATTCACATTTCGCAGATTGAAGAAACCCGGCTATCCCTCCAAGCTTCCTGAAGGCTGATCAGGATTTCACACTGCTTGCTGTGTAATGGTTTTACTAACAATCCATCGCAAATTGGTTACCACAATAATTTTTACAAGAGGGTATCATCCATGAAAAAAAATACTGAAGAAAACTATGCCTCCCAGCTTGATAACCAGGATCCACTGGCAAGTTTCCGGGAACGATTTATTATTGCTGATCCCGACCTGATCTACCTGGACGGCAATTCCCTGGGAAGGTTGCCAAAAGCTACGATTCCCCATCTCCAGGATCTCGTGGAAGAACAATGGGGAAAAGGGCTGATAGAAGGCTGGAATAATGGCTGGTTTGAAATGCCAACCCGGCTGGGATCCAGGATCGCCCACTTGATCGGTGCCCGGGATGACGAAGTGGTGGTTTGTGATACAACCTCGGTTAACCTCTTTAAACTGACGGCTGCCGCTCTGAGGTATAAGGTTGGAAAGAAGGTCCTAGTCAGTGATGAGTTCAACTTCCCCACGGACCTATATATTTTCCAGGGCGTGATCGACTTCCTGAATGCGGGGCATCAACTGGACCTGATCCACTCAGAGGATTCTATTTCCATTTCTGATGAAAACATCAAAAGATCCATCACTGATAATACTGCATTGGTCGCTCTCACCCAGGTCGCATTTAAAAGTGCCTTTATGTACAACATCCAGCAGGTCACCGAACTGGCTCATCAAAAAGGAGCCCTGACAATGTGGGATCTCAGCCACTCTGTTGGCGCAGTTCCTCTTGAGTTGAACAAATGGGATGTGGATCTGGCCGTTGGCTGTACCTATAAATATCTTAATGGTGGTCCCGGATCTCCAGCTTTTTTGTATGTCCGGAAAGACTTACAAAATGAACTATTACCACCCATCTGGGGCTGGTTTGCCGACCAGGCTCCCTTTGCCTTTAACTTGGACTTCTCTCCAGCTGATGGTATCTCGCGCTACCAGATCAGCACACCGCATATTCTCTCAATGGCCGGCATTGAACCTGCCCTGGAAATCCTGCTCGAGGCAGGTATCGACCAGCTTCGGGAAAAGAGCATTGCACAAACCGACTATTTGATCTACCTGGCACAGCAATTATTAATTCCGTTGGGATTTGAAGTGGGATCTCCCTTAGACGCTTCCACACGAGGTTCCCATGTTTCACTTAGGCACCCGGAAGCATACCGGATCTGCCGGGCGTTAATTGATCCCCAACCGGGTGATACTCACCTGAAGATCATCCCTGATTTCCGTGCTCCCAATAACATCCGCCTGGGTATTGCACCCCTGTATACCAGTTTCAGGGATATTCAGCGAGCCCTTATACGCCTAAAAACCATCGTTGATGAAGGGATTTATCAGAATTACTCCAAGAAACAACTGAAAGTTACCTGATGAAATACTAGGCGGACACAGTTTCGCTGACCAGTTCTCTGGCTTTCTTTTCATTGACTCCAAGCAGCAAAACCGTACCCACAATCAGGAACAGGATCACCGGCAGGATCGCCACTCGCTGTCCCAGCTGTTCTGCAAGGGGCGCTCCACCTTCCAGCAGCCTAAACCACAGGAATGAAGCCCCCTCGCCCTGAGCTTCAAAGAAGATAGCTGCTTCTGCGGCAACAAAACCATAGATCGTGGGACCAATGAAAGAAGAGGTCCTGCCAGCAACTGCAAAAAACCCATAGAACTCTGCACTGCGACCGGGAGGCGCCAAGGCGCCAACCATAGCCCGGCTGACCGCCTGGACCGAAGATAAGGCCAGGCCGGCGACTCCCCCTATAACATAAAATCCAGCCGCTGATTCAACAACAAATAACCCCACAACAGATCCTATCATCATCACCAAGAATATGATCAGGGCTATCTTTCCGCTTCTCTTGTCCGCGATCCATCCCGAGATATAAGCCCCGATCACGCTGGTGAACTGGATCAAGATCATAAACAGAATGATTTGCTGTTGATCAAGCCCGAACATCACTGCCCCGAATATGGCAGCAAAATTGATTGCCATCAGAATCCCATCGTTATAAATCAGGAAGGCAATGATATACTTCACAAATTCCCTGTGCTCTCTAACACTCTGGAAGGATTTTCGAAGCCGCTGGGATGCAACTGAAAATATATTCTCTCCTGTTAACAATTTTCTGTTCTCCCCTTTTTCTCGGAACCAAATGAATAATGGTGCAGCAAAGACAGCAAAATAAACTGCTGTTATGACCAGGGAAAAGCGAACGATCCAGGTGCCCTCGTATACCGTCACCAGGGCCAGGACAAGCAGCAAACAGACAATACCGCCAATTAATCCAATCGCCCAGCCATTGCCTGATACCCGTCCGATTTCATCTTGTTCGGCTACTTCCGGCAGCAGGGAGTTATAAAATACTTGACCGCCCCTGTAACCAATTTCTGCCAGGATGAAAAGAACCATCCCAAGCAGGACATCTCCCTTCTGCACAAAATACAACGAGGCTGTAGATGCCACAGACAAGATCGTAAAGTATGTCAATAAACGTTTCTTTTGACCGGTGTGATCTGCAATCACACCCAGAACAGGTGAAATCAATGCTACTACCAGCATAGCGATGCCTACAGAGATACCCCACAACCGCGAGCCTTCCGCGCCGCCAACCACGTGCCCCTTGAAATAAGCCGCATAGATCGCCAGGATCACAACCGCCGCATAAGCTGAATTTCCCACATCATACAGGTACCAAAGCCAGCGTTTGCGGGATGTAGACAGTTCTTGATCAGATGAAAGAAACATCGAATCTCCTAGAAAATTGACAATAACCGTATATTTTGAATCAACCCGCCTGGTCCTATGCGGATACGGCACTATTATCTTATTATCAGAAGGTATGGAAAAACAGGGGCGAAGTCCCTTAGGGGGAGCTCGTCCCTATACAGATAAAAAGGGGCGACTGGCTGAGTCGCCCTCTCAAATATCTAATGAACCTAATCGAGATTGATTTTCTGATTGGTTATTAATCGTGTGATCGATTTTCGTTATTGATAACTGGCAGTCTCGTTTTCGAAAATCATTTTCCTGCGCCTGTATGCCCAGCACATATAAGAGATCGATACAAAATAACTAGCCGGGAGACGGTGCAAGTTCTTGATTTTTGTCCCCAGCACAGTGGTTTTGCCATGAAAACCCATAGGGCCGATATCCAGTTGGTTCGCCTGATCTGTAATGCGTTCTTCCATCTCAGCTAGAGCAAGATCCGGATTTATATCATCCAGCTGCCTCTTTAACACTTCCTTTGAGGCAATATAAGATGAACCACGGTCACCGCCGATGGCAATTCCCAGAATCCCGGGAGAGCAACCTTTCCCTTGGGCTTTGACCACAGCGTCCAGGGAGACTTTCCGCACACCATCCAGATCCCTGCCAGCAGAGAGGGAAGAATCCGGCAGTTTATATTGTGTGCTGACGTTTTCACAACCCCCGCCTTTCAGGATCAGATCGATCACTAACCGATCATCTTCTGTTTCCTCAAAATGGATCGAGGGGTAGTGTTCATCACCGCTGTTATCACCGGTATTTTTACCGGTCAGGGTATTAACAGAATTAGGCCTTAGGTATGACTTCTTTGTGGCCTGGATCACTGCCTCCTGGATCTGCCGGGTTAATTTCCTGGTACTCCAACCTTCCGGATAATTCACAAAGAACAGGGGAGTTCCCGTGTCCTGGCAGATAGGAGTAGAATTTTCCCGAGCCATGTTTACATTTTCCAAAATTGTATTCAAGGCTCCCCGGGCAGCGGAACCTTCATCTTCTTGGTCTCGAGACCTTTGGAGGGTTTTTTCAACATCCGGTGGTAAATCCGTAGCTGTCAAACGTACCAATTCAAGGATCTGTTCAGTTAAATCAGGCTGCATAACACCCTCCTACCCATGATTGTGATACACAATATTGTATTATAGATTATGGCATTATATCGACCAAGTACAGTATGAGAAATAATCCCTCAAAGATATCATAAGTCATATCCTCTTTTCTGAGGGCCATACGCTTGAATAATGAAACTATGCTATACTAATTCTGAGTTATGAAAATACAAGAAAACAGGGAAAAATGGATTGAATCGCTGTATAAATTACGGCTCCAGAACCTCGCCGCAACCTTCTTGGAAGCTCTGGGTCCATTGAATCTGCTTGGCGCCCAGCTGGTCTATCTCAGCCAACCAGTTTTGTCCACTTTCATCTCTAAAGACCAATCTCAGGATTTTGCCAAGATTTTAGAAGACCCATCCGAAACGGATTTATTTATTGAGGCGCTCAGAAATTACGAACCAACAACCTAGCTGGAGGAAATATCTGTGTCTGCTACTGGCTTCACGGGAATAGTGGTTGTTGTACTTTTTGTCGGTTTGATGGCCTTTTTTTCGTTCATTAATAAGGACCAGAAAACCAAGAATATCCGCCCAATTCCCGCCTATGACAAAATCAACCAGGAAATCAACGTTGCGGTTGAGGATGGTACTCAACTGCATATTTCTCTGGGCAGAGGGGGTATTACCGGTCCCGAATCCGCTGCTGCTCTGGCTGGATTGGGAATTTTAAAACAGGTCATAGAAAAATCCTCTATCTGCGATCATCCCCCGGTTGCCTCAACCGGCAACCCGGTTATCTCAATTCTGGCACAAGATACGATCAAAGGTAGCTCAAAAGCAATCAGTATTTCCGATAATATCAAAAACCCATCGGGAGAGCTGATCGGCATCACGCCTTTTTCTTACGCCGTTGGCACCTTGAGCATAATCCGTAATGATAATGTCTCCGCCAATATCCACACCGGATGGTTCGGTAATGAAGTTACCTGGATCACAACTGCTGGTGAGAGGCAAAGCAGTTCCACTATAGCCGGCACTTCCCAGCTCCCTGCCCAGGCTATCATCTATGCCAGCGCTTCAGATCCCCTGATCGGTGAAGAGTTATTTGCAGGTGGAGCCTATCTGGGCGCAGGGGGGATGCACCAAGCAAGCATATCAGCCCAGGATGTTGTCCGTTGGCTCATCATTTTTATTATATTGGCAAGCGTTTTAATGAATATCCTGGGAATGAATACTTTCATTGAAAAGATCTTGGCAGGTTCAATGTGAAGATTAATCTTAAATCTCCCGTCTCTTCTGCAGTTGCCATCGGAATCGGTATTATTGTCCTGGCTGGATATTTCATTCCCTCTATTAAGGATATCCGTTTTATCCTTCTAAGGACCGGACTGGTACTGTCAGCGGTTGCACTTCTGGTCGGCATTATCAATCTGCTTACTGTCCACTTCAAAAAGTTGGGGGCGGATAGCGAAAATTCCGGTTACAGCCTGATTCTAGTAATTGCGCTGCTGGTCACCCTGATTATCGGTATTATTGACATGTTCCAGACCTACCTGGTCGGCAAACCTAATTTTCAGATAATCAGCTGGATCTTCACCTATATCCAACTGCCAATTGAAACAAGTCTGCTTGCAGTAACGGCTGTCAGCCTTATTTATGCAGCTACCAGCATCCTGCGCAAGCGGATGGACCTGTTCTCTATCGTATTCTTTTTTGTTGTTCTATTGGTCCTGCTGGGTTCATTTTCGATTCCCCCGGCAACGCTTCCCTTCCTTCACGTGATTCGCGATTGGATCTTGCGTGTCCCGGCCCTGGGAGGAGCCCGCGGGCTGCTGCTGGGAATAGCTCTGGGTACAATAACAACGGGTATCCGAATCCTGATGGGAACCGATCGACCCTACGGTGAATAATCATGACTGAGATCCAGTGCCCAACCTGCGGAAAATCCAATACAGATGATCATAATTTTTGTGATCATTGTGGTGCTCCCCTGTTCAGCTTGGATCCCATTCCACCAGATAGTCCCTCTCCGCGAGATGATTTTTTTGATAACAACCAAGACAGAAAGCCAGTCCAAACCCCGCAACCTCTGGATGAAGCCTCGCGTCTCGATAGTTTATTATCTCCTGAAGAGCCACTGGAAGAAGTTCCCAAAGAGACTCCCCATCCTGTAGAACCAGTGGATGATTTCTCCAGGCTAGATGATCTGATCCCGGCCCCGGAGCCTTTGGATAGAGATCCGGTTGAAAAGAGACCACAGCCTCAAGAAGAATCAGATGCTTCCTCCCGGTTGGATGATTTCTTCGCTGCTGATGAGCTATTTACAGGTTCCGACGAAGAAAAAGACCAGGCGAAGATACCTGCCTTCGACCCTTTCCTGGATCCCTCCGCGAGAGACGATCTGTTAGGGGAGGAAGGTCCAGTCGACAAATCCGGAGAAGAATGGAATTATTTTACCGAACCACCCGCCGAAGAAAGCTTAACAGAGAGAAGTCCCTCCATTGAAGAACCTGCCAATAATCTGGATTTTCTAAACGCGCTTTCAGATAACAGCATCACCGAAAAGGAAGATTCTGCCCAGGAAACAGGCGGGGAGTGGGATTTCCTAACTTCTTCCTCTGCCGAAGAAGTACCATCCGGGCAAACAGAAGCCGCAAAGGGTCCTGCCGATGAAGGGAAATATCTTTCTACACCATCCACTGGAGAAGAACCATCCAAAGAAGAACCTCCAAAGAGTCCAGGTGATGAGTGGGATTTCCTAACTTCACCTTCTGCTGAAGAAGTATCGTCCAAAGAACCAGAAGCAGCACAGGGTCCTGTTGATGAATGGGATTTTCTTTCTACACCATCTACTGGAGAAGGATCATCCGAAGAAGAACCTCCAAAGAGTCCGGGGGATGAGTGGGATTTCCTAACTTCACCCTCTACTGGAGATGAACCATCCAAGGAAGAAGAACCTGCTAAAAGTCCTGTTGATGAATGGGATTTCTTGATCACACCCAGTGCTGAAGAAGAATCCTTAAAGGTCGAACAACCTGACCAAGAACCAGCCGGGGATCTGGAATTTTTAGCATCCCTGGATGAAGATGACCCAAATGCCGGGACCGAACTACCCGCCGCTGAAACAGCAGGGGAATTGAGTTTCTTAACGCCAGATCCAGAAAGTGAGCCGAGTCCCATTGGTTTTCGCCCTGATCTTTATGATGAGGACGAGGATCCTATCCCGGATTTTGGTTCTCCTGGTTTCAGTGAGGATTCTGGTTGGCTGGATATGCTCCAGGATCCAGCGGCCAGAGAATCGGCAGTTGAAGCCCCGGCAGAACCCACTAAACCCCAAACTGATTGGCTGGACAAGATAAAAAGGCTGAACAAAAGCAGCGATCTGGTGGAGGAGGACTCATCTTTCCCGGATTGGTTATCAGTGTCTGAAAAACCGGATACAGAAATACCAGAAAAAGTTAAGACTCCCGAACAACATTCTCCTGCTGATGATAGTACACCAGCCAGTGACTTACCTGCCTGGCTCCAAATTGATGATGATGATGAATCGCTGAATGCATTTTTAAAGAAAAAAGACCTCACCAATAAGGAATATAAACCAGCGATAGTAAGAGGTATCACCGATAAGCTCCCCCCTCAAGAAGAAGATGACGACGAGCCAGCTTCAGGTATGAGCGATTCCCAACAGATCAAATTCCCGTCCTGGGCGGAAGAAAAAAAGGCTGCCGAGAAGATCCCTGAAGATCTGGAGTTCTTAGCGGGAAATAGAGACAAGTCAACTCCAGTTATTGACCCATTCCAGAACGAGGAAGAGGATTTTATTGATGACCTCTTCAGTGACGAAATGCCTGACTGGCTGACCTCCGCATCAAGTGATTCTCCATTTGAAGATTTTGAAGAGGAATTATCCCAGGGTGAATTGCCAGGCTGGGTCGAAGCCATGCGGCCGGTCGTAGAATCTACCGATGCCACCGGTCTCTCCGAGGATGAGGATTATATAGAAAATTACGGACCGCTAGCAGGCATCCCAAGTGTGCTGCCAGCAGAAGCAGAAGTTGCCTTTGACCCCGAGAGAGCCGCTAAAAAGCCTCTTGATTTATTTGCCACCAAATCCCAACATGAATATGTCAATGTGCTGAAAAAGCTCATCAGTGATGAGAATAAAACAAAAACCATCCTAAAGCCTGCTCCAGTAGCAACCCAGAGGGTCCTGCGCTGGTTAATTTCTATTCTCATGCTGGTTACCACAGCAGGGACTGTCGTCTTTGGTGGGATTATTGATACAGAACCTCCCACATCAGGCCAGGTTCTGAATACAGGATACGGGGCTTTATACGATCAGATCGAAAGTTTTTACGATGGCCAGCCAGTCTTGATCGCGTTTGATTATCAACCTGCATCAGCGGGTGAACTGTATACCGCAGCAGCGGGTGTGGTCGACCACCTCATGAAACAAGGCACATATCTCTCCTTAATATCTACACAACCAACCGGGCCAGCCCTGGCAGAGCATTTCCTGACCACCACTCAGGAAAAACACAAATATATTCACACCCAACAATACATCAACCTGGGATATTTGCCAGGAGAATCAGCCGGCCTGTTAAGTTTCGTTATCGCCCCCAAGAAGATCATACCCCTGGCATTTGACGGCAGCAACGCCTGGGGATCTCCCCCACTCGTAGATGTCAACTCAATTAATGATTTTGCTATGATCCTGGTAATTACAGATGACCCAGATACAGCAAAGATCTGGATTGAGCAGGTGGGCACCATCCTGGAAGATACACCCCTGAATATGGTAGTCAGCGCTCAAGCTGAACCGTTGATCCAGCCCTATTTTCGCTCATCACCACAACTGCTGAAAGGTTATGTTTCCGGTATTATTGACAGTGTGAATTATGAACAGCTGCTGGACCGGCCAAATTTGGCCACAACGGCCTGGGTTCCGTTTAATATGGGCATTATCATCACAGTGTTAATCATATTTATCGGCGGATTGGCGAATGGTGTAATGTCCCTGTTTTCCCGCCACAGATCCAGGGCTGCAGGAGATGTTAAGTGAACATGACTAATATGATGGATTTTATTGGATTATCCCTGGGATTCTTGCTGACGATCCTGATCTTCAGTTACCTACTGGGAGATAATCCGTTTTTCCGGTTGGCGATACATATCTTTATTGGTGTTGCTGCCGGATATGTTGCCATCGTCACAGTCAATAATGTTCTGATCCCACGCCTGATCATCCCGCTCGTCCAGGGTTCAAGAGGAGAACGTTTATTATCCATCTTGCTTTTTATACCTAGCTTGTTTTTGTTTTTCAAAGTGACTCCTTGGCGCAAGCTAGGTAACTGGTCAGTTGCCATTCTGGTTGGAATTGGCGCCGCAGCAGCCATCGGCGGTGCAATCACTGGCACACTCTTCCCCCAGATCTTGGGTACAATCAACAGCGTAGATCCATCGGCCTATTCCATCACCACCAGCCGCTGGGACCATGCGATCAATGGAATCATCATTGTTCTAGGAACAGTGACAACTCTGATCTATTTCCATTTTGGAACCCAGGATACTCCCGGACAATCCGATAAGAGGCTGCCAGTTATCGAACATATCAGCAAAATCGGGAGAGTCTTCCTGGCAATTACATTTGGTGCTTTATATGCCGGTGTTTTCCTGTCCGCCCTGGCTGCCCTGGTAGAGAGGCTGTCCTCATTTTGGGTTTACCTGAATACTATTGGTTTTCAATTATTCTCTTCATTTTAGGTGTCATGGATAAAACAACAATTGCATCAAAATCAGTTATAACGGTTGATATCGGAAGTACTGTTACCCGATCGTTGTTTTTCGATGTAGTAAACGGCAAATACCGTTTTATAGCTGTTGGGACTGCGCCAACAACAGCCGGGGTTCCCCATTTTGATGTCACCGAGGGAATATGGCGATCATTGGAGGAACTTCAATTTATTACCGGCAGGCATTTGGTAAGCGAAAAAGATGGCGTGATCATACCCAGCACGCCGGATAACCAGGGTGCTGATATCATGGTTGCGACCATGTCGGTCGGAAAACCGATTTCTGTTGTCACAGTAGGTCTTCTGGACACCGTCTCCCTGCAGAATGCCCGTCATTTAGCCCAGACCACTTATGCAAATATCATTGCCGAAATATCACTAAATGATCGCCGGACATCATCTGACCGAATTAACCTACTGATCCGAAAACGGCCCGATTTGATCATAATTACTGGAGGTACCAATAATGGTGCCTCACATTCGCTTCTCAGTATCCTTGAGAGCATCGGCTTATCCAGCTATATGATGGCTGAAAACCAGCGGCCCCATATCCTATTCACTGGTAATGAACAACTTCAAGACGAAGTCAAATCCGGACTAGAAAAGATCAGTAAACTGAGAATTGCACCCAATATTCAACCAGTGCTGGGGATAGAGAATATTCATCCCGCTCAGAAAGAAATCAATGAGGTATTTAAAGAAATCCGAGCGAAACAAATCGGAGGGATCAGTGAAGTTATCTCATGGACTGAGGGATCATTCACCTCAACAGCATCTTCTTTTGGTCGGGTGATCCGATTCCTGAGCGAAAAATATGAACCTGAAAAAGGTGTTTTGGGAATTGATATTGGTTCCGATGCTACTATTCTGGCCGCCTCATTTAACGGGGAAGAAACGCTGCGTGTATTTCCCAATTTGGGAGTTGGCTCCGGTTCAGCCGGTGTGCTCGAAAAGAATTCCCTGGAATTGATCAAACGCTGGATGCCAATTGAGCTGCCTGACCAGGAGATTCAGGATTACATCTATAATAAATCAATTTATCCCAGTTCACTTCCCCTTGATATTGAGCACCTTGAGATCGAGCTTGCGGTCGCCAAACAAGCTATAAGATATGCAACAGAACAAACCATCCCTGGCCTCCAAAAACAACTCGGCGCAGGGGGCACCTTGCTGCCTTATATGGAACCTATCATTGGATCAGGGAGAATCCTGACACTGGCGCCTAAACGCTATCAACCGCTATCTGTTTTACTTGACGGCTTGCAGCCAACCGGTGTAACCACCCTGGCTCTGGATCAAAACGGCTTGTTATCTGGATTGGGAGCTGTGGCCGAGAGCAACCCCTTGTTAACCGTTCAGGTGATAGAATCCAGCACTTTTCTGAATCTGGGCACGATTATTGCACCTTTAGGGGTTGCGAGACCCGGAACGATGGTTCTTAGGGTTCAGATCAACCGTGAAGATGGAAGGTCATTTACTCGTGACATAAAGTATGGATCCCTGTCTGTTTTACCAGTGGATCTTGGTGAAAAAGTATCCTTGCACCTCCGACCCCTCAATCGTTTTGATGTTGGTATGGGAGGTCCGGGAAAATCTGGAAAAGTGAATGCAGTTGGCGGAGTTTTTGGCATAATCATTGATGCTCGGGGACGTCCGCTCCAATTTTCACCAGACCAGGAGAAAAACAGGAAAAGGAACGAAGCCTGGAGAAAAACGTTCTCTAAATATGAATGATTTACAGGTATAAAACCTGATATAAAAAATGATCAGTAAAGTAAAGCATATCCACGCATTCACGAGCATAAAACGGGAACGGGCTCTACCTGTCGCCGGTCATGTCCTTGTCCGACGGATGCAAAAAGTATCCCCCTCAGATGTGATTGTGGTCGCCCCACTAGTGCCCCAGTTCATTCTCCTGGATATTGCCCAGGGTCTTAATGTTAAACCTACACGGGCAGATGAGCTCCTCCAACGCCAGGCAGGTGAAGATCTTGTACAGGGGGATGTGATTGCAGGGCCAGTGGGGTTGTTCCAGCGCGTGGTTCGGGCACCACTGGCAGGAATTGTGAAAATGGCCGGAGAAGGGAAAGTGTTATACGAAATCAGCTCCCCCGAATTTGAATTACAGGCCAGTATGGAAGGAACAGTCACAAATATCATCCCTGAACGGGGCGCTATTATAGAAACCAAAGGTGCGCTCATCCAAGGCGTCTGGGGTAACGGAAAAATCACCTACGGCGTCGTGCAGCCCGTCAGCAATGATATGCTGCAGGAATTGGTGGTAGAACAATTGAATATCGGGTTCAGGGGCGCGATCATCACTGCTGGATTCTGCAAGAGACCTGAAGTTCTGGAAGCCGCCGGTATCGTGCCTATTAAAGGATTGATCTTGGGCAGCATGTCCTCTGCGCTGATTCCCCTGGCAAAAAAGATGGATTATCCTATCATGATCATTGATGGCTTCCGTGAAACCCCTATGAACAGAGCAGCCGAAGCGATCCTGATTGAAAACAAAGACAAGAATATCGCTTTAAACGCCCAGGAACTTGACACCTTCCTGGGAAACTACCCCGAGGGGATCATTTCACAATCATCTACAACTGAAGCAGATTTACCCTCAGAAGCTGAGACACTCAAAGTCGGTAAAAAGGTTATCATTATAAATGGACCAAAAGCCCCGCAAATTGGGCAGATTGATAAAATAATCGCTGGAAAACAAGTGCTGTCCAATGGTGTTGGAACCCGGCTCGCAGAAGTAGGTCTTGCCGGCGAAAAACGCGTTGTAATACCACTTACTAACCTGGAAATTATCAAAGATTGAAAAACAAACCAATTTACTGAAGATCTGACAGGGTAAATTGAGGAGAGAGACTTATGGGAATGAACGATTTTGAAGATATGGATTTCGAAGATATTGGGAGTGAAGAGACTATCTCCACCAGCAGAGGTTCAAATCGAACCTTTATGATTGTTGCTGGTATCCTGGGAGGTATCCTGTTGATCGCATTGCTGGCGATTGCAGCCTATGCTATTCTGTACCTGCCTGGGCGTGACACTGGTCAACAGACACAGGTTGCTGAAATCAATGCGACCAACACAGCAGTGGCAGAAGAAGCCCAGCTGACGGCAATTGCCAAACAAGTGACAATGACCCCATCTTTTACGGCAACCCTGCCGCCGACGAATACTCCCACCATGACTCCCAGCAGCACGTCAACCCCCGTCCTGGCACCCACTAATACACCAGTGCCAACTGATGGCACTCTAGATCCCGGGGCCACAGAAACGGTTGCCGCCTTGCTGACACAACAAGCTGGCGGAGGAGGCACAACGCCAATTCCCACAGCAACCGCACTACCGAACACGGGATTTGCGGATGATTTCGGCGTTCCGGGTCTGGTCCTGGTTGCAGGTGTATTGATGGTGATCATCATTCTCAGCCGGCGCTTAAGGACCTCAACCAACTGACACAGATGGCTTGATACCCTGTCAACCTGATTAAATAAAAACAACCACAGCAATTTCTCTCTTCTCGCTGTGGTTGTTTGATTTAACTGGATAGTGATCCGGATCAGGTGATACTTTCAGCTACTTCCTCTCCATATCCCAGCAAAGCCCGAACTATTTCCTCCGTTCTCCCTTCTGCGTAAACACGCAAGACCGGCTCAGTACCTGACGGTCTGATCAGCAACCAGGAATCATCATCCATGATATATTTCACACCGTCAATGGTCAGGAGTTCCATGACTTTCACTCCCCCTATTTCCGCCGGTTTATTATCTAGGAGATATTTAACCATCTCCTTTTTCTGAATGGGGTATTTCAGACGCTGGTCTTTTCTTTCATAGAAAGCCGGCCCCACCTCTTCCAGCAGCTCCTTCACCAACACATGAAGGGATTTTCCATATACTGATACCATTTCAATTATCAGTAATCCCATCAATACTCCATCACCTTCCGGGATATTACCCTGGATCGAGATGCCACCCGATTCCTCACCGCCGATTAAAACATTCTCAGAGATCATATAATCCGCAATATGATTAAATCCTACTGGTGTTTCATAAACAGGAAGATCATATTTAGCTGCCAGGCGGTCTATCATGCGGGTTGTTGAAACGGTCCTCAC
>Ga0307441_1000234_pt1 | contig 21823 bp, 29 predicted proteins | sample SalMarWE160420MG_FD_202149 | JGI IMG/M metagenome (GOLD analysis project Ga0307441, IMG submission 202149) | Salt marsh sediment microbial communities from the Plum Island Ecosystem LTER, Massachusetts, United States - WE1604-20 | ecosystem: Environmental > Aquatic > Marine > Intertidal zone >... | reverse complement strand
TTTTTATCTTTATCTTTATCTTTATCTGTCGTCTTATCAAGAGCACATTTTGTGCATAATACATTATCTAAACAAGGGCTACTTGACCCATCTATCGTTTTTCCGCATTTAGAACAACTGCACTCCCCATCAGGTTTATCATCATCTTTCCTTGTATTTTTAGAAATACTTTTACCGATATCTCCTTTAACAACCTTCCCTGTATTAACTTTGGGCTTATTAGGGTCTTTCAATTCGTTAGACTCAAGATCCTCAAGAACCTTTTTAAAAGATCTTTTCCTTAATTTATTTTTCATTCTTCTCGTTGACTTCGCAACATCACCAAGATTTCCGGATTTACAAGCCTCAGTAATATCACTAGCAATTTTATTCAAAGAATCCCACTGAAACCCTGTCAAACCATTCTTTACCCCGCCCTTTTCCTCAAGAAGGCGTTTCTTGAGATTAGCTAAGACATTGAGATTGTCGTTTGTCATCCCACACCAACTAGCCATTTATAGCCTCCTCAAATCTTAGCGTGTAAATCTATTTCGTCTTTGGCTGTCTTTCTTACACGATCAAAAAAATTAGGCTGAACACCAGCTTTTCTTAAATCCGCGTTAGATGCATTTGTAAGTTCCAGTAAATTATTAAAACTACTTAATATTTTTTTAACATTCCTCTCTGTAATACCTGGAAATACATCTATTAAGCCAGTTTCACCATATTTTGTATTAAGAACTGGAATTTTATCTGTAAACACATCTTTGATTTCATATTTCTTTTTATCAGGAATAACCTTGGCTTGAGACGACTTCTTATTCTTACCTGAACCCATATCAGTTGGTGATTCTACAATATTGATTGGTCCTGTACCTTTAATACCAGAAGCTATACTATCAGAAGTTACCACACCAAGATGTCTTGGAGGCCTTTCTGCCTGCTCAATTGCAACATCCTTAGCCATTAACTTCTGCTTCTCATTAAGAACATCAATAGAGACTTCAACCAACTTTGGAGGCTTACCAGGAAAAGTTTTTGGATCTGCAAAGGGTGCAAATTCTTCTCCACATACAATCGTCTCGTCATCCATTCTTTTTCCACATACAAAAGGTGTCCCTTCCACATCCGGATTCTTTTTATAAAACCTCATCTTGTCCTCCTAATAGCTTGTGTCGTTTTCAACACGACCATGGTGCTTGAGAAAATAAGCACTTACCTCATTCTTCTCACTGTCAGTTAAATTCAAAAAAACAGATTTGTCTTTTCCCTTGCTCAAACCAAGAACATTAATCACTTTTGATTTTCGTTTTCCTGGTAGCTTATCCCACCATGTCTCAACATTACCTTCGCTCTTGACCTCAGCAAGCGCATGCTTCCTTATCGTAGACTCAACAAATTGTTTTAAATCAGTGTCCATCTAACTCCTCCAATAAATAGAAAAGACAAAAAATAAATAGGGAGCACTCCGCAGTATGATGTACGGGGTAAAAAATCATACTTTGGAATACTCCCTATCATATAGGAATACCTTTTACGCTGCAGAGAACGTAACGCTAGTAACGCTACTACTATCAATCACGTAACTCGTACTTGTCGGTTGTGGCCAAGCCTTGATGTAATATGTGACATCGTCACCTACCACTGCCGCAGGAATAACTGCCTTACATTCAAAATCACCAGTTGCAGCGGGCGTTACAGCCATTAGATTGGTCTCTTCACCAGACTGAATCGTACCAACCGGAGTACCAGCCGCTTCTAGCGTCCCAATAACAGATGGCGTCTGGCAATCCTCATCATCAAAGATTCCAATATACATCGGCGACTGATTTGTTGTCGCAGAACCAGCTTCATCCAGAATATCAAATCCTTCTTGATCGCTCTCTACCGCATCACCTGCAGGGTCTGCTACAGTCTTCATTGTGCATACCAATGGAGACCTGTCCTCACCCTCTAATTCCCCAACAACGGCTATGTCTGCATCTGCAATAGCCATTTGAAAAATCAGTTCAGCAGCAGACCTTCCTGTCATCTCATGCTGTGCACCAGGTGCAACCTGCGTACCATCTAAAACCTGAACGCTTAGGCCACCAGTCGGCCTTTTATTGATCACTGTTATTTTCATTTTAGTCTCCTATTTGATTTTCCTATAATCCAAGAAAAAAATGGTGGGCAAGCTTTCGCTTACCCACCATTCCTAATTAGATATTAAGGAAGATTGCTCACCGTAATAACACCAAAGAAATTAGAATTGACCAACTTCTTTGTGTACCGAGTTCTCATGCCTTTCCTTAACGTAAAGTCCGCAGGATCCAAAAAAGTAGACGTCATTTGAAGCGGTACGTATGGAGCATACACAAGACCAGAATCTGCGAACAATGTACCCTTCAGGCCTACAAGCATCTTACCTGACGGAAAATATGGATCCACAATGACAATCCATTTACTCTGCAAAAATCCCATAGGATATACGCCATATCCCTGAGGAGCTTGAGGAAGCGGAAAAGCCGGACGTCCTGTTACACCTTGCCCCTGAGCAGGATGATCCTGGTTCTGAAGAACACGGACAAAATCTCCGTGTGTAGCAAGCGCACCAAAGATCGGCTGAATACTTGGACCAATTATGATGAAGTTACCAGGTCCACGATGCGTTCTGGTGTTGATTTCCCCTGACACTTTCTCTACCACAGTCGTAATATTTCGAAAATGGTCGACCATATTTCTTCCAGGAGGAACAGCAGCATCGAATGTCGCAGTATTAGTCGTTCCGCTCCCGTAAGCAGCCATGATCATCTCTCGGTCGATACCAAGAGCAATCTCGCTGGCAACACCAGACGTTAACTCGCTCTCAATATCCATATTGAGAACTGCCCTCATGTCATCAGCGGCCTCACTGGACCAAATCACCTTCAACTTTCGACTGATAGCCTTCACAGCCTCAAGAGTGATGCTCACGTTTACCTGTGGCACATTCCCGGATACAGCCTCCATATTGAAAAAGTAATTTGCCGTGACACCAGTAACTGACTCATCAAACGTGATGTCATATACACCAGAGGAAAGAGTAATCGTAGAACCCGTAGGAGTGGCGACATCACCTGCCAACACCCCAGTCCCATCAGCATCATAAATCCTCTTTGCAGACCCATCAGACACGGCAGTAGCATTGAATTCAATGCCGACCTGCCCAAGACCGTAAGCCTTCACAGGAATCCAAGACGCCGTTCCTGTAAAATTGGTTCCAGGACCAGCACCGACAACCTCCTCATGCACATATTCCGAAGAATAAAACCTGTCGAAGTTCTCAACCATATTCTGGCCAGCCGTAATGGTACCCTTGGTGGTTCCATACTGATATTCCCAGAAAAAGATTCCACCAATCGGATTGTTCATCGGTTGAATCGAAAACAAAGAATTTGAAAGAAGATTCGACCATACTCTTCGAATAACCGGAAACACAAATTTGACCAAATCTGGAATACTTCCAGCAACAGTTGACTCGGCCAATACAGCCCTTTTTAGGCTACCAAGATGATTGTATTCGTTTTCATACAACTGAGCCATACATCGCCGAGTCCAAGGATCCCAAGAGGACTCAATCATCTGACCCCAGCGCCTCTGCAACATATTATTTTTCTCTTCATCGAGGATGGTTCCTTCTGCATTTTCTCTTGCATCCTCATTTAAAAAATCTCTCGCTTCATTAAACATTTTTAACCTCCCATTTTTGGGTTTGAATATTTACAAATAAAAAAACAATGAAGATATCTACTAAGAGATCATCTTCGTTCTACTATCAAGTTCCCCCATAGGAACACCCATGATGTCAGATATCCCTGTTTTTGGAGTCAAAGACGAAAGGTCCTCTGTCAGCCTAGGCTTCGAAATACCTTTTCTTATCTTCAAATATTCATCTGACAAAGGGTGCTCTTTATCATACGACTCAATGAGGCCATCAACCTCTGTTTTTGTGTCAGGGTCAGCCTCAAGAACGTACTTCCTTATTCCAATCGCCCTCGGATGACCGGAAATACATTTTTCAAGATACGCTCGGATACCCATCTTGGCCCCTATCCCCAGCGCTTGTTCGCGCTGCTCTCTTAGAGCCTCGATCTCTCTATCCCGCTTCTCGATCTCTTTTTCTCGTTTGAGAATCTCATCCTTATACTTAGATTTATCCTCCTCAACAGATTCAATCCTCTCAAGTATAGCAGAGACAGCCTCCTTCAACGCATCAAGAGACTGAAACTCAGAGACGCCTCCAAGCTCTTTAATAATAGCATCTGCATCCTCTCCAAGAGTACGCTCTAGATACAGTTTGTATCCCAACTCTGTAGCAACAGTTGCTATTGTCTCCATCTGATCTTTTTGCTCTGCAATAATCGCATCTTGATCCGCAATAGTACCCTCAAGCTTTCCTATTCTCTCTTTGAGTTGTACTATAACCTCATTGCCGTCTTCTCCTAGAACGAATGGCCCAACAATTTCCTTCAATTGCTCAACAATAACTTTCGCACCAGCAACGTCTGGATCATTTTCAGCTTCTTCTCTTGCTTGCTCCACAGCTTCCTCGCGGATTTTTTCACCCACCTCTTTAAGCTGTCCCTCAAGCTCTTCTCTTAAGGCCTCCCGAGCATGCTCCCGCGACTCAGGCTCAATCTCTTTACGTAATTGAACCTTGAGCGCCTCTAAAATCTCAGGATGTTCTTTATTTAATTTCTCGAGATCCATAACAGTCTCCTTTTCTTCGACCACAAAGTTTGGGTGAGCACCAGCATTGGCAGGATCAGCAACAATATCCCAAGTGACCAATTGATAGTCTTCCTGAACAACAAGGTTTCCCTTTGCATCAGGTACAACTGTACCGAACCCACGACTGCTTACACCAAGCGTTCCACCTGCCCTAGCAATACTCAACGCAATATCTCCATTTGGAGTACCTGGAATAAACTCTAATTTTCCAAATATCTCATCATTCTCATTTACATTTGCACCAAGAACAAAATGACTAGCACGAGATAGTTTGGTTTTACCATCACCAGGATGATCTAATTCGCCATAAATTTTCTTTGACTTCATGTCTGAAAGTTTTTTGGCAATTTCACGCTCCATTAATTTCCTGGTATATAAACGCTTGTTTGCTGTAGCCTTATCAACTAGACCAAGACGCCCTTCCAAATATGACCGCTTACCTTCCTTGGTGTCCTCTTCTGTCAAAGAACCAGGTACCACCTCGAAAGAAAAGCACTCTTGAAGCATATCCTTACCAACTGGTGGATCGAATAATATGACGTCCCCATCCTGCTCCATCAACTGTCTCTCCCTGTAGTCCATGATCAAAAATCCTTTTTTTATTGCTTAACGCAACGACTGACCAGGAGCCACTTTCCCCATTTTTACCTGACGAAGATATCCAAGAAGAGCCTCTTTGTCTCTGACGTCTCCACGGTTTGCGATCTGTTTACTGGATGCATTACCTGCAGGATTCTTTTTACTCCAATTGGAAGCACCTTTTTTTCTCTTAATACCCTTGGCAGTCATGATCTTACGGGACTTAGGAGGAGCCATTCTCTTTATCTCTTTCTTGCCACGACCTTTTTTACCTTTTGCCTTAACAGCTGCTCTTGCCTCCTTCAGCGTCCTGAATGCTGACAAAAGGTCGTCATCCTCATCACCATTAAGGTAATCCTCCTCAAGGTCATCATCATCCTCATCCTCATCTTCATCGTCGTCTTCTTCATCTTCCTCTGTAATGAGGCCATACTCTGTCATGTATTCCCCAACACTCTCCATAGCATCCTGTAAAGTCTCTTCCAGGTCTGCATCCTCTTCCTCTGTCAAAGCCCCATCAAGACTCTCCATATGCTTAAGAACAGACTCTGCCGCAAGTGATAAATTAAGTACGTCCTTTGCTGCTTCCTCATCCACATCCATCAACTGAATCGCAGCCAATTCACCGATATCGGCAATGTGGTTAAAGGCCTCTGCATACTCATCAAAACGATCTTCAGGATCCCTGTCGATAGCTTCAGCAAGTTGCATTATATTTTGCATTAATTTCTCAGACATGATCTTCAATCCTTTCCCAGGGTTATCAAATGATGCTGTCATCATTCTGCTACCCTTTTTAGGGCCACCCCTGGCTTTCAATAGTTTATAGTGCTTTTTCCGCTTCTGCTTAGCTACACCCGTCTTAGCCATCTTCAGTTGATGAAGATAAGCCTGCTTGCCTGATCCAGATCTCCTCCGTATCTTGGCCGCCTTTGCTGCTTTCCTGCGCACAGCTAGCGGACGTAACTTCACAAATCCCTCTTCTACACTTCCTTCTTCTGATAAATAGGCATTGTCTCCAATGCCATTGTCAATACCATTTTTATCAAATCGCTCACCAAGTGGTGTCATGGCCTCACTGATTTCTCTTGATGTCATCCCAAGTTTCGAAAAACCATCTAACAACGACTTATTAGACATTCCTATCCTCCAACTGTTAAATAGACGCCAAATCATTAGCCATTTTGCAAATGAATCGACATCCTAAATGAAAACTATCATACTCATTGGCTACTCCATCATAAATTATTTTGGAATAGCCATAATTACCTTTTCTTGATTCGCGAATTGCTTCAGAAATACTATCAAGTGTATTATCAATATTCTCAAGAATATCCCCAGCAATAGAATCAAATTTTGACAGTATAATATCTTCGTCAGGTGTCCTCATTCCACCAGTTTTCTCTTGATAAACAGAAACAGATTCAAGTACAGCTGCATTCATTTCTGAAAACACCTGAGACATCTTCACAAGAGAAGAAAGAACACTTTCAGAATCTTTCATTCCATCAGAAAAAGGAAATTCTTCTTTTATGCTAAATGACCCATCTTTAGAGATGTATTCAACAATCCTAGCTTTATCTTTTAATACATAATCACGCCAAAGAGACCTTCCAAATAGTTTGTCTATTTTTGACTCTGCAATACTCGGTGTAAATTTAACAGGAGAAACCGAAGCAATATGCATAAGAACTGATCCTATTGATCTACCTGAATACATAGCGTCAATACCACGTGACGCCAACATATCCTCATCAATAATAGGAACATCCTCTTGAACCATTTCCCCTACGAACTCAATGCCATTCTCTCCATCTCGCCTGTACCTACAAGAAAAAAAACCCTGATCTTCAAGATACACCACTACGTGATCTGGATAAGTGGCAAATAGCGTAACGTCTCCACCCCATTTATGAGCATTTTCATCAACAGCCAAACTGGTTCTCTGAAGCAAATCCTCATAAGAACCAACTACTAGACCATTTAATTTTTCTGCCTCTACGACTAGAGATTTATGCATCAATACCTCTCTTTTAACATTACGAATCCAAACAGACACAATGTCAATAAACTGTATCTATTTTAAATATTTTTTTAATTTAGTTGTGTGTATTATGTGTCAGATATGTGTCTAACTGGATCACTTTTACTATTTAGTCTTAACTGCGCTTAGTATCTCACGCAAAAACATTCCTGTCTCTTTAAGCTGACGTCCTAAGACACTACTAGGATTTCCTATCGCCTTTAAAATTGTTTCCTCAATCTGTTTCTCATGCTCCTTATTTCCAGACATTAACTCACGCTCCGTTATCGACCCATACGGACGAACTTTACTAGGATGAGGATGCTCCAAACGATGATAAGGTGAGCCTTGAATAGATTCAAGGCCCCCCCCCATAGCAGCTCGCTCAGAACCCTCTTTCTTTTTCTGTGCTGTTATTTCTTCAACCTCTGTATCACTCATACCATAGACATTTTTAAGCAACCACAGCAATGATACATGTCGCTCCATCATTGATGCCAGATCTGCCCTAGCTCTTCTCGCTTCCATCTGACCAAGTTCAAAAACAGAACTTGGAACAGTCATCTTTACGTCAAAATCTATAACAGAAGGGTCTATCTTTCTTGCAGCTAAATCAACACGACAAATCTTCTTAAGACCGTTTCTCACCTCTCGTTGAACGCGAAGAATAGTTCTGGCAAATCTTACGTCTTCCTGACTCAACGTAGCCTTACTAGGCATGTTTTCGTCATATCCCATGTAAGCTTTTGGGACTTTTAACGCTGCATAAAGTTTCCATAAAAAATATTGAACATCATCAACCTGCTGATACGACGGACCCATCAATGACTCAACTCGCGTGCTCTCTCTTCCATCTCTCATAGATAAGAAAAAATCCTGATCCATTGACATAGGAGATGCCCTTAAATCTAGTTTTCCATTTTTATCTACGAATTTTTTCTTTTTTAATCTATGCATAGCCTCCTGCATTATTCTCTCACCATCCTGTTTGCTCGTCTTTCCCACATCAATATAGAATGCGTACCGCGATGGCGAGCGAGTTAATTTATAAACCAGGACAGCATCCTCAAGTAACATCAAACGTTTCCATACCCACCTTGCAGAATCGGCAACTGACCATCCATACATAGCCTCACGATGCTTAGACGTCAGACGGGTGTGCGCAACCCTCCAATCTTCAAACGCTGCCATATCCCTGCTCTCGCTTAATTTAGCTCCACCCTGTATCTTAAACTTCTCAAATTGTTCTGCAGTAATATCCATCGTGTCAGAAAATGTCTGAATAAACCCAAGTAAATCTCCACGACTACTCTCAACCCTTCTCATGGTTGGAGTAGGCAAAAAACTAATACCAACAACACCATGATCCCCAACTAGGATTTCCTCCATGTCGTTACCGTACTTGCAAAGATTTCTTGTTAATTCCCAAATTACGTTATCAACCTCTATCCTTTTATCAAAAAGATCTGTAAGCTCATTTTTTACTTGCTCATCTGAACTATGAACCCAGACTGTCTTACCTTTTTCACTGTCTACTTGGGTTGCGTCATCTGCATAAATGTCCAAAGCTGACGAAATATCAGGATAATCATCCATCTCCTCATAATCCCGATACCTGTAAAGCATCCTACGATCCAACTCCAACATGCTTTTAACATCCCCACTCATTTGGGCATCAACAGAAGATCCAAAGGAAGATCCAAAGGAAGATAATCTACCAGCATTATGAGCCAACTCTTTTGTTGATACAGCCAACTGCTGACGCTGGTTATCTCTCCTGAAAACGTCTCTAATAAACGAAATACCTGAAAAATCTTTTTTGCCCATAATTGTTTTCCTTATTTGCCCAACTCGTTTTTAATACCAATAGATGCAGATTTCAGGTCACTCGATTTTAACCCAGTCTTTGACGCAACAGTAGACGAAGATCCTAATCCCTTACCTTTCTTTATCTTGATACCCCAATTTGGGTCCTCTTTATCACCACTAATCTGAAAGCCTATCCAATAATTATCCACATCTTTTTTATCAGGTGAAAAATTGAACCAAAGTGTTGTTCCACCTTCTCCACTCTGCGGTATCCCATCAGGATTAAATGTATACTTGACGTCTCCATTACTAATCTTTTTCGCAATACCAGAACCAGTCGCTGAAGCAGCTGCAGTAGCACTACCCCACCTTCCAAAATCACCACCAAGGACAGATGCTTCCTCAATATTGACCTTGCCTGATTTTCTCTTGTCTTTATTTACCCCTTCTATTGCATTTTTTATGATATCCATATCAACAGACTCTTTAACAGGCATTATCCCAAGAGCCTCATCAATAGGATTAACCCTACACCTATCAGAATATACCGGAATAGTTTCCTCATCGTCCTGGCTCTCATCAATCGGTAATTCCTTTGTCTTGGATATTTTGCTCGATGACATACCAAGACTACGCATAAGCTTTGACAAATCAGGACCTCTCTTGCGGTCCAATCTACTAATCCAATCAACATCTTCTTTTGTAACTCTCGTTTTAGAAACAACTCTAGTTTTCAATATTTCCCCTACTGCATCATTTGGATCCCTATAGTCCATATAAAGCATATGAAGCTTACTGTGAGTAAGTGCACCATTTTTTCTCATTTCTTCTGTCGTATCATTACCAGAAGATAACAGTTCCTCATTTACTCCCGACAACCAATCACTATAAGACAAATTACTAAAATCCTCTTCAACGTCTTCTTCTGCAATCCTTAAAGCATTATGGACAGCCTCATCTACTGTCATCTTATCCCTGTACATCTTACTCCAAGGAATATCTGGAAGTACATCCAACTCCATACCTGTTATTTCCTCTATGAAATCTGCTACCTCGATAAACCACTCCTTGAATGTCCTCTTCGAACGTATACTGGTAGTTGTTTTTTTATTTTTAATCTTCTTGTTCTTTATTCTCATCGGTATAACAAAATCATCCTCATTGTCTTCCGGCTCTTCGGACATTAACATCCCACGCCTTCTCCTTCCCGTCGACGCTGTATTTGCTATCATTTCCTTTAAAGCTCTTATTTCTTCTAAACGATTCGTCATGAAAATTTCTCCATTTCACCCACTAAATATAAGCGGGCCATCGTATTCACCATTTTTAACCTCGACAGGGGCCTTTTCCCCTGATCGAACCATTGTACTACGTATCCATTCATCATCTCTTTTATCTTCACCTGAATATTCATTTATACCAACTAGTATTGATGCATTATACGATTGTTTCGTTGTAAGGCTAAAAACAACCCCACATAAAGCATCTGCTACATCTTTGCTACCATTTGGAGGATGAATTACCTTGCTTTTAACCTCATCTCGCTCTAACTGCTCAAGTTCCTCAATCAAAATTGGATAATTGTACACACTTAGACGTCCCTCGTAAATAGCTGTCTTCATACACGTATATGGTTCAACCGTCTTGTCTACAGAGATTATCTCTCCATCTATCCCCTTCGAGGCAAGCTGCTGTAATGTATCCCTTGACTGAAAAGAATCCATCGAAGCAAAAGCAATATTAAATCCATGTCTCTGAAAATCATAAATAACACCACGGATCGCACCAAAATCAATCTCCCCACCTGGTGGAGCAATAATCCTCATAAGAAAATCAACCTCAATCAAAGGAACTTCTTCCTTGGCAAGTGTTCCATCTGAAGCTCTCCTCTCAATGCTGATCTTCCCCACTTCATGAGCAATACACATTCCAGCCGGATCTGTAAGACCCAGGCTTAAATCCAAGTGGACATGTCTTGGTGCTCCAGGATGACGAACTGGACCCAAGTCCTCCACATAATCGCCAGGACCAATCCTTCTCCTATATCTCTTAGAAAGCAAACTCCAATCTATTTCAAGAACACTGTCTGTGCACCACTCAGTAACCTTTACCGGAGACGTCAATGTTGGGTCTATCATTTCATATAGTCGACTACGAATCTGAAAGAAAGGAGATACTGCTACTGTTACTACACCAGCAATATCACGAATAGCATCTTCTATGTTACGCTCAAAATCAGATTTGAAATTAATAGGAACCCTTATAAATCTACATCCCTGTTCTTCTAATTTTCTTCGACCATTTTCCCCTATAGAACGATACTTTTTCCTAGACAAAATCTCATGGTTTATGCGCTCATTTCCAATCATTACCCAAAATTTATCTTTAGAAAACCTATCACTAGGAGCAACATCATAAATAGCATAATCCCTACAGAAAACGCTTGGATCAATTGCGGCTTCACTTATCCTCCTGTTTGAAAACGACTTTTTATGTCTGGCAGAAGACGCCATAAATAATTTACCTGGTAAAACTCCAGCCCTATCATATCTAGAAGCCATTCTTCTTTTTATTGACTCATGAAGCATCTCAACAAACGGCTTCTCGCCTGGACGTGGAAGCCCACCATTCCCCTTTAGAATACTTCCGTCAATAAAATCAGTTTCGTCAATGATTCCACCAAAAACATCTCGTCCCAACGCATTAGCTGACTTAGCCGATATTGCTATTACTTTGATATTCTTCCTTGGATAAGAGAGTTCCGAGGTTCCAAACTTCATTCCAAGATGCTGAAAAAAAGGACTCCCCTCTATCTTCCTCTTAAACCCACCAAAAGTAACATCCCTGGCAAGTTGCTGATCACGATTAAAACACACTAGTACAATCTCAGAACCAGGCATTAATCCAAATGTGGCCTGTGGATCCCTAAGCATACATAGTTCATAAAACATGTAAGAGAGACCAATATCAATGAACGTAGTCTTCCCACTACCGATGCTCCCCGTAACAATGGCCTCATTATATTGACCACGGAAAAGCTCTATTAGATCCTTTTTCCATTGATCATAAAGATATGCACCTATATGCCCAAGATAATTTTTGTCCATACAGAATTCTTCAACACCAAGAATTCTCCCCTCATAATGACGATCAGCATGATTAAGATACATCGATGATTTTTCTCTAATCTCATCTACTGCCTCAAAACCATCCTTACCATCTTTAATTAAAAACTGAAGTTCTTCTGCTATCTGACCAAGCCAAGACAACTCATCTCTACCAAGGCCTTTCATCCTCTTTAAAAGTTCCCTAGCAACTTCATCATTTGTAAGAACTGATTTTCGTCGGCCTGTTTTTGTCTCGATTATCACTTGGTTTTCTTCCTCTTTGGCCTATTGCTCTTTTTTTCACCCTCATTAACCTTGTCAAGCATTCCAGATAACATATCCGGATTATTCATAACAATTCCAAGAATACCCAATAACTTCTGTCTAGACTCAGGATTAGGATTCGTGGCTACCCCACCAACGTCTACCCCTCCCGGAAATGACCCACTTTTTTGAGACAATGGAGTCGTACTGTTCATCATGTCGAACTCTTTCATAAATTTAAGAAGTTCTCTACCAACTATCGTCATAGTCATAAATTCTTTATGAGTCGTAGAAAAAAGTTTATTCAGAGTTTTTTCTGTCTCGGACTCCATTCTTATTCTATCCATCATTAAGTAATACATTTCCTGCAACGCAAAAACAACAGATGCAGGATTATCCTTATCTAAATCTCCTATCTTTTTTATTACGTCCCCGGAATCTTCAACCATGTGATCTGAAAAAACATGACGCTTATATCTCATTACTATATGGCCAACTGCTTCTGCTGATAGATGGGTAAGTTCTCCCTCCCCATGTATATAGGTAACAACGTCTTTGACATAAGAACCTTGCCGAACCATCTGGTCAACTTCCGGATAACACTTTAGACGTCTAATTTGCGCACCTGGATCATAATTCCTAACATTGTCCTTTGAAACGCTGGTATTAGAACGCCCGTTCTTCTGTCTCTTATCGTGATGATCCTTTAATTTTACAATTTTATCTGCCATTTTTCATTCGCTCCATCTTTAATATACGCTTTTCCTGGTGTCTTTTACAAAAATCAACAACGGATGAAAGATCACCAGGACAAAGATTGCCACGACTTATCTCCTGTCTAACCCTACCTTCTCTGATACCAGCAGTCTTCGCAATACCATCTATTCCATATACCCATCCACTTCTTCGTCCACCTCCAAGACGGTCTCTTAGTACCTCTGGCATAACATCATCCATTTTCAAAGCCTCCGAAGCATTAATGACGTCTGCGTCATAAGCTGGGGCAATGTACCGACTCAATAAAAAAAGATTTCCGATCCTATGATTAAAAGGATTTCTGTCTATCTGCCTTATTTTATACCCAGGGTTTACTTTTCCATAATTATATCTCCATACGTACAAATCGTTTCTTTCGTAATCATAATACCTTCTTACGGGCCTATTTTTATCATGTGAATTCCTGGTGACATAATGATACAAATATCCCTTAGCCCATTTAAAACTAGGAATATTGTCCACGTCATGAATATGCTTTATACATCTCTCACCAGCTTTTACCAAACAGGTACACCCATCCACCTGACAAAAATCCCACCCTATTCTTGGAAACCGGTCATCCCATAATGCTTCAGCCAACCCTAGATCAAACCTATTTGCTGCGTTGAAGCACCTTTGACTTATAAGCATAATCCTAAAAGCTTCAGACTGATCCCATAATTCATGAAACGACAATCCGGCCATCATCTTTCTCCATCATCCTCAATCCATCAAAGTATATCTCAGACGACTGAGACACTCACGCTTCTCCTTTATCGACACTGCTACTGCACCACCTGACGTCTTAGCCTCAACTCTATCTGGATTGCCAATCTCAAAGCTACCCTCACCTGTAAACTTTCCAAGCCATGGATATACCTCTCGGTATGAACCTACCAAACCAACCTCAGGAGCAAACTCTGGGAACTCCCTGGGCCCATCGTACTCCCTTAAATCACGAATAGAATAAACGTTCTTTATCTTCCATGAAGACGTAACCAACATAGGATTGATGGGCTCCAGTTGCCTCAGTACAACAAATCTACCATCAACCGTTTTCCAACGCCCAGGCCCGTAATGCTCAAGCGATAGCTTTCCATTTCTTGCCACTTTTTATCTCCAAAGAAGACTTAACTTTATCTAAAGTAACTTTATTTTTTTTACCGATGTTCACTTTAGATGTTATCTTTCTCCTACCAATTGATCGTTTCCCTTGCAAAAGAATATCTGACCATGGACCATTACTGCCTGTTTTACCATGAAGCCTAACAGCTTTAACCGAGCTATACTTGCGAACAAAAGTAGGCTGATATGTACAATAAAAATTAAACTTTGATACGTTTCTTTTCTTTCCATTAACTGGACGCTCTTGACTTATACTAAAATGATAAACCACATCATTTGTCTCTATCCATGCAAACGCATCAGAATAATCACCAATGATGTCTCCTTCACCAGGTCCAAGTTCAGGAGACAAAAAACCATGACAAATCATAATTTCATTATCTGACAGAGAAGAAACAGCCATTCTCATAACATAATCAAAATACTTTTGATTTTTGTTTTTCAAATATCACCTCAACTCTAACTTAATCAAATAAAAAGAAAGAGGCAATATTTAGCTAACTATTTGACAACAAAAGCGTCCGCTCTAAGAACTCCTGGTAATTTAATATTCACCGAATAACGAAATCCATTATCATCCTTAGCAAACATCATAACTCTAAATACACAGGTAAATTCATGTTTAGAAGACAAAACAGAAACCATTTCCATAGCCTCTTGTACTTCACTAAACCTATTGGACCTGAAATCGATCTCCCCACTCCCATTCCACTCTACAGCACGATACTCACCTGAATATTTTTCTGCTAAAGATACGAACCGACTTACAAGCTCCTCAATTGATATTCCACCGTATAAGACAGGATCACTCTTGACCGACCCACCTGGCCTCAATTTTTCCGAAGGAATATTACTTTCCACAGAAAAAAACAAAGACGCCTGCTTATCTTCTTTGATTTTTTTTGCTTTACCTTGTGGCACAGTTTTTAACTTTTAAACAAAAACGGTCCAGTGAATCTATTATCTCAAATTTCCAAGACCCTTGAAGATTGATGTTTGAAGCATTTACGATTGCCTCGATCTTATCCTTAAACCGACAACCTTTATCTACTCCAATAATCATTCTTCGAGCACCGCTTCCTGAACAATATCTCCCCACGTGTAGCCCTAGCTCAATTAACTTGAGTTCCTGATCATTACCTGATCCAAACCAAATGGCTATAACGTCTGCTTCCCACGCTGCACGATACCTCCACATCCCCCAATCCTCGGTAACTCCTTCCACTGGACCATCAGAGGGAATAATAAGTGTGCACTTAGGAAGACTCTCAAGCCCTTTCTCAACTTGATCAATCCATGCCCCACCAGATCCTGCGACAAAAACGAATGGACGCTGTCTGTTTGATATACTTACCGGATATTTTACCTTAACCATTATACATCTCCTGTCTGCATAGCGGACAATAAACCCTCTACAAAATCATGTTTCGTACACAATACCAATGGACCCAATAAGCTTACCCCTATCGCTTATATTTCCTGAAATTACAGGTGTATCCATTCCCTTATGAATATCACCAAAAACCACAATAAAACCATCAGTGTTTACGTTATGCCTTTCTGAACAATAAGCACAAACGACAACCTGCTCCGTCTTTGTAACGTCTGCCAAAACCTTATTCATCGCTGTCACTTTTTCCTCCTTTTGTCTTGCGTCTGCATAGGAATCGGCCGTCCACCTAATGGACCCTCTTCACCAGGACGTCCCCTAATTGATACCTCTTTCCATGACGCACCTTTTCTCTTATTGTTAATCTCATTCACTTTGTCCGATGCTCTATCTAACGGTGGATCCTCACTATCAAAAGAATAAACCTCCCTTATTGACCTACCAGATGATAAAAAATGAAGTATCCATCCAGAATCCATTCTTACTAATCCCCATTTTCGATCCTCACTCGTGTAGGCCGGAGGATCGCTATTCGATTTTTCCCACATAAAAACCACCTTTAATGCACAGTGTTACCTTCATCATCATTATTAAACCCAGGAAATGTATTGTTAAGTATCAAATATTTACTCACAAAGTCCGATATCCCTTCCTCAATAGCAGCTCTAATGGAAAAATGATTATTTAGAGAACGAAATTTCTCAGCAAGCAGCAAAGCTTGACAAGACACAAATTCAATATTGGAAGGAGATATCTCTACCATTGCACTTGTCATTATCAAAACTGCCTCAATAAACTCAGGCAGCCCCATATGCTCTCTGTCGTCCAAATCCACCTGATCAAGAGCTGTGACCAATGCATCTATGACCGGAGTAACAATACGACTCCTCTTTTGACACGTTTCGCAACCACATTTGTTCGATTCAATATCCTCAAGTATTTTTTCTGATAATTTCATACTAAATATCCTGTCTGATTTGTATTTTTTCGATTATCTCATCTCTATCCATAACTAAAAAATCATATCTAAGTCCAGTATCCTTGTCTCTTAACGCCTTACACCAACGCTTCCAGCGTGGTGAACTAGGTGGTACTAACCATATACCACCTATACCCCCTCGCTCTGGATTAACCACGTCACTGCATCGCATCCTAACGACGTACGGATTCCAATTGGTATGTCCAGCCGTCTTGTGAGCATCCACCCACCCATCAGTTACCCCATGTCTTACCAGCCCATCTCGTAACCGGTCAGCAAATCCATTATCAGTACCCGGTCCAATATTTTTACGATCACTGTCCCGTTTATCATTTTCAGCAGTAAGACATGCGAATAGGCCTACCTTTAAATCGGTTCTAACTGGATAAGGAAGGCTTTCTACTAGCAACGGTATATGCTGTCTTCTGAAACCGAACTGGATGCCATCTGGCCAACCATGACCAAAAAATGCCAATACCTCTAGATCTGTTTTGTCACTTCGAGATAATTCCTTAATTACCAAAGATCTCCTCACACTCGCAGGATTCCTCTTCGTGCAATCTATTCCGATGACATCCTCATCTGGGATACCATGCCTTTTTGCAAACGCTTTCGCCTCAGGAATAAAGGCCCCTGATGCATCAACTTTACCCTTTGAATCACGACTTGAATAAAAAACCAAAGCGTTCATTCTTCATCTCCAAATCTAAGTCTCAGACTCGCATACTCCACAGGTCTCTCTGCACTTATTAAAACATCAAAAAATTCGTCATTAACAACTACCCTAGAAGCCAGGCCAAACTGTCTGAGCCCACTTTGAAGGGCACGAGCAAAAACATCAGACCTTTTTACTCCTAGATATTTCATGACGTCATTTACTGTTTTAACTGAAGATAATTCTTTAATTGAAACTTTGCGTTCATCCCACTCTCCATCTGATAAAAAATCAGGATTTAGGTTTTTTAAAAAAGCCGTACTCCTGTTCTTGAAACCAATTACCGTTTCATCAAACTTACCCAAGCAAGGACATACCTTGTTCAGTGTTGATTTCCTGCTTCTCAGAAGATCGTTTCACGCACTTGCAAATCTGCGCGCCAGAGCAACCTTCTCCACAGGCTGATACCGAGAAACTCGCGGCCCAATTCCTTAAAACCTTCGCAGCATTCTCATCGCGGTCATGGGCTGTTCCGCAACTAGGACAATCCCATTCCCTAATGGATAGCGGTAGATTCTCAATCACATACCCACAATAAGAACATTTCTTCGATGACGGAGCAAATCTAGGATAAACCAAAATTTCGGAACCGAATAACGGTCCCTTATAACTTAGTTGACGACGGAATTCGAAAAAACCCATATCCGATATCGCTCGTGACAAATGCCGATTCTTCATCATTCCTGATACGTTCAAATCTTCGATGACAATGACACTAAACTGTCGCACCAATTTCGTTGTCAGATTGTGTAAGAAATTATTTCGAATATTTGAAATCCGAATGTGTTCCAGTGCCAACTTGGCCTTCGCCTTCTGTCTATTCTTCGATCCTTTCTTCTTTCGACTAACCGACTTATTCAGTCGACGCAACCTCGGCAACGCTTTCTTTAATGACTTCGGTCCTTCAATGTGCTCCCCTGTAGATAGTGTCGCCAGATGCCTAATACCGAGATCCACCCCAACCGTGCCTTGGCTCTTGCACACAATTGGAACATCCTCGACCTCCACCTGAATACTCACATACCACTGATCTGCACGTCTCGACACCGTAGCCGAAATAATGCGCCCCTCAAATCGTAATGCCTCTCGCATTCGTACCCAACCTATTTTAGGGATCCGGATCTTTTCTGCATCTGTCTCAAACGTACCAGGTCCATTGTCAACCCTAAAAGAATCATGAATACCCTTTTTCTTAAACCTAGGATATCTTGCTCGTTTTTTAAAAAAATTTTTGAACGCTGTACCAAGATTCTTGATCGCCTGCTGCGGAGCATTCTTTGTGGATTCCAACATCCACGGATAATGCTCCCTTTTTACCGCATTTAACTGCTTTCGCAAAGTTGTCTCACTCGGTTTCTGGCCTAACGCATACTGTCGTTTCCATTCGGACAACGCATAATTCCATGCAAACCTAGCACAGCCAGCCGCCCGCGATAATCCAGTAGCCTGCTTATCGTTCGGATCTAACCTGATTTTATGTGACCGTATCAAGTAACCTTTTCTCCAGCGGCATCAACAGCTCGCTTCGCTCTATTTTTTGCTGCTCGTCGACCATAAATTCTGGCACACATAGATGTTACCACATCAATAAAATCTTGAACTATGTCAAGCTTCTGTTCTCCTTCTTCCGCTATCACAAGCTCTCTACCATGGGCCTTCAAAACAGCTTCGATGTACTCAACACCGAATCTCGCAAGACGGTCGCGGTGCTCAACAACAAGGCGTCTAACTGTGGGATCCGATAATAATCGAATCAAGTGCTTACGGTGACCGTTCAAACCAGAACCTATCTCAGACACAATTTCAATATTCGACCATCCTCGCCCTGTAGCCAATAAGCGAAGCCGATCTGCCTGCCGTTGACAATCGCCTTTTTGATCTGATGAAGATACTCGGGCATATAACACGGTACGTTCATCCTTGCTAACAGGTTCTTCGAGTATAACCATAATCCTACCCGTGGGGGTTCTGATTGTGGAAACAGGCATCTTACCAGAATAAAACCACCTCTGGGCAGTCTTGAAACTTATACCTGTTTGCTTGGCCCATTCTGATAATTTGACCCTCATAGTCCTAGTCTAAGGCAGTCTTCGTTTGCTGTCAACATCCCCGCTTTTGAGTATTTTTCTATTTCGCTTGTTTAAAAAGTCCATGGGCTTTAGAGTAACACTTCATCACCCGTCTAAGGTCATCGCCTACAGCTTGCCAGTCACCGGCTATGGCTTCCATGTCTTTCTTAAAACCATCTTCTTGTATGTTTTGAGTACTATGTCTCAATACTCCAAATAAATCAAACGCATTGGCAAAGCCTTTAATGAAATACTCCACCATAACTAAAGACCTCTAATTATTTTCTCCAACGATCTTATAGCTAAATCTATATTCGACAACGCCTGTATCATTCCACTAGCATTTTTTGAATGCTTCCAAACGTCAATAATACTCAACAGAATTATTTTCTGGTCATCAAGATCGGAACACATCTTAATTAGACTACTCTCGGTCTCTTTTCTTATTGTATCCTCATTTTTCATCTTCTCCCTCACCTTCATCATCCATTTTTAATCTCAATTTTTTCCTAGCTAAGTAATCCTTCATATAGGCATTCTTGCTAGGAATCAGTGTTGAAACAAGTTCCTTACAGTAACCACCTTCACGTATCTTTGCCTCAACAACAGATAAAGCCTCCCTGGCCTCATCGACACATGCGTCACATTCTTTGTGTCCATGGAACTCTATAATTGACTTCACCCATCCACATGCTTCACACTTCCTGTTACCAAAATACATTGGTTTTGCATGCTTTACATCGATGTCATCCACTCTGCTTTTCTTAGATGAAACGACATCAAACTCGCACATAACATAAACAGGTTTTAACTCCTCACCATCTTCTATCTTAGCATCAAAAACCAAAAGTTTTGGATTGAATTCGATCACTCTGTAACTAACCATCACAGGACCGTTACCAAATTCATTTGAAGATATGTCTGCTTTACTTACCTGGATATAGACACTGTCGTCCTTGTTTAACCTAACTAAACATTTTTCATAAACATCTTTTTCGTGTTGACCATTTTGATTTAGCTTATAAACCGTCACCCTATCAAATATTATCGATGTAACTATCATCTTTCGCCTGTTCTTCCATCAATTTACGATCTCATCCTTTATCGTTGTTGATTATTCGCTGACAACAGTCTTCTCATAGAACTCTACAGCTAGTCTAAGCGCCGAGGATATCTCTGGAGCAGGGGATAGGACCATGTCGACAAACTCATCGGCTGCCTTGCCAGTCAAAGTGATAGCTTTGGGTTCGACAAGAAACACCTCATCCGTTGTCTTTTTGCAACGACATGACACTGTGTTCGGCTCTGATATCCCTCTATGTCCCATAATAAATCTTTCCTTGGCCCATCTTAGACCTAAACCATCACAAATCCTAACACAAAAAAATATCACAATCCACGAATAATGTGTCTAAACACCACACCCTGTAGTCTACGGGCTGTCTTCTCCTATTTAACAATCCTTGCTCTTGCAATCGTTGCCTCTGGGACTTCGGGATCAGTGACTCTTTGCCCCATGAATTCATGAGATGTTATATACACTATATTGACGACTTGTCCTTTTGAATTTGTTGTCGTGTAGATATCGTCAACAGTTTCAACGTCTTTCCTCTGCCCAGTTGAACGAACGAATTTCGTTCCAATCTTGAAACGAGGTTTACTCTCTAATAGTACCTCTGACTCATCAATATATTCTCTATCCCTTAACACCTTGAACCTCCTATGAGACTTCTCTTGCGGACCGTTTTCCAACATTTCTGAACGGATCAAACTTCTTGATCTTCTAGAAAAAAACCTTGATAGACTCAAAAAGACCAATGATCAATCGATAGAACCCATTTAAGCGTTCGTGTCTTGCCGATCCATCATTGCTCCACATTTTGGACACTTTGTCTCATCACACGGTTTACCTAATCCATGAGGACTCGTGTAACCACACTTTTTGCAAACACATCTTCCACCGGGACCCATTCCTCTTTTTTCCTCTCCAATATATGACCTTTTTCTTAATGATTTGCTTTTCATTTTTTTTCCTTTTTTAAGAATCCATAAACAATATACACACAATGCCATTATGTATCAATCGTCTACGTCTGCCTTTTTTTCATGAAATGCTAGATCTGATATAGAACGAGCAAATTGCCAAAGTGATTCAACCATATGGTCTGCAAGAATATAGTCAGGAATATTAAAAGCTGAATCAAAACCCTGTTCATTGAGACAATCAATAATGACTTTCTTAAGTAAATTTTGTTTTGCGTGGTATTCCTCAATGT
>Ga0307441_1000233_pt1 | contig 21913 bp, 36 predicted proteins | sample SalMarWE160420MG_FD_202149 | JGI IMG/M metagenome (GOLD analysis project Ga0307441, IMG submission 202149) | Salt marsh sediment microbial communities from the Plum Island Ecosystem LTER, Massachusetts, United States - WE1604-20 | ecosystem: Environmental > Aquatic > Marine > Intertidal zone >... | reverse complement strand
CGGGATGTAGACGCAGAACGGGGCGAGCGGGCAAACCGGGACTTCCAGGAAGCGCTGGCCGCTGCCTACTCCGACGGGGCTGCGGGCAATCCTCTGCCGAAGTCCGACCCCTCGGAGTACCGGCCGCAACAGTACGACCGCGAGCCGGAGTTGACTCCGGGACAAAGTGCTGCAGCCGAAGCACTGGCCGAGGCGGACCCGTACGCTTTCAAATACACTCCCGAAGCCACTGCCCGTTACGGCGTGCGGACGGCCCCTCAGTCACAGCGATACGGAATCATGGCTCAGGACCTGGCCAAGACTCCGGCAGGCGCTACGGCGGTCTCGAGGGGCCCAGACGGCAAGCTGCAGATCGATGCGGGCCAGCTCGCGGTGCTGGATGCCGCGGCGACTGGCGACCATGAACGGCGGCTACGGGAAATGGAACGGCAGTGGAAGCCAGATCGGGCGCAGATGGTCTCGCCGCAGGCATTCAGCGCCAGCCGCTACGGGCGGGGGTACTGACATGGCCGGCCGGGTCGTGGAAGTCATCGACGAGGGCAACGGCGCCACGTTCAAGACGGACGACGGGCGCGCGACCTTCGTGGTCAACGGTCCGCACCGTCAGGAGCTCGAACGTACCGCCGAGCAAGCCGGCGCCACGTTCAGCAGTGCTGCGCCCACTCAGAGCACGGTTCCGGCCAGCATCCAACCGGCTGCACCTCGCATGGGCACGACCGAGGTAGTCACGGAACCGGCTCTGGCCCAAACCGCTCAGGAGTTGCAGCGACAGAGAGACGATGAATCCTTCCGTAGCCTACACCCGGAGATGCAAAACACCCTCCTTCGCATCCGGCAGGGGAAACCCGTCGTAACCCCCGCGCGTCCTGAAGTTGCGCCGGTGAGAGACTACGGCGCCCGGCCTGTCATGCCTGGCAGTCAGTCGGGTTACATGAACGTCGGCGAGTCGGCAACGGTCCGGAGCGCGCAACCCTACTCGGAGGAGTACCGGCAGGGGTCCGCCGATCTGATGGAGCAGGAGAGGGAGCTTGCATGGGCGCAAACGCAGCGGGCTACGGCTGAGAATGTGCGGGAGGGAATGCGCGCCCAGACCGAGGCGATGCAGTACAAAGACCGTACCGACGCCTGGGAAGCACGCCAGCGGGAGATCGACGCCGAGGTCCAGCGGTCCCGCGCGAAGTTGGCGCAATTGCACCAGGCATACGAGGAACATCAAGTCGATCCCAACCGGCTCTTCCGTGACAACCCGATCGCAGGCATCGGCGCGGCTATCGCCACGGCCCTCGGAGCGTACGGCGCCGCGTTGGCTGGGACGCAGAACTTCGCTCAGCAGATCATCGACAACGCAATCGCCCGGGACATCGACGCGCAGAAGTCAGAGCGCGACAAGTTGGGGACAGCGGCAGACAACGCGCTGACCCGACTCGAAGGCTACTTCGGCGACCGGCGGCAGGCGGAAGTTGCGCTCGAACAGTTGCAGCGGGGGGCCGCGGAGAAGCAGCGGGCGGCCATGATTGCGCGCACGAATGTTCCGGACCTACAGGCGAAGTATCAGGCTTTTCTGATGGAGCAGCAGAAGGCGAAGCTGGAACGCGATCGGCAATTCGAGCTGGCCTCCCGGGACGTCGAGTTGCAGCGCACGGAGCGGCGGCAGTTCCAGCCATACCAGGCGGCTCGGGCCGGCGGGGTTTCGGTGCGACCCTACACCGACGAAGAGCGGCGGAAGATGCTTCTTGAAACGCAACACTTCCTAGAGGGGATGGGGGTTACTCTCTCCCCCGAGCAGAAGGCGAAGCTGCAACTTGAGGAAGCCAAGGCGGGGACGCGCCAAACGGTTGCCGGCGAGAAGCACACCCGGGAGCAGACTGATACACTGCGGAAGGAACTCGCGGCGACTGCAGACGCGGAGACGGCGCTCCGAGACTATGCCGACGCAATGGGCATGAAGCAGCGCCCGGACGGGACCTGGGAAGCCCCCGGGGGTGACATCCCCGCGACGGGTGCCACCTCTGCAGCCCCAGAAATCACCCTATCTCCGGAAGGCCGCCGGGTGAAGTATGCGCGCGAACGGGCGGCCCGCTACTTGGTGCGTGCAGTCAGCGGAGCCACTGCCAGAGCCGACGAGGTCGAGGCGGAAACGCGCGGCCTGCAAGGCGTATGGGATAGGGACGCTGTCCAAGGATTCCAGGCCGCATGGGAAACCCTGAACGCGAAACGAAACGCCTTGCGGGAAGGGGCGGGCCCCGAGGTTGTCTCCGAACTCGAACAACGGACGCAGGGTGTCGCAAAGCGTGACATTCAACGCGCGGCAACTCTGCCGCCAGAACCAACCCCGAGGAATCCGCGCTAGTGCCCTGGCAAGTCGAACCGCAGACCGGCGTCCGGGTATGGGTGGACCCCAATACTGGCAAGGCCCAGCTCCGCGACAAGCGCGGAAATGTGGTTGAGCAGGACATGAAGCACGTGGGGGCAACGCTGCTCAGCCGAAACTACTTTGCGGCTTCGCCGGAGGACGTCAAGGCAGATGACGCCGCGCATGCACCGCTGAGTGAACAGATGCAGACCGGAGCCGAGGCAGCCGGCTCGCATGCTCTCGACTTGGCAGCGACTGGGCTTTCCGTTGCCGAAGCAAGCCCCGCCGGCTGGGCAACGCGCAAGGCTGCAGAAGCTCTCACCGGAAAGCAGGTTCCGCTCGTCGCTGGCGAACTCAGCGGGCGGAAGACAATCGGGCGAGCGGCTGGCATCGTAGAGCATGCACGCGGCGGGGAAGCACTGGCGGCAGAGCGCGAATTTGACCAGGAGATGCGCGCCCGGGAAGAGGCGCATCCGTGGATAACCGGAGGCGCCCAGCTCGGCGTTGACGTCCTCGCTACGGTCGGCACGGGTGGGCTGGGGGCTCCTCGAACGCTTGGCGGTAAGATTGTCATGGGGGCGGCCGAGGGTGCATTCTACGGCGCCGCGCAGGCCCCCGAGACCGCTTGGGTTCGCGACGAGGAGTTGACCACAGAAACGACGCTCGCGAGCATGGGCGTCGGCGCGGTCCTCGGTGGAGGGATTGCCGGCGCCTTGGGGCTCGGCGGGAAGCTGTTCCAGCGTGTCAGGCCGGGCCGCTACGCCACCGGAATCGACGGGCCAGCGATGACGGCTCGGCAGATGGACGACGCGGCGCAGACTACCGCGGAGCAACTACTCGGGCGGAAGGCTCCACCGGGATTCGGTGCGAAGTTGCGCGAGGTTCTCGAGGCGGGCCGGGAAAAGTACGTCACCTGGAAGGGGCGAGCGTCGGGACTCAGCGCGGAAGAGCAGGCCATGTTTCGGGAGGCAAACCCGTTCACGGCCACGGAAAACGCCACCCGACTCCGCGCGCTAGAGCGCAACCGGTCAGAGCTGGTCGAGCGTGGCTCCAGGGAGATGATCGACGCCGGGGACTCCTTCCTGAAGTCGACGGAACCCATCACACGGGAGGTAGTCGATCCGGCCCTGAAGCGGTCGGCAGTGGCGCGCAATCTGGCCGACCTGTCAGCGGAGCAGAAGACGGCGGCCATCTACTCGGCGGTGGACGCAGCGGCAAAGCAGCGGCGGATCGTGGCGGAGCTCGCGGCGGAGAGTCGCGGGGGTGCGCCGCTTACTCGCGCCGGCAACGTGGCGGGTTACGAATCCACAGCAGGCAGCAAACAGATCCACAAGCTCAACCGGCATTTGTCCAAGCTGGAAACGGAGATGAACGAGGCAGCGGCCAAGGGGGACGCGGCCGGCGTCTACATGGCAAACGACAAGGGGAAGCGGGCGGTCCAGAACTACGTGGACAACCTGAACGCAACCGTTGGGCGTGCTACTGACCCGGAAAAGTTGGCCGTCATCCGTCGCGAGTTGCCAGCGCTCCGGAGCGCGCAGGAACCGGTCCGGCTCAATCTGGCAGATGAGAACTTCTGGGGGAAGCAGGGTCGCGCACAGGCGGAGACAAACCAGCGCTGGGAACGGCTGCTCAGGGTCAAGCGCAAGTTTCATCAGGCTTTCACGGAACGAGGCGAACGGGACTGGGATACCGGGATGCTCGACTACTCGATCGACAATGGTCGGGTGGTCCGCTTTATGAAGGGTCTCGGGGGCATCGAGCAGGAGAAGACCGAGCAGGTGGTGCGCGAATACGTGGACTCGATGCTTGACCTCGGAGAGAGCATCGGCCGCGGATACGACTTGCGCCCGGACCAACTGACGGCGCTTCAGACGTTGCGCGATTCCGCCCGCACCATGAAGGGAGCGATGGAGCGGACGCAGCAGGAAGTCACCGAAGCCAATCTGCTTCACGAAGTGATTCAGAAGACCAGCGGCTCCGGTGTCTTCGGGACGGGGACCGGGGCCCTGGGGGGAGCCGTAGCCGGTGGGCCGCTGGGAGCTCTCATCGGCGGGGCTGCCGGAACGGTGGCGGATGCCGGTCGGATGTGGCGGGTAGTCAATTCGCTCGAAGCCAACGGCGTCCACCTGGGGACGAAAATCAAAACGAGCGTTGCAGGCTTCCTCGACCACTCGCAGCAATACGCCCGCATTGCCAAGCGCGGCGCAACGGAGGCCGTCGAAGAGACCGGCGAGAAGGCGGCCCGGCGTGCTGCGAAACTGGCGAAACAGGCAGAAGCCGGCGAGACGGACCGAGGCCGCAGGCTGTCAACTCGCCTGGTCCAAAGCGGCTTCATGGACAAAAACGAATCGAAACAGGAAGCCTATGAGCGCCGGGTGAATGAGCTTGCTGACATCCGAGCCAACCCCGAACGGGTGACGTCGAACGTCAACAAATCGCTGGGCGACGTGCAAGCGGTAGCCCCGAACCTGGCGAGCTCGATCGCTCTACGCGCTACCCAAAACGCGAGCTTCCTCCTCGACCGTGCTCCAACCGGAACGCTCAACTTGCGGACCTACACGCCGCACCTCTCTGGGCCTGCCGTGACGGATCGGGAGATCGACAAGTTCGCGGAGCTCTGGTCGGGAGTGCAGGCGCCGCTCAGCATCCTCGACGATCTGCGAGACGGGCGACTGACACGCGAGAAAGTCGAAGCGGTCAAGATGACCTATCCGCGCATCTTTGCCGAGATTCAGGCGCGCGTTCTGCAGGGGTTGGCAGACATGAAGCACCCGCCGGCATACCGTGCGCGCGGTCAGTTGGATCTGCTCCTTGACCTGAACGGTCAAGCCGAGCCGAGCCTGTCCCCGGCCTTCCTGGCGAAGGGCGGAGAGATTGACGCCAAGCGACAAGCGGAGCGCCAGCAAGCTCAGCAGAAGGCCAAGAGCATGCCGACGGGCGGGGGCAAGCTGGCAAACGCATACATCACCCAAGGCCAGGCCATGGCCGGAATGAGGTCCTAAGATGAACCCTGAAGTAATCCAGTCCGCAATGCCAACCGCTGCCTTCGGCGACGGAACGGCGAACACCAACGTCATCCGCTTCATTGCCGAGGCAACCGACGTGGACGCGCTTCCCGCCGGGTGGGAGAAGGGCGGCTACTTCGTGCGCATCCTGGCCGAAGCCGTGGACGTGCATTACCTCTTCACCACGAAGAGCGACGCGACTGTCGTGGACACCGCAGCCGGCGCATCCGGGGCGCAAGCGGCGACGCTGGGCGAGGTGGTCAAGGCCGGCACGACCATCAGCGTCTGGGTCCCTGCGATGGGCGCGAAGATGTATTTCGCCCGACTCGGCGCAACCGGCGGCAGTGTCCGACTGACGAAGGGTTGATCGGCATGCTCTGGAAACGAAACCCAGACCAGGGCCGGCGCGGTAGCGTGCGGGGGATCGTGCGCCAGCAGACGCTAGAGTCGATCTTCGGCCCCCAAATCCTTGGCCGCTACAAGCTCTGGGGCCCGGACCTGGTGACGGATGCGACGGTGGTGGAGAGCCCGAGCACTTTCAACGCAGCCCCGTGGGGAAATACTGGTGTCACGTTTTCCGATGCCTACACATTGCGGGAAACGGCTGACACGAATTTTCACACTGTCAGCCAGGATTTATCGAACGCAATAGGTCCCGTGACGAGCGTATCGGTGGACGTAGAGGCTGACGGCCGGGACATTTTGGGTCTTCAATTGAAGGGCTCAGCAAGCAACTCGTATTCGACGTTTTTGCTCGGTGCCGGTACCGGCGGAACTACTGTGAGTGGATGCACTGTCGATATGGAAAATCTGGGCGCGGGTCGGTGGCGGGCTACAATTTACCCGACTGTGCCGGTAGATTCTGGAACCGCTACGTTGTCAATCTTGTCGCGCAAATACGATTCTTTCTTCGCGTACGCCGGCGACATTACTAAGGGCCTGAAACTCTACAACGCCCAGATCAACCAGACCAGCATCCTCACCGCCCCGAACGACCCCACGCTCGCGGCGCGCAACCTCGCGCTGTACGGCGACCCTTACCACTACACGAACCCCAACAAGTCCTCGCAGCTGGTCGTCGGCGCGGACGTGTGGAACGGCCTGCCGGGTGCGATAGCGTCGGGCGCGAATTGGATTGCGTGCGATGAGATGGCAGCGAGGTACACAGGGGAGGACAAGCAGATTTTCGTCGCTGTCTCGGTGCAAAGCGCGACGCTCGGAGCCTCCGATTACATCGTCGGTCTCGGTAACAGTGCCGACAACAACCCCCACCAGGCGCTGGGTACCGGAGCGGGTCCGAACTGGGGCGCAATCAAGGACGACAACGTATCGAGCGGACCGGTCACAAACACGTCCACGACTGCATGCGATGGCAACCGTCACATCCTCGCTTGGAGCCACGATGGGAAGACTGAGACGATTTGGCTCGATGGCGTCGTGACCAGTATCTCAGCCGCCGCCAGTGACCTCGGAGCGATGACTGTGGATCAAGTGACCCTGTTCGCACTGCGGAAGATCGCGGCAGCGAACCACGCACCCGTCATCGCTCGCGACGTAGTGATGGGTATGGCCGCCAACCCCGCCCAAATGCTCGCCGGTTACAATCTCATGCGCGCGGAGAATCCGCTATGACCATGCCTGTCCTGCCCATCGAGCCCGAAGCAGCCACCGAGGCCCTGTGCGCCGACCGCGCAACGGCGCTCGCAGTGCAAGCCCAGTACGACCGGGAGCACGGGCTCCCCCGCAAGTGCATGTGCGCCGATGGCAGCGAGCCGCCGCCGGGCGTTCCGTGCATGTTGCTGCATTGCCACGACTTGGACGCAATCGTCGACGACAAGGGCACGCCGACCGCATGGGTGCACCGGTTGCCGCGGGCTGCGTTGCCGGTCGCTGTCGCTGCCAAGGTCGAGCCGAAAACACCGACGGAGATCGCGGCACTGAAGTTGGCAGCAGTGGCGGTATTGGAGGTCAAGCGATGAAGAATTCACACCGTATCTTGTTCCAGTTCGGATTCTGGTGTTCGGTCATCTCTGGATGCGACACGCTGACCGCTGCAACCCCGGCGGCTCTGGACGCCCTGACCGCGCTCTGTGAGTCGGGACTTCTGAAGCATCCGGCAGTGGTCGAGCAGGCAGAGGTCCTGAACATCGAACCGAAGGACGTGACAGCGTACCTCTGTGCGATCCCTGCCGTCGTGAGTGTTTTCAAGCAGAAGGACAGCGCAACCGCCGACCGAGCTATCACCGTTGCCCAACAGAAAGGGGCCCTCCCATGAGTCAGTATTGGCCGTTCATTGTTCTGGTCGTTCCTACCCTGATTGCCATCCTGAAGCGTCTGGGCCCTGCGGTCTGGGCATGGGTGCCGACTCGCTGGCAGTGGTTGCCAGCTGCCCTGCTCGTCGCCGGCGCTGCGGCGGTCCCGGTGATGCAGGCCGGGGCGGCTCCGCTGGATGTGGGGATTGCCGCCTTGGAAGCCTTCCTGGCCGCGGTCGGGATCGTGCACGTGGGAAAGCGAGTATGGCCACCCGCCAAGTCCTGACCCTGCTCGGAGGGCTACTCCTCGCCTGCAACTGCCAGCCCCCGGTGGTGCCTCCTGACGCGGCGCCTCCGGTGCCTACAGCTCCCCTCATGGACGCTGGCCCCCCGGAGGCAGGACCCCCGTCAGAAGCCGATTCCGCGCCCCCGGTGCCGACGTGCCAGTGGGCCGAATCCAGGCAGTCACGTTCCAGCCCGGCGGACAGAATCGTGGGCGGGGCAGAGACCCCGACCGGTGCCTATCCCTGGGTGTGCTCGCTGCAGACGTCCAGCGGCTGGCACTATTGCGGCGGGTCGCTCATCGCTGGCGACGTCGTTCTGACTGCGGCTCACTGCCAGGTGACTCCCGGCGACGTTGCGGTCTGCGGGCGGTCCGACCTCGGGAACCCCCGGGCTGGCGTTGAGAGGTCCGTGAGGCTCGTTCGGAATCACCCGGCCTGGCTCAGCACTGCCAGCGGCTTCGACGTCGCACTGCTTCTCCTGACGGCCGCCACGGGCATCGAGCCGATCCCGATGGGACAGGAGGCTTCGGGGCCGGCTCTGGCTCTCGGCTGGGGGACCACCTCGGAGGGCGGGTCCACGGTCAAGCGACTCAGGTCCGGGGAGGTGGAGCTGGCCTCCTGCGCCCCGTACGGCTCGAGCATTGACGCGACCATGTTCTGCGCCGGGGCTCCGGGCGTCGACTCCTGTCAGGGGGACAGCGGCGGACCCCTCCTGCAGGGGGAGTCAGTCGTGGGGATCACGTCCTGGGGGATCGGCTGCGCACGGCCCGGCCTGCCCGGGGTCTACACTTCCGTGGCGTCCGTCTCTGAGTGGATCGAGGTGTGCTTGTGGTAGCCGGGTCCAAGCCGGTTGAGTTGACCCCGGGCGAGCTAGACTCGCTTCGGGTGTTGGCAGTCGATCTGCTGGACTGGGCTTGCGATGGGGGCGACGTTGACGAGAAGCACCTCCGCTACACGCTGGTGACGGAAGGCCGCGACAAGGGGCCGGGTTACTCGTCCTGCGCCGACCTCGCACACTGGCTGTTCTATCGGCTCGGCGTGCGGTCGGCGTGGGTCAACCGGGCCGAGCACAAGGGTTGGCGCGTTGGGGTGAACATCGCTCGGCTGGTCACGGCCGCGGTGAAGTATGGCGGACTTGCCGACTATCCTACCGGCAGCATAGACGGTCGCTGGGTCGTGCGGTGCGGCGGAGATGCGCACGCCGACCCGGGGGACGTCCTCGTGGTGGCGAACAAGTGGCCGTCTGGCTCCGACTCACACGCCGTCTGCATCCGGGCCCAACGTCCAGAGGGTGGATACCTGACAGCGGAGTATGGGCTGCCAGGAGGGGGACTCCGGGAGCGTCCTCGGTTCGGGCGACGGATCCGGGTGTGGCTACCGCTCGACAGGATTCTGACGGAAGCATTCAACCGGGGTGAGTTGGTCTCTCCAGACTTGCCGGAAGGTTTTCAATGACACCACTCGACGCGGTCCCCTGGGTTGCCCTCTTCCTCTCCGGAATTCTGATCCCCATTCTGGGGGGCATCGTGAAACGGCAGAACCGAGTCAGCGAACGGGTGTCCGCGTGCGAATGCGAGTCCGCAAGGCAGAGCGAACGAATCGTCGCATTGCAGAAGACGGCGGACAAAATCGAGAGGGGAGTCGAGCGCCTACTCGAATCCACCTACCCGCGCGCCCGCCAGGAATCGACACACGGCAAAGAGTGAGTCACCGGACCTTGAAATGTAGCGTCGGTTGTAGCTCAACCTCCGAGACCGCGTCCTCGGGATAGTAGACGTAAGGGCCTTTGTGCCCGACTCGGATCCGGGTGTCGGCGAACATCCGTCCCTTTACCCGCTCGACCCGCCAGCAAAACGAGATGTCCTCGGAGTTGTGCCGATTCGGACACTCGGGGTCGTCCGGATACTTCGTGATCAGGCTGGCGAAGAAAGGCCACCCGGGCGTCCCTGACGAGTAGCGGACCTTGGGGGAGATGGCCGCGACGCGCATGCACACATCCCGGTTGACAGCAGCCAGAGCCAACCCGCCGCCCTTGGCTCCGAGGACGTCGCCCCCATCGCCGATCGTGATTTCGTCAGCAAACGGGAAGCAGCAGATTTTGCCAGACTTCTTGTTTTTGCTGACCGCAACGCCAAGCAAAATGTCAAGCTTGTCGGCGTTGTTCAGGGCAGTGATGCAGAAGCGCATGAGGTCCGGCCACCTGATGACCATGTCGTCATCGAGCCAGAGACTCCAGAGCTTGTCAGTCTGCAGAAGCCAAGCACTCATCCCCTCCGAGCGACCTTGGGTCAACTCGCTACAGCCGCCGACCTCCATGTATTTCCAGTCGTACTTGTAGCCCCAAGTCGCGATGATATGTCGCCAGGCTGAGCAGCCCTGGTCACGTGTCAGGGAGATCAGGCAGAAGTTCCGTCCGACTCGCGCTAAGTCCTCTTCCGTCGGCTCCCAGCGCGGTCGCAGAACCCAGGCTTTCCACCATCGATCCCAGTCGATCGGGAAGTCGAAGTCCTCGGTGAAGTCGTCGATCTCTCGCCAGCACTCGGCCCGGTCGTACACAAGACCGCGCTGCTTCGCCCCGGTCATCTGAGCGTAGATGCTCCATGAGTTGTCCCGCTTGACCTTGCCAGCGCGGAACTTTTCCGACGCAGCAGTCGCGGCCTTGACGAACCGCTTGTGCTGGTCTGCCTCGAACGAGACCCCCCAGAACTCCCCGTAACGCTTGCCGGTCACGGCACTAGGACCGAGTCGCCCGAACCACAGCACCGGCTCGGAGTCGTCGCGGAACATGGTCGCCGCGCCGGCGTCGGATAGCCAAACGTCGCCCCACATGACGAGGGTCCGACCGTCCGTCGCCCAGTGCTCCTGAGCGCCGATGAGCTTGTCGTGGTCGGTGCCGAGAATGCGGCGCGGGGCGATCGTGGTTACACCATCGCACGGAAAGGCGAGCTTCGGCCCAACGATGAAGATTGCCGCCTCCGGGGCATGCTGTTTCGCCAGCCGTACCAGCCGAGCTATCAGCGTCTCGCCGTCCACCTTGAGGAAGTGTTTCGGCTTGCCGGTGTAGTTTCCCCAGCGGGTTCCTTTGCCACCGGCTAGGATTATAATGCTTCTAAGTTCACTCATCGCCCTTGCTCCCATCCCCGAACCGGGCGCTGATGGCGGTTGCTACGGAATGATAGAGCCCGACATAGCGGCCGCTTGTGTGCTCTTCCTGCCGTTCCAGGAAATCCGCGATCTCCCTCACCGCCCGCTGATACCCCGCAGTGTCGGCCAGCACGGCGCGCCGATTCCACGCCCTGCGCGCACCGGCGGCAGTGTTTGCAATCGGGCCCTCGCAGCCGCACGAGTAGCAGGCTAGAGCGAATGATAGTGCGGGTCTGGTGATCTCTAGATGCTCCAGCTTGCTGCAGAATGGGCACGGCTCTAGCCGCGGGCGTTTCGTTTTGGTTTTTCTCATGGCCCGTCTGTCCCTTCGGTTGGGGTTGCTTCCGGATCGGTGAATCCACCTCCGTTGAATCGAGCGACTACCCACCGCACCACGCGCCGCTGGGCTTCACGGTCAAGGTGGCGCAGGACTCTGGCAATCGCACGCATGGCAAGAATCTCGGGATCAGTCCGCTTCACTGCCCACCGTCCTTCCCGGCCACCGCCACCAGTTCCGCCAGCACATCTAGCACCACGTTTCCGGCCACCGCCGCTAGCAGTTCTCGACTCCGGGCGTTGACGATATGCTCGCGTCCTTTGGCTAGCGCGTCGATGTTCGCGTTCAGGTGTCTCGTCACGATTTCGTCAAGCCATTCTTGGTCCGTGTCGTTCGTTGGCATCACTCCCCGCCTTTCCCGCCCGTGTCCGCGAGGGCAGCGCTGATTTCCAGTGCAGCACGCAACCGCTCTGCCCAGTACCCGCTCCACTCTGATTCGATCTCATTCGCGATCCGCTCCACCGCCTCCCGCAGCCGTTCGTCCGCGGGCTTCGCTGCAACTTCGGCGCGTAGCCGTGCATTCTCCTTCAGCGTGTCTGCGAACACTCGACCACGAACCTTGACCTCTTCCGGATCGACTCCGATTGCTCGCAGTTCGGCATCACACTCAGCATCGGTCATGTCGTCAAGCTTCGGCTCGGGCGGGGTGCGCTTGCCGGTGCCGTTGCAGGTGGTGCGATACAGATCGCGAAGCGGATGATTCTCGGTCCCGGGGCGCTGCGGATTGCGACTGCATCCAGGGCAGGGAGCGTATCGCGCAAGCGCTCCCGGTATTGCGTGGTCGCACCCCTCGCATCCGGTGTGCCCCTCCCCGCCCGCCTCCGGCTGCTGATTGACACGGTCACGGAAGGCGCGAATACGATCCAACCATGCGCGCGGAACAAATCCACACCCATCCGGGTTGACTCGCAGCGCGTCGAGTGCACGCGCGATCGTGATCTCAGCATCGGTAAGCTTGTCAGTGCTAACCTCGTCCGGGGTGCGCTTGCCGGTGCCGTTGCAGTCGGGGCACTCGCCGATCCCGGGGTGGCCAAAACCGCGTAGCCCGGTTCCGTGACACCCTGAGCACTTCTCCCCGCCCGCCTCCGGTTGCTCGGGCTTCGGGGCAGCGGCGCGGCGGAAAGCAACATCGAGTCGACGCAGTGTGCCGACCTCACACTCTAGCATAGTCTCGTCGGGTTCCTCGGGTTCGATATTCGCGTCGAACCAATCGACGATATCGCCAGCGGCATCGAGTAGCGGCCGCATCCTTTGCACCTCCCGCATCCAGCTCGCCGCTACCCGAGCGTCGTCCTCGGCTTGGCACTTGAGTCCGCCGAGCTGGGAACGCAGGCGCTCCACCTCGGCGCGGAGGGCATCCCGTTCCGCCGCCAGTTCCGCAACCAACTCCGCAGCCGTCGCCGGTCCCTTGCGCTCCGGCAGTGCGGCGAGCAGTTGGCGCGTCAGGTCTCCGAGTGACCGCGCGAGTTGGTCGAGGACGGGGACGGATTCCAGTTCGGCGACGCGGTCGCGGAGGGCGGCTACCAACTCGCCTACCATCTCACAGCGCGTAACCAGGGCGTTGTCCGGATCGTTTACCAACTCAGCTAGCTTGCGCATGGCCGAATCACGGATGCCCTTCCAGTGCTCGGCGCTACCGGATTCCTCCTCCGCCCGCTTGACCGCTGCATCCCGCTCGGCCACGAGTAGCTTGACTCCGTCCTCCAACGTGTTCCATCCGGCCCAGCCGATTGCGTTGCCGATGATATCACAGCCGGCCCCGGTGTACCTTGATACCGGAATCACCGCCCGCGCCTGCTCCGGGTGTTGCTTTGCCCACTCGGCCAAGTCGGCGAGGGTGACTGGCCCTTTGATGATGTTGTGCGTACCGACGAGCATCCACCGGACGAGCTCCTCGACCTTGGTGGTGGTTGCGATCGGCGTGTTCAGGTCGATGACAGTCACTTCGCGCCTCCCTTCAGAGCGGTCTCTACGGCGGCCTTTGCGGCCTCAACGGTGATGTAGTCGTGATCCAAATCGAACTCGTCAACGCCGTATGGGATGCCGTTGACACCTTCGCGGCGATCCCAAACACCGCCAACCAGGCGCCCGTCCAAGATCGCCACGTGATGCGAGTTGAATTCCGGAATCCAGTACACCTCCCCCTTTGCATGCACCGTCCACCCCGCTTCCCTGAGCACTGCCGCCGCCTGCTCCTGTGCCTGTGTCGATGCGAGTAGCGCGGCCATTGCGGCGCGCGGGTCGGGGCTCGGTCGGTCCGGGACCGTGGGTTGTTCGGGTCTCATGATGCGTGCTCCGGTTGCGCAATCGCTCGCGCCAACTGTTCCGCCAGGTTCTCAGTTTCGGAGACGACGTAGTCAACGTCGCGGTACACTTCGTCGGAAAAGAAGTCTGTACGGCCTCGCACCACTGCCATTCCTGGTGCGGCATCGCCGTAGTGCGCGCAGTCGAAACCGATCCACCACGTCGAATCCTCGCCATGAAAGGTGTTGGACCACGTCAACCCCCCATGCACCTTCGGTCGGTACATGTCCCAGATGGTGTCATCGTTTCGGCCATACAACGGGTGCCCGGATTCAACTCCGATGTACCCGCACCAGTGCCCCATGGGTCCGCGCCGAATCCGGCAACGGAACCCGGCATGGGTCCACTCTTTCTCGTCAGGTTCACTCTGCCACGGACCCGGCGGCCACTCGCTTTTGCTGCTCATGATGCCTCCTTACCTGCTCACCATCCCGCAGCGCTGATTCTGCCATGCGTCGTCAAACGCAGCGGCGGCCAGGGCTGGAGTGCCACCGAATCCAGCAACGCCTTCCTGCAGATCGTTGCCATACAGCATACACCACTGGTCGCCGTCCGGGTACAGACGCGGACGCAGTAGCACGTGGGGCGACGACAACTCCTTTCCCTTCCCGCCCGTGTCCGCGAGGGCAGCGCGGAGTTTGGATGCGACCATGGCCTCACCGTGTCCCCAACCGCGATCCCAATCGTGAATCGAGCCCCTTAGCTTCTCGGCTTCTCTCTCGGCATCGGCGGCGATCGACGCCACCGCCACCCGCAGCCGTTCGGCCTCGACGTTGAGCAACTGCACGGCCTCCAATGCGCGGGACCATAGTGGGTCGTCTGCTCCGCGCAACGGTTCGCCCGGTTTGTCCAGGGCCGCAGTATTACATGCGGCAAGCTGACCCCTCATCCTCTCTACCTCTGAGCGCGTGTGATCTGCTTTGGTTTGCTCTGACATTTGATGCCTCCTTACCTGCTCACCGGCAGGGGTCGGAGCCGCGCACAGATTTTGGTGTGGAGGCACCAGGCACGGCCCCGACCCCCAGCGGCGAACGGGTCGACGTTGGGGGGAACGACTATCGGTCGAAGTCTTCGGCCTCCTCCGGTTCCGACTCCGGGCCTTTCTTGCGGCCGCCACCGGTACCACCAGCGCTGGTGTGCATGGTCATCTTGAACGGTCGCTTCTGCGGCAGCTCGATCGTGACGTCGGTTTCACGTTCGATGTCCGGGCTGCCCCACACTCGGATCGCGGTGTCGCCCTCATACGGAGCCGGGTACAGGATGACACGCCTTCCGATCCACTCCTGCGGCCGCCGCCCAAACATCGCCTTCATGCACTCGCCGTTGGTGCGGTTAAGGACCCACTGCTTCGGCGTCTGCTTGAACGCCACCACACCCTTGACCTTCTTGCCACCCTTGCAGGGGAGTTCGTCGGTGTCGACCTCAGTGATCTCCAGCGTCACCTTGCGTCCCTTGAACTCGCCGGACTTGATGAACCGCCCCGGGAATAGCTCGTCGTAGTCGATCGGTTTGTTGTCGCTCATGATGCGTCTCCGTTCCCAAAGTCCAGGCCGAGCGCGTCAGCGTCGTCGTCCTCGTGGTCGTATGCGTATGCCGGCAACTGGAAAGTCATCTCGACCTCACAGCGTCCCGGCCAGGAGTCGGTGGCGATGCAGTGTTGCAGCCGCTCCAACCGATTCAGATACTCCTCCCGCCCCGCCTCCAGAATCTCTTCCGGCATGCGGTAGACGATGATCTCGTGAGGCGGTTTCGATTCTACCACCGCAAGGACGAACGGCAGCGTCTCCCCGGTGATGGTCTTGTAGCCGTCAACGTACAGCGCGGCCTGGACGTGGTAGTCGAGATTATACGCCGCGCGCAGAAACCGGAACGGCGCGATCTGGCCAGTGGTCTTGAGGTCCACCATCGTGCTGTCAATCCAGTCCGCTCGCGCCTTGCACTGCGTCCCCGTCACCGGCTCGGTCCAGAGAATCGTTACCTCCGGTGCTCCCTTGACGAAGTAGGGACCGGCGATGGGATGGGTGCGGACGGCCTCACCGATCGCGGTTGCGGTGTCGTACTCCTTGGGGGTGATGTCAACGCGGCCGTTTAGCGCGTCCCGAAACGCATCCCACACCTTGCCGTTGCGGACCTTCCCTTTCCAGAGCGCGTACTCTTCCAGGAACCGCTTCGGCTCCAGCGTCGCCGTGTGGGCGGCGTGACCGCGGCGGAGGATATCCTTGCTCGGTTGCCCGTGCCGCAGGTAGTGCTGATACCGGAGCGGAGATTCCGCGATCTGCTTCAGCGCCGTATTGTGCACGCGGGGAATGTCAACGTAGTCGGCAAACGGGATGCCGTGGTGGATGCCGTCGGGGAGGTCAGTCACTTCAACAGCTCCCGGATCTCGGGCGACGCGCAGACTAGGACCTGTTGCCGTGCGGTGCGCGCGTTGGCATCAATCTCAACGATCAACGTATCCCGTCGCTCGTGCGCTTTCTTGACCGCTGCGTCGTGCTTCAGGTTGGCGAGTTCGCGCCGCTTGGCTGCCTTGCGCGCGATCTTGTCGAGTTGCTTCTGGTACTGCGCCGCGATCTCATTGCGGACGCGGTCGGTTGTTTCTGGTGTCATGGTGCCTCCTAGTTGTTTCCGTCAGTCTCTCTCACCGCGACCGCGATCAGCCGGCCCCGGTTGCAGACGCCGATGAGGGCGTCGAGTTCTGCTCCGGCGTATTCCCGGCGCGCGTCGTCGAGTGGTCCGGGGTTGTACACGCGCGGCGGGATAGGGTCGGGCTGGTCAGTGGGCTTCATGAACTCGGAGCCCGCCACAGGCGCCGAAGCCGCATCCTCACGGGTAGCAGTACCCACTGACCGAAGCCCGGTAGTCGTTCGCCGCATCACGCTGGCAGGCGTCTCGCCGAGGGAGCCGCGGACTAGCCAGGAGCCGAGGCGGGTCATGATGCGGACTCCGCTTTGGCTACCGATTCCTGTGGCGGCCAGATTTGCTGGTCTTCCGCACGGTACCCGGCGCTGACCGTCACTCGGCCATCGGTCGTCAGGTGCATATGCGTCTTGCAGGGAAAGTCGAACATATCGTCGATGCGAACGTTGGCCCGCCTGCCCGCTTCTACCAGCATCCCACACGGGTGGTAGTCGACGTTAATCCACATCCAACCATGCTGACTGGCTGCCGATTCAGTCAGCACTTCCTCCAACTCCTTCTCATATCGCGCCAACTCTTCATCAGTCTTCGGCTTGCGACACTTGTTGATGGTGAACGCGGCGAGTGCGCTGGTCATCGCGTCGCCGTTGTCCCACTCGCCGGGTTGCCGCAGTTGGTCCGTCCACCACTTCGCCGCCGCCTTGATTTGGTCGTTGCTGATCATGAGTCGTCTCCCTTTCCTTCCTTCATCTTCCACCAGCACTCATCACACGCCTCGTTCTCCTCGTCGGTGTCGTCGTCCGAATGTCCGCCGTGGCAGTAGCCGAAGAGGCGGCCGCAGTGGGAGCACCGGTAGACGTTCTCGGGAGCGCATTCGCACCCCTTCTCGTGATACGGCGGGCGCCACCCGGGCTCGATTCCCAACTCGTCGCAGATGGCGATCCGCAACTCCGGCAACGATTGCCGCCATGGTGCTTTTCCGTTTCGTATCAACGCGCCCCAGACGCCGAGCGGTTGCGCGGACACCATCACGATGGGAATGCCTTGGGGTCCGTCGCCGAACCACAGGGTTTCGCTTGCCGCTCGCCAGCGGAGCGGTTCAATTTCGTGGTACATGCTCACAGGTCCGTCTCCTCTCTGCTGTCCCTCAGATGTTCGCCGGGTCCGCCCTCAATGACGGCCATCAACTCATCCCGCGCCCAGTCGGTATCAGGGTCAACCGTCACCGCGATCGTTGACCCGCAGCGACAGTGCCTCTGGCTGAGCGGGTGCGCGTCGTCGATGCCCTGACCGAGCCCGCAGATGGGCAACTGGCGCCACTGGCTCAGCGTGTAGGACCGGCCGCAGGCGCAACGCTTGAAGGGGTTACTCATTGAGCGGACTCCGGATGCAAAGCGCCATTGCCCGGTCGTGAAACCCGGCCAGCGTGGCACGCTCAGACACTGCCCCGAGCAGCCAAGCCATGCGACGCGCGCCGGCCAACTCAAACCTTAACTCGGAGAGTTCTCGCAGCATTTGGGAGCGGTTCGGTTCTACAGCGAGCACCGCAGCTGCCGACGTACCCGCGATACATTCGGCGAGTCGGTTGGCCAGCACGTCCTCGGCCAGTTGGTGAACGTCGGTTTGCCAGGTCACGGTCCCTCCTCGATTCCGTGGGCCATGAGCAGGCCCTCCAGTTTTGCGATCGTCTCGCGGGCGGCGCGGAGTTCGGCGATCAGAGCGGGGGCGTTGTTGACGGCCCATGTCCACCATTCATCCACCCCAAGCGGCAATCCCTGCGTGAGCACACGTCCAACAAGGGGCTTAGCCTCTCGCAGCAAGCGCTCCCCTTCGCCGAGGTCAACCATGGTCAGCCTCCGGCGCCACCGTGTCCGCGGTCTTCCGTTGTGCCAGCCAGCGCCGATTGTCCTCGTCTTCCTCGTCGACCTCGGCCTGGTCCCACGTCGCTGGGTCGTCGCGGTAGTCGAAACCGAGACACTCTCGGACCTGCTCGGCGAGTTCACCGAATATCCACCCGCCTGGGCAGAAGTGTTCCCGGATGCTGACACAAGAACCGCATGTGCGATACACGCTCCAGTTGCCGTCCCAACATCCCGTGACGTGTTCATGCGGCGCGCCAACTGGTATCGTCTCGCCGCATTCGCAACACTCGTGCGGCTTCCGCGCTCGCACTGTATGCTCCGAATATACGCTTGCGGGATCGTAGTCGTGGCACGAGCAATCGCATTGAAAACCGAGCATCACAACACCTCCCCAGGCGGCACCGTGTCCGCGGTCTCAAGGTCCTCATCTTCGTCGTCGTCTTCGTCATCCTCCGGCGGCGGGTAGGGCGATGTGGCACCACAACACGTGCACCTCACACACCACTTTACTCGGTCGCCACCCAATGCGTGCAGGGGGTGCCACTTAACCAGACCACCGCAAAACTCACACCTCATGTTGCACCTCTTTCCTTCATTGCCTTCCGTTCCTCCGCGCACTCCTCGCACACATACCGCTCGACATTCCGCGGCCGGTCCGGGTCCGGGTCGAGTTGTGTATCGCGCCACCGTCGCCCGCAGTAGTGGCAGCGGGGCTCGTCGGAGTTGCGGGCGGAGGGGTCGGCGTAGTGGGTCATCGGACGGGCTCCCAGGTCCAGAAGGCCAACTCGACTCGGTCGAACTCATCACGGGTTGCGAACTGGAACCGATGTTGCCGCGCCTCAATCTCCACGATCTGTTGGCGGCCGTAGTAGGGGATCGCTGCGCCGGCCGACAGGCGTACGCGCTCAGGAATTGCCAGCTGCATCCGTGGCATTTTCGGCACACCCTGCGGGCAGAATACGTGGACGCCTGGGCGGTCCTCGGCATGCAGCAGTTTGGTGAGCCGCTCGCGTTCGTGCCTGGTAGCCTCAACACGTGCCTGAGACACCAGCACGGCAGCGGCTTTGAAGTGTCGGAGCTTCATGCACTGCGCCTGCCACCGCTCGCATCGGAGCGTGACGCGGTCGTGGCGTGGGCGACGGAGGCGGATCATCGCTCTCCCTCCTCGCACGCGCGGCTCCAGAACCGATGGTGCTCCAGCTTCAACCGGCGGAGCTTGCTGATCGGAAATTGGACCGTCGTGGTATCAGAATCATAGGCGCGGGTGCACAGGAACTTGCCCTGCCAACACGATGCCCGCAGGCACGCGGAGCAGACAGTGACGAGCCGGTCGCGACTCCTGGCTGCCGTCACTTGGCCCCCCTCTCCCGCCCGCTGATCGCCTCCGGCATCCCGGGCAACTCAGCCCACCACTCCCGGACCATCCTCTCCAGCCAGGCGGATGCTTCCTGCGTCTCGCCGTCGACCTCCAGCCAGATCACATCTGGTTGCCAGTGCCAGTGGGCGCCGACGGACTCGGTCCCGTACTCGCCGTGCATCACCACGCATAGGACGATGCTCCCGGGCTCGTCGCAGTCAACGCGGTGGGCTTCGATTAGGTGTCGTTCGTTCATTGGGTGCCTCCTACGCCCCTAAGCCGCGGCCCGGCGGGGTGCGCGGCTGGACGGGGGCGGGGTTGGTCAGTCAGCGCCCCACGGAATCCAATGGGTCTGCCCTCGCCGAGCAACGTGTAGCGGGTGGAGTTGCGCGTCTATGTGCGCCAGCAGACGCAGGCCAATTGCGTCGCGTTGTGTCGGAGTGGTATCCGCGAACAGTTCGCTGCTTCCGATGTAGAGGACAACCGAGTCGGCGATGGCGCTCCAGCTTTCACAGTCGGACACGAACTCCGACGCTGACTGCTCGCCGACGTAAACGTCCCATGTTTGTCCAGGGGTCAGGTTGGCTGGATCGTAGTTGGTATTGGTCATGATTCGGTGCCTCCTACCGCCGAAGCCCCCGGACCTGAGGCGCGGGGGCTGGACGGGGGTGAGTCGGGGTCTCAGATTTCTACTATCCGCCAGTCCCCCTCTGAAAACGTGGCGCCCCATCGGCGCACGTCGCGCTCAACTGACAGCAAGCTGCCGTCCGGTAATGCAGCCCCGCAAAAATCGGTGGCTTGCTCCGTGGTCTTTGTGGTCATGGTTGGTGCCTCCAGAACGGACCTTGCCACCGCTGCTCCACACTGTCAAGAACTACCGGACAGAAAAGTTTTACGTTCTGGTACTGGACAGGTCAGGGCGGATAGTGTAGGGTCCCCACCTATGAAGGCCAGAACCGTCGCTGAGGTCCTTGAAGCATGGCGTCTGCAGGACCCTCCTATCAGCCAAGAGAACCTCGCCCGCATCGCCGGGGTTACGAGCAAGACCGGGCACCGGTGGTGCAACGGCTTCGGCTCTCCGGACCCTGAACAAATCAGGCTGTTGGAGAAACACCGGCCGGGGCTCGTCGGGGTACTGTTCCCGGATGCGGTGAAGGGGAAAGGGTGAGGACGTGAGTACGAAACGCGCCTGCCCCCGTTGCGGTGGACCCAAGGGACCGTGCGCCGCCATGTGCTGGCGCTGTCGGTACGGTACTGAGCCACGGAGACCGAAGCGGACCACGATCCCAGCGCCGGTGAATCCGATCATCGTGCCGCCGTGGGTGGAGTGCCCGGAGCTCGAGTTCGGGTTCGATGTGGTGGGGGTGTTCGCGGAAAGTTGACGTGATTCGTAAGCAGGTGTAAGCGTAAGCCATGGCTGGGTATGCAAAGCTCCACTCCGCGATCCTGGACTCGACCATCTGGAACGAACCGAACCACGTTCGCATCGTGTGGATCACCATGCTGGCCATGGCGGACGCTGACGGATACGTCGCCGCAGCCGTGCCGGGGTTGGCCTATCGGGCTCACGTGAGCATCCAAGAATGCGAGCAAGCCTTGGGAAAGTTCCTGGCCCCAGACCCTTACAGCCGGACGCAGGAGCACGAGGGTCGGCGGATAACCGAAGCTGACGGCGGATGGATTCTCCTGAACTATCAGAAGCACCGGGAAGAGCGGAACCTGGAGCGCAGGCGCGAACAGAACCGGGAAGCGCAGGCCCGTTGGCGGGCAAAGCGTAAGGCTGACATAAGTGAGGATAAGCCGAGTAAGCCAGAATCAGCCCAAGCAGAGGCAGAGGCAGAGGCAGAGGCAGATCAGAACCCCCCTATAGTCCCCCCCTTGGGGGACGCTCAACAGGTTCAACCTCCGGACGAGAAGCCGAAGCGCAAGCGGAAGGCCCCGAGCTCTCCCCTCCCGGCTGACTTCACTCCGACCGATGAGCACAAGGCCACCGCACGGAAGCACGGGCTAGACCTCGGTCTCGAGCTTGATAAGTTCCGGGCGCACGCCGAGGCCACGGACCGGAGGCAGGTCCGGTGGAATGCAACCTTCAGGCAGTGGCTGCTCAGCGCTGCCAGCTATCGAATCCGCTCCGCTCCGACCGTCGGCCAACCGGCGCATGGGGTGAGCGGGTTCAGGAAGGCGACGGTGATTCAATGATGGAACGATCCCGGAGACTCAGCGACGGACTGGCCGACCTAATCAACTCGGCCCGGACACTCAGTCTGGCGAACCAGCCGGCTGCCGAGGCCGAGGAAACCCGCCTCGCCCGGCTGACCAGACAGGACCAAGCGCGCGAGTTGACCGAGCAGCTCCCCGTGTGCTTCGCCAGAATG
>Ga0307441_1000232_pt1 | contig 21987 bp, 18 predicted proteins | sample SalMarWE160420MG_FD_202149 | JGI IMG/M metagenome (GOLD analysis project Ga0307441, IMG submission 202149) | Salt marsh sediment microbial communities from the Plum Island Ecosystem LTER, Massachusetts, United States - WE1604-20 | ecosystem: Environmental > Aquatic > Marine > Intertidal zone >... | reverse complement strand
GACGGTGACCGTCTTCAAGGTGACGCGGAACGCCGAGGCGATACCCGAAGCGGTGGTGACCCGCACGGGCGTTCCCACCACGCGGAAGTCGATACCCAGATGGCGCGCCTCGCCGGCATTCATGGCCACCTGGGAGGCGCCCGTGTCCACCAGAAACGACACCGGCAGACCGTCTATGCCGCCCACGGTCGTGAACATCCCCGACGTTCCCCGGTAGATCCGCACTTCAGGCGTATCGCCGCTGTCGGCGGCCGGCGGACGCACGTCCGTACCCAGCCCCACCCGCACTTGTCGTCCGTTCACCTCCAGTATCGCCGCTTCGCTGCTGGCACTGAGCAATTTGATCCCGCCCGCGGTCCGCTCACCGGCCGCCAGCACGGTGCGCACGCCGTTTATCGTCAATACGGCGTGATTATGGAACAACGCCAGCACCTGAATATCGGGCGCTGCACCCCGTGCCGCCAGGGGACAGAGCAGCGTCGTCAGCAATACCAGCGCTTTTACGGGGCAGCGGCACATGCTACAAAGTCGGCACCTGGGCAGCGAAACTGGAGTGCTCCATTATGGAACCGTTATGGATCTTCCGCCATGTGGACTGTGAGGGACCGGGCTACCTTGCCGACGTCCTCGAAACCCACCGCATTCCGTGGCGGCTGATCGCTGTCGATCAGAACGAAACCATACCAGCGTCCATTGAGGGCTGCGCCGGGTTGGTCTTCATGGGAGGCCCCATGAGCGTCAACGATCCGCTGCCCTGGATCGAACCGGAATTGGGGCTGATTCGCGCCGCCGCACAGGCCGGCAAACCGGTACTGGGCCACTGCCTCGGAGGCCAGCTGATCAGCAAGGCGCTGGGGGGGCAGGTGGGACCCAATCGGGTACGGGAAATCGGCTGGCACCCGGTGGACCGCGCCGACACCACGGCAGCCACCGACTGGCTGGGCGCCCTGCCCGCCCGCTTCGAGGCTTTCCACTGGCACGGCGAGACCTTCTCCCTGCCGCCGGGTGCGCAGCCCCTGCTTTTCAACGAAAACTGCGCCCACCAGGCCTTCGCCATGGACAGCATCCTGGCCCTCCAATGTCACGTCGAAATGACCGAAGAACTGGTTCGGGAATGGGTGGCCCGTTACGCCGACGAATTGAGTACGCCCACGCCCAGCCTGCAAAGCCCCGAGCAGATCACCGCCGACCTGCCCAACCGGATCAGCGCGCTCAAGCAACATGCCGACATCCTCTACCGGCGCTGGCTGCGGCCGCTGCTTGGTCGGTAGCGACGCTCAGGAAAAACCAAAAGCGCCACGGAAGACACGGAAAGCACGGAAAAGAAAAATGATCAATGAAGGGCCCGTCATGCCGGTGAACCCATAACGGGCAGTTACACAGAATTATTTACAGGCTCCCCGGAAACGCGGCCGGCCAATCGATCGAGGCTTGTCCTGTGCGGCGCAATGCGCTGCGCTTATTGCGCCCTACCTTCTCGCTGATTCCCTAGACACGTCCCGCCGCCCTTCATTCATTGTTTCCCTTTTCCGTGCTTTCCGTGGTTTCCGTGATTTCCGTGGCGTTTTTATCTTTTTTCATCCGAGGCTGTCACCGGGAGAGGCAGCCGATTTCACAACCACCAGCGCAGCAACGCCCGGAGCACCAGCCAGGCGTAGCCGGCGGCCAAGGCGTCGTCGAGCATGATGCCCAGTCCGCCGCCCACCCTGCGGTCGAACCAGCCCACCGGCCAGGGCTTGAGGATGTCGAACAGCCGGAAGGCGATGAACCCGGCGAGTACCGGAAGCACCCCCATCGGCATGGTCATCATCGTCAGCAGGTAGCCGATGATTTCGTCCCACACGATGCCCGGGTGATCGTGCACGCCGAGATCCCGGGCTGTACGGCCGCACAGCCAGACTCCGACAGCGAAGCCGACAGCCACCACCGCTGCGTACACGGGCATAGGAAAGCGTGCGACGAGCAGGTAAAGGGGCACAGCCAACATTGTTCCGGCAGTGCCGGGGCCCACGGGGCTGAGCCCGCTGCCGAGTCCGAAGGCCAGCAGATGCACAGGACGGCGCAGCAGTGCGCCGAAGGTGGGTCGGGGATACGGAGAGGATGGCACGGGCTCAGGCACGATACACGACACCGTCAACCGAAGTGGCGGTAGCCGGCCGCGCCGACAACGCAGGGCGAACCATCATCATGGAGGCAGCGCAGGCCCGTTTCCTCTTCCACGATTCCCACCTTCAGGTAGCCGCAATCGAGCCCGCCCAAAGCCGCTTGCAGAGCAGCACGCCGGGACGGCGGCACGGTGAAACACAACTCATAGTCGTCACCAGCGGCCAGCGGCAGGTGGTCCCAATCGACCTCCAACCCCGGGCGGTCCTCGAGGGTCTCTCGAAACGCGGTTGAGCGGGGCAGCCGATCGACCCACAGGGTCGCACCCACGCCGCTTCGTTCGAGAATATGGCCCAGATCGGCGAGCAGGCCGTCCGACAGGTCGATGGCGGCACCGGCCAGCCCGCCCAATGCCATACCTGCCTGCACCCGCGGCTGGGGACACTCCAGGCGAGCAACCAGGAAATCCCGGTGCATGGCCGGAACGGCAATATCCTCCTGCAGCAGCCGCAGAGCGAGGCCCGCGTCCCCCAGCGTGCCCGTCACGTAGATTTCGTCGCCGGGCCGCGCCCCGTCCCGCCGCAGGGCCCGACCGGCCGGCACCAGACCATGGGCCTGGACAGTGACGGTAAGGGGGCCGCGGGTAAGGTCTCCGCCCACCAATTGCACCCCGAAGCGCTGCGCGAGGGCAGAGAACCCCCGGGCGAACGCTTCCAGCCAGTCCGTATCGGGTTGCGGCAGCGTGAGGGCCAGGGTGGCCCACGCCGGATCGGCGCCCATGGCCGCCAGATCGCTGAGGTTCACTGCCAGCGCTTTGTGGCCGATTGCAGCGGGGTCTGTGCCGTAGGGGAAGTGCACCCCGTCCACCAGGGTATCCATGGCGACCGCCAGTTCCCTGTCCGGCGGCACCCGCAACAGGGCGGCATCGTCACCGACGCCCAGGACCACGTCGTCGCGGCGGCTGCCGGCACCGGCGAAATAACGTTGGATGATGTCGAATTCCGAAACCGGCATGGCTGTCGCCCGCTTCCCGGTTGGTGCGGCGGCGGCACCGCGGGTCAGTGCCGCGAACCGCCTCCGGGCACCGGCCCCGAACCGTCTCCGGCGGGGTGTTCCACGCCGCGCAGCACACGCGCGGTCCGGTCCAGGACCCCGTTGATGTAGGTGTGGCCCTGCTCGGCGCCGAACTTGCGCGCCAGTTCCACCGCTTCGTTGATCACCACCCGATAGGGTATGTCCGGGCGATAGGCCAGCTCATAGGTGCTGAGGCGCAGGATCGCCCGTTCCACGGGGTCCACTTCTTCCATGGGCCGATCCACAAAGGCACCCAATTCCTTGTCCAACTCCGCGCAGTGGGCGGTCGACTGCAGGACCAGCTCGCGGAAGTAATCGGCGTCCACCTGCCGGTATTCGTCCCGTTCGTGGAACTGGCGTTCCACCTCGGCCGGATCCATGCCGGTCAGCTGCCACTGATAGAGCGCCTGCAACGCCAGACGCCGGGCGCGCGAACGTTCCCGGGAGGCGGGCCTTTGTCGGTCGGGCCCGGCTGCCATGGCCGTCAGCTCCCCAGGTTTCGCAGCAGACTGACCATCTCGATCGCCGACATCGCGGCTTCCACGCCCTTGTTGCCGGCCTTGGTACCGGCGCGTTCGATGGCCTGCTCGATGGTATCCACGGTCAGCACGCCGAATGCCACCGGCACGTCGTGGCCCATCATGACGTTGGCCAGACCCTTGGTGCACTCGCCGGCCACATACTCGAAGTGGGGCGTGCCGCCCCGGATCACCGCGCCCAGAGCGATGATCGCGTCGTAACGCTTGGCGGCCGCCAGACGCTGCGCCACCAGCGGCATTTCGAAGGCACCCGGCACCCGCACCACGTGCAGATCGCGGGGATCGGCGCCGTGACGGGTCAGCGTATCCACCGCACCGCTCAACAGACTGTCCACCACGAAACTGTTGAACCGCGCAACCACGAGTGCGAAACGCGCGTCGCGCACCTGCAGGTCTCCCGCAAACTCCGTCAGACTGTTCATGCCGTCATATTCCTGTTGGTCGTTGTATCGCTCCGCCCGTCATCGGCGCGGAATCAATCGCCGGGCACGTACTCTACCACTTCGAGCCCGAAACCGGCGATGGCGTGCACCCGCTTGGGCGCGCTGAGCACCCGCATGCGCCGCACACCCAGATCGGCCAGGATCTGCGCACCGATGCCGTACGTGCGCAGATCCTCCTCGCCCTCCGGCTCGCGTCGGCGGGGCTCGGAGGCGTCCTGCAGACCATAGCGGCGAATCTTGCGCACCAGTTCGCGGGGATCCTCGGTCTTGCGCAGCACCAACACCACGCCTTCGCCCTCCCGGGCCACCCGCGCCAGGGCGTTGCGCAACGGCCAGCCGCAGTCGCCGGTGCGCGCGTCGAGAACGTCGCACAGGGAGTTCTGCATATGCACCCGCACCAGGGTGGGGCGCTCCCGATCGACGGCGCCGCGCACCAGAGCCAGATGCACTTCCCGGTCAATGGTGTCCTGGTAGGCCACCAGCCGGAAATCGCCGTGCTCGGTGGGCAGGTCGCATTCGGCCACCCGCTCCACGGTCTGCTCGTGGTTGATGCGGTAGTGGATCAGGTCCGCAATGGTGCCCATCTTCAGGTCATGTTCGGCCGCAAACGCCTCCAGATCGGGACGCCGCGCCATGGAGCCGTCCTCGTTGAGGATTTCCACGATCACCGCCGCCGGCTCCAGGCCGGCCAGGCGGGTCAGATCGCAGCCGGCCTCGGTATGTCCTGCCCGGGTCAACACGCCGCCGGGCTGTGCCATCAGCGGAAAGATATGGCCGGGCTGCACGATGTCGTCGGGCCCGGCGTTGGGCGCCACGGCCGCGCGCACGGTATGGGCACGATCGTAAGCGGAAATGCCGGTGGTCACGCCTTCGGCCGCTTCGATGGATACCGTGAAGTTGGTCGAGTGTTTGGCGTTGTTGTCGCTGACCATCAGCGGCAGTTTGAGCTGACGACAGCGTTCGCGGGTCAGCGTCAGACAGATCAGACCGCGGCCGTAGCGGGCCATGAAGTTGATGTCCTGCGGGCGCACCAGCGAACCGGCCATAATCAGATCGCCTTCGTTCTCGCGATCCTCGTCATCCATCAGGATGACCATTTTGCCCTCGCCGATGTCGGCGATGATCTCTTCAATCGAATTCAGTGCCATGCCTCACCTGCACCGGTGATCCGGTATCCGGCCCCATCGCTACGCCACGAGGCCCTGAACGCCGCCCTGTTCACAATCGTGACCACAGCGCCTAGCCTTTCACGAACCCATGCCGCGCCAGCAGTTCCAGGGTCACGCCACCGCCGCCCGCCTGCGCTGCCTGCTCGCCCAACAACAGCCTTTCCAGGTAGCGGGCGATGATATCCACTTCCAGGTTGACCTGGCGACCGGGGCGGTAATCGCCCAGGGTGGTGGCCTGCAGCGTGTGGGGGACGATATTGAGATCGAAGCGCGCCCCGTCCACCGCATTTACGGTGAGGCTGACCCCGTCCACGCAAATCGACCCCTTCTCGGCGATATAGCGGGCCAGCCCGGCCGGCGCTTCCACCACCAGCTGCTCGGAACGCCCTTGGGGCGCGCGCTCCACCAGAGTGCCCACGCCGTCCACATGCCCGCTGACCAGATGGCCTCCCAGGCGTGTGGTGGGGGTGAGCGCCTTCTCCAGATTGACGGATGTGCCCACCGCGAAACTCCCGAACGTGGTACGCCGCAGGGTCTCGCCGGACACGTCAGCCCAGAAGCCGTCCCCGGGCAGTTCCACCGCCGTCAGGCACACGCCGTTGACGGCGATGCTGTCTCCCAGCGCCACGTCGCCGAGATCGAGCGATCCGGTCTGCACGCGCACCCGCCGGTCCTCGCCGCGCGGCTCCAGCGCGGCAATGCGGCCCACCGCCTCTACGATACCGGTAAACACAACTGTCTTCTCCCGGCCCCGTTCCCGGGGCCCGTCGATCATGGCGGCGACCGGCGACAGGGCGTTGCCGTGATACGCCAGTCTGTGCCCACCGCCCGCAGATCCCGAATCTCCACGTCCAGGCGCTGGTCCATGGCGTCCAGACCGGGCATATGGAACAGACCGCGGGCGCCGTCGCCCATCAGGTGCGGGGCCATATAGACCACCAGTTCATCGATCAGCCCCGCCCGCAGCATGGCACCGCTCAGTACCGCGCCGGTTTCCAGCAGCACCTCATTGATCTGCTCCGCGCCCAGGTATTCCACAGCACGGGTCAGGTCGACCGCATCCGGCCCGTCGGCCAGCACCACCACACGCGCGCCGGCGCCCTCCAACCGGCGCTGCAGGGCGGGCTCATTGCAAGCTGTGAACACCAGTGTGTCGCCCGCCAGCGAGAGCATGCGCGCCGTCGGCGGCATGCTCAGGTGGGGGTCCAGCACCACCCGCAGGGGCTGACGCGAGCCGCCACCCGCTGCCCGCTCGTCCAGCCGCACGGTCAGGGAAGGGTCGTCCGCCAGTACCGTGCCGATGCCGGTCATGATCGCCGAGCTGCGCGCACGCAGTCGATGCACGTCCTGACGGGCGGCATCTGCGGTGATCCATTTGCTTTCGCCCGACGCCATCGCGGTGCGCCCGTCGAGGCTCATGGCCAGCTTGCAGCGCACGAAGGGGCGGCCGGTGCGCATGCGCCGTATGAATCCCGGATTGAGCGCCTCGGCCTGCTCCTGCAGCACACCGCTTTGTACCGGTATCCCGGCGCTGGCAAGCTCGGCCAACCCCTGCCCGGCCACCCGCGGGTTGGGATCCTCCATGGCGGCCACCACACGCGCTACGCCGGCATCGATCAATGCGCGGCTGCAGGGAGGCGTGCGGCCATGGTGGCAGCAGGGCTCCAACGTCACATAAGCGGTGGCGCCACGGGCCCGTTCTCCCGCCCTGCCCAGCGCATGCACCTCTGCATGAGGCTCGCCCGCCCGCTCGTGCCAGCCCTCCCCGACCACTTCACCGTCGCGCACCAGCACGCAGCCGACACGCGGATTGGGGTCCGTGGTGTAAAGACCGTGCTGCGCGAGCCGGACCGCACGCGCCATGTAGCTGTAGTCATCGACCGCTGTCATCACCGCCGTGCCGGTCTTCGCTGGCGGCCGCCTTTCGGGACGACCGGTTGAGGCACCGCACTGGGCGCCTACTGTTCGTTATCCTTGGCGCCGTCGGGCAGCAGAGGCATCTGCTGACGCTTCTGCTCTGCGCTGGGCTCCTTCTCCAGGCGCTCGATCTCCTCGCGGAAGGCGTTGACGTCCTGAAAGCTGCGATACACCGACGCGAACCGCACGTAGGCGACCTGATCGAGGTCCCGGAGTTCGGCCATCACCCACTCGCCGAGCTCCCCCGATGAAACCTCCCGCTCGCCTCCGCTGCGCAAGCGATGGCACAGCCGGCTGATCAGCGCTTCCACGCTCTCGGTTTCCACCGGCCGCTTTTCCAGGGCGCGCACCACTCCCGCCCGCAGCTTGTCCTCGTTGAACGCCTCCCGGGTCCCGTCGCGCTTGACGATGCGGGGCATCACCAGCTCGGCGGTCTCATAGGTGGTGAACCGGTCTCCGCAGCTGACGCACTCGCGGCGACGACGAATCTGGTCGCCCTCGCCGGCGAGCCGCGAGTCGATCACCTTGGTGTCCTGAGCACCGCAGAAAGGGCAACGCATGGTTCGGCCGTGCGGTCAGGCGACGTGCATCGCACAGGGCCCGCGCCGCTGGGGGCTAACGGGCACTGCGCTCATAAACCGGAAAGCGTTTGCACAACGCCAGCACCCGTTCACGCACTTCGGCCATGACCGCTTCGTTTTCCACATCGTCCAGCACATCGCATATCCAGCCCGCCAGTTCGCGGACCTCTGCTTCCTTGAAGCCCCGGGTGGTGGCGGCCGGCGTGCCGATGCGGATACCGCTGGTAACGAACGGGGACTGGGGATCGTTGGGCACGGCATTCTTGTTGACGGTGATGTTGGCGGCACCCAGCGCCGCGTCGGCCGCCTTTCCGGTGATGCCCTTGTCGATCAGGTCCACCAGAAACAGGTGGTCGTCGGTACCGCCCGACACCACCTTGTAGCCGCGGTCCATGATCACCTCCACCATGGCGCGGGCGTTGGCCAGCACCTGGGCCTGGTAGGTCTTGAACTCCGGCGCCAGCGCCTCTTTGAAGGCCACCGCCTTGGCGGCGATAACATGCATCAGGGGGCCGCCCTGGGTGCCCGGGAATACCATGGAGTTGAGCTTCTTCTCGATCTCCGGGTTGGACCGGGCCAGGATCAGGCCGCCACGGGGACCACGCAGGGTCTTGTGGGTCGTGGACGTGGTCACATCCGCGATCTGTACCGGACTGGGGTACAGGCCGGCGGCAATCAGTCCCGCCACGTGGGCCATGTCCACGAACAGGTAGGCGCCCACCTCGTCGGCAATGTCGCGGAAGCGCTGCCAGTCCATCACCCGGGAATAGGCCGAGAAGCCGGCGACGATCATCTTGGGCTTGTGTTCCCGCGCCAGAGCCGCCACCTGATCATAGTCCACCACGCCGGTCTCGGGATCGATACCGTATTGCACGGCATTGAATACCTTGCCGGAGAAATTGACCTTGGCGCCATGGGTCAGGTGCCCGCCGTCGGACAGGCTCATGCCCAGTATGGTGTCGCCCGGCGACAGCAAGGCGAAATACACGGCGGCGTTGGCCTGGGAGCCGGAGTGGGGCTGCACGTTGGCGTAGTCGGCGCCGAACAGTTCCTTGACCCGGTCGATGGCGAGGCGTTCGGCGATATCCACGAACTCGCAGCCGCCGTAGTAGCGCTTGCCGGGATAGCCCTCGGCATACTTGTTGGTCAGTACCGAACCCTGGGCCTCCATGACCCGCGGGCTGGCATAGTTCTCGGAGGCGATCAACTCGATGTGCTCTTCCTGGCGCCGCTCCTCGGCCTGCATGGCGGCCCAGAGTTCGTCGTCGAAGCCATCGATGGTCATGTCTTTGCTGAACATGCGCTTCCTCATGCACTGCTTGTCCCCGCCTGGGCAGGCCGGGATGGTGGGTCAGATTGCGAACGAATCCGGTATCATACCGGAATTGCAGGGGAGATGCATGAGCGTACGCGAAGTACAGCGCCGTGGGGACTGGCACCCGCGGCGCCCCGTGCCACGGGGCGCCTCAGGAGGTCTGCTCCACCAGCACTTCCAGCACCGCCGTCCAGGCTAGGGCCAGATTGGTCCGGTCGTAGCCGCCTCCGCCCATGGCCAACAGACGCCCGTCGCAGCAGGCATCGGCGAGCGCACACAACTGGCGGGCCGCCAGGGCATGAGCGGCGCTGGAATACCGCAAATGGGTGATGGGATCTCCACCCAGGCTGTCAGCGCCACACTGGAAGAGGATGAACTCCGGTGAGCGCTGGCGGATGAAGTCCTCCGCCTGTCTCCAGGCCACCTGGAAGGCCTTGTCGTCGGCATCGGGCGGCATGGGGACGTTGAGCTTGGTGCCGGCGGCCGGCCCCAGCCCGGTCTCCCCCACCGCACCGGTACCCGGATACAGAAAGCGACCGTCCTCGTGCAGATCGGCGATGATCAACTCGGGATCGTCGGCGAAGGCATAGAACACACCGTCGCCATGGTGAGCGTCGATATCCACGTAGGCTACGCGGCGCACGCCGAACCGGCGGCGCAGGGTCTCGATCGCCACCCCGCAGTCATTGAACACACAGAAACCCGCGGCGCCGTCACGCCGTGCATGATGGAGTCCGGCGATGGGGACGAATGCCCGCCGGCAGCGTCCGTCCATGATCCGTTCCACGGCGTCCACGGTGGAACCCACCACCGTGGACGCCGCCTCGAAAACCCCGGGAAATGCCGGTGTATCGCCCTCGTCCAGAAAGCCTTCGCCCGTTGCCGACTGACGCTTCACCTGCTCCACATAGGCGTGGTGATGAAAAAGCTCGATAACCTCCTGCCCGGCGGCGACCGGATCGCATACGCACACCCGCTTGTCCAGTCCCAGTTCCACGGCACGCCGCCAGAACGCATCCATGCGGTCGGGCCCGAACGGGTGACCGTGCCCAAAACCGTACCGGGCCAGTGCCTTGCCTATGTAAACACAGACGTCCAAGTTCAACGCTCCATCATCGCGCTCTTGCAGCTCAAACCAGCTTAGCATTCGTTCAGGTCGTTGACATGATCAAGACGCGATGAGAGCGCCATCCCTCGTCGGCAACCCGCCGGCCAATTCCGGTTGGACCGTTACACCGGACTCTCGGGCCGGGATTGGAAAACGTCGTGGGCCTCAAGGATAATGCAGGAATTTTCGAACCAACCGATAGAAGCTAGCCATGGCGCAGTACGTATACACAATGAACCGAGTCAGCAAGGTGGTACCGCCCAAGCGGACCATCCTGAAGGACATTTCCCTCTCCTTCTTTCCCGGCGCCAAAATCGGTGTGCTTGGCCTGAACGGGTCGGGCAAATCCACGCTGCTTAAGATCATGGCCGGCGTCGACCGCGAGTACGACGGCGAGGCACGTCCCCAGGCGGGGATCAATGTGGGCTATCTGCCCCAGGAACCGCAGCTGGATCCCGACAAGGACGTGCGGGGCAACGTCGAGGAGGGTATCGGGGAGACCAAGGCGCTGGTGGACCGCTTCAACGAAGTGAGCATGAAGTTCGCCGAGCCCATGTCCGACGACGAAATGACCGCGCTGCTCGACGAGCAGGCCAAGCTGCAGGACGCCATCGACGCGGCCGGCGCCTGGGAACTGGACCGGAAGCTGGAAATCGCCGCCGACGCCCTGCGCCTGCCGCCCTGGGATGCGGACGTCACCAAGCTTTCCGGCGGCGAGCGCCGCCGCGTCGCACTGTGCAAGCTGCTGCTGTCCCAGCCGGACATGCTGCTGCTGGACGAGCCCACCAACCATCTGGACGCCGAGAGCGTCGCGTGGCTGGAGCGCTTTCTGCACGACTATCCCGGCACCGTCGTGGCCGTCACCCACGACCGCTACTTCCTGGACAACGTGGCCGGCTGGATCCTGGAGCTGGACCGCGGCCACGGCATCCCCTGGGAGGGCAACTATTCCTCCTGGCTGGAGCAGAAAGAGAAGCGTCTGGAGATGGAGGAAAAGCAGCAGTCGGCCCGCCAGCGTGCCATGAAAGAGGAACTGGAGTGGGTACGCGCCAATCCCAAGGGCCGCCATGCCAAGAGCAAGGCCCGCCTGGCCCGCTTCGACGAGCTCGCTTCCCAGGAATACCAGAGCCGCAACGAAACCCGGGAAATCTACATCCCACCCGGCCCGCGTCTGGGCGAGCTGGTGGTGGAAGCCGAGCATGTACGCAAGGGCTTCGGCGAGCGGCTGCTGGTGGACGATCTGAGCTTCAATCTGCCGCGCGGAGGAATCGTCGGCATCATCGGCCCCAACGGTGCCGGCAAGACCACCCTGTTCCGCATGATCACCGGCCAGGAGCAGCCGGATGCCGGCAGCATACGGCTGGGAGAAAGCGTCGAGCTGGCCTATGTGGACCAGTCCAGGGACAGCCTGGCTGCCGACAAGACAGTGTGGGAGGAAATCTCCGACGGGCAGGACATCATCACCGTGGGCAAGTACGAGATCAACTCGCGGGCCTACGTGTCGCGCTTCAACTTCATGGGCCCGGACCAACAGAAGCGGGTGGGCGACCTGTCCGGCGGTGAGCGCAACCGTGTACACCTGGCCAAGCTGCTACGCAGCGGCGGCAACGTGCTGCTGCTGGACGAACCCACCAACGATCTGGATGTGGAGACGCTACGGGCCCTGGAGGAAGCGTTGCTGGAATTTCCCGGCTGTGCGGTGGTCATCTCCCATGATCGCTGGTTCCTGGACCGCATCGCCACCCATATGCTCGCCTTCGAAGGCGACAGTCAGGTGGTATGGTTCGAAGGCAACTACGCCGACTACGAGGCGGACCGCAAACGGCGCCTGGGCAACGACGCCGACCAGCCGCACCGGATCAAGTACCGCCCGCTGGCCTCGTAACTTCCCGGAGGACTCAGTTCTTGGACCGTCTGGACAGCCTGCTTGAACGCGCCGACGGCCTGCTGGAGCGGCTCGACCGCGCGCTCCCGCAGGCTCCCGCCTCCCCCGACTGGAAAGCCGCCGTAGCCTTCCGGTGGCGCCGCCAAGGCGTGCGGGGCTATCTTCAGCCGGTGCCCCACCCGCACCGCCTGCGGCTCACCGACCTGCGGGGCATCGATGACCAGAAGCGCGTCCTGGACCGCAATACACGGCAGTTCGTGGCCGGGGTGCCGGCCAACAATGCGTTGTTGTGGGGATCCCGCGGCACCGGCAAATCGTCCCTGGTCAAAGCCCTGCTCAATGCCCACGCCAAGCACGGCCTACGCCTGATCGAGGTGGACCGGCACGACCTGGTGGATCTGGCGGACATCGTGGATCTACTGTATGGACGCCCCGAACGCTTCCTGCTGTTCTGCGACGACCTGTCCTTCGAAGCGGACGATCCCAGCTACAAGACGCTCAAGGCCGTGCTGGACGGCTCCATCACGGCCGCCCCGGACAACGTGCTTGTGTATGCCACCTCCAACCGTCGTCATCTGCTTCCCGAGTTGCAGAGCGACAACCAGGCGGCCCGCATGGTCGGCGGCGAGATTCACCAGGGCGAAGCCGTGGAAGAGAAAATCTCCCTGTCCGACCGCTTCGGGCTGTGGCTGTCGTTCTACCCCTTCGACCAGGACGAATACCTGACCATCGTCTTCCACTGGCTCAAGCGCATGAAGATACAGCCCGCCGACCGGGATGAGGTGCGCACCGCCGCCCTGCAGTGGGCACTCGCCCGCGGGTCGCGCAGCGGCCGGGTCGCCTGGCAGTTCGCCCGGGACTGGGCAGGCCGGACGGCTCTCGCCGGCAACGGATGACCTGGCCGGCCGGACTCACGACCGTACTCCAGTTGGAGTGCCGTTGGGGTCAATGACGGGATTGGCGGATTCCCACTGGGGTCAACGCGATGTATCGGGGCATTGCGGCCAACGGCTGGTTCGCTCGACCGACTGTGTTGCGACCGCGGGGTGGCGAACGGCCAACCGATTGCGCAGCCTCCAGCCCAGCAGGATCGCCACCAACACGCCATAGACCAGAGGCGCTCGCACATCGGCCTTGACCAGCCAGTAGTAGTGCACCACCCCCAGCACCGGAACCACGTATGCAAGCCGGTGCAGACGCTTCCAGTTCTTTCCCAGCCTTCTGGCCATGGCGTTGGTGGAGGTGGCGGCCAACGGCACCAGCAGCGCGAAAGCGAGCATGCCGACCGTGATAAAGGGACGCTTCACCACGTCATGGCCGATCGCCGGCCAGTCGAAGGACTGGTCCAGCAGCAGGTAGGTGAACAGGTGCAGCACCGCGTAGAAAAAGGCGAACAGTCCCAGCATACGCCTCACCGCCACCGGCCAGGCCCAACCGAACAATCGGCGCAGGGGTGTCGCCAGCAACGTCAGCAGCAGCAGGCGCAGGGTCCACACGCCGGTGCCGTGGATGATGGCCTTTACCGGGTTCGCCCCCAAAGCGTTGGCCATCGCTCCGTAGATCAGCCATCCCAACGGTATCAGGCAGGCGAGGAATACCGTTGTCTTGACCGCCTTGCGTGCCACGCTTGCCGCCACCGGATACGCCTCCGTCGTACTCAGAAATACTTCTTCAGGTCCATGCCACGGTACAGGTCCGCCACCTGCTCACCGTAACCGTTGAACATCAGCGTCGGGCGCTTGAACCACTCGCCGATGCGCCGCTCGCGCGCCTGACTCCACCGCGGATGATCCACGTGGGGATTCACGTTGGAATAGAAGCCGTATTCGTCAGGTGCGGCGCGATGCCAGGTGGTCAGCGGCTGATCTTCGCGAAAGCGGATCTTGACGATGGACTTGATGCTCTTGAAGCCGTATTTCCAGGGCACTACCAGCCGCAGCGGGGCGCCGTTCTGGTTGGGCAATACCTTGCCGTACAGGCCCACTACCATGAGGGCCAGGGGGTTCATGGCCTCGTCCATGCGCAGCCCCTCCACATAGGGCCACTTGAGGATGGGCCAGCGCTGACCGGGCATCTGCTTGGGGTCGTAGAGGGTGACGAACTCTACGTACCTGGCCTTGGACGTGGGCTGGAACCGCTTGATCAGGTCCGCCAGGGGAAAGCCTACCCAGGGAATCACCATGGACCAGCCTTCCACACAGCGGTGGCGGTAGATGCGTTCCTGCAGCGGATGGGGCTTGAGGATGTCTTCCAGAGCGAACGCGCCTGTCTTTTCCGCCTCACCCTCCACGGTCACGGACCAGGGATCGGTCTTGAGGGTATGGGCATTCTGCGCCGGATCGGATTTGCCGGTGCCGAACTCGTAGAAATTGTTGTAGGAGGTCACGTCCTTGTAGGAGGTCTTGGTCTCGTCAGTGCTGAACGGACCTTTGGTCACGGTCCCGAGGGTTACTGCCGCCTGGGCGGTAGCCGTCAGCCCAAGCCCCGGCAGCAGCGCGGCACCGGCCAGAGCGGCGGCCGACTGCATGAACCGACGCCGTTCCCGGTACACATCTTCGGGTGTGATTTCGGATGGATGAATGTCGTCGGGCCTGCGGATAATCATGACTGCCTCCAGGGCATTGCCCGCTGCCCACGACTGGGACCTGAGCCGTCCAAATGACCCGTTCCCCGTGTGCGTGAACAGCAACAATTCGGTTTGCCGGACGCCTCCCGTGTGGCCCAGGCGGCCCACGCTGTTTGGCATACCGGATCCTTGCAAAGGATGCTGCCACAGCGTGGAGATGGATGTATCACGAATCTGTCACAGGGTTCCGTCCATGAACAAGCATCCGCCGGATAACGAATGGCCTGCGGATGACCACGTCAGCGCGGCGCGCCACGGTGCTGAAGGAAGGTCCGGGGAAGCCGGCCGCCACCAACGGAATCGACCGGCGACGGCGGGTCAAAAAGCGGAGGGAAGGCACGGGTTACCGCAACGCCGTGCAGGAAGACGGCGATCTATGGCCGGAAGGCGCTGAGCTGCCGATCTGAGGGCAGTCATCCGCCCTACCCCATCATCAGCCCAGCCACACCCGGGCATTGCGGAACATCCGCATCCAGGGACCGTCTTCTCCCCAGACATCCGGCCGCCAGGAATTCTGCACCGCGCGGAACACCCGTTCGGGATGGGGCATCATGATGGTGAAACGCCCGTCACGGGTGGTCAGGCCGGTCAGCCCGCCCGGCGAGCCATTGGGATTGGCCGGATAGGCTTCGGTGGGCTGGCCGTGCCCATCGACGTAGCGCAGCGCAGCCAGGCCAGCCGCCTCGGCCCGTCCGGCACCATCCGGAGTGGCAAACCAGGCACGACCCTCGCCATGGGCCACGGCGATGGGCATGCGCGAGCCCGCCATGCCCGCCAGCAGGATCGACGGCGATTCCACGACCTCCACCAGGGAAGTGCGGGCTTCGAACTGTTCCGAGGCATTGCGCACGAACCGCGGCCACAGATCGGCACCCGGCAGCAGTTCGGTCAGACCTGCCATCATCTGGCACCCGTTGCACACCCCCAGACCGAACGTGTCGTCGCGGGCAAAGAACGCCGCGAACTGGTCCCGGGCGCGGGAATTGAACAGGATGGACTTGGCCCATCCCTGACCGGCCCCCAGCACGTCCCCGTAGGAAAACCCGCCGCAGGCGGCGAGGCCGGCGAACCCTTCCAGGGAGACGCGACCGCTGAGGATATCGCTCATGTGCACGTCGTGGCATTGGAAGCCGGCGCGGTGGAAAGCCGCAGCCATCTCCACCTGACCGTTCACCCCCTGTTCGCGCAGGATCGCCACCGCCGGCCGCGCGCCGCGGGCGATGAACGGCGCCGCCACGTCATCATCCACATCGAAAGTCAGGGACGCATTCAGCCCCGGCGCCCGTGCATCCAGCAGCCCATCGAACTCCTGCCGCGCGCAGTCGGGATTGTCCCGCAGCGCCTGCATGGCATAACTGGTGTGCGCCCAGGCCCGCTGCAGGTCCACGCGATTCTCGCCCAGCAGCTCGCGACCGTCATGGGTGAACACGATCCGGTCATCGTCCAGGGGGCATCCGATGACATGACAGTGGCGACCGAGCCCGGCCTCCCGCAGGGTTTCCAGCACGGTGTCGGTGTCGGCGTGACACACCTGCAACACCGCACCCAACTCCTCCGCGAACAGTGCCGCCATGGGGTCGTCGCCAAGATCGTCCAGCTGCACCGCCAGGCCGGTACGACCGGCGAAGGCCATCTCGCAGAGGGTGGCGAACAGCCCGCCGTCGGATCGGTCGTGGTAGGCAAGGATCAAGCCGGCGGCGCCCAGGTCCTGCACGGCCGCGAAGAACCCCTTCAGAGCGCCCGGATCGTCCAGATCGGGTCCATGATGGCCCACCTGCTTGTACACCTGTGCGAGCGCCGAACCGCCGAGCCGGTTGCGTCCCTTACCCAGATCGATCAGCACCAGATCGCTATCGCCCTGGTCCGTGCGCAGCTCGGGGGTGAGGGTGCGGCGTACATCGCTTACCGGCGCGAAGGCGGAAATGATCAGCGACAAGGGCGCGGTCACGGAGCGCTGCTCCCCGTCCTGCTCCCAGACGGTGCGCATGGACAGGGAATCCTTGCCGACCGGAATCGCGATGCCGAGCGCCGGACACAGCTCGGCACCCACCGCCTGCACGGTATCGAAAAGGGCGGCGTCCTCGCCCGGGTGGCCGGCCGCCGCCATCCAGTTGGCGGACAAGCGCACGCGTCCGAGATCGTCGATGGCAGCGGCGGCGATGTTGGTGATCGCCTCCCCCACCGCCATGCGACCGGAAGCCGGCCCGTCCAACAAGGCCACCGGCGTGCGCTCGCCCATGGCCATGGCCTCGCCCCGATAGCCGTGGTAGTCGGTGCTGGTGACGGCGACATCCGCCACCGGCACCTGCCAGGGGCCGACCATCTGGTCGCGGGCCACCAGCCCCGTGACGGAGCGGTCGCCGATGGTGATCAGGAAGGTCTTGGCGGCCACCGCCGGCAGATGCAGCACCCGATAGGCGGCCTCAGCCGGATCGATGCCGCTGGCGTGAAAATCCGGGTGGCGGACGGGCTGATGGTGCACGTCGCGCAGCATCTTGGGCGGCTTGCCCAGCAGCAGGGCCAGGGGCATGTCCACCGCCGTGTTGTCGAAGTAGCCGTCTCCCACCACCAGCTGGGGGGCTTCGGTGGCTTCGCCGATCACGGCAAACGGACAACGCTCGCGCTCGCACAACGCCTGGAAGGCGGCCAGCCGTTCGGCAGCCACCGCCAGCACATAGCGCTCCTGGGACTCGTTGCACCAAATCTGCATGGGTGACATGCCGGGCTCGTCGTTGGGCACGGTACGCAGCTCGAAGCGCCCGCCACGTGCGCTGTCGTTGACGATCTCCGGCACGGCATTGGACAGTCCGCCGGCGCCCACATCGTGAACCGACAGGATGGGATTGTCCGCGCCCAGCGCCCAGCAGCGGTCGATGACCTCCTGGGCGCGGCGCTGCATCTCCGGATTGCCGCGCTGCACGGACGCGAAGTCCAGATCCTCGCTGCTGGACCCGCTGGACATGGACGACGCGGCACCGCCGCCCAGTCCGATCAGCATGGCCGGCCCCCCCAGCACCACGATGGCCGCACCGGCGGGAATATCCTGCTTTTCGACGTGGTCCGCACGAATGTTGCCGTGGCCGCCGGCAATCATGATGGGCTTGTGGTAGCCGCGCACCTGAGGGCCTTCCGGCCCCGCCACGGTCTCCTCGAAGGTGCGGAAATAGCCGCACAGATTGGGCCGTCCGAACTCGTTGTTGAAGGCAGCGGACCCCAGCGGCCCGTCGATCATGATGGACAGGGCCGAAACGATGCGGGCCGGCTTGCCGTGGTCCGTCTCCCAGGGCTGCTCGAGGCCCGGGATGCGCAGGTTGGACACCGAGAAGCCGCACAGCCCCGCCTTGGGCTTGCCGCCCCGTCCGGTGGCGCCCTCGTCGCGGATCTCGCCCCCGGAGCCGGTGGCAGCCCCGGGGAACGGGGAAATGGCAGTGGGGTGGTTGTGGGTCTCCACCTTCATGAGGATGTGGACATCCTCGTCCTGATCGGCGTACACACCGGAGTCCGGGGACGGGAAGAAACGCCTGGCGCCGTGTCCTTCCATCACTGCGGCGTTGTCGTGATAGGCGGACAGGATACCGCCGGGGCTGGCCCGATGGCTCTCCCGGATCATGCCGAACAGGCTTGCGTCACGGGGCTGGCCGTCGATGGTCCAGTTGGCATTGAAGATCTTGTGCCGGCAGTGCTCGGAATTGGCCTGGGCGAACATCATCAGTTCCACGTCCGTGGGGTTGCGACCCAGGGTCGTGAAGCTGTCCACCAGATAACGGATTTCGTCCCCCGACAGAGCCAGCCCCAGGGCATCGTTGGCCCGCTCCAGAGCGGCGAGCCCGCCCCCCAGAACGTCCACCGTCTCCAGAGGCGTGGGTTGGGCGTGCACGAACAACCCCTCGGCTTCCTCCAGTGCATTCAGCACGCTTTCGGTCATGCGGTCGTGAATCAGGCTCAACAGAGCCTGACGACCCGATCCATCCAGCGAACCGCCGTCGACAACGAAGTAGTAGGCGACGCCCCGCTCCACCCGCCGCACCCGGGACAAGCCGCAGTTGTGGGCGATGTCCGTGGCTTTGCTGGACCAGGGCGAGATGGTACCCAGCCGCGGCACCACCAGCAGCAACTCACCGGCGGGGGCTGCCGGCGGCCGCGCGGGGCCGTAGCTGAGCAGTTGCTCGAGAATCTCCCGTTCGTGCTCCGAGAGCTTCTGATCCAGCTCCACGAAATGGGCATACTCGGCGTACACGGTCTGAACGGAAGGCAAGACAGCACGCGCCTGGTCGAGCAGCTTGGCGGTCCGGAAAGCGGAAAGGGCGGGGCACCCGCGCAGATGCAGCATGGGATTTTCTCGGTGTTTTCCGGTGGATCGGAAAAGAGGAAATGATACTGGAACTCGCCGGAGCGGGCCAGCCGGCGCGGCGGCCCAAACCCGCACATCCCATCGGCCGCTCCTGTCCGGCGTCGCGACCCCGGATACCGGTGAACTGAACGGACTAACGAACGTCCCGCCAGTCCAGTCCCTGTTCCTGATCGGCCACGGCGATCCACTGCGCATCGCAGGCCAACGCTCCCGCCAGAGCGTTGCGGGCCCGCTCGGCAGTGTTGTTCTTGTCGCTCAGATGGGCGGCCGCCACATGCTGCAAACGGCGGCTGTCCAGGCGGCCCATGAGCTCGGCGGCCTGGGCATTGCTGAGATGGCCGAATCGCCCGCCCACCCGCGCCTTGAGGGCGGGCGGATAGTGGCCATTGGCCAGCATATCAGCATCGTGATTGCATTCGATCAGCAGCGCGTCACAGCCATCCAGACAGCGCAGAATGTGGTCGGTCGGAGCGCCGGTGTCGGTCAGCACGCCCACGCGGCGGACGCCGTCGCCGAACACGAACTGGCACGGCTCCCGGGCGTCATGGGGCACGGGAAACGGATGAACCTCTAGATCCCCGATGGCGAAGGCCTCGTGGCCGTTGAACACCTCCACCCCGGCGCGCTCATCGCGGTAGGCGGCAAGGGTTCCGGCTGTCATCCATACGGGAATGCGGTACCTGCGGGCCAACCGCCCCACACCGCTGATATGGTCGCCATGCTCGTGGGTCACCAGGATGCCTGCCAGCGTGTCGGGCTCGCGTCCCAGGCGCTGCAGCCGCCGCGCCGCTTCAGCGACGGAGAAGCCGCAGTCCACCAGCACACAGGTGGCGCCGGCTTCCACCAGCGTCCCGTTGCCTCGACTACCGCTGCCCAGGGAAGCGAAGCGCATCTCGGGTCAAGGCGAAGGTCGGGCTCGACCTCACGGTCACTTGAACTGCTCGTACATGAGCTTGAGGATGCGCTGGGCGGTGGGAGAGTCGTCCCGCTCACCGGCCTTGTTGCGCACCGTCACCTCCGTCTTGTCGTCGCCCTGGGACGTCAACTTGACCTGATACTCATCGCTGGACGGGGCCGGTGCACTTTTCCAGAAAGCCAGCTTGGACAGCCAGCCTTTCTTCTCTCCCGAGGCGTTGGGATCGTCATAGCGCACGTAATAGATGCCCTTGGAGCGGTCCTGATCCTGCACCGTGAATCCCACCCGGTCCAGCACGATGCCGGCGCTGCCCCAGGCCCGCGGGAAACCCTCGTTGATCGTCAGTAGCGTGCGACCCTGGCCGTCTTTGCCCAGCGTGGCCTCGGACGCGGTCACTTCCGGATTGGCAACCAGGCTCGCAGCCCGTGTCTTCTGCACACCCAGATAGACCATCAGGCGATTGATCATCTCGGCATCCAGGCCGGGATCCGGAGGCTGCCGCGCCCACACCAGTTCGTCGGCGCTCATGGCGCCGCCGGTCTCGACCTGCGCCATGCCCTGATGGGTCAGATAGACGTCAGTCGTGTCCGGCTGGGTGCCCCGTTCCAGACGCACCCGGTACCGGTCCCGCGTACCCGCTGAATAGGTCTGGCCGAGGTATTTGGTGAGCATGCTGCGGATGGGGCCCTCGTGGATATCGGCATGCTTCTCAGCCCAGTTGGTCTGCATGATGCCGATGCGGGGGTCCTCGGTAGTGAGTTCGAAACCGTTGTGGAGCCAGAAGTCCCGCACTTTGGGCCAGACCTGGTCGGGGGTGCCGTCCACCACCAGCCACTGGCGGTCCCCGTCGCGCACCACCTTGATGCCCTTCTGAGGCGGCAGGACCTGGGATTGTGAATTGGCGGCACCGGACTGGGCGGCGCCGGACTGGGCGCCGCCGGCCTCAGAGCCGGACCGCTCGTACTCCGAATAGGTGGCCGTACCGGAGCTTTCCGCCCCCGGCACCACCATCGCGTCACCCAATTCCGAGGAAGACAGGTCGGGCGGCACATCCAGCGGCTTGGTGGTACGACTGTTCTTGTAGGGCGTCTTCTCACCGGGAAGCATGCCCTCGATGGTGCTGCACCCGGCGAGGGCGCCGATGGTGAACAGCACGACCAGGGTACGGGAAACACTGAAAAACCGACGCATACTGAAGGAACCTGTCACAGAATACCTGCCTGCTGCAGTGCGCGGCGCACCGTGTCGTGGTACTGCGGAGCGAGAAAGGTCAGAGGTAGACGAATACCCGGCGGGATGCGGCCCATTTCGTAGAGGGCCCACTTGACCGGAATGGGGTTGGCTTCCACGAACAGGGCCCGGTGGAGGGCTTCCACACGGGCATTGATCGCTTCGGCCTCGGCCCGGTTGCCTGCAATGGCCGCCATGCACATGGCGTGCATCTCGGCGGGGGCGACGTTGGCGGTCACCGAAATATTGCCCTTGGCACCCAGAAGCATCAGTTCCATGGCGGTGGCGTCGTCGCCACTGTACAGGTCCAACCGGTCTCCGCAACGGTCCAGAATCTCGCGACCACGCTGAAGGTCGCCTGTCGCTTCCTTGATGCCCACGATATTGGATATGACCGACAGCCGCTCCACGGTGGCAGGCAGCATGTCGCAGGCGGTACGCCCCGGCACGTTATACAGGATCTGGGGCACCGGCACGGCATCGGCAACCGCCTTGTGATGCTGGTACAAGCCCTCCTGGGTGGGCTTGTTGTAGTAAGGGGTGACCAGCAGACAGGCGTCCGCGCCGGCTTCCATGGCGCAGCGGGTCAGGTCGATGGCCTCGCGGGTGGAATTGGCCCCTGTGCCGGCAATCACCGGAATGCGGCCGGCGGCGAACTCCACCACCATGCGAATCACGTCGCAGTGCTCCGGCTCGTCCAGGGTGGCGGACTCGCCCGAGGTGCCGACGG
>Ga0307441_1000231_pt1 | contig 21990 bp, 16 predicted proteins | sample SalMarWE160420MG_FD_202149 | JGI IMG/M metagenome (GOLD analysis project Ga0307441, IMG submission 202149) | Salt marsh sediment microbial communities from the Plum Island Ecosystem LTER, Massachusetts, United States - WE1604-20 | ecosystem: Environmental > Aquatic > Marine > Intertidal zone >... | reverse complement strand
GCCTTGTCGGCGTTGCCACTGTGGGCATAGTGGACCCCCAACCAGGTCTGGGCGACCGGGTCGTGTTCCGCACCCCGTTCCAGGGCTGCAAGTGCCTTGGGGTCACCGTGGTCGGCCCGGTGCGCAAGCGCTCGCCAGTGACGGAATGCCTGCGTCGCTCGAAAACGTGTCGGCGGCAGCGCCTTAGGCGGCCGGTTCGCGGTGCCCTTCAGGACGCCGGCCCTCAGCGCCGCCGCCCGTACATTCAACAGGCCCCAGCCGTAGTGGGCGTCCCATCCGGGGTTCGGGGCCTGTGCAGTGGCACTGCCCCTTAGCAGCGTGGGTATCTCGACGGCACGGACCTTGGCGGACAGCAGCAGCGCGGCCGCGCCGGCGGCCTCCGACGCCGCGGCTGCATCGCCATGGAAGGGCGCCAGCCGGTAGCCGGGCGGCGTGGGGCTGGCAAAATGCACCATGATCCTGTCGGGGGCCACCAGCGCCGGTTGTTGCCAGCAGCGGGTGCGGGGCAGGCGTCGCTGCCGCCCGCTGGCGGTATCTTGCGCAAAGTCCTGGCACTGGGGCCCGGCGTTGGCGGAACGCTCCAGGATATAGCGGCTTCGGTAGCCGGTATGGGGATCGACCGGGTTGACCGCGATCATGTTGGGCATGGTCGCCGCAATGCCCGCCGCCCCCGGGGTGACATGGCTTAGCCGCCAGGGTCGGGTCGGGGGTGTCGGGTCAACAGCCAGCAGCTTGAATTGCAGGTGGGACGTGTCAGTGGGCGCGTTGAGGAGAATTGCGATGCGCAGCCGTTGAGGCGTCTTGCCCGGATTGGTGTATTGCACCGATTCCAGGGGGCAGGGCCCCTGGTCGCTGGCCAGCACGTCGCCCCTCAACGTCAGCAGCACCAGGGAGATTTCATTGTTGGCGACGGCACAGGCGTCGGTGGACGGGTTGTGGTTGGGGTCGTCGTTCCAGCCCAGGACGATCCGGGCCGTGGCCCCGGCCGGCAGCGTGAATTCGTTGTACGGGTCGTCGGAGTCGCCCGCCGAGGCGCCGAAATTCTGTGCGGTGTAGTCCTTGTGGCCGACATCCACCGTGGTAGAGCTGTACGCTGCCTGGTAGTAGCCGGCACCGTCGCTGCCTGCGCCGGTAAAGAACAACACGGTCGGGAAGCGGGTATGGAGCTGGCGGTAGCCGGCGGCCTTGGTGCCCGGCCAGAACAGCACTGGTTCGGGATTGACGTCATCGACGATCACCTGGGCGTGGAAACGGGTGATCAGCGCGTCGGCACAGGTCACCGCATCTCGTGCACTGCCCGCTGCACAGAAGCCCAGTTTTGCCTGCGGCGCCATGTCGTGCACCACCTGCATCATCCGGTCCCCCTGGTCCCCGGTGCCGGGTTTGACGCTCAGGGTTTCGACCTTGGGTGGCAGGATGCCCGCTTTGATCAGGTCCTGAAGGCTTCGGGCTCCCCGTGCAATGATTCCTACGGAAACCCCCTGACCGCGGAAGCCGGCGGAGTGCAGTGCCGCAACATGGAGGATATCGGTTGGGGTCGGAAAAAGGCCGCTGTCGCCCGCCGCGGCATTGGCAGTGGCCGGTACCATGACCGGCAGCGCCAAGGTCATCGCCAGCCGGCAAACCGCGGCAAGAAAGCGTCGCGGCCGGGCGCGGCGGGCGGGTCGATCTGGCGATGCCGGTAGCGTCCGGTAGGCCTTTGAACTGTTGCTGCTCGACGGGCAACGGCGGTGATACGTGGTCATGCTGCCATGGGGTCGGGGGCGGCTTAGCCGCGGAATTAGCGTCTTTTTGTATCCGATCGCGGCGCTCAGGAAAAGAACTATCGCGTCTGGCGTAAAGGTTTCGTCAAGTTGTCCTGGAATGCCAGACCATGGGCTGCTCGAGGGCGGCACAGGCCAGCAGGAACATGGCGGCATTCCATGACTGCCCGGTCATGCCGTGGGCTTCCCCTGAGCGGCCGTGAAACCACTCCCGGAACGCCCAGTCGTCGACGCCGTTGGCCTGGGCCAGTCGTGCCAATGCCCGCCCGGCCTCGCCTTGTCGACCCAATCCGCTCAGCACCATGACCCAGAATCCGCCGATGAACGGCCAGCAGCCGCCGTTGTGATACTGAAACTCGAGATTCTGCTGGTGGCGTTCCATGTAGGAGCGCCAGAGCGGGGAGTCACGGGAGATGGGTTCACAGGTGGCACGGACCGGCCAGGGCTCATCGACACCGGCCGCCGTCAGTGCATTCATGACCTGGGCCGTGCGTTGGTCGTCCGCCAGCCCGAACAGCAGGGCGAGCATGTTGCCGAACACATCGCCTTCCTCGCCCCAGAACGAGAAGTTCACGAAGCTCAGGTAGAGGTCGCGGTTTGCCGAACCACTGCGCACATAGTGGCGCAGCAAACGCAGGCGCCGGTACTCGGGCGTGTGGGCGGTGAAGGGATGGAACAGGTGATTGAAGTGGTAATGGGTTTCCTCCCGATGGGGGAGGCCGTAGAGGGTTTTGACGTAATACCATAACGCGTTGCTGTAGAGCACGAACCCGGAGCGCGGCATGATGTCCGCCCAGTCGCTGGCCTCGTCCTGGCGCAGCAGGAACAGCCGCGGGTGTTCCTGACAGCCCAGCCACAGCAGGGCGCGGTCGACCTGGGGTTGCAGCTTGTCACGCAGTTTCAGGTCCGGACGCTCCGCGTCCACATGATGCACTGCAATGAGCCACCACAGACTGGCATCCACGCAGCCGACGTACCAGAAATCCGCGTCCTCCCGGTCGGGGTCGACATACTTGGGGATCTGGCCGTTGCCTGCCTGATGGCGCGCAAGGGTCAGCAGGCTTGCGTGAGCGGCCGTCTGCAGCAACTCGTCGTCGGTGCGGATCATGGCCAGTGCGCAGATGCCGGCATCCCGCGCAAAAATGCGTGTGTAGCGCCGGTTCTCTGCGGCCGGCGTGCGGCTGGCGGCCATGATTCCGGCGGGGATGCAATTGCGCCGCAGCAGGGCGATGGACTCGAGGCGGCAGTCTTCGATCAACGGGTCGGACATGGCTCGGGATTCGGTTGCAGCGGTGCTCAGCTTAGCAGAATCCCGTATCGGGCGGTTTGAGGGCCCGTCATTGCTACAGCACGGGTCGGATCAGACCTACATAGAACGCCGCGTTAACCCTACGCAAAGGGTCGAGAGTCGCGGACAGGTTTCCCCCGGGCTCTATGGCAGAGTCCACCCAGGCGTCACGGATTGATGCCGGCAACACGAGCACAAGGATGTGTCATGAATTCTTTTGGCTACCGGTTCACAGCCGTCTTGGCAGTAATCCCGCGTGTCGTTCGGGGGGGCGGCACGCGGGTCCTTTCCCAGTTCGATTCTATTCACGGCCCGTGCCCTGCCACGGGAAAAGGGGGCTACCGATGAGCAGATCCGCTATGGCGGCGCTGGGCGCTGCGGCGCTGCTGACGGCCTACGCCGGGCTGGCCCTGGCCGGCCGCTACGAGGAAGTCTTTACGGAGAAGAGCGGCCGCGCCTATACACCGGACACCAATATCTGGATTTACACCCAGTCGTTTGCGGACCGCTTCGACATGCCGCGCAAATGGGTGAACAACGACCTCAAGGGGGCCTACGCGGTGGCCTACCGGGTGCAGAAATTTCCGGTGGGTCTGCGCTACATGGCCGGCGATCCCGACAAGAGCATGCCGGACCGGCGCTGCATTCTGGACGTGTTCGTAAGCAGCGATGCGCCGATTCCCTGGGCGTCGGAGGACACGGCCGCGTTTCTGCCAGAGCCGCCGGATGCATCTTTCTATGTTTTGCCTTCGAACACGAGTGATAGAAAGGCACGAGAACGACTGGGTGTGGCTTCTCCCTTGGGTATTAGATCTTGGTACAAGTCAGAAGGTGGCGCTTCAAGCCTATTTTACGTTAGGAGGTACGACAGCAATGTTTATCCAGGAGTCACATACGTATCCATGAACCTGGGTTGTGGGACACCGCCGAGAACCTTGGTCCATTTGTTTCTTGGCAACAGGGTTAAAGCGCATGAAATCACTTTGCCAAAACATTTTCTCCAACGACTTAACTCGGAATGGTATCGGAAGAGTCGTGGTCCGGCGATTGGCGAATACAAGCGATTAATGGAGAAATAATCCAACTGCCATATGGCGTGACAGGGAGGTCCGAACATGGCAAGTACCCAGGATTACGCAAAACTCAGTCTGCAAGTGTACGAAGATGCTGAATCTCCGCAGGGATGGGAGATAGTGCAGTCAGACGAGGAGACAAGCGGCTTTTATGCGACTGCGTTCCGGAATCTGGCGAGTGGAGAGGTAGTCGTTGCATATCGTGGAACGGAATTTTTTTCAGACCCTGGAGACTTGGCGGCTAGTCAAGCCATTTTGGAGGAAGCCATTGGCATCGACGCAATGCACCAGCAGTTCATAGATGCTTTGGAGTTTGCGCGTCGGGTGGATGGTCTTCTAGGTACGCGGGTTCCCAAAATTACCGTCACTGGGCACTCCCTAGGCGGCACCCTGGCCCAGTTGGCGGCCGACGTCTTCGGCTGGAGCGGCATGACCTTTGATGCACCCGGCGCGAAGAACCTCACCGACAACGACGGCTTTTTGCCGTGGCTCACGAAATATCAGCATTCCTTCGGCCATGCCGGGACACTCACCAACTACACCGTCGTGGGCAGCGCCATTTCCGCCGGCAGCGGGCCCAGTATCGGAATCGAAACGGCTATAGACACCGGCGCCGGGCTCAAAGCCCTGCCCTTGCTGACCCGTGTCGGGATCGGTCCCGCAGCGGCTATTATGGTAGCCGCAGGCGCAGTCGATCAGTACCGGCGCCACTCCATTTCCAACATCTATTCCTACCTGCAGGCCCAGTCCGAGGCGGGTTATCTCCTCCAGGAACATGTCTATCGATATCTGGAGCACGGGGTGGAGGGGTACAGCCCGTCGGGATGGTCCTCGGCCTCGGTTCTGAAGCAATTCTTCGGGGAACTGTTCTCCAGCGCGCCGACGCTGACGCAGGCCGGCGCGGAAATTCTGATCGACAACGTGGAAGCGCTGAAATCCGGCCCCTACTTCAACGACCCGCAGAACCTGTCGGCGCGAGAGGACCTGATACGGGCCGGGGATGAACTGCGGCGGGCCAGTCAGGACATCACCGGCATCAGCCTGAGCACGACCCACTGGTCGGAAGGTTCGGGGGCCGACCGCAACCTCACCGTCACCATCAGTGTGCAGCATACCCTGGAACTGGAGACCCAGGTGCTGAGGCTGGATTTGCCGTCGACCGACGGCTCGACAGGCCGGCCTCTCTACTACTCGGTGCAGGGGGACGGACTGACGCCGGTGATGGAGGACGACAGCATCATCATGCCGTCCACGGGCGTCGATCACTACGAGTTGCCCGTGGCACCGGGTCAGGACAGCGCTTCAGTGACCCTGACGGCACTGGACGACGGCAACGATCTGGAGGACAAGCTCAATCTGGGGTCCCTCAAGGTCTCGCTGCCGAAAAGGGCGGAAGGCCCGGGCACCCGCGTTGCGGTGCCCCTTTCCATCTACGAGAGTCCGGCGCCGGTGTTGCAGCCGGTGACCGCCGTGGTGGCGGGAACGGCGTTGGATGATCGCGCCGGCGATTCCGATACGGACCATGATCCCCTGTGGGGAGCCGCTGACGGGGACGAGTTGCACGGTTTCGGAGGAGCCGATGATCTGTACGGAGTGGGTGGCGACGACCGGCTGTACGGCGACGACGGTTCCGATATGTTGTATGGCGGTACTGGCGCCGACTTGCTAAATGGCGGGGCAGGTAAGGACGCGCTGGACGGGGGGGCGGGCAACGATGTCCTTCAAGGGGGCAGGGAAAACGACTTCCTTTACGGCGGCGCGGGCGATGACAGCCTGGACGGCGGTGACGGCAGTAATGTGCTTAGTGGAGGCTTGGGTTCCGACGTCCTCCGCGGCGGTGACCTCAACGACGATCTGCTGGGAGACGCGACCTACCGGGCCGTAGACCGCGACTGGGCCGTGCTCGCGGGCGCCGGTACGGGGCTGCACACCTACGACCACACCAGCGGCGTCGCCAACCACGAGACGGGTTCAGCCGACATGCTGTTCGCGGGTGCCGGAGATGATGCTCTCTGGGGTGGTGGCGGCGACGATATCCTCTACGGCGAGCAGGGCGACGATTACCTGCAGGGCGACAGCGGCGACGACATGCTGGACGGTGGCGGCGGTGCCGATTTGCTGTATGGCGACAACGGCGATGACCAGTCTCTCACCGGCAACGACACGCTGTTCGGTGGTGATGGGAACGACGAGTTGATAGGCGGCGCCGGCGCCGACGTTCTCCAGGGCGACGACGGCAGCGACACCCTGATAGGCGACGACCACAATGCGCCCCTGACCACGGGGGACGATATTCTGCTCGGGGGCGCCGGCGCTGACGACCTCTATGGCGGAATGGGGGCCGACAAACTGTGGGGGGGCACCGGCGACGACTACCTGGAAGGCGACGATTACGCGGGTTTCGTGCTGCTGCACGGCAACGACGAGCTTCATGGCGGACCGGGCAACGATATCCTGCTGGGAGACGGTGGCAGCGACCTGTTGGTGGGAGGTGTCGGTGACGACACCCTCTACGGGGACCAGGACGGCGTCTACGGCCTGATCGAGGGTGACGATCACCTGCAGGGAGGGCAGGGTGACGACCTGCTCTACGGTCAAGGCGGTGACGATGTTCTGGAAGGAGGCAGCGGCAGTGACGTCCTGCACGGTGCCGCGGGCAACGACTGGTTGGTGGGCGGGCCGGGAGATGACTACATGGTGGGGGGCGCGGGAGATAACCTCTACATCCTGGAGTCCGGCAGCGGCCACGATACCATCGAATTGTCCTCCGACGGCCAGGGGGTGGTGCATTTCGATGACAATACCCGCCTGACGGATGTTTCGGTTTCCGCGACGGTTCAGGAGCAGTACGACTATTTCAGTCTGACACAGCCGTATCGGGCGCGATTCGACGTGACTCTGTCCTTCGGCGGCCAGGACAGCGTCACCCTGCAGGACGGCTTGCGGGGCAATGCGAACCGTTTTGAGCTTGCCGACACCGGCTTGGCTCACTGGGAGTTCCTGGATGCGAAGCTGAACCTCGCCCACGGGTCGGTCGGCGACGATTTGCTGACCGGCGGCGATGCCGACGATGTGCTTCTGGGCGAGGCCGGTGCGGATACCCTGATGGGCAACGGTGGCGACGACGTCCTGGACGGCGGGGAGGGGGCGGACCGTCTGCAAGGTGGGACCGGTGCGGACTCTCTGGTAGGCGGTGACGGTGCAGACACCTATCGCTTCGATCCTGGCGACGGACAGGACACCGTTTTCGATTTCGACCTCACTTCCGGGGTCCAGGATACGGTGGAACTTGGGACCGCGGTGCGGCTGTCCGACCTCGTGTTTGCCGGCAACGCCACCGGCGGACTGGTCATGCACTACACGCCCGGCGACAGCGTGGTGCTGGGACAACAGAGCTATCGCCCCGGCATGGGTGTGGAACGCCTGCAGTTTCTCGCCGGCCCGTCCTTCGACCTGGATGCCGTGCGGCTGGCGAGTAGCGGGCGAACCCAGCTTCGGGGTGCCACAGATCGCAATGGCATCCTGCAGGGAGCCGCCTCTGATGATGTGTTGACCGGAACCAACGGCAACGAGCTGCTGCGCGGTCTGGCCGGCGACGACATCATGGACGGCGGTGACGGTGACGACCATCTGTTCGGTGACGCGGGTGCCGATTCCATGACAGGCGGTGACGGCGCCGACCAAATCCATGGGGGTACCGGCGATGACGGTCTGTTCGGCCAATCCGGCGACGACCGGTTGTACGGCGACGGTGGGGACGACTCGCTGTTCGGCCACAGCGGCGACGATCTGCTTGTCGGGGGCGCGGGAAACGACCGCCTCAGCGGGAACTCGGGCACTGATACGTACCTGTTCGGTCTGGGCGACGGTCAGGATGTGATCAATGAGTACGACAGTGACGGTGCAAGTAGCGTGGACACCCTGCAGTTCGACTCCGGTATCGCACCGCAGATGCTGCATTTCGAGAAACTGCAGAACTTCTACTCCGGGCGTTGGCAGGACCTGCGCATCGCCGTGGGCGACGGCGGCGACAGCGTCACTGTCGACAACCATCTGGTCGGGACGGACTACCAGTTGGAACGGATCGAATTTGCCGACGGCACCGCGTTCGCCCTGACGGACGTGCAGGTCGGCGGCGACGGCGCCGACTCCCTGTCGGGCACCCCCGGCGGCAGTGTGTTGCAGGGCGGCGCAGGCGACGATGAGGTCAGCGGTGGCGACGGCAATGATCTGCTTTTCGGTGGGGTCGGCGCGGATCAGGTGGTGGGCGGTGCCGGCGCCGATTATCTCGTGGGCGGCGGGGGTGACGATGTGCTGCACGGAAGTGAAGGCGCGGACACGCTGCTTGCCGGCATGGGCAACGACCAACTCTACGGGGATGCCGGTGCCGACCGGCTGCAGGGCGGGCCGGCGATTGCGGGTGTCTGGTCCTGGGATGCGCTCCATGGAGGCGCCGGCAACGATACGCTGACGGCTGGTACGAAGTTCACCATGCTGTGGGGCGAGGCGGGGGACGACACGGTTACCGGCGGCAGCGCCTGGAACGTGCTGTGGGGCGGTGACGGGGACGATTCGCTGGTGGCCGGGTCCGGTACCACCTACATGAATGCCGGTACGGGCAACGATGTCGTCACCGGCGGTGCGATGTCGGAATGGTTGATTGGCGGGGAAGGTGATGACCGCTTGTACGGCGGTGGCGGCGATGACGTCATATATACCGGAATGGGTAATGATATTGCCTATGGCGGCGCCGGCGCCGACCGGATTCACGGCGGGCCGGCGATTGCGGGTGTCTGGTCCTGGGATGCCCTCCATGGAGGCGCCGGCAACGACACGCTGACGGCTGGTACGAAGTTCACCATGCTGTGGGGGGAGTCGGGGGACGACATACTCACCGGCGGCAGTGGGTGGAATGTTCTGTGGGGCGGAGATGGTGACGATCGGCTGGTGGCCGGCAAGGGCACGACCTACATGGATGGCGGTGCCGGAAACGACCACATCGAGGGGGTCGCCGGAGCGCAGTGGATTCTGGCAGGGTCTGGCGACGACCACCTGCATGGCGGCGCAGGCTCTGACCAGCTCACGGGTGGCCTCGGCAACGATACCTACGCTTTCGCCCGTGGCGACGGACGGGATACGGTGCACGAGATGGCGCCGGATGCCGGCACATCGTCCTTCGACCAGGTCCAATTTGGCGACGACATCGCAGCCGACCAGCTCTGGTTCGAACGCCGGGATCTGGATCTGGATGTGACCGTACTGGGCAGCTCGGACGTGGTCACGGTACAGAATTGGTATGGCGACGCAGGGAACCGTGTGGATGCGTTCGTGACCAGCGACGGGTCGAGTCTTCTCATGGGCCAGGTCGAGCAGTTGGTGACGGCAATGGCGGCGTTCGATCCCCCGGCCGCCGGCGAGCTGGATTTACCACCAGGCTATCAAACCGAGCTCGAACCGATCATCGCTGCCGCCTGGCAGCCGGCAGCGGCATAGGCGCGAGGACGGCCAGCGTGGCACCTTGTCAGACAGCGACCAAGGCGCGCGTTGCAGGGCGGCATTCCGCCGCCCCCGACAACCCGGCGCGCCCGGCCGCAACCCGCTGCGGTGCAGGGAGGCGGGGCGGCGGGATTTGTGGTTTAATGCGGGCCCATGTTTCGCCCCTACGAACTGTTCATCGGCCTGCGCTACACCCGCGCCAAGCGCCGCAATCAATTCGTTTCGTTCATTTCCTTGACCTCCATGCTGGGGGTCGCCCTGGGCGTGGCGGCATTGATCACGGTTCTGTCGGTCATGAACGGCTTCCAGCAGGAGCTGCGCAGCCGCATTCTGGGGATGACGGCCCATGCCACCATCAGCGAGCCCGGACCGGGCATGCGCGATTGGCATGAGGCGATGAAGCTGGCCTCAGGAAACAAGCATGTGATCGGCGAAGCGCCCTATGTGCAGGGCGAAGGCATGCTCACATCCGGTGCCCAGGTGACCGGCGCACTCATCCAGGGCATCCTGCCGTCCCAGGAGTCGGCGGTCTCGGACGTGGGTGCCCACATGAAGGCGGGCAAGCTTTCGGACTTAAAGCCCGGGAAGTACGGCATCGTGCTGGGGGACGAGCTCGCTGCGGCCCTGGGGGTGATGCCCGGCGACAAGGTGACCGTCATCACCCCTGAGGCAAACCTGACGCCGGCAGGCGCCATGCCCACCTTGCGACGCTTCACCGTGGTGGGGATTTTCTCGGTGGGCATGTACGAGTACGACCGGGGCGTGGCCCTGATCAACATGCAGGATGCCCAGCGGCTGTTCCACCTGGGCAGCCGGGTGACCGGAGTACGGATCCGTCTGGACGACATGTTCCTGGCTCCGCAGGTGTCGCGGGAACTGGCCCACGAGCTGCCCGGTTATTACCGTGTTACCGACTGGACGCAGCAGCACGCCAACTACTTCAAGGCGGTGGAGACCGAAAAGCACGTCATGTTCGTGATCCTGACGCTGATCGTGGCGGTGGCCGCGTTCAACATCGTTTCCACCCTGGTGATGGTGGTCACCGACAAGCAGGCGGATATCGCGATCCTGCGCACCCTGGGGGCCACGCCCCGATCCATCATGGCAGTGTTCGTGGTGCAGGGGGCGGTCATCGGGACCATGGGCACCTTGCTGGGGGTGATCGCCGGCGTGCTGCTGGCGTTGAATATTCCCACCATCGTGCCCTGGATCGAACATGTGTTCCATGTCCAGTTCCTGTCGCCCCAGGTCTATTACATCAGCCAGCTGCCCTCTCATCTGGAGTGGCATGACGTGTACGTCATCGGCACGACGGCGTTCGTGCTGAGCCTGCTGGCCACCTTGTACCCGGCATGGCGGGCATCGCGCACGCAGCCGGCGGAGGCGCTGCGCTATGAGTGAGGCGCAGATACCGGTGCTGGAGTGCCGGAACCTGGCCAAGAGCTTCCGGCAGGGCCCCCTGGCCGTGGATGTGCTGCGGGATGTGACCCTGTCGGTCGCGGTGGGCGAGCGCATGGCGATCGTGGGCGCGTCCGGTTCGGGCAAGAGTACGCTGCTGCATCTGCTCGGCGGCCTGGACACTCCTGACGAGGGGGAGATATGGGTGGCCGGCCAGAACATGGGCGCCATGGGCGACAGCGCCCGGGGGCGGTTGCGCAACGAAGCGCTGGGTTTCGTGTATCAGTTCCATCATCTGCTTCCGGAATTCACCGCCCTGGAGAATGTATGCATGCCCCTGCTGATCCGCGGCGTGGACACCGAGCGGGCCCGTACCGAGGCGGCGCGGCTGCTGGAACAGGTGGGTTTGGGCGATCGCATCCGGCACAAGCCGGGGGAGCTGTCCGGCGGCGAGCGTCAACGGGCTGCCGTGGCTCGCGCGCTGGTCACCCGCCCGCGCTGCGTGTTGGCGGATGAACCCACCGGCAACCTGGACCGGCGCACGGCCGAACAGGTCTACGATTTGATGCTGGAGCTCAACAAATCATTGCGCACCAGCTTTGTGGTGGTAACGCACGATCCGACCCTGGCCGCGCGCATGGACCGAACCTGGACATTGCAGGACGGGCGCGTGTCCAGCTCGGATTTGGGGGTGGTTCCCGAACGCGTGGAAGAAAACTAGTTGCGCGATGCGGAGGCCGCCGGCAGTGGGCGCCGGCGCTGACGGCGCCGGCGCATGCGCAGTACGTAGCAGCGCCACAGCAAACGCACCGACGCCCAGCCGAGCAGTGCGGCAAGCAGGCCCGCCACCACGCTGCCCAGAAGCAAGGGCTCCCAGATGTGCCACATCTCGCGGCCCAGCCATTCCAGGGACCACTTGCCGTGCACACCGATGGCCGGAACGCCGAGCAGCCAGGCCCCCAGCCGGTACGTGGAATAGAACACGGGCGGTATGGTGAGGGGATTGGTGAGCCATACCAGCACCACCGAAACCGGCAGGTTCACGCGGAACACGATGGCGCCGCCGGCGGCCAGCACCATCTGAAAAGGTACCGGCAGCAGCGCACAGAACAGTCCGACAGCGGTGGAGCCCGCCACGGACCGGCGATTCAGGTGCCACAGGTTGGGATCATGAAGGCGTGCGCCGAACCGGCGCAGGTGCTTGTGGTTACGGATCCGGTCGTGATCCGGTAGAAAACGCTTGATCAGCCTTCTGGGCATGGGCCGTGCGCTCGCGGGAGCGGCTCCTGTGGTACCGACCAGGATGGTCTGGCGGCCATTATCCACGAATTCGATAGCAGACAGGAGACCCCGTGTCACGGATGATCGGGTTTCTGTTGGGCGTGCTGCTGTTGCAGCGACTCGCGACCCTGCCGGCGCCGGGCTGGGCCGGTGCCGCCCTGGTGGTTCCCCTGCTATGGCGGCTGGGTCGGTGGGGCCGCCTGGGGGCGACGGTGGCGGCCGGCTTTCTATGGGCCTGGTTGCAGGCGGCGGTGGCCCTGAGTCCGTCCCTGCCGGCGTCTCTTGAAGGGCAGGATGTGACCCTCGAAGGACGGATCGCCGGACCGGCACAGGTCCTTTCCCACGCCACCCGTTTCATCTTCGATGTGCGCACCCTCGCCGTCCATGGCCGCAGCCGACCGTTCAGTACCCGTGTGCGGCTGAGCTGGTACGGCCGGGTCCCGACGCTGCGCTGCGGGGAAACCTGGCGTCTGACGGCGCGCCTCAAGCGTCCCCATGGTTTCGCCAACCCCGGAGGATTCGACTACGAAGGCTGGCTGTACCGCCGGGGAATCCGCGCCACCGGCTACGTGCGCCCCCACGGTTCAAATCGACGTCTCGGCGGTCCCGCCGGCTACCCGCTGCAGAGGCTGCGGGAAGCCCTGGGCCGGCGCCTGCAGACGGCAATGGCCCATAACCCCGACCGCGGGGTGCTCATGGCGCTGGCCCTTGGCGCAAGGGACGAGGTGCCGCCGGCACGCTCGGCCCTGCTGCGGGCCACCGGCACCGGGCATTTGCTGGCGATCTCGGGTCTGCACGTGGGATTGGTGGCAGCCCTGGCGTTTGCCGCCGCACTGCGGTTGTGGAGTCTCAGCGCGGCGGCTGTGCGTCGCCTGCCCGCTCCCCGTGCGGCGGCCTGGGCGGCCCTGGTCGCGGGTCTGCTGTACAGTGCGCTGGCGGGCTTCTCGATTCCGACACGCCGGGCCTTCGTGACCCTGGCGGTGGTGATGGGCGCCGTATTGCTGGGGCGCACGGCGGGCAGGAGCCGTTTGTGGGCACTGGCCCTGCTGGTGGTGCTGGTGCTGGACCCCCGCGCCGTGCTGGCGCCGGGCTTCTGGTTGTCCTTCGGTGCCGTGGCGGTGATCGGCACTGCACTGGCCGGTTACCGCCACCTGCCCCGCTGGCGGCGGACCCTCAGAGTCCAGGTGATCGTGTCGCTGGCGTTGCTGCCGGCCGGGCTGGCGGCATTCCAGCAGGCATCCCTGGTGGCGCCCCTGGCGAATCTGGTCGCGGTGCCCTGGGTCGGGCTGCTGGTGGTGCCCCTGACACTGGTCGGCGCCGTGTTGGTAGCGGTCTGGCCCGGGGGCGGGGGCGTCTGCCTGGGATTGGCCAGCCATCTGCTGCAGGTTCTGTGGCCGGTGCTGGGGTGGCTGGCGGAGCTTCCCGGGGCGTCGTGGCACCATGGGGCGCCGCCCCTTTGGGCCACCGCCCTGGCGGTGGGCGGGTGCCTCTGGCTGATGGCGCCCCGGGGTTTGCCGGCGCGCTGGCTGGGCGGGGTACTGACGTTGCCGGCGCTGCTGTGGACGCCGGCGGGCCCCCCAGCCGGAGCCGTGTGGATGACGGTGCTGGACGTGGGACAGGGTCTGGCGACAGTCGTGCGCACCCATGGGCACACCCTCGTCTACGACGCGGGTCCCCGCTTCAGTGCCCGCTTCGACGCCGGCTCGGCGGTGGTGGTGCCGTTCCTGCGCCAACGGGGTGTGGATCGGGTCGATCTCCTGATCATCAGTAACGCCGACAACGACCATGCGGGCGGTGCTCCATCGTTGCTGGCCGCCTTGCCCGTGGATCGCGTGCTGAGCGGGACGCCGGCGGATCTGGACGACGTGCGGGCTCAACATTGTCATGCGCCCCAGGCGTGGACCTGGGACGGCGTGAAATTCCGGATACTGCACCCCGCAGCCGACACACTCTTGAGCGGCAACGATGCGTCCTGTGTACTGCGTGTCGAAGGGGCAGGGGGACAGAGGTTCCTGCTCACCGGTGACATCGAGGCGCCGGTGGAGCGCCGCCTGCTCGCAAGGCGCGCGGCGCAACTGCGTGCCGCTGTACTGGTCGCCCCCCACCACGGCAGCCTGACGTCTTCCACGCCACCCTTCGTGGCCGCCGTGGCGCCACGCTACGTGTTGTTTTCCACCGGCTACCGCAACCGCTATGGCTTCCCCAGGACACGGGTGCAGGCCCGTTACCGCGCCGTCGGCGCGGCAATGATGGACACCGCCGCAGTGGGTGCCATCCAGGTGCGCCTGAAATCTGACGGGACCCTGCGGCCGCCCACCGGTTGGCGCGCCGCCGCGGCCCGTTACTGGAACGGCCGTTTCTGAGACCTGCGTCCCAGAGGTGCGTGCCGCCGGTTCCGGTGCGGCGGACAAATCAAGTATGATGTGGCGCATTGCCCGGGATTCGGGCGATTCGGCGTCACCGCCGACAACTGTTGAACGACGGACGGTTTCCCGTGCTTGAAATCATTGAATCCGGTGGCTGGCTGATGATTCCCATCATCGCCTGCTCGGTGATCGCCCTGGCGATCATTGCCGAACGTCTCTGGAGTCTTCAGACCCGGCGTGTCATTCCCAAGCATCTGGTCGCCCAGGTATGGACCTGGGCCAAGAAGCATGAGCTCGACCAGGCCCATATCCAGAGCCTGCGCGCCAGCTCTCCTCTCGGACGCATTCTCGCGGCCGGTCTGGTCAACCGCCATCATGCCCGGGAGATCATGAAGGAGAGCATCGAGGAGACGGGCCGGCAGGTGGTTCATGAGTTGGAGCGCTACATGAACACCCTCGGCACCATCGCGGCCATCTCTCCGCTGCTGGGCCTGTTGGGTACGGTGTTCGGTATGATCCAGGTGTTCACCGCCATCACTACCCATGGCGTCGGCGACCCCGGCGCGCTGGCGGGCGGTATCTCCAAGGCGTTGATCACCACCGCCGCGGGCCTTTCGGTCGCCATCCCGGCATTGTTCTTCTACCGCTACTTCCAGGGCAAGGTGGACGTGCTGGTGGTGCGCATGGAGGAAGAGGCCCTCAAGATGGTGGAGGTGATGCAGGGCAGCCGCGAACGGGATCAGACGCACAACAGCGAGGAGCACGCCGCGTGAACCTGCGTCCCAGACGCCGCGCCGAGCCGGAGGTCAATCTGACCTCCCTGATCGACGTGGTGTTTCTGCTGCTGATCTTCTTCATGGTGTCGACCACCTTCAACACGCTGGCGCGCCTGCAGATCACCCTGCCGCAGGCTTCGGAGAAGCCGACCCCGGCGCCCCAGAAGGTGCTGGTGGTGGCCATCACTGCCGACAGCCGTTTCTATGTGGACAACCAGGAACTGGTCAACAACAAACCCGAAACGGTCAAGCGTGCCATCGCCCAGGCCATCGACGGACGCAAGGACCTGCCCGTGATCATACGCGCCGACGGCCGCACTCCCCACCAGGCGGTGGTGACGGCACTGGATGCCGCCAGCCAGTTGGGCCTGGTGCATATTTCCATGGCGACCACCCACGAGAATGACGGCCACTGAAGCATGGCCGAACCCCAGGGTACTTCCCACGGCCTGAGCCTGTACCGGCGCCTGTTGAGCTATGCCGGGCCCCATTGGAAACTGTTTCTCGCATCGTCCCTGGCCATGGGCGTGTATGCCGCCACCGACACCGGATTCGCGGCCCTGATGAAGCCGCTGCTGGACGGCACCTTCGTGCAGCGCGACCCCCAGACCATCCGCCTCATCCCCTTTGCCGTCATGGCGCTGTTCGTCGTGCGCGGCCTCGCAGGCTTCGTATCCAACTACGGGATGAACTGGGTCGGCCGCCAGGTGATCCTGGTGCTGCGCCGGCAGATGTTCCAGCACATGCTGCGCCTGCCGGCCCGCTACTACGACGGTACCACCACCGGACAGATGGTCTCGCGGCTGACCTTCAACGTGGAGCGGGTGGCTCACGCCAGCACCAATGCCGTCACCATCGTGATCCGCGACGGGCTGACGGTGATCTTCCTGCTGGCCTGGATGTTCTACATCAGCGGCTGGCTGGCATTGACCTTTCTGCTGGTGGGGCCGGCGCTGGCTTTCGTGGTGCGCTACGTCAGCAAGCGCTTCCGGCGCATCAGCACCCGCATTCAGGACTCCATGGGGGATGTGACCCATGTGGCCGAGGAGGTGATCGAGGGCCAGCGCGTGATCAAGACCTTCGGCGGACAGGAGTACGAACAGGACCATTTCGAACGGATCAACGAAAAGAACCGCAGCCTGCAGATGAAGATGACGGCCACCAGCGCGGCCAGCGTGCCTATCGTGCAGTTCATGGCCGCCTGCACGCTGGCGCTGGTGATCTACCTGGCGACCCAGGGCCCCATGCTGCATTCCATCACAGCCGGCAGCTTCATGTCGTTCATTGCGGCCATGATGCTGCTGCTTCCGCCCCTTAAGCGTCTGACTAACGTGAATTCCTCGGTGCAGCAGGGGGTGGCCGCCGCAGACAGCATCTTCGAATTGCTGGACAGCGAAGGCGAGCCCGATCAGGGCATGCGCACCCTTGCCCGTGCCCGCGGCGCCATCGAATATCGACAGGTCACGTTCCGGTACGGGCCGGACAAGGACCCGGTGCTGCGGGGCATTTCGTTTCGCATCGAACCGGGCGAGACAGTGGCGCTGGTGGGGCGCTCGGGCAGCGGCAAGTCGACGCTGGTCAGCCTGCTGGCGCGCTTTTACGATCCCACCGACGGCGCCATTCTGCTGGACGGGCACGACCTGCGCGAATACCGGTTGGCGGATCTGCGCGACCAGATGGCCCTGGTGGAGCAGCGCGTGACACTGTTCAACGATACCGTGGCCCGCAACATCGCTTATGGGGGCCTGGGGCAGGCCGACCACGCCCGGGTGGTGAAGGCCGCCGAGGCGGCCCACGCCATGGAGTTCATCCGCGAGCTGCCCGAGGGACTGGACACGCCGGTGGGCGAGAACGGCGTGCTGCTGTCCGGCGGCCAGCGCCAGCGCATCGCCATCGCCCGCGCGCTGTTAAAGGACGCGCCGGTGCTCATCCTGGACGAGGCCACCTCGGCGTTGGACACCGAATCCGAGCGTGCCATCCAGAGCGCGCTGGAAGAGGTCATGAAACGCCGCACCACTCTGGTGATCGCCCATCGCCTGTCGACGGTGGAGCGGGCCGACCGCATCCTGGTGCTCAGCGAGGGACGCATCGTGGAGGCGGGGTGCCATGAGGACCTGCTGGCCGCCGGCGGCCACTACGCCGCGCTATATCGAATGCAATTCCATGACGATGCCGCAGCCGTCTGAAGGCTACGGCCGGCGCCTGCTGCCCCTGCTGGCCGACGGTCTGCGGGACCGGCTGCGGGGTGAACATGGCCGTGCCAATGCCCGCTGGGGGCATGTGCGCGCGCCGGCAGGCACGGGCAAGCTGATCTGGCTCAAGACCGGCGCCGGTGAGCAGTCCGTGCATCTGGGCGCGGAGCTGCTGGCGGCCATCCGGCACAAGCGCCTGGATGTGCGGCTGGTGCTGACCTTCGAGCAGGATTTTCCCACACTGGTCAACGAACATCTGGCTGGCCTGGAAAAGGTCGGCGTGGGGTACGGTCCCTGCGACGCGCCGCGCGCGGTGCGTCGGACCCTGGGGCGGCTGGACCCGTTCGCGATCATCTGGGTGGATGGGGCGCCGGACCCCAACCTGTCCAAGGCGGCCGGCGACGACAGTCGCCATACGGTGGTGTTCGCCGCCCCGCCTGCCGCGTCCCCGACCCGGGTGGAGGCGGCTTATCCGGCAACCCCGGCGCAGGCTCATGCCTGGCAGCAGACCGGCGGCGCGGATTACATCGCGCCGGTGGCGGATTTCAGGACCCTGCTGGTGGAAGCTCAGGTAGAGCCGACCCTGCGGGGGCTGGTGTGCGCCGGCCGGGATCTGGATCTGTGGTGGTTCCATGGTGCGGACGCGCCGTCCGTACATGCCGCGGCGTCCCAGTGGCGACGCTGCCCGCTGGCCGGCAGCGGTGTGCTGTTCGTGAGCGCCGAGGCGGACGACGTCGGTGACCTCGGCGCGGACCTGCTTATCAGCACGTGGACCCGTACGGGTCTCGCGCCCGGCACGGTGGTGGCCGTGGACGAAGCACGCTGGACCGCGGCGGTGGCGACCGCCGCCCACGGTCAGCATCTGTCGGGAGCACGCTCCGAGGTTCTGTGGCAGGCGTTGGCGGTCGGGACGCCAACCAGTGTCTCCCCCGATCTGGACCGCGAGCTGTCCCAACGCATGGCCGAGCCGCCGCCGCTGCCGGTTGCCGACACGTTCGACGCCTTGCTGATCAACTGGCAACACTGGCACGACGATCCGGCGTCGGCCCGTCGGCTGGGTGACCGGTGCCGCCGCCGTTTCTGGGACGAGCGCCGGCGGGCGGCCGCTGTGCTGGAAGAGCTGTTGCAGCGAGTGTTCGACTGGTGAGGCCGCTGGACGAACAGTGGTACCGGCCGGGACTGTTGCCGCTCGTGCTACTGCCGGTGGCGGGGCTGTACTGCCTGGTGGTGGCGGCGCGCCGGCGGGCCTATCGCATGGGATTGCTGGCCCGCCACCGTCTGTCCGTGCCCGTGATCATCGTCGGCAACATTACGGTGGGCGGTACGGGCAAGACGCCGCTGGTGGTGTGGTTGGCTCAGCTGCTGGCCCAGGCGGGCTATCGCCCGGGCCTGGTGGCCCGTGGCTACCGCGGCCGCGCGCGACACTGGCCGCAGCAGGTGAGACCGGACAGCGATCCTCAGGTGGTGGGGGACGAGGCGGTGCTGCTGGCCAGACGTTGCCGGTGTCCCATGGCGGTGGGTCCGGACCGGGTGGCCGCCGCCAGGGCACTGCTGGAACACAGCGACTGCGATGTGATCCTGTCCGACGACGGCCTGCAGCACTACGCCCTGGAGCGGGACATCGAAATTGCGGTGGTGGATGGCGTGCGCCGCTTCGGCAATGGTCATTGTCTGCCTGCCGGACCGTTGCGCGAGCCCAGGGGACGGCTGGCACAAGTGGATCTGCTGGTGAGCAACGGCCCGGGGTTGGGAATGGAACATCCAATGACCATGCGCCTGGGCGCGGCACGGGCTCTGGACGATCCGGAGCGGGAGCGGCCGTTGACCGAGTTTCGCGGCCGGCGGGTTCACGCGGTGGCCGGCATCGGTAATCCGCAGCGCTTCTTTTCGGCGCTGCGGGGACTGGGCATCGAAGTGGAGCCCCATCCGTTTCCCGATCACCACGATTTCGGTGCCGCCGATCTGGAGTTTCCCGACCAGGCGCCGGTGCTTATGACCGAGAAGGATGCGGTGAAATGCGTTCGTTTCGCAGCGCCCGACCGCTGGTATGTGCCGGCCAGCGCGGCGCCCGACGAGCGGCTGGGCCCAGAGATACTGGCGTTGCTGGAGCGTGTCGAACGGCGCGGCTGACAACGGGCCGCGTGGGGACGGCGTTCCGGTCTGCTACCATACGGCGCAACCGACACACCGCCCAAGAGGGAGCCATGGACAAGAAGCTGTTGGACATTCTCGCCTGCCCGATCTGCAAGGGCCCGCTGGTCTACCGCAAGGCGGAGCAGGAGCTGGTGTGCAAAGCCGACCGCCTGGCTTATCCGATCCGGGACGACATTCCCGTGATGCTGGAAGAGGAGGCGCGTGAGCTGGGCCCGGATGAAGAGGTCTGATGCTCAGCCGGCAGGTGGATGCGGCGCCGGCCGTCCCGTGACGGGAGGCGGGACGTGAACGTGTCCTTCAACATCGTAATCCCCGCCCGCTACGGTTCGTCCCGTCTGCCGGGCAAGCCGCTGCGGCTGCTGGCCGGTCGCCCCATGATCGAGCATGTCCACCGGCGCGCCCTGGAAAGCGGCGCCCGGGAAGTGGTGGTGGCCACGGACGATGAACGTATCGATGCGGCGGTACGGAATTTCGGCGGCAGGGCATGCATGACCGCAGCGGACCATCCCTCCGGCACCGACCGCCTGGCGGAAGTCGTCCAACGACTCGGCTGGTCTGACGAGACCATTGTGGTGAACCTGCAGGGCGACGAGCCGCTGATGCCGCCCGCGCTGATCGAGCAGGTGGCCGGCGATCTGGCGGCACACGCTCAGGCACCGATGGCGACGGTGTGCGCCACCATCACCACGACGGCCGAGCTGTTCGATCCCCACGTGGTGAAAGTGGTGACCGACAATGCCGGTTTTGCGCTGTATTTCAGTCGCGCTCCCATCCCCTGGGATCGGGACGCGTTCGGGGCGACCAACGAACAGCTGCCCGCCGGGCTCGAGCATTTCCGCCACATTGGCCTGTATGCCTACCGCGCGGCGTTCCTCAAACACTACCGGGACCTGCAGCCCTGCCCGATGGAACGTGCCGAGGCCCTGGAACAGCTGCGCGTGCTATGGCACGGGGTGCGCATTCACGTGGCCCGGGCGGTGACCCATCCGGGGCCCGGGGTGGATACCGAGCAGGACATCGCCCGGGTGGAAGCGCTGCTTTCCGCCGAGGAAGGTGGGGCACGAAGCTGAGCCGGCTCAGGGGCGTCAGTCGTCGAGGATTTCTGTCAGCCCCAACGCCAGAAACTCCGGATGGGGATCGTCCGAATCCGCGGCGAATACCGGAATGGTGTGGGTCTGCGGCACCCGGCGCGAGGCATCGCCATACTGGTTGGGTTGAATGATCCTGGCGCTGCCGGCGCAGCGCAGCACGATGGCCGGTCCGTCGTCCAGCACTTCGAGGATCTCGCAGACCGTGTCCTGGTAGACCACCCGCTGACCGATCAGGGTGCGAAGGCGCATGCTCAGCTTGACGGCGCTGTCGCTCATGGGGTGATCTGCTCTTGGACCGTGTCGTTCCCAGGCGATGATGGGCCATCGCCGGGATGCTGGCAAGGTTGTCGCGATCCACGATGGCCCGGCGGTTCCTCTATACGAAGCGGGCGGCACAGCGGGGCCCGTGAGCGCTTGCGCGACCGCCGCCGCTGAACCGGCGAGCGGGCCGGCGCGGCATGAGAAGCGCCGGCAACAATGCTATCCTAGCCCGCTTTTCCGGGTTGTCGTCCTGCGGCAGGGCTGTAACCTTGGTTGTTGCGCGCCAGCCGGGCAGGTTAACCGGTCCTGAGCGGGCGTCGAACTAAGTGGAACGTGTATGGGTATTGAAGAGCGGAAAACGGTACGGGTCCTCTTCGTCTGTCTGGGCAACATTTGCCGGTCGCCGACGGCCCAGGGCATGTTTACCCACCTGGTGGAGAGTGAGGGGATGCTGGATCGAATCGACATCGATTCGGCAGGTACTCACGCGTATCACGTGGGCAACCCGCCGGATCTGCGGGCTCAGGAGGCCGCCACCAAGCGGGGTGTCGACCTCAGTACCCAGCGGGCGCGGCGGGTCAGCGAAGTGGACTTCGAGCGCTTCGACTACGTGCTCGCCATGGATCGCAGCAATTATTCCGACCTGATGGAAATGTGCCCGCCCGGACAGGAATACAAGCTGCGACTGTTTCTGGAGTTCGCGCCGGAACTGGAGGAACGGGAAGTGCCGGACCCCTATTACGGGGGGCGCTCCGGCTTCGAACGCGTATTGGATATGATCGAGGCTGCCTCCCGCGGCCTGCTGACCGAGATCGTCACCCGCCACCAGCTCTGACGAGCGTTCCTCGTCA
>Ga0307441_1000230_pt1 | contig 22021 bp, 25 predicted proteins | sample SalMarWE160420MG_FD_202149 | JGI IMG/M metagenome (GOLD analysis project Ga0307441, IMG submission 202149) | Salt marsh sediment microbial communities from the Plum Island Ecosystem LTER, Massachusetts, United States - WE1604-20 | ecosystem: Environmental > Aquatic > Marine > Intertidal zone >... | reverse complement strand
GTGCTACGATGTAATCGATTACATCATTGATAGTAATATGCTAGTCCTATAGTTGACCTGAAGGTGTAACCGAATAATGATTATTCCTCCATCTGGTTATTTTCAAAAATGTGTTGGTCTGAATTGGGACTGGTCGTTATAAGAGCACTCAGGTTATTTATGGGTGCTTTTTTTTATAAATAAACTCAGAAATTTGACATCTTATAAAAGGAGGTATTGCTGCCAAATAACATTCATTCTCTACTTTTTCTATATTTAGTATAAGGAGACACGAAGATGGCAAAAAAAATATTAATCTTGATTCTCGCAGTTCTACTTCTTTCAGCCTGTACACCGGAACCTGTTGAAGTCATCAAAGAAGTACAAGTTGAAGTCCCGGTTGAAGTAGAAAAAGAAGTCATCGTCGAAGTGGACAAATCGCCCATTTCAGTGACGATCCCCTGGACGGGAGACGCAATGGAACTCTTCCTGCCAGTAGTGGAGGCATTTGAAGCTGAGTCTGGAATAGAAGTCACAGTCCTCCCCTATAAAACCGAAGACCTCGGTCCGCTCCTTCCTGCCCAGTTCATGGCAGAGGAACCCATGGCTGATGTATTTATCATGTCCTGGCCTTGGTGGATCGAACAAAATGCCGAGCATCTGGAAAGCCTTTCAGATATAGCGGCGGATGTGGATTGGTTGGGCAACCCAGTGGTGGTGGACGGAGAGACCTATGGTATTCCAACCTATCTATGGGTGAAAGGCGGTTTTTGGTATTTCCAGTCTTTCTTTGAAGCCAACGGCCTTGAAAAACCGGAGACCTGGGATGATTTTTATGCCACTCTGGACCAGATCAAAGAAGTAGAAGGTATTGAGAATCCGCTTTCATCCCCTGCAGGATATCCGCTGGCTGATATCGTGGAACATTTCTTGGCGGCAGTTGGTGGACCAGAAATGGTTGAGGGCATCATGGATGGTTCCGTCAAATGGACTGATCCAGCTGTGAAGGCAGTATTTACCGATTACCTTACTCCCCTTATTGATCAAGGCTACTTCAGCGATCCTGTTGAAAGGCATGCCGCGGCAGATCTGTGGATGGAAGGCGATTATGCGCTCCACTATTATGGTAACTGGATTGCAGAGGATGTGGATGATCCGGCAGACCTGCGTTTGCTTCCCGTTCCCGGGTCCACAAGTATTGTCAGTGGTACCGATTGGATGTTCATTCCCAAATACACCAACCGGATTGATGATGCCAAAGCTTTCATTGAGTTTGTGATCAGCGAAGCTGGTATGAAAGCTCGCCTTGAGCAGGGTGGTAGACTTTCCAGCCGATCTGATATCTCTCTCGATATCTATCCAGAGAACGAGAAGAATCTGGCTGCGACGGTGAACACCTTCTCAGTTCTGCCCGACTTGGATGACACCATCGGTGGAGAATGGCAGAGCACCTTCTGGGACCAAATCGCATTATACTGGGTAGATACTTCTGCCCTGGACGATGTGCTTGCGACCCTCCAGGAAAAAATGCCCGAATAGAATTTAATGATGTTCCTCGCAGCTGGAAATTTCGGCTGCGAGGAACGTTATAGTTGAGCTTTATAATTTCAAGCAATTATTCTCTAATATCAATAATTCCAATTTTGCGAACTTATGTAAAAAAAAGGACAAAGAAGTTATTTGTTGTTGTGGTTTTCCTTCGGGGTAAAAGGCGAGGAATGATTATGAAAAACAGACTCAAAAATATTTTGGAAGTGGTAATTTTTATTTTCCCCGCACTTATCTTATTGTTAATCTTTGTCATTATCCCAGCGATAAAAACGCTTTCTTTGGCTTTTCTAAATGCTGAGGGACAATTTGTTGGCCTTCAGAATTTTTCAGATGTACTGCTGAGCAGCGATATCTTAAATCTCAGCAGATTTCCAACCAAATCACCCCCTTGGGGAGCGATTATTCATAACGCCATCTGGATTTTGATCCATTTGCCTTCGGTAGTTGCCCTGGGTATGATCCTGGCTGTAATACTCCGGGATGCTTGGGGAGGCAATGTGATCAAGTCCATCATTTTTTTGGGAATGATCACCCCCATGGTTGTCGGAGGTGGGATTGTTAGTTTCATATTTGACGAACACTCGGGTATATTTAACGGCATCTTAAGGGCTTTGGGCCAGGACCAATGGGTGCGGTCCTGGATGGTCTACCCCGATACCGCGTTGTTAGCATTGATCATTGGTTCAATTTTATTGTGGACTGGTTTTAGCTTGATTCTCTATTCGTCAGGATTGGCTACAATTCCCGAGGAGTGGTACGAAGCTGCTGAGGTTGATGGAGCAAATTCACTCCAAAAATTCTTCTATATCACCGTCCCTTCCCTGAAACCGGTCACAATCACAGTTGTATCGATGTCCTTGTTGTGGGAACTGAAAGTGTTTGACATGGTGTATACAGCAACCGGGGGCGGGCCAGGTGGATCATCGACTGTTTTAGCATTGAGAATGTACAGCCTGGCTTTCAGGGCATTAGATCCCAATAAATCTGCAGTAATTGCGACTTTGATGACAGTTTTAACATTAGCTATTGGAATCTGGCTGGCAAGATCCACCAACAGGATGCAGGAGTAAACTATTCTATGAAAAGTAAGAAATTTTCCTGGAAAAAGGTGATCATCAACCTGGTTGCCTGGACTGCGGGTTTGATCTGGATCATTCCCTTCATGGGTATCTTGATGGCTTCCATCCGACCGCAGAGGGAACTCCTCCACGGTTGGTGGAATTTCGAAGAGGTCAATATATCGTTCGAAAACTTCGGCGAAGCCTGGAATCATCCAACTGCGCCAATAGGAGAAGGATTAAAAAATTCATTGATTGTGACAGTGCCTGCAACTATTTTGCCCATCATTATTGCCACTCTGGCCGCCTATGGGTTGATGCGCCTGCGGTTTCCTGGCAGGAGAATCATGCTGGTGGGAATTGTTCTGCTCTTATCCATCCCTCAACAAATGGTGGCTGTGCCCTTGTTTCAAACCCTTCTAAATTTTAAGATCATTAATACTTACCAGGGTCTGATCATTACACACACTGCCTGGGGTATTATTTGGATCACAATCTTCATGAGGAATTATTTGACCACTCTACCACCCGAGGTGGAAGAGGCAGCCAGTCTTGACGGCGCCAACCGGTTCCAGATATTCACAAAAATAATCCTGCCTCTATCCTTGCCCGGATTAGCGTCTGTAGCAGCATTGCAGTTCACCTGGGTCTGGAACGACTTTTTTATGGCTTTAATTACTCTGTATGACCCTTCGAAATTGGTTGCCACACAGAGAATCCCGCTGCTTAAAGGGCAATACAGTGTTGATTGGGGAATTTTATCAGCTGCTTCTTTACTGGTAACGGCAATCCCATTGTTGATCTTCATTTTGCTGCAGAAGTATTATGTAAAAGGTTTGATTGGATGGACTTCTAAATAACACGGGCGTTATACTCGCAAATATAAACTAGAAGGTAGAGACACAATGATGTCCAGCGCAACAATGCAAGATGTGGCCAAAAGAGCTGGTGTAAGCGTAGCCACTGTCTCCCGGGTGCTAAATGGGTCTGATAAGGTTGTTGAAGAAACGCGGGAGCTGGTTCTGCAAGCTTGTCAGGAGCTTGATTATTCATTGCACCAGGCTGCTCAAAGGTTGCGGCTCGGAAAAACCAATACCATATGCGTGATCTTACCATTCCTGACCCTTCCCTCCATCGTGGAACGATTACGAGGAGTCCAGGAAGCATTGTTTGATAGCGGATATGACCTGATTCCATTTAGCGTGGGCTCACCAGAGCTGAGGGATTCGCGTTTATATGAACTGGCAAATAGAACCCGGACAGATGGATTGTTAATCATATCAATGCCAATTAATGACCAACAAGCTGAAAGAATTATCAATAATGATATGCCTGTGGTTTTGATCGATTCGGACAAGCCGGAATTTTCCAGAGTAAATGTTGATGATCAAGTAGGCGGCAGGATGGCTACGGAACATCTGATCAATCTGGGCCATAAAAATATTGCTTTTATCAGCTCTCATCTTGAAAATCCGCTCCAATTTTCATCCACCCTGAACCGTTACCATGGGTACTGCAAGGCTTTGGATATGGCGGGAATACCAATTAATCCCAATTACCAAAAAGAAGGAGAACACGGGAGGGAAGAGGCTGAAGAGATGGCTATCTCCCTGCTGCAGCAGCCAGATCCCCCAACAGCAATCTTTGCTTCCAGCGATACAAAAGCAGTTGGGGTCCTTGATGCTGCCAAAACATTGAATATCAAAGTGCCAGAACAATTATCAGTGATCGGATATGATAATATCCGTGATGCTGAATACTTAAACCTCACTACGATACAACAGCCGCTTTTTCAGGCTGGTCTTGTTGGTGGTGAAACATTGCTGCGGTTGATCGATCAACCGCAAACGAGACCTGATGAAATAATTCTTCCTGTTGAACTTATCATCCGGGATACCACAGCACCACCAATATCGTAATCCTGTAATCGTTTATAGAAATAATCAAACTTTTTGATTTCGAGAGTTTGGTAAGAAAACCAGCATTATGACAATAAGCCATTTCCACGACGAATTCCTTAAATCCAATCGAGATCATATTTTGATGTTAACCACTCATGGTGTGCATGAATGGAAAGTTGTCCCGGGACTTCAAGACACCGGGGGGCAAAATGTCTTCGTAAATCAATTCTCCTCGGCCCTGGAGAAATTTGGTTATAAGATCACTATTGTCAACCGGGGAGGATATTTCCATCCACGAACCGGAGAAATTCAAAAAGGCCTTCATTACAAAGATGAACATCAGCGGATTCTTTATCTTGATGATGGACTGGATCAATTTGTCCGGAAAGAGGATATGTGTGACCGGGTTCCAGGATTGGTTCAGGCATTATTTGACTTCTTGGATGCAGAAGAAGCAGCACTAGATTTGATTATCTCCCACTATTGGGATGCTGGAACTGTTGGCTGTCAATTAAAAGAGCGGTTAGGGGAGAACATCAAACATATATGGGTGCCGCATTCATTGGGAGCTGTGAAAAAAAGAAACACACCCCCGGAAACCTGGCAGGACTTGCGCATACTGGACCGCATCACTTATGAAGAAAAGATCCTCAATAAGATCGATTATGTAGCGGCGACTTCAAGTATTATCAGGTCCTCAGCCAAAACAGATTATGGTTTTAAGAATAAAGTGCTATGGCTTCCTCCCTGTGTAGACCAGGAGAGGTATTTTCCCCGCAAGGTTGAAAATTCGGATCCTGTTTGGTCTTTGTTGAGTGATCTTACAAATCTTCCAATTGAGGAGATTCAGAGTAAAAAGATCATTACTGAGATCAGCCGGACCGATGAGACCAAACAGAAAGATATTCTGATCAGATCGTTTGCACAAATTCTAGAAAATCATCCGGAGAGTTTGCTGGTTATAACAATCGATGATACTAACCAGAGTTTGTCCAGGAAGTTGAAGAACTTGATTGGAGAGTGTGGAATTTCTCATGCCACAGCTGCCGTCGGATCGATTTGGGATATACTACCAGCTCTCTATGCGATCTCGGACATATATTGCACTCCTTCAATCATGGAAGGGTTCGGAATGGCAGTTCAGGAAGCGGCTGCAACCAGGGTTCCTGTCGTTTCCAGTGATCTGGTGCCATTTGTGACCGAATATCTAGCCGCACAAAAAAAACAAAAATTAGCACTTAAGTCTGGAACCCAGATTTTATTAGGTGAAGGAGCAATCATTGTCCCGCCAGGAAATATTGAAGGCTTTTCCTTTGCGCTGGACAAGCTGTTATCTGACGAAAATCTTTGCCAGGAGATGGGAGATAATGCTTACCATGCCACAATTCCTTATTTCACCTGGGACCATATTGTGAAGGATTTTATTCTTGGGATAAAGAGCGAGTGAAATGAAAGATATTAAAAGGATCGAGCTAGATGTTCTCCAGAAATTAGTGGAGGGAAGGGCGATTGAAGAACTCTCGACTGAGCATTTATTATCTTACTATGTGAATGATAACGAAAACAACGGCTATCCTGCAGCAGTCAAATCTACTGTCGATCCCAGATCCAACGAGGCCATTATTTATAATACTTCACGCATAGATAGACCTCATGACTACCGCGCTGAGAGTGAGACCCCAACACTTTCCAGAAATGACTGTCCGATTTGTAATGGCAACACCACCGGTATCCTCGACTTGGTTGAGCTAAGCGATGGATTTACCTTTATTAATAAGAACCTCTATCCGGTTTTAAGTCCACCGGTACTTCAAAACGATAATAAAATCCCTCAAAACTTTCCTGTATGGGGAATGCATTTGGTTCAATGGAGTTCTTCTTATCACGAGAAGGATTGGCATAATATGCCAATTGAAGATTGTGCTGTTGTTATGTCTCGCTTGGCCGCAGCAGAAAAGAAACTATTAGAAATTGGAGAAGAAATATCAAAAAATATGGTTGCCAGGGGTTCTTCTTCAGGGAATCAATGTTATGTGTCAATAATCAAGAATGTTGGATCTGCTGTGGGAGGGTCTTTGGAACACGGCCACCAGCAAATCATTCTCGGCAATCTTGCACCTAGAAGAATTCTGAATAATCAAAGATTCTTAGATAAACAGGGGAAGACCTTTTCAGAATACTCCCAACGAACGAATCCCCCAGAATTTCTCATCCGTGACTACGGCAGCGCGGTGTTGCTTGTATCTGAATTTATGAGACGTCCATATGAGATGATCCTGGTCTTAAAGGATTTTCGAAAATCATATTTACATGAACTTGATTCCGAGGAAGTATTGGCTATCTCTAAAGGGTGGAAGGATACAACCAGATTGTATCAGGAGCTAATGCCGGAGCTGAAGAGAGAGTTAGCTTATAACGTGGTCACCCATAATGGCCCCGGTGCCGGTTTGTATTTCGAATTTTTGCCCTTTACGCAAGAACAAGGGGGGTTAGAACATTTAGGTTTGGCAATTTGCCAGGCAGAACCGGGACAGGCTGCAAAACAAATCCGGGCCAAAATGGTTTAGACTGAATAGACTGGACTCCCAGCCTTACTAAACCTCACAGGTAGCTCTTATTTTACTGACGCAGTAGCTAACACTATCCCTACCGGTAACCCCCACATTTTATATTCCCGGGATTCCCGAATCTTAAATCCTCCTTCCTCAAGCAAATGCGTGAGCGGAATAGGTCGGCAGTCCGCTAATTTAGGAAAACGATCGTGGAAGAACTCATACATTCTGCCCATCAAACCCAGTGGCTTGTCTTTGGACAGGGAGACAATCACCAGCCTGCCGCCTGGTTTCAGCACTCGACGGCATTCATTAAGAACTTCCGGAATGAGAGGGGAATCAAAGAGCTCCAGGGTGAAGCTGGAGAAAACCCCGTTAAATTCGCCAATTTGAACAGGAATTGGTAAAGTATCACTCTGCACCAGGCCCACCTGACCCAGGAGACCTGTCCGGGACAATCTTCTCTGTGCAACCTTGCTCATACCACTGGATAGATCCAAACCGACGCTAAATCCACCCCGGACCATCTGAGCAATACGCTGCTGGGCGTATCCGGTTCCATAACCAATCTCCAGGATCCATTCCCCCGGTTGAGGATCCAATAATTCGAGGCCCCGCCTGATAAATTTCTTTTCACTAGAAGCCAGCCCGTCATAGATGCCGCTCAGGCTGGAGTAATAACTCTCTGCTGCCTGAACCGGACGATCTACTCTCGAAAAATCCTGGAAGCGTTTCATTACACGATCCTCATGGTCTTGTCTTTAGTATATCCCAATCGGTTTGGATTATTTATGATCGATCTCCGGAGGTCCAGTTAAATAAAAACGCCGCAAGAAAAGCGGCGTCAAGATACATCATGGTAAGAATTACCGCTGGATCACTTTAAGGTGATCTTTCAGCCGCCCCGGTAGGGTGGTGCAGTGATGGCAAAGATCCGGCACAGGCGCCGATCCAGGATCCGGCTGCGGATGCGGGGATCAATTTCGCTGAGTTTGTCTGTGGTGGTGATAATGGTAGGAAGCCCGGCATTATAGCGGTAGTTAAAGAGCTGGTAAAGTTTTTCCTTGACCCAGGGAGTCATGGATTCTGTACCCAGGTCGTCCAGCACTAGCAGAGGTGATTTTTTGATCTCGTCAAAGCGCCGATCGTAGCTAACGGTGCTGTCGGGGCTGAAGGTAGCCCTCAAGTGGTCCATCAGGTCAGGAACCATGATGAACAAGGGCGGGATGCCTTCCGCGGAGCGGTAATTGGCAATGGCAGCTGCCAGGTGGGTTTTGCCGCAGGCATAACCTCCCTGAAGAACCAGCCAACCTTTGGGTTTTTCGGCATATTTCTGGGCTGCTTTAAAAGCACTTTCCAGTTTTTTGCGCTCTTCCTTTTCCAGGTTCTCAACATCCCGCAGTGAAAAATTGCCAAAGGTGTGATTTCCCAATAATGACAACGAGGAGAGTTCGGAGTGCCCCGTATCGTCCATGGGCCGGCGATAATCCGGAGCCAGGATCTTGACCCGGTTGACTAGTTCGGGGTCCTGAAGGCGGGAGCGGATGCGGCCTTCTAATTGGTTGAGAGACAGGTTGGTGGTGATCAATAATGGGAGGTTGTTAATATAGCGGAAATTGAGGATCTGGAACAATTTTTCCTGGGCCCAGGGAGTGGCATTTTCAGTCCCAAAATCATCCATGACCAATAATGGAGAGCGCCTGATATCCTCAAAACGCTGCTCAAAAGTGGATTCCGGGTTGTTGTAGGAAAAGCGCAGACTATCCAGCAGATCCGGGACTGTCAGAAACAGGGTAGGGACACCAATATCAACTACAAAATTAGCCACAGCGGCGGCTAGATGGGTTTTGCCGCACCCGTAAGGGCCCTGTAATACCAACCAGCCCTGGAGTTTGGCGGCATATTGCTGGGCGTGGTTGAAAGCCTGTTCCAGCGAGTCAGCCTGAGCAGGACCCAACCCGATTTGTCCCCGGATTTCAAAGTTCTCGAAGGTTAAATGAGCCAGCTCTTCAAGGTTGCTCATTTTAAATAGACCAGCCCGGGCTTGTTTTCTCAGCTGTCCTTCTCGGCAAGAGCAGATCTGGAGTTTGCCAAAATCAGGATGGCCTACGGGCAAATCCTGCCGCAGATAGCCAACACCGCCGCAGATCTGACAACTGGGGTCACCCGGGTAAGACCCGGCGTTTGGATCAGTCTTCGATGAACTCGGCGAATTCATCTTCGAGATATCCCCGGCGGTCTTTTTTAGTATGTCCTCTATCCGGTCGCTCATCTCTTCCACCGTCCTGCCAACTGCGTAAGATTGCTTCGATGTAGTTCCATTTCCTGACATTGTTCTGAACCGCGATTGCTACCGCATGCCTGATCCAATCCTCTGGGAATTCATTTTCTGCATCCCTTAATGTGTCCGCGATCAGGGGTGTCAGCGGGCCAATATTCTCTTCATAAAGCCGAAAGATATTGGGCTGCTCCAGGCTTAATGTCGGGATCGGGCTATCTCCGTCTGAGGGGCGCCACGATCCGTCTGCGACGGATTGAACCGCGGCTTGCCCCCGGGGAGAGTTGAAAAAATAAATTGCCAGTTCCCCTTCACCTTCCGGGACCGTCGTCTTTAACAGGGTGCCGCGGTTCACCGCCCGTTCCAGCCCAGTTTGTACTGCAACCAGCTGGGCGGCGGTCGTGGCGCCCATGCCCGCCATAAATTCCGGATCTCGGGTGAGATTCTCTTCCTTGAGGTAGCGAACCTCGCCTTCCAGCCGGGTGAAAAGCCACAGAGTATAGAGTGTGACCTTCATTTCATCCAGATCGTCTATTTGCGGAAGAAGGTCTGTAAAAAACAGGCTGGGAATCCTGATGGTGTTTATTTTTCCTGGGGGAAGACCGTTAAAAGTCATTAAGTTACCTGGGAGAGATCAATATCACGTGTGGCAGCATTCTCAAATTTGGCCAGGTTCTTCCGGAAGACCAGCTGCACATCCCCGGTGGGACCGTTGCGGTGTTTGGCAATGATGATCTCGGCCAGGTTCTTGAACTGGGATTCTTCCTCATAAACTTCCGGACGGTATATGAACATCACGATATCAGCGTCCTGCTCCAGACTTCCTGATTCCCTGAGGTCTGATAATACAGGTCGTTTGTCTGAGCGCTGTTCAACGGCGCGTGAAAGCTGGGCAGCGGCCAATACAGGTACGTTCAACTCCCTGGCCAGGATCTTCATATTACGGGAAATATCAGATACTTCCTGGACACGGTTGTTAGTTCGCATATCCCCACCCATAAGCTGCAGATAATCTACCACGATCAGATCCAATTTATATTCTAGGTGCAGTCGCCGGCATTTGGTACGAAGCTGCAGGGGAGTCAGAGCGGGTGTATCATCGAGAAAGATGTGGGTATCGGTTAATACCTCGATAGCCTGGGTGAAAAGCAACCATTCATCGGGATCTAATCTTCCAGACCGAAGCCGGGTGGAATCGATCCCCGTTTCCTGGGCAATGATGCGCTGCACCAGTTGTTCGTTGGACATCTCGAGGGAGAATATTGCCACGTGTTTTTTATGGGTCAGGGCAGCATTTTTGACGGCGGATAATATAAAGCCAGTTTTTCCCATTCCGGGCCGGCCGGCAATGATCAGCAGATCTGAAGGCTGCAAGCCGCCCAGCATTCTGTCGATATCGATAAAACCTGTTGGAACTCCAACCAGGTCTTCATCCCGCTTGGAGAGCTCCTCCATGCGGTCGAAATAATCACTCAGAACAGTGCGAATAGGTTGCAGATCCTGGGTTGTACGGCGCTGGCTGACGTTAAAAATGGCTTTCTCGGAATCATCCATGACCGTATCAAGGGTGAGATTCTCCGTGTAAGCTAATTTAGCGATCTTGTTGGCTGCTTCTAACATCCGGCGCCTGATTGCAGTTTCTTCTACCCTGTGGCCGTACGCTTCAGCATGCAGTGATGAGGGTACATTATTGATCAGCTTGGTAATATAAGCCGCTCCACCGATATCTGCCAGGTGACCTTTCTGATCAAGTTCCTCGGTGACAGTCACCAGGTCGATAGCTTCGTTGCGATCGTGCAGGGAAACAAATGTATCCCAGATCCACTTGTTGCGATGAATATAAAAATCATCTGCGGTCAGGAACTGGGCCACGTCATAATAAGCTTCGGGGTTGATCAACACCGCCCCGATGACAGCCTCTTCCGCTTCCCGGCTGTGGGGAACCATCTGGGGTCCGGATGTTTCTGGAGGGGATTCAAACTCAAAGGATTCGGTCATGGTTTATTTTTAAGGTGATGTTGCTTATCTGATTGGAGAGTTTTTACTGCAAGGCAGTTGTAGAAAGAAGGGGAAGTTACTCTTCCTCAGAATCCTCTTCATCAGGTTTGTCTTCAGATTCTTCAGGGCTGATTTGATCCAGGTAATTCTCAAAGACTGACAAACGCTCACTGTCCAGCTCTTCATCAGGTGGGGTTTCAGCTAAGTCGTCTTCTGGGATCAAGCCAGCCTCGTCCAGCACACCTTCCGCTACATATATCGGCACATTCAAACGAATGGCTAAATTCATGGCATCTGAGGGACGGGAGTCAATATTATGCAGGATGCCATTGATATTGATGGCAATATTACCGAAGTATGTTTCATCCTTCAGGGAAACCACTTCAACGTGGATCACTTCGGCTTCCAGGGAATCCAGAATGTTCACAAACAGATCATAAGTCAGGGGTCGAGACACTTCCACTTCCTGTAAAGCCAGGGTGAGGTGCTCGGCTTCATAGATCCCAACCATGATAGGCAGATAACGATTTGAGTCAATCTCCCGCAGAATCACTACTCGCTGCTGAGACATTAAACTGACCCGGATGCTATCTATCACTACTTCGATCATTTTGGCCATAACTGGAGCTTCCTTCAAGATTAAACCTGCTGTCTTGTTATTCTATCACGGGGGGTTGGCGACTGCAACGAAGGAACCTTAAAGGCGTAAATTTATTAAGAAAATATCTGCTTCTGGAGCACGTAAAGAAACAACTCCAGAGGATGCCATCTGAAACTGGCATTATGTTTATAATGGAGGAAACTCTTCCTGAATAGGTCCAAAGACGTCTGGAGGGTTATGGTAGTCGATTTTCCAACTCAAAAAGAATACCGTTTTCTCCCGCTTGATCTGCTGCGCGGATTGTTGATCATCCTGATGGCATTGGATCATGCCAACTTCCATATAGCACAACAGCACTCATCGGGCGAATACTGGGGAGGGCTTTTCCCCGCTTTTTCTAGCCCCCTGTACTTTCTGATTCGGTTTGTGACTCACTTTAGCGCGCCTGGTTTCTTTTTCCTTCTGGGTATTGGCATGATTCTATTTACATCTTCCCGAAGGAAAAAAGGTTGGAAGGAATCGGAGATCCGCCAGCACTTTTTGTTGCGGGGGTTGGTATTGATCGCTTTGCAAATATTTTTGAATTACAGCCAGGTCTGGGCAGTGGCTGGTTCTTCAGCGCTTTTGTGGTACGGAGGTGTGTTGGCAGCCCTTGGTTTTGGAATGATTCTATGCATCCCTTTACTTGATTTAAAGCCTATTTTCCTGGCAGGAATCAGCCTGACTTTTTTTATAGCCATGGAAATCTTGACTCCTGATCCGGAGTTGTGGGGTAGAAATTTTGATAACCTGGCTGGAACCCTGCTGGTATATAGTGGAGGGAAGGGAGAATTCTGGACTAACTACCCGCTCCTTGCCTGGGTTGAGTTGGTCGTTTTGGGTTTATTATTTGGCAAGTGGATTCAAGTGAATGCCAAGAAGGCCTATCAGAAAGGAGTCTGGCTGGGATTGGTTTTTCTAATGGGTTTTGTTCTATTAAGGTTGTCTAATGGTTTTGGAAATATCCGCCCTTTACCGATAGACAATTGGATGGAATTCCTTAATCTGGTGAAATATCCTCCCAGTATGACCTTTGTGCTGCTGACCATGGGAGTGAACTTGATTTTGATTGGGGTCTTTTCCAGGATAAAGAAGCCGGCGCTCGGGGATTGGAATCCCATGCTGGTTTTTGGCAGAGTGCCGCTATTCTCTTACCTTACTCACCTTGGAGTTTATTTACTTATGGGCAGGTTGCTGACACCAAAGGGCTCCAGCTTGTGGGTAATGATTATTCTCTGGTTTGTCGGTTTGGCAATACTCTACTTTCCTGCTCGATGGTACGGCTTGTACAAATCCCGTCAGCCTGCCAGATCCTGGGTTCGGTATTTTTAAAGGAAAATATGATTACCCGCTGACCTTCTCCGCTTCCCGTTTGAGTTCTCTATTCCTGATATTATGGTCCAGAACTCGTTTCCGGATCCGGAGGTTTTTGGGAGTTACCTCCAGTAGTTCATCATCCGCCAGATACTCGATATATTGATCAAGGCTCATTTCCCTGGGAGTGACCAGGCGTTGATTGATTTCTCGGATACTATTCCGCATATTGGTCAGATGTTTGGTTTTGCAAACGTTGACCTCTATATCATCCGGGCGTTTGTTTTCTCCGACAACCATCCCGTGATAGACTTCCATGCCGGGTTCAATAAAGAGAATCCCGCGCTCCTCGGCATTTTTTAAACCAAAAGTGGTAGCTGTCCCGGTTTCGTACGCTACCAGGGATCCGTGAGAGCGTACTTCTACTGAACCTGCCTGGGGGGCATAACTGTCAAAGGTTGTATTTAGGACACCTGTTCCCTTGGTCATGGTTAGGAAATGATGTCGGAAGCCAAGAATGCCCCTGGTAGGAGCCAGAAAAGTGAGTAATACTGTTCCTGTGCTTGATTCCCGCATGTCCTGCAGCACACCTTGCCGGTTATTGAGAGAATCCATCACCGCACCAATATCATCTGCATGGATTTCAATCCGGACCTCTTCGAATGGCTCTAGAATCTGGCCAGAGGGAGATGTTTGAAGAATTACTTCCGGGCGTGAAACATGGAATTCATAACCTTCCCGGCGCATGGTTTCTATCAGGATGGCCAAATGAAGTTCTCCTCGGCCTGATACCAACAATGTGTCAGGGGTTTCAGTATCTTCCACTCTTAAAGCCAGGTTGCTTCTTATTTCGCGAAACAATCGTTCTCTGAGTTTGCGCGATGTTTTCCAGACACCTTCCCTTCCAAAAAAAGGAGAGGTGTTTACACCAAATGACATCCGAACTGTGGGAGCTTCCACCTTTATTCTGGGGAGGGGAATCGGATTTTCAAGATTGCAGATCGTATCTCCGATTGTTATGCCTTCCAATCCGGCAATAGCAACAATATCACCGGCCCGGGCCAGTTGGATCTCCTGGCGTTCCAATCCCTTGTAATCATATAAATAAGTGATTTCTCCCGGGATGGTTTTTCCATCCGCGGTAACATAAGCGACCTGTTCTCCGATAGCTACCTCTCCGGATACAATTCTTCCGATGGCTGTAGCTCCCCGGAAATTATCATAATCCAGGGAAGTTACAAGCATTTGCAGTGGTAAATCAACATCGACAACCGGGGCAGGGATCGCATTCAGAATAGTTTCAAAAAGAGGCTGGAGATCAGGGCCGACATCTGCTGTATAACCTGCTCGATGCTGAGTCGCGATAGCGTAAACAACAGGAAAACTGGCTTGTTCCTCACTTGCTCCAAGTTCTATGAATAAGTCAAAAGTGTCATTAAGGACCTGCTCCGAATTTGCCAATTTACGATCCACTTTATTGATGACCACGATCACCTTGTGGTTGAGTTCCAACGCTTTCTGGAGGACAAAACGAGTCTGAGGCCGGGGACCTTCAGCGGCATCAACTAACAGCAATACTCCATCAACCATATTTAAAACCCGTTCTACTTCGCCGCCGAAGTCCGCATGGCCTGGAGTGTCAACGATATTAATTTTTGTGAGCTGACCGCTTTTTGGATCTGTGATCACGATAGCTGTGTTTTTAGAGAGAATGGTAATGCCTCTTTCTCGCTCCAATTCATTTGAGTCCATCACTCGCTCTCTGAAGATTTTCTTTTCATGAAAGACGCTTGACTGGCGCAGGAGCCCGTCAACCAGGGTGGTTTTCCCATGGTCAACATGGGCGATAATGGCTACATTTCGTATGTCTGTTCTGGTAGTTTGCATAATTGTCACTCTTGAAACATAAAAAAACCCGACCGATCTTGGCCGGATTCAGATGGTATTGGACCTAAGTGTACCAAAGGAACCTTAAAATAGATAGAGTGTCACGAAAAGTATTATTTATTTCTTATAATTATGATTTACAGACCGGGAAGCTGGATGTTTTCAAGGTGTAATCCCTGATTCGCCATTTCGGACAGCCAAGCCTCTTCTTTCTCATCCTGCCAGGTCCAGAACCATTTTGTTTTAGTTGTTATTTTGTTAGTCATATTATTCTTCCTCGGCAGTTACTTGCCGCAACAAGTCAAAATTCCTTCCAGCGCTTTGTAACATGATTTCCATGCGCTGAATTTGCCCCAACAACACCCTGATTCCCGTTTCTGTGATCTGAAAGATCTTCCGGCGTCCTTCTGTTCCGACCATGGAGATCAATTTACTCTCTTCCAGGGAGGTAAACGCACCATATAATGTCCCCGGAGCCAACCGGAGGGTGCCTTGACTGATCTCTTCGGCTTCCTGCATCACCGCATAACCATGTTTGGGAGTTACCAGCGCCAGCAAGATATAATAAGTAGCTTCCGTCAGGGGAAGGTGTTTTGAGATGGATTTGTCTTCCATGAAAGCCTCCATTCTGAGATATTGTTTTTGTAACGCACCGCGGTATAACGGAGAACGATATAACGTACGCCGATATAATAAAGCAGACTATGCTGTTTGTCAAGATCCTCTGGGGAAAGATTAATTTTTAGAGTGAAGACCTGAGCAACCTATCGACTTTACTTACTTTATAATAAATACAATCTGGTTGTTAGGGATGGTCATGTTGTGAAAAAATATTCCTTTATATTCATAAGTCGGATGTTTCTCTTGTTATTTTTATCATCTGCGTGCCAGAGATGGGAAGTTCCAGCTCCAAGCGCTGGAGTATCAGAATCTGGCTTGCCCCTCACTAAAAACTGGCAAATACAATATAGCGGTGAGCTGGATCTGGATATTGAGACAGATGTTTTTAATCTGGATTTATTTGATTCGCCGATAGAGAGTATTAATCAGCTAAAGAAGCGGGGAGTTTTTGTAATCTGTTATTTCAGCGCTGGCAGCTATGAGGATTGGCGCCCTGACGCGGATCAGTATCCAGAAAAGATTCTGGGGAATGTTTTGGAAAATTGGCCTGGAGAGCGCTGGTTGGATATCAGACAGCTTTCCGACCTAAAACCGATTATTGAGAACCGATTAGAGCTGGCTGTTGAAAAAGGATGTGACGGGGTTGATCCGGATAATCTGGATGGATATGAAAACAATACCGGATTTCCACTAACGGGGAACGATCAATTGGTGTTTAATAAATATCTGGCCCAGGCAGCCCATTCCCGGGATTTGAAAATCGGATTAAAAAATGATCTCAATCAAGTCCAGGAATTGGTAAATGATTTTGATTGGATTTTAAACGAGGAGTGTTTTACATACCAGGAGTGTGATCTGCTGCTGCCGTTTCTCGAAGCAAACAAGCCGGTTTTTGTTATTGAGTATGAAAAAGCTCCAGCGGATTTTTGCTCCAGGGCCAATCAACAAGGATTTTCTGCTCTTCATAAAAATTGGGAGTTAGATGCCTACTTTACTGATTGTCTTAAATTTCCTGCTCGATGATAATTGTTTTCAAGGAGAGGCAGTATGACAAAAACTGATTTTAAGAAAGAATTGAAATATCTTTATCAACCTTCAAAAAAAGACTTCCAGGTTGTGGAAGTTCCGGTTCTGAAATTTTTCAATGTTAATGGTCACGGGGATCCTAATTCAGCTCCGGAGTATACTGAGGCTGTTGAAGCTTTGTACGCTGTGTCCTATAAAACGAAGTTCCTCAGTAAGAAGATAGGGGAGGATTATGTAGTTCCGCCCCTGGAAGGTTTGTGGTGGGCAGAGGACATGGAAACATTTACTGATGCCAGGGATAAAAGCCAATGGGATTGGACCATGATGATCATGACCCCGGAATGGATCACTGCGGATATGGTGGCAGAGGCCAGGATGGAAGTGAGGAAGAAGAAAAACCTTCCGATGCTGGAAAAAATCCACTGGGAAGAATATCGTGAAGGCCTGGCAGTACAAATCCTGCATCTGGGGTCCTATGACGATGAAGGTCCGGTTTTAGCCAGATTACATGAAAAGTGGATGCCTGAACATGGGTACACATTTAACGGTTTACATCATGAAATTTATCTTAGCGATCCCAGGCGGGTTGAACCACAGAAATTAAAGACCATCCTTCGCCAGCCTATCCGAAAAATGTAGGGAATAAATCCATGGCAGAACCTTTTATCATTCCGAGTTTGAATACAGAACGACTGCTGCTGAGAGCATTTGAGATAGATGATCTTGACCCATTTGCAGCTATGGTTGCCGATATTGATGTTATCCAGCACGCAACCTATGATGGAACTACTATGACCCGGACCCAGGCCTGGAACTGGCTCTGTTTAATGCTTGGACATTGGCATATGCGCGGATTTGGTATTTGGGGAATGGAAGAGAAATCATCAGGAGAATTGATCGGACGGATCGGACTTCAATTCCTGGATTGGTTTGAAGATGTTGAACTGGTGTGGATGTTGGCTAAATCAGCCTGGGGGAAAGGTTATGCCGCAGAAGGGGCCAGAGCTGCCATTGACTTTGGTATGAATAATCTGAAGCTACCACGCGTTGCAGCGGTGATCCACCAGGAGAACCAACCCTCGATCCGCCTGGCCGAACGCCTGGGGATGGAGATGGAAAAAGAAGTCGAACGCCAGGAAAAACTTTTTTATCAATATGTGATTAGAAGGAAGTAAAACCCCCGATCTTTTTCCCGATTTGGCAGAGCCCTTGTCTGGACATGTTGTGAATTAAATCACAACATTAATGTTTTATATAATACACCAAAGGTGGAATCAATCTTCCCTTCCCGGGTGTATACTGTGGGCCTAAGTAATTTCATAAACTACCTGGAGGTAGATCATGTCTGTTGAAAGTTATCCCAAATTCTTTAAAAAAGTACAGGAAGAGATGGGTGCTTATGGGAAAGCGAATCCTGATATTATGGCTGGTTTTCGCTTGCTTCACAAAGCTGCCGGAACTGATGGAGCTCTTGACGCAAAAACCAAAGAATTAATCGCCCTGGCAATTGGAATCGCGGTTCGCTGTGATGGCTGTATTGCATTCCATGTTCATGATGCTATTGAAGCCGGCGCTTCCGAGGACGAGATAGTGGATGCAATCGGTGTAGCGATCATGATGGGCGGAGGACCTGCAGTGGTATACGGTTCAGCAGCCCTGGAAGCCCTCAAGCAGTTCCAGCATAATTAATAGCCCAAAATATATATTCTAAATAAAAATGTCAGAAGAGCAGATTTCCTTTTGACATTTTTGTCTTTAATGTACAATAAGATTAAGAAATCTCTCTAATAGTCGAGATAAACAGCCAGGGGGCAGCAAAGTCAGGAGGTATTGCCATGAATGACTTGTTAATGCTGGATAAGTACTTTCCCGAAGGGAATATCGAAGGGGGTATTGGATTGGCTAATCGACTGGATTGGGGAATCTCTGTCCAAATGGCAGGTGATGGTTATGTTGTATTGAGTGGGGATGAACCGATCCTGAGAGTAGAACATAAAGATGCTTTACAGTCTTTTATTTACGGGTTGGGTCTGGCATATGCAATTCTTCCAGAGGAGGTTTTTATCTCACTGGAAAAAGCTTTAAAAAATTTGTAAATATTCCTAGTAAATGACTCACTCACAAGGAGCTGCCCATGCGACATATTCAAAAAACCATTCGAAAACCTTCATTAAAATTATTTATTGCGGCCAGTTTATTGATTCTGTTTAGTTTGGCATGTAATCTGCCTTCGATGGCAAAGTCGGTCCAGGTCCCGGATGAGACAGCCCGGATAGAGCTCAGTGTCCGTGAAACCCTGGCTGCCCTGGATGTAGATGTTGTCTCGGATGCAGAGGACCAGTCAGCCCAGGATCCTGATGCTCCAATAGAAACCCCCGAACCGGATATCACAGATACACCTACCCTTACGCCTACGGCAACGGATACACCCACTCCGGAGGTGGCTATGATTTACGCTTCGGCCAATACCAATTGTCGAAAGGGACAGGGTACTTATTTTGATTGGTTGGTCACTATGCAACAAGGGGAGGAATCTGAGGCGGTAGCAATTGATACTTCAGGGGACTACTGGTACATTCGCCGACCGGACAACCCCTCCCAATTCTGCTGGTTGTGGGGTAAATATGCCACTCCTTCCGGACCGTGGGAATCTCTCCCGGTCTATACACCTATACCAACACCCACCCCGGGAGCTGATTTTAAACTTACTTATGCTGGGATTACTCAGTGTACGTCGAATTGGTTGGTTCAATTCCAAATCGATAATATCGGTTCACAAACGTTTGAGTCCTGGAGATCAAAAGGTACGGATAATTCCGGTACATTAGTTAACACGGTAAATAAGCAGGATAAATTCTATCATTTTAATCACTGCACCATACTTACTTCACAGAATGACCTGACCCCTGGTGAAGGATCCTATTTGAATGTAATATTCAATAAAGATTCCTCAGGACATAACCTAACAATTGACATTAAAGTCTGCACTGAAAACGGGCAGGGCGGTGATTGTTACACCAAAGTCTTTGATATAAAACCTTAAGAAGGTATTTGGGCAGTTTCAGGGATAAGTCTCCGCTAGTAATATCAGGATGGCAGCTTCAGTTTCACTATAAGCGCCTTCTCCGATATGTACATAGCGGAGATTTCCTTTTTTATCGATCAAGTACAGAGTAGGCCAATAGTGGGTGTTATAGGCCCGCCAGGTTTTACCATTGTTATCCTGAGCTACTGGGTATTCAATTTTGAGTTCACTTACAGCCTGTTTGAGATTATCCAGATCTTCTTTGTGTGAAAATTCAGGGTAATGGTTACCGATGATGACCAATCCCTGATCATGATATTCCTGATACCATCCTCTCAACGAGGGGATAACGTTTTTACAATTGATTCAACCATAGGTCCACATATCCACCAATACCACCTGCCCATCCAATTCGGCCAGATGTAATGGCTTATCAGTATTGATCCAGACCTCGTTTTCCAGTTCCGGAGCTGGTCCCAGGTCCTGTAATGTAATAATCCTTTGACCGCTCTGGAGACTGCAACCGGTCAGGATCAGCATCAATCCGATCAGTGTTATGGACTTTTTCATTTGAGGCCTTTTTCCTTGAAGTTGTATTTCTTGACTGAACTAGTCAGGTTACAATGAAAATAAAGCTTATACCAAGAGGATATATAGACGATGATAGACGTAGTAAATCTTACAAAGAAATTTTCCTTGATCACTGAATTTTGGGATCCCAAGATTATTGCCCAATTGAATGACTACTATCTGAAGATTGCCAAGATCGAGGGAGAGTTTGTCTGGCACAGCCACTCGGAAACGGATGAAATGTTTCTGGTGGTAAATGGCGAACTAATTATCCATTTGCGAGATGGACAGTTACATCTTATACCGGGAGAATTGTGTGTAATCCCTAAAGGAGTGGAGCATAAACCAGCTGCAATGGGGGAATGCCAGATACTGATGGTAGAACCTGCCGGAACCTTGAATACTGGCGATACAGGCGGGGATAGAACAATCGAGGAAACCGCATGGATATGATCAAAAAGATCTTTAGTCCCAGCCTGTATCACGGCCGCGGACAAAAAGGGGTCTTTTTTGAAGGCTGGTATTATAAAATAATCTCAGCTGATCGAAAACAGCGCTGGGCAGTTATCCCGGGTATTTTTCATCATCCCGACCCGAAGCAATGCCACTCTTTTATCCAGATCCTGGACGGGCTGAACAACAAGGTTGTATATCACCGTTTCCCCTTCGAGATGTTCAGGGCATCCACTTCAACCTTTAATATCCAGATCGGTCAGAGTGTCTTTCACGGCCAGGGATTTTCGCTGGATCTTTCCGATAAGGAGCAAATAATCCAGGGCACCCTGGATTTCGGGGAGCTTCATCCCTGGCCGATTAGCCTTTTCTCTCCGGGTGTGATGGGCCCTTACCGATATGCTCCCTTTATGCAGACCTACCACGGCATTCTCAGTCTGGACCATAATATCCATGGCAGTCTCAGGATCAACCACTCCGAAGTGGACTTTTCCGGCGGCCGGGGCTATATGGAAAAAGATTGGGGGAAGACATTCCCGAGAGGTTATATCTGGATGCAAAGTAATCATTACCCGGAAGAAGGAGTGTCCCTGACTGCATCAGTGGCCACTATTCCCTGGCTGACAGGCTGGTTCCGCGGTTTCCTGGTCGGGTTGATAGTGCGAGGAACGTTGTATAGGTTTACCACTTACCTGGGATCCCGGATCGACTTGCTGACGGTGACCGATCGGTTTGTAACCTGGCGCTTAGTGGGAAGCCGCAGATCAGATCCGGCAGCAGTATTTCCGGCTTATCAATTGGATATCAAAGCTGAGCGGGGGCAGGGAGGTTTGTTGTCTTCACCCGAACTGGATGGAATGACTCCCCGCATCCTGGAGAGTTTAACGGGTACCATTGAAGTCACCTTGATTGGAATGAATAGTGATGATCAGCAGCGGGAGATCATATACCAGGGGAGCGGATGCTGTGCCGGCCTTGAGGTTGCTGGTTCTATAGCTGAAATTGCTGATCTGGACCAGGCGGAGGATATATGATCCATTTATCAGATTCCTGGATTAAGTCAGCCCGGGGTGCATGTGTGGGCCTGCTGGCAGTCAAGAACGCGCCCAATCTGAAAGACCATCCTGATTTGAGATCTGCCAGAGAGGAATTGGAGATCGAATTGAGG
>Ga0307441_1000229_pt1 | contig 22065 bp, 26 predicted proteins | sample SalMarWE160420MG_FD_202149 | JGI IMG/M metagenome (GOLD analysis project Ga0307441, IMG submission 202149) | Salt marsh sediment microbial communities from the Plum Island Ecosystem LTER, Massachusetts, United States - WE1604-20 | ecosystem: Environmental > Aquatic > Marine > Intertidal zone >... | reverse complement strand
CGGGGAATCACTGCCAGTTGGTCTGGAAAAGACTGGAGCAGCCCAGCATGCCGGGCTCGGCACAGCATTGCTGGCTGAGGCAGAACTGATAGCTAAAGAACACGGTTACCCAAAACTGGCTGTGATCTCGGCTGTTGGAACCATGGGGTATTACATGGATCGCGGCTATCAACAAGGAGACCTTTATCTGATCAAAGATCTCCTTTTGTAAGATTTCTTTTATAACGAGTATTTTATCTCAGTATTCGATCTCGCTGATCGGGTTCAACTTATTAAAATTATGTTTGGCTTTAATCCAGCGCACAGTGCCAGTCTGGCCGCGGATCACCAGGCTGTGGGTTTCAGCAGCATGCCCGGTGTAGCGAACGCCAGAAAGTAATTCCCCGTCTGTTATGCCGGTGGCTGCAAAAAAGACATCATTTGAGGAAACCAGGTCATCCAGGGTGATGACTTTATCCAGATCGTATCCCATCTCCAACCCGAGCTTTTTCTCTTCCTCATTGCGAATGTGCAGTTTTCCCTGCAGTTCGCCACCCATGGCCCGCAGGGCGCAGGCGGCCAGCACACCTTCCGGTGTGCCGCCGATACCCAATAAGGCATCGATCCCTGTTTCTGGCAGGCAGGTCATCAGCGCAGCAGCCACATCACCGTCGGGGATTAACCGGATCCTGGCTCCGATCTGTCTGACCTCTTTGATCAGTTCATCATGCCTGGGCCGTTGGAGGATGATCACAGTCACATCTTTGAGCGATTTTCCCTCTGATTTGGCGATCTTTTCCAGGTTATCTTTTAGAGGAGCTTCAATATCGATCATACCTTTGGCAAGGGGACCAACTGCAATTTTATCCATGTAAACAAATGGGCCGGGATCGAACATCGTATTCCGGGGAGCAATGGATACAGTAGCGATCGAGTTAAGGAATCCATTTGCCAGGGGGCGAGTACCGTCGATCGGATCAACGGCCAGATCAACCAGAGGTGGTTTTCCGGTTCCAACGATTTCTCCGTTGAACAGCATGGGCGCTTCATCTTTTTCACCCTCACCGATCACCACCAGGGCTTCCATATCGATTGAATTCAAGACCAGACGCATAGCATCCACGGCAGCTTTGTCTGCTAATTCTTTTGCTCCCCGTCCCATGAAACGACCGGCAGATAAGGCAGCAGCCTCCGTAACCCGTACTAGTTCCAGCGCCAGGTTTCGAGAAGGTTTCTGTGCATTCATGGACACCTCTTTAGATGAATAAGTGAAGAATTAGGTAGTAACCGATGGGTGCAGCCCAGAATAAGGAATCGAGCCTGTCAAAAAATCCGCCGTGGCCGGGAAATATATTCCCCGAGTCTTTTTCACCGGCCTGCCGTTTGATCATACTCTCGGTCAGATCTCCCAGGGGGATAAAGGCAGAAATAACCAATCCCAGCAGGGCTCCTTGCAATGGAGATATGGACAATCCGGCATTAAATACACGTTCAAATAATAACATCAGGCCCAAGCTGCCCAGAGTTCCAAAGATCAGCCCCCCGAAATACCCTTCCCAGGTTTTATGGGGACTGGTCCTTGGGGCAAGTTTATTTTTTCCAATCATCTTACCTAGAAAATAGGCTCCGGAATCCGCGATCCAGACCGTTGGCAGGACCAGAAAAGTCCACCACATTCCGTTTGGCAGGGTCCTTAAAGAGATCAGATAGCTTCCCAGAAACCCGATATAGATCAGGATGCTGACCGATCCCCCGAAATCGGCTCCCGGACTGGAGGCACCTTTTTCGTGCTGCAGGATATGCCAGGCAGAAATCAGGAATAACAGCAGAACCAGAAGAGCTGATGAATTGGCAAATTGATATAAAGAACGCCCCAAACCCAGCATTAACACACCAATTATTGCCAGATACAAAGCTGGTTTGAGGTTAACTTTCCTCAACAGACTATCATATTCCCAGGCAGAGAGGCATAACAGCAGGATAATGACTGCTTGGTAGAGATATCCCCCATAATAGATTAATAGCAGTGCCAGAGGCACAATGATTAATGTGACAATTGTTCTCCGAAGCAGATCAGGCATTTTATTCATGTTTTGTGTTTTTTAGACCACCAAAGCGGCGCTCGCGTTCATTATAGGCAATTAATGCCTGATACAGGTCTTCCTTGCCAAAATCAGGCCAGTATGTCGGTGTGAAATACCATTCCGAATAGGCCCCTTGCCAGATCAGGAAGTTGCTCAACCGGTATTCCCCTGATGTTCTGATAATCAGATCTGGATCCGGACTGTCTGCTGTGTAGAGGTATTTCCCGAAAAGGTCATCATCTAGTTTTTCAACATCGACTCCATCCTTAATAAGCCCCTTCACTGCTCGCAGGATATCATCCCTTCCTCCATAATTGAAGGCAATGTTCAGGATCAATGTATTGTTTTCCTTGGTCATTTCGATGGCTTCCTGAACTTTTTTCTTCAGGATGGCGTCGATCCGTTCCAGACAACCCAGATGGCGGAGCTGAACTCCATTTTCATGAAGGTTCTTTAATTCCCTGTCCAGCATCGTTCGAAATATTTTCATCAAACCCTGAACCTCTTCAGAGGGGCGGGTCCAATTTTCAGTCGAAAATGCGAATATAGTGAGATACTGGATGCCAAACTCAACAGCAGCTTCTATCACTTCACGCAGGTTCTCGGTACCAGCACGGTGTCCAGAGACACGCGGTAGACCTTTCTGCTGGGCCCAGCGTCCATTCCCATCCATGATGATGGCTACGTGCCTGGGAATCTTTTCAAGTTTTTCTAGGGTCTTTTTGGCCATGTAGGGTTTATTGGAAGTAAAAAAAACTGGATCAGACTTCCATGATCTCGCTTTCTTTTCTCTCACAGACCTCATCGATCTTTTTGGTGTAATTATCCGTGATTTCCTGAACCTTATCCTCGCCGCGGTGCAGGTCATCTTCTGTGATCATTTTTTCATCTTCAAAATCTCGCAGGTTGCGGATGCTGTCCCGGCGAATATTGCGAATGGCGATCCGGGCTTCTTCAGCTTTTAGGCCAACCACCTTAACCAGTTCTCTCCTGCGGTCTTCCGTTGGCGTTGGCAGAACCAGACGGATATTTTCACCATCGCTGTTAGGGGTCAGCCCCAGGTCAGATTTAAGAATTGCTTTTTCGATATTTTTGAGAGAAGAAGGATCGTAAGGACGGATTAAAAGTGAACGAGATTCCGGCACACTGATCCCCGCCAATTCCTGCAGTGGGGTTTGCGTACCATAATATTCAATGGGCAGCAGTTCAACCAGGGAGGGATTGGCGCGTCCCGTTCGGATAGTATTTAACTCCTGGATCAAGACGCTCATAGCCTTTCCCATCCGCTCTTCAGTTTCTTGATAGACATCATCTAGCATATAGAACCTCCCAGAATCGATCTCAGTTTTTCAGCCCCTCAAGTCTGGACTGTGCTAATTATTTACCTTTATACTATACTCGATTAATCTGACTTGATAAAGATATAACTTGAAGAAGCTCAGAGCGAAAAAAAAGAAATGGGCGACCAGCCTGGCCGCCCCTCTTCCTGCAATATTTATCTGATATGTTCAGTGGGAATCGTCAGTAACCAGGGTGCCGACTTTCTTTCCCAGTAAACCCCGTTCAAGTGCGTCATGATCCCACATGTTGAGGACCAGGATGGGCAACTTATTATCCATACAGAGCGATAAAGCTGTTGAATCCATCACTTCCAGACGTAATTTGATGGCATCGATATACGGTAGAGTGTCGAATAACTTAGCGTCGGGATTCTTCTGAGGGTCCTTATCGTAGACACCATCTACTTTTGTGGCTTTGATAAGCACATCGGCGTCAATTTCCATGGCCCGCAGAGCAGCTGCGGTATCCGTGGAGAAGTATGGGTTGCCAGTACCGGCACCAAATATCACCAGGCGTTTTTTCTCGAGGTGGCGGATTGCCCGCCTGCGGATATAGGGTTCTGCAACTGCCCGCATTTCGATTGCGGACTGGACCCGGGTGATTAAGCCCCTGCGCTCACAGGCGTCCATCAAAGCCATGGCATTCATCACCGTACCCAGCATGCCCATATAATCCGCGGTAGCGCGATCCATACCACGCTGGATGCCCTGTCTGCCGCGCCAAAGGTTCCCCGCCCCGATCACAATGGCAATCTCAACATCCAGTTCACTGACGGCTTCGAGGTGTTCCGCCAGTTTTTCCGCCCGGTCCGGGTCGATTCCAAATCCGTCCGGTCCAGCCAAGGCTTCACCGCCGATTTTTAGAAGGATACGGTTATAAACCGATTTTTTAGTCATATATTATCCTCAGGTTTCATCTGCACTGTTACATATTATATAAGAAAAAAGCCAACCCGCAGGTTGGCTTCTTGAATTAGTCGATGCTCTCTCCTCGTTCCCACCGCTCAAAGCGGCGGACAACGATATTTTCGCCGATCGAGGCGATCTTCTCATGCAAGAGCTCCTGAATAGTGAGGTCTTCATTGCGGATATAGGCTTGTGAGAGCAAACAGTTCTCCGCTTTGAATTTTTCAACCATACCTTCCAGGATCTTGTCGATGATATTATCAGGTTTACCTTCTTCTTTGTAGCGGGTCCGGGCAATTTCCTTCTCACGCTCGATTACTTCATCGGGTACATGGTCTTCCTTGACCCATTTAGGAGCTGCGGCTGCAATTTGCAAGGCGACTTCATGGGCAAATTCTGTGAATGCCTCTGATCTGGCAACAAAGTCGGACTCGCAGTTGATTTCCACCATCACACCAACCCGTCCATCGCCGTGGGAGTAAAGTTCGATAACACCCTCGGAGGCATCCCGGTCAGAGCGTTTGGCTGCTTTGGCCAGACCTTTCTGGCGCAGATAATCGACTGCTTTTTCAAAGTCACCATCAGAATTTTGGAGAGCTTCCTTGACATCCAGAATACCGGATCCAGTTGCCTCGCGTAGTTTTTTGATTAAGTCAACAGAGATTTCCATTATTACTCGTCCTTCTCGGTTTCTTCTTCTGCTTCTTCTTCAACTTCAACATCAACTTCTGCTTCAGTTTCCTGAGCAATTTCCTCTTCATCCTGTTTCATCTTGGCCAGAGTAGAGGCGCCCAACAAATCCTCATCGCTCATCTCTTCTCGCATTTCTCGAGGCAATTGGGCTTCTGCTTCAGCAGCTTCGAGATCAGCTTCGTGATCTTTACGCATGTTGATGCCTTCGCTGATAGCCTGGGTGATGATCGAAACGATCAGCTGAATGCCCCGGATGGCGTCATCGTTGGAGGGAATTACGTAGTCGACATTTTTGGGGTTGCAGTTAGTATCTACCATAGCTATAACCGGGATATTCAACAGATTGGCTTCATGAACTGGAATATCTTCCCGCGATACATCCACTGCGAATAAAAGGCTGGGGATGCCGTTCATTTCACGGATACCGCCCAGCCGGCTTTCCAAGCGTTCAATTTCCCTGGTCATGCCGAGAGCTTCTTTTTTTGTGAAGATTTCAAATTCGCCCCGATCGCGCATGCCTTCCAGGCGCTCCAGCTCGGTGATGCGTTCCCGGATGGTCTTCCAGTTGGTCAGGGTGCCGCCCAGCCAGCGGCCGATCACGTAGGGCATGCCTACTTTTTCAGCGTTGGTTTTGATGATATCCTGGGCCTGTCGTTTGGTGCCTACAAACAGGACTGAGCCGCCGCCTGCGACGTTATCTCGGATAACCTGGTAGGCTTCTTCCAGAGCCAATACAGTTTGCTGCAGATCAATGATATGAATATCATTCCTGGCGGCAAAGATATAAGGTTCCATGTACGGATTCCATTTCTGGGTTCGATGACCGAAATGGACACCGCTTTCTAAAAGTTCTTTCATCGATACAATAGGCATATTACACTCCTTGCGTTTAGCCTCCGTTTCTGTCTTTCCTTCCGGGACCAGAGAGGGTTCTCTGGCACGCTCCGTCGGGTCGAGAAACGTGTGAGATACAAAATTTGCCCCGCACGATTGCGGGACCGAGAGCAGTATATCATGTGGGGTAAATTTAGTCTAGATTATGAACTCCTCAGAGAAAGAAATATTTTAGCGGTTGACTGGTGAATATGTTATGCTATGAACAGGAAAACATTTGATGTTGGAGAGATTATGAGCAAAGAAAATGTCCGTAGAGAAGAGTTTGTTGTGGAAGGTGAAACCCTTGTTGAGAAGATCAAGGAGTTGGTTCATGAGGGAAATATTCGCCGGGTGATCATCAAGAATGAAGAGGGACGAACACTGGTAGATATCCCTTTAACCGTAGGCGTGCTGGGAGCGCTGGTGGTTCCCCAACTGGCTGCAATTGGAGCTATCGCAGTCCTGGTCAGTAAAGCCACAATCGTGGTGGAGGTTGCGGAGTGAGAAAGCAGTTCTAGCCCTTCTTATGGATTTTGTACTAAAAAGAACCAAGTTGACGCCCTATCTAGAGGGTAGTATACTCTGGGTTGACAATCTAATATTAACCTTCGGGGTAGGGTGAGCGAAAGCAATTCCCAATCGGCGGTACAGCCCGCGAGCGCCTGAAATGGTGCAGGATCCGGTGAAACTCCGGGGCCGACGGTATAGTCCGGATAGGAGAAGGTGATCCAGGTTCTTTTGAACCTGTCTGCCGTTCTGATAACCCCGAAAGCTGACTTGCTTTCGGGATTTTATTTTCAGAGCCCAGATCCTTGTAATCAGCCCCGCCCTGTAAGGCGGTTTTTTTATTTTGGAGTTCGGTTTATGAAGGATTTTGGAGTTTGGGTCAGGAAAAGTGGTTTTCTGGTTCTTTCGTTGTTAATTGGATTGATCCTGTGGCAGACGTTTACAACCTTCAGCCAAATTCCTTCTTTTATTTTCCCCACCCCGACTGAAGTGTGGAAGAGATTGATCACAGTGCTGCAAAACGGATCCCTGTTACACCACACCTTGGTCACACTGCAGGAGGTAATTTTTGGCCTGGCTCTGGGTTTAAGCGCCGCAATTATTACAGGTTATTTCTTGGCCAAATCGCGGGCTGTAGAACAGGTGCTGGCGCCCTATATCGTAGCCAGTCAATCCATTCCTATTGTAGCCATAGCTCCTCTATTGGTGATCTGGCTTGGCCCGGGTATTTTTTCCAAGGTCCTTACCAGTGCCTTGATCGTCTTTTTTCCAGTCCTTGTTAATACGATTGTCGGTTTGAGGTCAGTTCCCCTCGAACTATATGACTTGATGAGAATCCTGCAGGCCAATCCTCTCCAGCGCATTTTTAAACTGGAGATCCCTGCTGCGATGCCGGTTTTTCTAGGCGGTCTGAGGATTGGTGCTACCCTCGCGGTCATAGGCGCAGTTGTGGGGGAGTTTGTTGGGGCTGATCAAGGCCTGGGTTTTCTGGTGAATGTTGGCCGGGGTTTATATGATACTGCCCTTGTATTTGTGGCAGTATTTACCTTGATATTATTGGCTCTGGGTCTTTACGGTTCGGTGGTGTTTTTGGAGAACCGTTTATTATCCTGGCAGAAGAGAAATGGTGATTAAATGAGACAGGGAGGAGGAAATTAAATGAATAAGAAAATGGTATTTTGGGCGTTGCTGGTTATTTTATTGACAGGAGCATGCAGTGGATCAGGAGGTGAAGATCTGCCTCCCGAGGAATTAACCCATATTCGCCTGCCAATGGGATATGTGCCCAATGTGCAGTATGCTCCATTTTACGCCGCTGTTGAAAAAGGATTCTTTGAAGAAGCTGGTATAGAACTTGAATTTGATTATTCCTACGAGACAGATGGCGTTGCCCTTGTGGGAGCCAATGAACTTCATTTTTCTGTGGTATCCGGAGAGCAGGTTCCCATCGCCCGGGCAGAGGGACTGCCCATTATCTACGTGATGGCCTGGTATGAGAAATATCCTGTAGCAGTGATTGCTAAAACCGAACAAAATGTTAAAACACCCCAGGACCTGGCAGGCAAGCGGGTCGCGCTCCCGGGACTATTTGGCGCGAATTATGTCGGTCTGCGGGCTTTGCTGGGTGAGGTTGGTTTGCAGGAAAGTGACATCATCCTGGAATCGGTTGGTTTTAACCAGGTGGAAGTCCTGGCTGCTGATACCAGCGAGGTGATTGTTGGTTATTCAGCAAATGAACCAATCCAATTAAAAGCCCAGGGATACGATCTGGATGTGATCCTGGTATCGGATTACCTTGATCTGGTATCCAATGGTTTGATCACCAATGAGACTACTCTGGCGGAAGATCCGGAGCTTGTGGAAAGAATGGTATCAGCAACCCTGAAAGGTATTCAATTTGCCGTTGAAAACCCTGAAGAAGCCTTCCAGATCTGTTTTAAATATATTGAGGGTTTAGAAGATGCTGATCAGGGAATCCAATTTGATGTGCTGAAAGCCTCGCTGGATCTTTACCAAACCGATCCATATGGATACAGCCAGCCAGAGGCTTGGGAGAATATGCAGAAAGTACTGCTGCAGATGGGATTAATGAAAAAGGAAATAGATCTGGAAGAAGCATATACAAATGAATTCAGCCAATAATACCCCCCTTCTTGAAGTAAAAAACCTGGGGGTCACCTTTACCGATGATAAAGGATCGCTCCAGGCCTTGAGCCAGATCAATTTTTCTGTTGATAGGGAGCAATTTATTTGTGTGGTTGGTCCTTCCGGCAGTGGGAAAAGCACATTGATCCGGGTGTTGGCAGGTTTATTACCTCCCACTGCGGGTAACGTCATTCTGGATGGGGTGCCGATAATTGAACCCCGGCAGGGTGTAGGCATCGTTTTCCAAAAGGCCAATCTGATGCCCTGGCGGTCGGTTTTGCGAAATATCACTCTTCCCCTGGAAATTAATCATATCCCACAGACTGAAGCGGATCAAAGGGCTGCTGAGTTGATTGAGCTGGTTGGTCTGACCGGATTTGAGGATTGGCTGCCCCATGACTTGTCCGGGGGGATGCTGCAGCGGGTGGCAATTGCCAGAAGCCTGATCCAGGATCCGGATTTACTGCTGTTAGATGAACCTTTTGGAGCCCTGGATGCATTAACTCGCGAAAAAATGGGCACGGAACTGTTGAGGATCTGGCGGGTCCGGAGAAAGACCGTCATTATGATTACCCATGATATCTCTGAAGCCGTTTTTCTGGCTGACCGGGTTCTGGCAATCAGCCCGCAACCTGGAAATTTGGTTTTGGACCTGAATATCACCTTGGAACGTCCCCGCCGGGAAGAGGATCGTTTCTCTCCTGAATTTGTTGTTTTTACCCAGAAACTGCGAGAGGCAATTAAATAATAGGGGTAAACTATAACAAAAACATATACAAATTTTATACTTTAGTGTTAAGATAGGTTTGCAAAATTTTATTAGTAGAGTGAGGAAAAATGGCTTTTAATGACCTTAAGCAAATTGAGGCCGAGCCAAGAAAAGGCAATGCCTTGAAGTTTATCATTGGTGGGGTTGTTATTGTTGCGGCGATCATCTATTTGATGGTTTCTTCGCTGCAAGCCAATGTGCAATATTTCTTAACAGTGGATGAAGTTCTGGATAAACAAAATGCGGGAGAATTGACAGGAAGAAATATCCGCTTATCCGGGGCTGTTCTGGGGGACTCTATCCAGTATGATATGGATACTCTGGAATTGACTTTCACTATTATTCATGTTCCGGCAGATATCAAACTGGTTGAAGAGGAGGGTGGTCTCGCGGCTGCTTTACATAACGCAGTCATGGACCCAACCCGGTCCCACCTTCAGGTTGTATACTACGGTGCAAAGCCGGACCTGCTTCAAAATGAAGCCCAGGCAATTTTAACGGGGAAATTGGTTGGCGATGGTGTTTTCGAAGCAGATGAGCTTTTATTGAAATGCCCTACTAAATATGAAGGCTCGGTCCCCGATCAAATAGAATCATAGTCCGTATAATTCCCGCTAATTAATAGTTTGGAGAGGTTTATGGTAGCTGAGATTGGTTTTGGCTCTTTATTTATTTCACTTATTATTTCAGTTTACGGCGTGATTGCGGCAATCTATGGAACAGGTAATCATCAAAAGAAATGGATTTTAAGTGCCCAGCAAGCGACGCGATTGGTGTTTCCCCTGCTGACGATATCTGTTGGTTCCCTGATATACCTGCTGATAAATAACAATTTTGAAGTAGTGTATGTTTCACAAGTTTCCAGTCTGAGCATGCCCTTATATTTGAAGATCACTGCACTGTGGGGTGGACAATCTGGCTCCCTGCTGTTTTGGTCTTGGCTCCTGGCTGGATTTACATCCGCCGTTGTTCTCAAAAAATGGGATCGTGACCAGGATTTTTTACCCTGGGTAATTGTTGTCAGCCTGGGTACTCTTGTGTTTTTTATCTTGCTCAACACATTCTTTGAAAATCCGTTTGTCCGTTATTGGCAGGTCAATCAGGATATCGTTCAATCATTTTCCCAACCCCTGGGAGGATTTATCGTTGGCCCGCGGGATGGCGGGGGATTAAATCCACTATTACGTCATCCAGGTATGGTCATTCACCCCCCCATGCAGTACCTTGGTTTTGTGGCCTTCATTATTCCTTACGCCTATGCGATGGCTTCATTAATCACCGGGCGTTCAGATGATCGCTGGATCCAATTGTCACGGCGCTGGACACTGTGGGCCTGGCTGTTCCTTTCTCTCGGTTTAATATTGGGGGCCCGCTGGGCTTATGACGTGCTGGGATGGGGAGGTTATTGGGGTTGGGATCCTGTAGAAATTTCAGCTTTAATGCCCTGGCTCTCTGGAACTGCATTTTTACATGCAGTATTGATCCAGGAAAAAAGGGGAATGTTTAAACAATGGCCCATCGTGCTGATCATCCTGACCTATAATCTGGTGATATTCGGTACATTTTTAACCAGATCTGGTTTATTATCCTCCGTACATTCTTTCGCCCGCAGCACCATCGGTCCTATATTCCTGGTTTTTATAGCTTTAACATTCATCGCTTCTTTCTGGTTATTAAGTTCTCGTTGGGATAAATTCAAATCCCGCCAGGTACTTACTTCATTCTTCTCAAAAGAAGCTTTGATCCTGATCAGTATCGTCCTGCTGCTGGGCATGCTGGCGACTACTTTCTGGGGTGTGATCTTCCCCACTATTTCTGAACTGGTCACCGGCGCAAAGGTGACGGTTGGCCCGCCATTCTACGAACGTGTAGCAGCTCCCATCTTCGGCGGGATGTTGTCAATCATGGTTATTTGTCCCCTGGCGGTTTGGAGTTATGTTTCATTCAAACATCTGGGTAAATTATTGTGGAAACCATTTGCCGTTTCCCTGATCGGCATTGTTTTACCTATCATAGGTGGGTTGACTAAAGTACCAGCACTGATCGCCTTCTGGTTGGTTGCTTTTGTCCTGGCTGTAAATGGATTTGAATTCATCCGGCGTACTCGCCTCCGCAGAAAAACCGAATCTGAAACTTTACCGGAAACTGTCACAAGAGTTTTCCAGCGCAATAAACGATCCTATGCCGCCATGATCATTCACGTAGGTATAGTGTTTATGGCTCTGGGTATAATCGGGATCGAATTCTTCCAGACTGAGACTCAAGGTACGCTTGCTGAGGGGCAGGAACTTCAACTGGCCCCTTATACGATGGAATATGAAAAGCTTGAGATCTTTGATACTCCTGACGCAAGAAATGTAGCACGGGCGGTAGTCCTCGTAAAGAAAGATGGCGAGGTGCTCGATGAAATCTATCCCCGCCGGGATTTTTACTATGATTCCGGGCAGCCGGTCACCATTCCCGGTGTCCGCAGCACTCTGCTGGATGATTTTTATGTCATCCTGGTAGATTGGAAAGCTGTTACTTCTGAAGGTGCGACATTTAAGGTCTACCATAATCCGCTTGTAAAGTGGCTTTGGATCGGGGCCTGGGTGATCATCGTTGGGGTGGTTGTCGCAACTTGGCCGGAGAAGAAATCTAAAATGGCTGGAAGAAATAATGTGAGGCCAAAATGATTCAAAAATCAAAAAGAACCTTGTGGTGGATTTTGTCGGCAGTCTTATTGCTCTCCCTGATCCCTGTGGCAGCAAATGCCCAGGGTTCGGATCCCACAGATGATGAAGTTAACGCTGTTGCCAAACAACTTTACTGCCCTGTATGTGAAAATATCCCCCTGGATGCTTGCGGAACCGCAGCTTGTGAACAATGGCGAGGTATTATCAGAGATAAACTTGCAGAAGGGTGGACTGAAGAAGAGATCAAAATCTATTTTGTAAATCAGTATGGAGATCGGGTCCTGGCAGAACCTCCCAGACGGGGTTTTAATTGGATCGTCTATATTGTTCCCGTTGTCATATTTGTGGGTGGTGGATATCTGTTTTACAGGGGTTTTGAGCAGTGGCGATCTCCTGAACCAGACAGTAATGTTCGTAAAAAAGAAAAAACAACACCCAAACCCGTGACATTATCTGAGGATGATATCAGCCGGGTGGAAGAAGAATTAAGAAAGAGGTCACAAAGATAATATGAAGAAAATATTACTCTGGGGTGGACTGGCAATATTGTTGGTTTTCCTAAGTATTGGACTCTATCGATCCCAACAGGGACAGGTTGGTAAGGGAGAAACAGCACCTGATTTTGAGTTGATCTCATTCTCTGGTGATACGTATCAGTTATCGGATTTTCGGGGCAGTGTGGTCCTGGTTAATTTTTGGGCTTCCTGGTGTGAATCATGTAAACCTGAGGCCGATGATCTGGAAGATGCCTATCAATATTATCTGAATCGGGGTGATGTGATCTTTCTGGGTGTGGATTATGTTGATACTGAACCGGAAGCATTGGGTTATCTGGAAGAGTTTGGGATCACTTATCCAAATGGGCCTGATCTGAGAACTGAAATCTCTCAAGCGTACAGAGTTCGGGGAGTCCCAGAGACATTTATCATCGATCAGAACGGAATAATCTCCCATGTTCAGATCGGTCCTTTCAGTTCCTTCGAACATATCATTTCAACGATTGATCCCTTATTAGAATAAGCAGGTATAGGTGTTTTCATGGAATTTAGCTCATTATTGATCGTAATATTTATCTTTATCCTATCAGGGATATTTATTCTGCGGCCTTTTTTGGTCGAGGAAAAATCAACAAAAAGATCGGGATCTGCAAGAATAGATCCCCTGGTGGCAGAGAAGGAACGTCTTTTATTGGCGATTGAGGAATTGGATCTGGAGTTTGAATTAGAGAAGATATCTTCCCAGGAATATAACCGCAACAGGGATATCCTGCTCTCTGAGGCTGCAGAAGTTATCAAACAGCTCGATAAATATCAGAAAACTGGTTCAGGGAAGAAGAAGGCATCTGCGCCGCCCGAAACTGATGACAATCTAGAAAGAATGATCCATCAACGCCGTCTGCAACTTCGAGGCGAAAAATCACTTAAATGCCCCAAGTGCGGAAAGGCTGTTGACAAGGGAGCTCAGTTCTGCAGCCATTGTGGAGAAGCATTGTGAGAAGCCAAAAACATCTTATTGGTAGGATGCTTGTGTTTATCATATTATTAAGCAGTTTTTTAGCTGGCTGCCTATCGATGCAGGTCGATATTACTCCACCTCCGGTTGTTACTTTGACGGGCCAGGTTATTGATACCCCGCTGGCAACTCAGGCACCCACCCATACTTCTCCTCCGCCTACAATCTCTCTGGAAGCAGAAGGGATTGAGGGGGAAGTGATTGTTGTGGACGTAATTGATCAAACAGGTGGTTTGTTATTGGAACAGGGATTGGAAGTCCGTTTGGATGGATACGATCAATTTGATCTGGTCTATACGGAAACAAAACCGCTAACAACAGAAAGTAAACTGGTCTTTGATAATGTCCCATTTCAAGCTGGCAGGGTATTCTTTGCAAGCATTTCATTTGGCGGCGCTGTATATCGGTCTGATTTTGTTGAAGCTGGAGATCAGACAACCTCCCTGCAATTGGCAATCCAGATCTTTGAAACAACCACAAGCGATGAAGGAATACTCATTGAACGGATCCATGTCCTGGCAGATTTTCCAGTCCCGGATCTGGTCCAGATCGTTGAGATCTTCATTGTGTCCAATCTGGGTGATGCCACCTTTGTAGCTGAGGGCCCAGGGCAAGCGACAGTAACATTCCCGCTTCCCCCTGGAGCTGGGTCTATAACATTTGATGATGGTATTTTAGGGGAACGATATATTAAAACAGAGGATGGGTTTGGTGATACAGTTAGCATCCCGCCTGGGGACGGAGTATATCAAACCCTTGTTTATTACACTCTACCTATCCAGGGGAATTCATTTGATTTTTCCCAGGTGATGAGTTACCCGGTTCGGGCTGCAGTTATAATGACGCCAGCAGGAGAGATTGTTGAAGGACCAAATTTGCAGGATATGGGTCTTCAGGCAATTGCTGAAGGTTCTGTTCAGGTCTATTCAGCTTCTTCTATTCCCCGTGACGAGTCTTTGCAGTTTCGGGTTTCAATAGAATCTGAGAGCAGTGAAGTTCCAGCTGACGCCCCGATCTTTCTTCCCCAGTGGGTAATTATTACAGCTGGTATTGTGGGGGGGGTATTACTATTGATGGGTGGGTTGCTATTCATCCGCCAGCACAGGCAGGCTCTGGTCGAAAATGATATCGAAGAAAGCTTTAAAGAGCGTGAAGAAATCCTTGACTCCATTATCGCCCTGGAGGATCTCTTTCACGAAGGTGATATCACTGAAAAGGCCTACCTAAAAAAACGTCAGGAGCTTAAAGATCAGCTTGATTCTTTGGCTGATCATTAGACCATTACTCAATGATCACTGTAAAAAAACTTGTAAAGAGATACGGCCCACTAACAGTTCTCCGTGAATTGGATTTTAGTGTCGACGCGGGAGAATTTGTGGCTTTGCTGGGACCTAATGGTGCTGGTAAAACCACTTTACTGCGGATTCTATCATCTCTGGTGAGGCCAACTTCAGGCCTGGTTCAAGTTGCGTCTTATAAATTGCCTTCCCAGGGAGCATCCCTGCGGGCCAAGCTGGGAGTGGTATCCCATCAACCGCTGTTATATGGTGATCTGTCGGCCCGCGAGAACCTTTTATTTTTTAGCAAATTGTACAACATCAGTCAGGAACGAATTGATGAGGTCCTGGCTCTGGTCGGTTTGCTTCGCCGCAAGGATGATCTGGTTCGGACTTTCTCCCGGGGTATGCAGCAGCGATTGGCGATTGGACGAGCAATCCTGCATAATCCAACAATATTGCTGCTGGATGAACCGCATACAGGGCTGGATCAAGCCGCGGGTGAGATCCTGGACAGAATTCTGCAGGAAGTTGCTCTTGAAGGCCGTACGGTGGTAATGACATCCCATGATCTGATCAGATCGGCAGAATTAGCATCGCGGTTAGTTCTGCTTTCGAAAGGAAAAATATCCAGCAGTATTTTTACTGATGATTTGGATCCAGCAGATCTGGTTGATTTCTATAAAAACGGGTTACAGGGAGGACAATCATGAGTGCCTTCCTGAAATCAATTGGCGCGATCATCTGGAAAGACCTTAAAACCGAATGGAGAACCCGGGAAAATCTCTCCGCTATGCTTGTATTTTCCCTTCTGGTGATCTTGATCTTCAATTTTGCCCTGGAATTGGACCTGCGGGCCAGGGAATCTCTGGCTGGCGGTGTTTTGTGGGCGACCTTTATCTTTGCCGGGACCATTGGTTTGAATCGATCAATGGCAGTTGAAAAGGACCGCGGCTGTCTGGATGGTTTGTTGTTAGCACCTGTAGATAGAAGCGCGATATTTATTGGGAAAACAGTTGGTAATCTATTTTTTATGCTTGTGGTTGAGGCAATAGTCCTGCCAGTGTTCAGCTTCTTATACGGCATTCCAGTATTTCAGCCCGGTTTCCTGGTTGTGATACTGTTGGGATCGATCGGGTATGCGGCAGTTGGTACGTTACTGGCCACCATGGTTGTCCAGACCAGGACTCGGGATATATTATTACCGATCCTGCTCTTCCCGCTGACCCTTCCAGTGGTGATTGCCGCTGTAAAGGCCAGCCAGGGTTTTATTCAGTCAGTTCCCTTTGCAGAGATTTCAGTCTGGGTAAATATACTGATAACTTACGACTTGATATTTCTTGCAGTTGCTATTATGGTTTTTGATTATATTCTGGAGGAATGATTTATGCTCGAGAAACCGCGTTTATTAACTTTTTTGGATATCCTTTCGGGCTTGATGATTTTAATTGCAGCCGGTCTGGTTTTCTTCTATGCTCCGGTGGAACAGTTGATGGGTCAGGTTCAAAAAGTATTCTATTTCCACGTTGCGACAGCCTGGGTTGGTATGCTGGGTTTTATGGTCGCAGGTGTGGCGGGAGTTCAATATCTTCGAACCGAACAGGAAAAATGGGATATTGCTGGACTGGGAGCCGTGGAGATCAGCCTGGTGTTTTTTATGGTTGCCATCATATTGGGATCAATCTGGGCCAGGCCGATCTGGAATACCTGGTGGACCTGGGATCCGCGTTTAACTACCGCTGCGATCGTCGAATTGATCTACGCTGCTTATTTGCTGCTCCGTTCCGGCTTAGACGATCCTGGTAAGAGGGCTCGTTTCTCTGCTATCTATGCCATATTTGGTTTTTTCAGCGTACCGCTGACGTTTATTTCCATTCGACTACTGCGCACAATCCATCCGGTGGTAATCGGCAGTGCAGAAGCAGCCAGCCAGGGCGGGTTTAATATGGATGCTCCCATGAGGACAGCATTTTTCTTCAGTCTGGCGGCGTTTTCAGTCTTTTTTGCAGATTTACTCTGGCATCGGATCCGGTTAGGAAAGCTGCAGTCCAAAGTCAACCTGCTGCGGATCGAATCTTACGAGAAGGAGAGCTGAACGATGTTAAGTGGATTATTCGTGCCCAATACCTTTGATTATATGATCGCTGGTTATGTTGTTCTCAGCGTAGTGCTTACTATTTATATCGCCAGCATTGCTCGGCGTTGGAAAAAAGCAGTTGCCGAGTATCACCTCTATCAAGAAGAAAAATAGTTGGGATGCAGTCGTAGACAAACAAACTCGGGAAAAGTTACTCCCGAGTTTGTTTCGTTAAGTTACGTAGGTAAAATAGCTTGCCTTGATACTCCGAGGCTACAAGATATCCATCTAACAGCATCTTTTCAATGATATCCATTTCACCTCCGGCCCGTTTCAGAAAATCAGCTAATGCATCCTCTCTCATTGGATGAACAGAGGTTATACTTAGTAGGTCCTGCTCGATATTTCCTGTGAACGCAAACTCATTTCCCTCATAACCGATCAGGTATTCCACATTCAATCCAGCTTGTTTAAACAATTGGAAGGCGGTATTTAAATTCTCTGGGGTGGGAGGGGAGACCCAATTTTCCGCTGGCGGTCTGGTCGGGATACTCAAATATGATCTGTCCGGTTCAGTTGCAGCCAGGTATAATGCTGTTTTCTGAATGTTTTCCGGATCATCATTGATGTCCTTCACCAGCATGGTCTCTGTTAATAACTCCCCGCCAAATTCTCCCGTGAAGGTTTTTATGCCGTTGAGAACATTTTCCAGATCTATTTTCCCGTAAGGACGGTCGATCTTCTTCCAGGTTCCAAAATCCACTGCATCGACTTTGATTGATACCAGATCGGCTTTGGACAGGTCCTGTCTGACTTCGGGGTCATCCAGGAGGGTTGAATTGGTGATCAGGGCGATTTTGATCCCTGAGCTTTTAAGGATGCCTATTAATCTTCCCAGGTTTTGGTCCAGAGTTGGTTCTCCGTCGGGCACAATGGTCAGATAATCGATTTTTTCATTATTCCGCTTCAGGGTTTGGACGGCATCCAATACTTCCTTACCTAACTCTTCGGGATCGTAATACTCACTCCTGTGGTTCACCATTGTTAACGACCTGCCCAGTTGGCAGTAAACGCAGGAATAAGAACAGATCTTGGGTGGAATATTATTGATTCCAAGGCTCCTGCCCAGACGCCTTGACGGAACAGGTCCAAAAATTCTTAAACTATCCATTGGCCAATCTTCCCCGGGAATTCAGGCATATTTTTCTCTGGTAGTTGCATCACTCAAAATTAATGATAGATATTCTTTTCCTGGTGAGGTTTCAAATGTCCCCAAGTGGGTATGCATATCCAGATAGCTGTTGGGAATTGGATGGGTACCGATGATGACTTTAACAGGGTACCTCTTCTCTAAGAATTCAACAAAGGTATCAATATAGGGACAGGGTGGGTAGCCTACCACAAGGCCAGTAGCCAGGTGGATGACATCTGCCCCGTTTTTTACCATTTCCGCTCCAGCATATTCAACATTGCCTCCGGGGCATCCATCACAGCTTGTATAACCAACCAGCTCGAGGTTTGAATCTGGGTAAATGCTGAATGCGCCTTCTTTCTCTTTTAACGACCGGAAGCATTTTCCTCCTGCACACCGGCGGTAGCGATCGCAGATGATGATACCGATCTTTGTAACTTTTTCCATTTGACCTCCACCAAAAAAAATAAATGACATCTGTAACAAAATAATTATACTCCCGCAGAAATTGAATCTGGGGGAGTCTAGAGGGGATAAGAATAGTATTCAATTAGATCTGTAAGGGAGTTAATTTTCGTACCTGCCTTGGATAAAACTTCGGAAGTCTGCAGGAGTTGATCGTCCAGGGAATGCGAGTCTCTATAATTCCGAATTCTGCCTCAACTTAAGAATTCTTCCAGATGGGACAGGGCTTCCGGCATATTCTTCCGTCCGAATCCGATCCGGAAATTATTTCCAGGATGATCATAAACCGTTCCGGGCAGCAGCATTACACCCTGGTCCTTCAGCAGCTGGTCGCAAAATTCAACAACATCACGCCCGATCAATCTTGGAAAGGCAATTGGCCCAGCAGAGGGTTTTTCCCAAGAAAACAGGTCCTCATATTGGGTAAAAAAAACATCCAGGAGAGTCAGATTCTCGGTGATTATCTTAAGGTTGCGACCTACTAATTTTTCTCTGTGGCGCAAGGCCAGAGCGGCCAGGAACTCGCTGGGGGCGCTATTGCAAATGGTTGTGTAATCCTTGATCTGGGAGATCTTCTGATAAAGATCCGGATTTTGGGTGGCGATCCAGCCAATCCTTAGACCTGCCAGCCCGTATGATTTTGACATCACACCCAGGGATATACCAAGTTCCCCAAAGTCGCAGGCTGCGGGGAGCCGATTAGTTGGATCGTACTCTGATTCCCGGTACACCTCATCGCAAAAAAGTAAAATTCCCTGGGATTGGGCTATCCGCCAGGTTTCCAGGTAGGTTTCCTGAGACATCAGATAACCGGTCGGGTTGTGGGGGGTGTTGATCACAATCGCTTTTGTATTTGGTTGAACTAACTTTTCCAATTCATCAGTATCCAGGATCCAGCGATTCTCTTCCTTCGCTTCCCAGCGGGAGATCCGGCAGCCAATGCTGGCAGCAATCTCATATAAGGATTGATAACAGGGCCAATGTACGATCAGATGGTCACCTGTTTCAAGGGCGGCCTGCATAAATGTAAAAATGGCTTCCTCGGCGCCGGAGTGGACTAGGACTTGATCCGGTGAAATCGATCCGTAGATTTGGCTGATCTCTTTTCTTAGATCGGGGCTTCCTTGTGATTCTGTGTAACCCAGCCAATGCTCCCGTAACCTTTCTTCTGTGCCATCTTCGAGAGTCAATAGATCCCCGATGGCAAGGGATTCACAATCCGAACTGCCCAGCAGGTATTGGGTGTTAAATTCGTATTTTGCGAAATATCGTTCCAGATTAAAGGGTTTGATCTTCATTCAGGCTTTCCTTGGTCAGCTGGGGTTATTTCCAGCAGGCTCTGGCGATCTCGATTGATTACAAGGCGGGTGACATCGGGCCGACCGTAATGACCGGCCGGGTCAAAGTTTTGTCTCTCTTCCCGCACACGTTTGTGGGATATCTCAGCGGTGGCCAGGGTCTCATCCCCGACGATAGGCTCGACAATCCATTCTCCATCAGGACCAGCCAGACAGGATCCGCCGTCTGCCAGGATATCCTCACTGTTCTCTCGCATCACCTGGCTGTGGGGCAGATCTGAAGTGATATCCGATTTCCGCATTAATCCTGATACCGAGATCACATATGAGCGTGATTCTTTGGCGATGAATTTTGTGATGTCAAAGGTATTGCGCTGGCTTCCAGGCCAGACCGCTACATGTAAATCCTCGCCCAGGCTGTAAAGAGCTGTTCGGGAGAGAGGCATCCAATTCTCCCAGCAGTTCAATCCGCCGACAGTGAAAGGACCTAAAGGATGGACCTGCAGTCCGTGGCCGTCCCCGGTGGACCAGACCAGGCGCTCTTCATAAGTGGGCATCAGCTTGCGGTGGACGGAACCGATCTTGCCCTTAGGAGTGATAAAAACCAGGGAGCAGTACAGGCTGTGTCCACCTCTATCAACAGGGCGTTCGATAGTGCCGACATAAACAGCAATTTTGTGTTTCCTGGCAGCTTTGCAGAGAGGATCGAGATGCCCCGCTTCAATTTGCACGGCTTGATCCTGGTAGTGAGCATGGATCTCCTTCTGGATCTGGGCGTTAAAACGGGCGCCATCCGTACGCTCTACCCAGAAAGGGTATCCGGGAATCAAGGCTTCTCCAAAAACTACCAGGGCACAATCTTGGTTTCCAGCTAGGTGGATATAGTCTTTTACCTTGGAGAGGGTCTTTTTTCGGTTTAACCAGACTGGTGCGATCTGAGCCAGACCAATCCTAATCTTTTCATGATCCTTTGTTGGTTTTGAGGACATATGATGCTCCTGTGATTTCTGGGAAGCTTTCATTTATTTTCTCTGGCCAAGATAGTTCAGTATAAATTTTTCCACAGCATCTATGGATTGGACACTGCCCTTGATCTGTCCGTGGTTTGCGCCCTCTATTAAAAGCAGCTCTACATCCCCGCCTGCCGCCTCCAGTTGGTCGGCAAAGTCCAGTGATTGCTGGGGAGGAATACTTTGATCTTCCGTACCGTGGATGAGTAAAAAGGGGGGTTCACTTCCATCTATCCAGCTGGTGGCTGAAGCTTGATCCCAAACTTCGGGGATTTCTTGCCTTGTGCCGCCCAAAAGGTCAACAATGTATTCTTCAAGAGAATGGGAATCTATAGCGGCAGATGGATAGTTAAAAACCCCGGTGAAAGAGATAACACCTTTTACCCATTCTTTTTCAGGAAGGGAGTGGGGACAATCTTCCAGAAAAGGGCTAGGGTCTTTTATTACGCCTAGCAAGGCGGCAAGAGTGCCCCCGGCAGAATGGCCCATAACGAATACTGAATTGGCATCCAGGTTATAGGTATCCTGGCTTGTATATATCCACGCCAGAGCGCAGAAGGCATCATTCACATGATCCGGATAACTGTGGTCCGGCCACTGCCTGTGATTTATGGAAACAACCGCAAATCCCTTCCTGGCAAAGTTATAACCCCAGGAAGCCAGGTCTTCCTTTTTACCGTTCCCCCCGTGGATGATTAACAGGATAGGGAAAGGTCCATCTTTCGAGCCAGGAAGATATAGATCCAGCATGTGTTCATCTGCATCATCTGGAAGGTAGGAAAGATCTTTAAACACCTCAACTTCCTTCGGTTTTGGGGTTTGGGTAGGCATCAGGGTTTCCTGGGTGCCGCATCCAGCCAACCCAATAATAAAGAAGATTAGTCCGGCAGCAGCCTGTTTAATATGAGATAGACGGCTGTGAAATTTCAGTCCTGAGCTCTTTCTCATCTATTCTCCTTTGTTTACTAGGATCATACTCTGGTGTTAATCCCCTGTTGGGTCAGTGTTGAGATTTCTCCCGGTTCTCAGCCTTGATACTGTTGATTGTGGAAATATCACTCACCCGTTTGTTGTTAGATATTCTTTAAGATCTGAAGACAGAATCCGGTCGAGTTCTGATTCATTTTTCTGGCTGGTTTCAGTAAATAAAAACCCGAAAACAGGATATTCTTGATAATCGAACTTTCTCAGTTCGAGGGGATTCTCAAAGTCAGAAAGCAGTCTTTGGTAATCAAATCCCCTGATCCTGGCAGGATCGAT